>Ga0315273_10000257_pt1 | contig 51843 bp, 62 predicted proteins | sample YL17G02_0_MG_FD_205753 | JGI IMG/M metagenome (GOLD analysis project Ga0315273, IMG submission 205753) | Sediment microbial communities from Yellowstone Lake, YNP, Wyoming, USA - YL17G02_0 | ecosystem: Environmental > Aquatic > Freshwater > Lake > Sediment | place: USA: Wyoming | collected... | reverse complement strand
AACCGCTTGATTACTTTATTGTGACGGTAAAGACGTATTGTAATTTTTATATTTCACCTCCTTTTTATAAAAACAATTGAATATACATGTTTAAAACGGCAAATCGTTCCCGGACCTCGCCACCTCCTTTGCGATCTTCCGTAATGCACGTGCAGCAAGCTTAGGACTTTCCCCTACGGGAATCATCACTCGGATAAGATTAAGATTTCTTAATTCCCAAGCGCAATGGCTCCAAATCGAGTCTCCATCATCATCGGGAATCACAACGCCATCATGCCACTTCAGGTTATTGAAAACGTCATATTCTTGGAAAAAGTAAGCTGGCTTTTTCTTTGCTGCCGTTAGCAACTGTTTTCGGACAAAAATGTTTTTGTTTTCTTTCGTGCAGTCTGGACATACTGGTCCTCTGCAAAGTCCGCCGCATTCTTTACAAATACTTTGAAATTTACCCATATTTTTCACCTCCTTACATCCGTATAAACTTTTTAGACTTCTAACGTGTTTTTCGTGTCGCCGCGAAATAGTTTTTTTTCGCACAACAAGTATTCGTCCAGGCCATTGTTATATGACAATCGCGCCTTCTCTTGTCGATTCATTTATTCTAGAATTTTCCATATCGTCATTTGATTACTGAATCGTTTCATGTGTGTTAGCAGCCACCATTGGTGTGCGTAAACTTTTTCGTTTCTTGTGATACTTGATAAGTCTCGTGAAATACGCGGCGGGAATTTTCAATGAAAGACGACCGTCGAATATTGCTTGCGTCATCTCGTCAATCACGTATAGTATCTGTCGGGGTGGCCAAGTTTTGGCAATATAGAGCCAGTGGTCCTGCTTCGTGTTGGGATCGTGAAAGTACTCTCCAAGAAGAGAAGCAACTTTAACTGGCGGCGTCCGATAATCACATGCTCGCAGTTCTTCAAGCGGATGTGGTTTGCTCTGATTTAGCTCGGATTTAGCAGCCACCATTAATACATTCCCATTAGTACTGTATTTAGTATTAGAGTATTCTTCTTGATATACGGGTTTGGCCGCCGCAAGTGTTTCGCAAATCATCAACTGGTCCCAAACGCTCAAGCAACCATCTAGGCCGTGATCCGGATCGTATTGGCCGTCAAAGGATTCTATCCGGCGAATGGCTTCGATTTGGGAATAAGAGTAGATCATGAACGCACCTCCGCTTTTAGCTTGTTATCCTGGGTTATCATCTTGAACTGCGTTGCCTTCATGCGTTCAGGATAGCCGTGCCGGATGGTCAGCAAAATTTCCCCGTGTTGAATACGGTGCATTTCCTTTTCTAATTCGATTGCCCAGATGGGTAATTTATCCATAGTTTGCCACAAAAAAAACCACGCCTAATAAAGCGTGGTCATGTCCTACTTTTCGTGACTTCCACTATGTCTAGATAGCCAACAGTTTGTCCTGGTGCATTTCTAGCATGAGCATTCCCTGTATTTATAGTGCGGCTGGTGTTCGCTATGTCCCGTCAGGATTCCGCCAATAATTCAATGTACTTTTTTATACTACCACCACGCCAAAATCCTGTCAAAGGATTATTCCTGTATCAATCTGCATCATTAGGCACGAATGCAAAAATAGTACGGGAATCGCTAGCCTGATTTACTTGGCTATGTTGGAAAGATTGGTGGACGGGGAATCTTTTCCAATGGCTCTCCGGCGAATCGCAACGCGAATTATAGGGAAAATACTTCCGTCGGCCGCCTGTACATCTATCATTTTTTAGCCTCAACAATTCAACATTGTCAACCCGGCTTACCGTGTTATAGGGTTACTTGTATTTCATCCTCTATGCAAAGAATAGTAGGGTATGGTATAGTATCAAAAGTATAAAAAGAGTTCGTCTTGCTGTTTTGACGGCGAGGCGACAAGCAAATCGTTAGAGGGTTTCCTGATAAGAAAGAGGCGGATGGTCCGACTCCATCCTGACCCACAAAAAATCATCGGTAGAACGTTCCGCCAGAGGCGGGAAGGTGCATGGGGAGTTTATCCTGAGTGTAGTCGAAGGAACTCCATTTATTGCTATTAGCGCTTCATAGTAATATAATTCCCACTATGACATCGCCGGATTCAGCAATTATTCCATTTGAAGCCCTCGGAGATATTCCTGTCATCGTCGAAAAAATGAAATTTGTTGACGCCGACCCTCGAGGTAGACCCATTGCGGACACTCTGGGTGGAGGAGATTTTCCATCATTTAAAAGCGCGTTTGAGTATGCATCGACGGATCAATCCGTAGAATATAATTTTCGCGCATCACTGCAGTTTCTTATGTTTGCCGAGATCACGAATCCAAGAGCTCCTGCGAGAGAACAAATTCTTCGGGTGAAAGTGCAACGTGGTGAAGGTTTTTCTCCACGATCAGTAGACGGACATCATGGTGTGTCGACAGACTACGCCAATTTTTTTCACATAATCGTTGAAACAGTCGGGAGTTTTGATATATTCGATCGCGGGCTTGCGTGGATTCAGACTGAGATGGTGCCTCCACGGTTCTCATTTACACTTATGGGACATTCTCAGGGGTGGGCAAAAAATATGGACGAGGACCTTAAGGGCATGTTAAAACGCAGTCATAGCGTACTCAATGACCTTGTTGCTGGCATGATACAGTCTCAAATAGTGGGTGCACTTCCTTTAAAATAACCCAATCTGTCTACTGGCGTCGATGACCGTGGCGGGGTAGGAGAAGTCCACGGGAATATCGCGCGGATTATTCCATTTGTCGATATATTTGAGTTTTTTATTTTTTACGCCGTAGTCATACAGATCGCGGGTCAAAAGGACATCCGCTTCGCAGTAGAATTTCAACTTATCCAAACTCTCTTCGTCGTGTTTTTTCCAATATTCGACGGCGTTTGTCCCCACATCGGTTTTATGTTTGCCAACTGTTTGAGAAGCTAAATGATTTAACGAAAGTGAAAAACCCAACTGGTCGCGGACAAGTTTCATGATGTCGAAATGGGGGAGCTTTTCAAATCCGGTCGGGGAATAGTTTTTTAAAGCCGGCACATCGAATTTCATACTGTTAAATCCGATGATCCGCTGTGCGCCGGAAAACAATTTCCACATGTTTGCAAGCTCATGTTCCCAAAAACTATACATGCGACCGGCGATTTCTTTTTGCGTGTCGTCGACCGTGCGCACATAGATAGATACGATAGATATACCCAAACCAGCCGGGTCATTGCCAATAATTTCGCTAAAAAGTTTTTGCGTCTCGCAATCAAAAATCACCTCAGTAATCATATTTGGATTATAATAATACCATGAAACGCATGCTGGGTATTTTTTTTATTATCTTGTTTGGCATCATTGCCGCGCGTTTCATCTTCGGCGGGCCGGAGGATACGTGGATTTGCGAAAAAGGCCAGTGGATTATGCACGGAAAACCTAGTGTACAAAAACCCGTGACCCCGTGTATAATAAAAGAATGAAACATATTACCCGTTTTCTTGTATTCATTCTCTTCGTATCATTCGTCCCTCGCGTACATGCGATGACGGTAAAATCCGGCGAATCCACGTATGTGTCCAAAGGTGAAGTGGTGACGGGTACGCTTCTTGCCGCCGGCAATGCCGTTGTTATAGACGGAATCGTTCACGGAGATGTCCTGTGTGCAGGACAGTCCATAACTATTTCCGGTACGGTTGATGGGGATGTTTTGTGTATGGCGCAGTCCATTCGTATTACCGGTACCGTTGGAGAAAGCGTGCGGGCGCTTGCCCAAAACGTCGATATCGTGGGCCAGATTAAACGAAATGTGATGTTCGCAGGGCAAACGCTTTCTGTCAATACCCCGGGTGCCGTTGGCGGCGAAATACTCGCGGCAGGTCAGAACGTCTTCGTCGATACAAAAGTTGGTGGAGACATGAACGTCGCGGTTGGAGCCCTCACGTTTGGCGACAATGCACGGGTTGCCGGATCCGTGCGATACGAAAGTGCAAAAGTCGCGCAGCTTGCCTCATCGGCGACCATTGCCGGAACGCTTACGCAATCCATTCCCAAAGAAATGAAAAAGCCCGCCGCCCCGATTCGGGCAATGAAAAAGGTGTCACCTTTTGCCATGATACTCTGGAAAATGGCGATATACTCGGTTCTCGCGATTATTGTGAATGCAGTCGCGCCAAAGCGGACGAAGCAGATTTTGGATGCTATGAAATCCCGCCCGATGCCGACGGCAATTTCCGGACTCATTGTCCTCATGATTGTTCCGCTCATTATTGCAGGACTGGCGATCACCATCGTTGGCATTCCGCTGGCGATTCTTTTGGGGATTGCATACGGGCTGGTGATTGCCGCGAGCCGTATATTTGCGGCGATCTTGGCAGGAGAATATCTGCATGCCAATTTCCATACAAATAAACAAAACAATATGCTTTTGACCATTGTATTGGGTGTGCCGGTTGCCTGGGTCGTGTTTAGCGTGCCAATTCTAGGCGGCATCGCAAGTTTTCTCGCCGTGATCTGGTCCCTCGGCGCCATGTACGTTACCCGCAAATCCGAAATGAAAAAGTAACCGGTTTGGTATAAAACACTATTTTTTTATAAACTCGAGAGCCCTTCGGGGCGCATGATGCCAGTCCGGTTCGTCTTCACCAGGCAACCATAAGTGTTTTTGAACGTAGGAGTCGGTGACAGGTACCAATGAATTATTGGAAGCAATTCGTAGCATCGATCTAAAATTTACTTTGAAATATGGAGGTGAGATAGACGAATATTTTTTGTTTTTGTACGTCATGTTGTTAGTTTGAATTTGTCGTACGAGTGCAGCATATTCGCTGGATCCCGCAATTTCTATCCCTGTCAACGGCACTTCTTTGTTGTGAGAGGTCTGCGGGGTGAGGAAAAATACGTTGCTAGATTTATTCATTTGTGTGATGAGAAGCAATTTTCCTCCGGGTTTAAGAAGTCTGGACATTTCAGCGAAGAACTCATCTTTATTTTCTATGTGTACGAGTGCGTCCTTCATATGAATTGCATCAAAAATGTTATCGGAGAATGGTTGTTCACTGGTTTTTGCGCCGGAGAGCGGTTTTGTTTGTCTCATGAGTCGTCGGAACCACGTTTGTTGCAGATGTAATGGAAATGTGGATAAATCCGTTTGTATGACTTGCGCATCGAATAATTCTCGCAAAAAATCCGCGGCCTCTCCGCGACCCGTGGCGATATCAAGAATCGTTGCATTTTGCGGTATATCCCAATGGCTCAAAAAATCCTTGTAACTTTTTCCGATAAAATGTTGGGATCGCTCGAATCCGTGAATTTCTCCAGGGCCAATGTGGTTATATGCGCTCATTTGGTTGACAATTTGTTCAGATGTCCGGTGGTCCTCATTCATATTTTGTGATCGTATCATACCTATCACATTTTGACTCTGAGTTCTAATTACCATTGCACCACCCTGTAAGCGATAATGCAGGGTATGAAACCATACACACGACTGTCCCAGTCGGAACGGGAGCAGGTCTTCCTGCTCCATCACAATGGCGTGAGTCTTCGGGAGATTGCGAAGCGATTGGGACGGACACACACGACTGTCTCCCGAGAATACAAACGATTAGGAGGAGAAAAATACACTCCCATTGCCGCTCATGCGCATGCGCTGAAGAATCGAGGAAATCCACGGAAGCATAAATTGGATGATCCCATGCTCCGCACATACGTGATCCGGAAATTGGGTGAACACTGGAGTCCGGAACAGATTGCAGGAAGACTCAAGAAAACAGGATCATCCATCACGCTCTGTCATGAAACCATTTACTCTACGCTCTATCAATATCCATTGAAACACGAACGCATATGGGAGTTTTTACGTCGGGGACACAAAAAACGGGAACGCATCTATGATCGACGCACGCGTCATGCACGGAAAGCGATGATCTTTGGGAAAACATCCATCACCCAGCGTCCGGAAGAAGCACAAACCAGAGCTCGTGTTGGCCACTGGGAAACGGATCTGATGGAAGGAATCAAAACAACGCACCATGTGGTATCGGCAACGGTAGATCGGCGAAGCGGCGCCATCATCTTGGACAAACTCAAAAACAAAGAAAGCCAAGAGAAGATGGATGCTATGGTTGCAAGAATGAGTAAAATTCCGCTTCATGTGAGAAAAACCATGACGTTTGACAATGGACTCGAGAACGTACAACATCGCAGGCTTGTCAGCCTGCGAATGACCACATACTTTTGTGCTGCATACCATAGCTGGGAGAAAGGAACCGTGGAAAATACCATTGGACTCGTACGAGAATATTTACCCAAAGGGATGGATCTCACCCATGTGTCCCAACAAGAACTCATGGTCATCGGATCGTCACTCAATGACCGACCGAGAAAACGATTAGGGTACAAAACACCAAATGAGGTATTATTACAGGAGGCTGGGTGGTGCGTTACTAGTTAGAATTCAGGGACCATAATTTATGTTGTAAAAAAGGCCCAAAGGTGATATACCAGAGGGAACAAATTTGAGGGCGCTGCCCTCGCGACCCACAAGTAATTGTCCGCCACGAGAGCCCTCAGAGAGGAATATTTCATGATATCGGACGCACAAGGAAAACATTTAGAGTTGATTCAACGAGTGGTGGATCGGCTCGCAGAAGACTCATTTTCGTTAAAAAATTGGTGTATCACGATTTCCTTGGCAGGTTTCGGACTTTTCGTTCAATCGCAAAATAAGCAATATCTATTTCTTATTGATGCAGCTGCCTTATTTTTCTGGGCGATGGACGGTTACTATTTGCGAAAGGAGAAATTATTTCGTAAGTTATACTTTGAATGCGCGCATTCATATGCTATCGCTAAGAAAAAGAAGGTAGAAGTGTTTTCTATGGATGTTGAATCTTATAAGGAAAAGATTCCTGGCATGCTTCGCGTTATGATGTCATTTCCGACGGCTGCCCTCTATGTAGGAATTTTTTTGGTTTCGTTATTTTTTTCCTTTGTTTGATAGGAGGTGACTAGTATGGCGAATGCTAGAAGAGTTTTTTTCAGCTTTCATTTTGAACGAGATATATGGAGAGTTGGTCAGATCAGAAATTCCTGGTTGACCAAGCCTGATAGAGAATCAGCTGGTTATTGGGATGCGGCATCTTGGGAAGAGGTTAAGAAAAAAGGTGACGATGCAATTAAGCGTTGGATTAATTCTTCACTAGATAATACCTCCGTGACAGCAGTATTAATCGGTGCAGAAACTTCGGATAGACAGTGGGTAAGATATGAGGTCCAACAAAGTTACAAAAAAGGTAATGGTATGTTGGGCATCTATATTCATAACATCAGAGATAGAAATGGAATGAAAGATATTGCGGGTAGTAATCGATTTGGGGAATTAGACAAAGATGTTTACGGAAATAATATTTACTTTTGGCAACTATATCCAACTTATGATTGGGTTACAAGCAATGGCTATCAGAATTTAGGTCTTTGGATTGAAGAGGCAGCAAGAAAAGCGGGACGATAAGTTTGTGCTACAATTCAGTGTAGATTTATGGCAGAGAGCATGGTGAAGGAAATCCAAGTTAAAAGCGTACTCGTTAAGTCAAAACTTCCTGATGCAGACTACGTCATCAACCCTTACGTCGGTTGCGCGTTTGGTTGCAGTTACTGCTACGCGAGCTTCATGGGGCGGTTCGTCGGAAAATCAGTTGAAGATTGGGGTGGCTATGTATTTGCGAAAGTGAACCTCGGAGAGGTTTTGGATAAAGAGTTGAGTAAGGGTAAAGATAAATCAAAATCAATTTTATTAAGTTCAGTAACCGATCCGTATCAGGGGGTGGAAAGTAAATATCGGTTGACACGTAAAGCACTTGAATTACTTCTTAAACATAAATGGCAGGGAGCAGTGGGCATCCTTACCAAATCGCCGCTTGTTACGCGCGACATAGATCTTTTTAAGCAATTTCCGAATATGACTGTCGGCGTCACGGTGACGTCAACGGATGACGCGGTCAGTCGGTTTTTGGAACGCTCGGCGCCGCCCGCGTCGCGCCGGATAAAAGCGCTGAAAGAGTTGCACGACGCGGGGATTCCGACGTATGCATTTGTCGGTCCGCTCCTGCCGCATTTTTCAACGGAACCAAAGAAACTAAAAAATATTTTTGATGCACTCCAGGAAGCGGGAGTTTCAGAAATATATATTGAACACCTGAACCTTTCGCCGTACATTAAGAAGCGGTTAACGGAAAAAATGAAAGGCACCGATGAAATAATTATGAAAAAGTTTTATTCATCTCAGTCTAAAAATTACCGACGGGAACTTGATACAGTGATTATGAAACTTCTCAATAATTACCACTTCCGGCTTCGTCTCGGGGGTGTTTTATATCATAAAGACATTTCATGACCATCCAAAAAGATTTACAAAAATTGGCAAATAAGGAGAGGGCCAAACTTCTTGCACGGTATTTTAAGACGGGGAAGGGGGAGTATGGGGAGGGGGATATTTTTATCGGGCTTACCGTACCACAGGTACGGGAGATCGCAAAGAAATATAAAGATATTTCGCGAAAAGAAGTCGAGGAATTACTCCACAACAAAATTCATGAATTTCGGCTGACCGCACTTATTATTCTTACCGACAAAAAAATAACCAAAAAAATAGTTGATCTGTATTTGCGAAATACAAAATATATCAACAATTGGGATCTGGTCGATGTATCCTGTCATAAAATTATCGGAAACTATCTTCTTAATAAACCAAGGAAAATTTTATATGATCTTGCGAAATCAAAAAATATCTGGGAACGGCGGATCGCCGTCATTTCCACATTTGCCTTTATTCGAAATAATGAAATTGCCGATTCGCTTGCACTTGCAAAAATGCTTCTCTGTGATCCGCACGATCTCATGCACAAAGCAGTTGGCTGGATGTTGCGGGAAGTAGGGAAGAAGGATGAAAAAGCACTCGTCGACTTTTTGGCGAAGTACTACAAAACCATGCCCCGCACGATGCTCCGCTATGCGATAGAAAAATTTAATACGACCGTTCGGCAAAAATATTTAAAAGGGACTGTATGAGAGAGCGTTTCACCATGATTGCATCCGGATATCTCATGCTTATCCGCGGCGGAAAAATATTATTGTCCCGCAGATTTCAGACGGGGTATGAGGATGGTAAGTATTCGTTGCCGGCCGGACACATCGAGGACGGAGAAACATTGACCGAAGGAACTCGCAGAGAAATTAAGGAAGAAATCGGAATTGAAATAAATAATTCGGATATAAAACTCGTCCACGTGATGCATAGAAGAAGTAATGATATCCGTATGGATTTTTTCTTTACGACAGAGAAAAAAAATGTATTGCCGAAAAATTTGGAACCGGAAAAATGCGATGATTTATCGTGGTTCCCGATCACGAAGTTACCGGAAAATACCATTCCCTATATCCGCGCGGCGATAGAATCGTACCGGAAGAAAATATTTTACTCCGAATTCGGGTGGAACGAGTAACGTTTAAAGAATTCAAACCACACAATACTCGCGATCATAACCGGTGCGATTATAAAAAAATCTTTGATGTGAAGGGGTGAAAGATGAAACAATTCTGAGAAAAACGGGATATACATGATGCCCCCGAGACACACGATCGCGGCTCCGGTCACGATTACAAACGCGCGGTTTTTTGATAGAAGTATTTGGAAAATCGTTCGTCTCCAGGAAAGATTGACAAGAATAAGCAGGAGATTGGCCACAACCATCGCGGTGAACGTGACCGATCGGATTTCTTCTTCGCTTCTGCCTGCGCGTGTCGTAATAACCAGGAGGACAAAAGTGGCTAGTAGGATACTTACTCCCTGAAGCGCGATAATAACGAGCTTTTTGGGGAAAAACATCGGCCGGTTGAGATTTCTCGGCGGGCGCCTCATGATTCCTTCGTCTTCGTTTTCCGTTTCAAAAACGACGGAACAGGACGGATCGATAATAAGTTCCAAAAACGCGATGTGCGCCGGCATGAGGACCACGGGTAAATGAAAAAGGAGCGGCAACAGTGACATGCCGGCGATAGGAATATGGACGGCAAGAATATACCCCATGGCACTGGTGAGATTATCGTAAATTCTCCGGCCGAGCCGTACCGCGGCGACAATCGATGAAAAATCATCGTTTAAAAGGACGAGGGACGCTGCCTCACGCGCAACATCGGTGCCCCGCTCTCCCATCGCAATGCCGATGTGCGCGGCTTTCAGGGCCGGCGCATCGTTGACGCCGTCGCCGGTCATGGCGACGATTTCACCGTTGGCCTTGAGTGCATTCACAATAGCCAGTTTTTGTTCCGGCATCACGCGGGCAAATACATTGGTGGTTTTGATGCGCTCCCGCAGCCGCAAATGATCCATTGCGGCAAGTTGCTCTCCGGTGATATACGTTTGGGGATTTTTAATACCGATCTTTTTGGCTACAAACTGCGCCGTTCCCGGATAATCTCCGGTAATAACAATAACCCGCATGCCTGCCTCGTACGCTTCCTTTACGGCGGCAGCGGCGGTCGAGCGCGGCGGATCGATAAATCCCAAAAGCCCGACGAAGCCAAACGCATAGTCATGTTGGTTTTTCGGGAGCGTCGCTTTTGAATAGACCGCTTTGGCTACACCCAACACGCGCAGTCCCTTTCGGGACATTTCCGTGACCCGTTTGAGGATTTCCGAGCGTTTTTTTGGCGTAACATGGCAAAGATTGAGTATCGCCTCCGGTGCGCCTTTGGAAGCGACCATATATTCTTTGCTTCCTGTTTTTTGCCATACGTGCGAAAAAGCCAAAAATTCTTTTGACAGGGGATATTCTTTTACCAGGCGCCAGTTTTTGTGCAAATGCTCGGTATGTTCAAGATACAATTTTCCTATCTTCAAGAGCTCTGTTTCGATCGGGTCAAACGGGTCTTTTTCGCTTGACAATATGCCGTATTCCAAAAGTGAATGAAATTTTTCCGGCAGATCGGTTGAAGCAAAATCACTCACTTCGTAAAATGCATTTTCGGTGAAAAGACTCGTAAGCTTCATTTTATTTAACGTGAGCGTACCGGTTTTGTCGGTTGCTAGCACGGTTGCCGCCCCGAGTGTTTCAATCGCGGCAGGCCGGCGGGTCAGTACTTTTCGTTTGGAAATGCGCCACGCGCCGAGCGTGAGAAAAATAATTAGGACGACCGGAAATTCTTCCGGAAGCATCGCCATCGAAAGTGTCAATCCCGCCAGGAGTCCCTGGATAATATTTCCTTTGACGAGCGAATAGACCAGTACCACAAGGGCACAAAGACTCAGTCCGACCATCGTCATCGTGCGGACCAGTACGTTTGTTTCTTTTTGAATAAGCGTCGGTTCTTCTTTTATTTCTCCGAGACTTTTTCCGATTTTTCCGATTTCGGTGTTTTGTGCGGTCGCCTGCACGAGGGCAATACCGCGCCCGCTGACGACCAAAGAACTGGAGAATATGATGTCTCGCGAAAATTTTTGCACAGGAACAGACTCACCAGTGAGAAGTGATTCATCCGCGGATAAATTCTCTGAGGAGATGACGCACGCATCTGCCGGAATACGGTCCCCTTCGCGGATGACGACCATATCGCCGCGCGCCACTTCGCGGCCGGGGATCCGTACTTGTTTTCCGTCGCGGATAACGAGTGCACGGGGGCTCGACAAGTTTTTCAAAGCCTCGAGCGTTTTTTCTGTTTTTCTCTCCTGATAAAAGGTGATACCGATGACGACCAGGACAAACGACAGGAGCATGAGCGCATCGCGCGGTTCGCCCATAAATAAATAAATGGTACCGCAGCCCAAAAGAAGGAGCAGCATGGGTTCAGATAACACGCGCACAAGCTGCACGAGCGCGCTTTGCGATTTTTGCGAAGGCAACTCGTTGTATCCTTCACGCGCAATGATATTGGCGGCTTCGGCTTGTGTGAGTCCGGTCATATACGTGTATAATTATACCTTATGTATGATGAAATTAAACGCTGATGAGCGGAATCTGATTCTCGTGCAGGGGTTATATAATTTTGGTACGGCGCTTGCGGGCATCTTTGTATCGATCTATATTTTTTCCCGCAGCAATGTATCCACCACGCTTTTGTTTAACGCGGTTACATTTACTGCACTTCTTCTAAGTTATCTATGCTCCGGCCGCGTGATGGAAACAATCAAATCAGGAATGCTCATCCGTGCGGGGCTTTTTCTTAACGCAGTATTTTATTTTTTATTATTTCTTGTAAAAGATCAGGCGGTGCACTATCTTGTGCCGCTCGGGGTGTTGAGCGGTATAGGACTCGGAAATTTTTGGGCAGGATTAAACCTCAACCAATATGTATATTCCCAACATCATACCCGTGTGCACTATTTCGGTATGCAAGGGGTGATAAATAATATATTTCGTGCGATAGGCCCGGTAATCGGCGGTATGATTATTGTATTTTCTGCCGGGTATGCCGTGCTGTTTTTCATTGCGTTCCTCGTCTATTTTTTGGCGGCATTTTTCATCGGGAAACTTCCGGAACACGAGCTCTTAACGTTTTCCTACAAAAAATTTATCACGCATAAAAGAAGTGCCGTATGGAAGCGGGTTCTCTGGCAGCACGCGATTTTTGGCAGTTTTGATGTGCTTATGGGATCCATGACCGGTATTCTCATGTTTGTTGTGGTGAAAAATGAATTATTTTTAGGGTACAGTCAAACAATTTCCGCAATCATACTCGCCGCCGGATCGTGGATTGCTTTGCGACTTCTCAAAAAATCACCGTATGCGTTTTGGGTTGGTGCAATCGGGGTAGCTATCTCGATTGTCGTATTTGCCGCTATACGGGATATGCGCGGACTCATATTTTTTGTCCTGTTGTCCGGGATTACCGGCCCATTTTTAACTACATGGCTTTTGACCGCCTGGTTTCATACGCTTGACCGGCAGGAGTTTGATTGGCGGAGTAATTTTCATGTTTTCATTGAACGGGATATCGCACTTGGGATCCCCAGAATTGTGAGTTATGTCATCTTGATGTATGTCCTCCGGCAGGGGGACCAGGTGCAGCTTGCCTGGAATGCGCTCTACGTTTTACCCATTTTCCCGATACTTCTGGGAATTCTCTTTACCGTTCACGCCAAACGGGAATCAGAAATCCTTCCCGTGAGTTAATCAAATATATATACTGGTGTACCGATATCCACAAAATAGTAGACCTCGCGGGCGGCGCCGGGGGCAAGGGCGACACAGCCGCCGGTACTGGGAGTTCCAATGGATTGTGGGCTTGCTTGTACAATTTTTCCCTCTGCGGTAATCCGATACGGTTGTTCGTGAATGCCGAAATAAGCATTGAGCTCTTTGCTGTAGGAAAAACCCATCCACCAGGGGAGCCAGTCCTGATAAATGTTACTAAATCCTAACCCCACTTTATTGAGAATTTCAAATTTTCCGGTCGGGGTGGGGTAATCCGATCCGGTCGACACGGGAAAGCTTTTGAAAACTTTTCCGTTTTTAAATAGATACATTTTTGCCTGTTTAATATCTACCTCGATATATTTGTCCGCAAGCGATCCGTTGGTCGTGGGGCCTGCGCCGGGGCTGGTAAGAATTGCCGAAACATCTGCCCCTGCAAGCCGCAGTGTGATCGTGCGGGTAAAATCGGCAACCACATTTTGTGTGACGAGGTTATTGCGGATAGGAAATCCTGACTCGTGCACCCGCCTGGTAAGCACAGCGTTGAGTGCTTTTTCGTTGACCGAGAGCCCCGCATTAACTGATTGCGGTTCGTAGGTGACGGAAATAGCTTCGCGCAAATCTTCCTCTTTGAGTTCCACCGCAATGATCGTCCCCGTAAGATCCAGGTACACGATCACCGGACTGCCAAATACGGCGGCAAGTTTTTGGTTTAAATCCGCAATTTGGCTGATGGTTTCGTTTGTTACTTTGGCAAGCATGGGATAGATGGGGGTGTCGTAGTCTCCAAAGCGATCAAGGAGAAGCGACTTCAGACTGTTTTTATCAAATCGGTAGATCTGGCTATTTTCGGTCACGATCAGCGATTTGGTCTCCGGATCCACGGCGATATCGTCCGGTTTCTCACTGAAATCAAATGTGGTATCGGCGATAAATTGGTCAAAATTTTGGGTAAATGCAAGGGGGGGAGCGACCACGCGTTTGGTAAAAATACTCAGCGGCAAAAATTTCCTATTTGGTAAAAAGAGTTCATCAATTGCTTTTTTTGTATCGAGAATGATGCCGAGTTGATCGTACCGGTAGTGATACTGCCGGTCTTTTACCCGGACGCGCGGCAGGACGGCAAATTGTTGTTGCAAAAGCGCCGTAACTTGTTTTGCCGTTTTTCCGGAAACATTGGTGTTGCCTATATACGTATTGGGGTAGACAAAAAGATTACTGTAGAGAATAAACAGAAGGATGAGATTGACGGCAAAAAATCCCGCCAGCACCCGGTTGCGTCTTCTCTTGCCCAAATGGCGGATGTGATGAATAATGCGTCGCATGTCTCTAGACTAGCAGATTTATCGGTATTATTGATAGAGTTCTGGAGTTAACCATTCGCGCAGATCTCTAAACATATATATTCGTTGCATTGCGTCTTCATATCGGGAGTCGGTCATAGCTCTGTATGCCGCCACATATAATTTCTTTGTTTTAGCAAAATCAGGGTAATCCTTACCACTTGAGCCTTCTTCGTTGGCGATGAACAGTACGGTCTCGACGGCACAATGGGCAAGTTGCAATTGTGTGTTCGTAGGACGCTCTGCTCCGTCTAATTCCGTAAAGAGCAGCATCAAAACTTTCTGGAGATTTGCTCTATATTCAACGTGAGTTGGAAATGCTGCCCATTCAAGGTCGTTAGCATCTAAAGACGCAGGATATACATAATGGACTCTTCCTGCAAATGTATATTCATTTCCGAAATACTTTGGAGCGCTGGGACTCCCGTCACTTCCGGTTATGCCGGAGAATACGTAGTTCCAATACGGGCGAGGGAGAAAAAGAAGGTCATGAATTTTGTAAAAACGCGTCAGTTATATATCGATGTAACTGTTCAGGATTCATGATGGTGATATCGTGGGTAAGGGCAGTATTGTCTTGGATGTCAATATTTTTTGGAGTAAGACCGTTTTCAGGAGTCAAACCGGCAGATGTGTATGGGTATGGTTTGGGCATTTCGTACGTTGTCATAGAATATGTCGCGTACTGTACCCCCACAAGTACAATTTGTCAATATGGTATACTACCACTATGATACTTTCCGATAGGGATATTCAAAAGGCAATCAAATCCGGGCGCGTAAAAATTAAACCTGCTCCGGATTTTGGGACACAATTGGGAAGCTGTGCTCTTGATCTTCGGTTGGGCTACCAATACCGTGTTTTTGATCACAGCCGTACGCCGTACATTGATCCGCAAAATCCGAAAACGTTGAAAGATGTGACGACGGAAATTATCGTAAAAAAAGGCGATGCATTTACGCTGCACCCCGGTGAATTTATTCTCGCCGTCACCGAAGAATATATCGAAATGCCTGATGATTTGGCCGGGCGTCTGGAAGGCAGGTCGTCCATTGGCCGACTGGGCGTGGTCGTCCACTCGACGGCAGCAACCATTGACGCCGGTTTCCGCGGCAATATTACGCTCGAGCTTGCCAACATGGGCCGCATTCCGGTGATGCTTTACCCCTGCATGCGGATTTGCTCGATTTCATTTGAAGAGTTATCATCACCGGCAAAAATTCCATATTACAAAAAAAAGTCCGCAAAATACGCCGGCCAGAAAGCCCCGGAAGCAAGTAAGATTGCACAGGAGAGGTAAGTGTGTATATACTTAAAGTATGTTTGATCAGTTGGTCGGACTGCTGCTTTTGGGACTTGGTATCAATACCTCTATATACGCGCCGAATTCCAATGTAAAAGGGGAGACAACGGTCGCCACGCAGGAGGCAAGAATGAAAGCTCCGCCGTTTACCAATACATTCCGTTTGAACCGCGAAAATTTCGAAGTGATTAAAGAAGGTACCCGCGCAGGCACGTCAAAGCGCGTCTTTAATGTACATGATTACGGACTGGAAGTGTTGTCGATGCAGGAAAATTTTATTCGCTATATGGAGGCAAGCCGTGCCGCCAAACGCGTGCAGTTTGAAGCGCATAAACTCGAGCTCAAACAGCGGTTGGCGACAATCCGCGATACGAAAAAAAAGGCGGTTGTGGAACGGATTCAAACGAATTGCCAGAATATCAATGATAAACGGACGGACAAAATGAAAGACACGCTTTCGAAACTAAGTAGCATTTTGACCAATGTAACCAATCGTGCAGCGACAGATTCTGCGGCAATCAACGCCATTGTGAATGCGCAAACTGCCATTGCAGACGCCCAAGCGCGGGTGGCAAGTCAGGCTGCAGTGCTTTGCGTAATAACCATAAGCACGGAAACGAATTTGAAGACGGATGTGGGAAAAACAATAAGCGCCCTGCAGTCGCAGTTGCAATCGGTGCATGCTGCGGTCGTTGCGGCAAAAAAAGCGGTAAAGGACGCAATTAAACTCTTATGAAAAAATTACCGTACATTATCGGGATTCCGGCAGTAGCAGTTGTTTTGGTGTTGGGTGGGGCAATGCTCTGGCAGCTGAAAAATAAAACGGTCGATATGACAGTTACTTCACCACGCGGTCCGCTGCCTAATGCAGTCGGCAAAGCCGCGGGCACCAAACCGGTTAATCCATTTAGCGGACTGTTCGGGAGTCCGGCCAAGCCGACGCTTATCCCGACGCCGACCCCAGCTTCTCCTTCTGCCATGCAGGCAGAGCTTGATGCGATCATCGACGATGGCGGTGCCGCAGATTTTGCCTCACTGAGCGCCGACGTGAGCGGATTGTGATACTCCTTGCGTTATATATCACCGATATGATATAAAGAGCGTCTTATGGTTTTCATATCTCATGAAGCTGCTGAGAGAGTACGTTATCGACAGTCAGAACTCCCCGCAATTCTTTCCGGTAAACTCGACGCCATCCTCGTGCGGTCTTTGGGAAATACGAGTGTCGCGAAAATTGAATTTGGAATATTTCAAGAAAAAAGCAGATATTCGGGGGAACCATATTGCCGAATAACGATGCGGCCGAAAACCAAATTAATGAGTGAACTCGGGTGGGAAGAAGATGATATTGGAAATTTCAGATTGCAAGAGCAAAGTGAAACTGATGACTATTCACACGTCTATATATTTTTCGCTACTCAGAAAAATAGTATTTGTGTGGAGGGACAAATGGAAAATAATGCAGGGCTTATTAGAGCAAAGCTAGGCGAATTTAAACAGGAGATTGTTCTATTGCCTACTGAATCCTCTAAACCTTAACTATTTCCTCAGTGTCCGGAACAGGAGAAATGCTGCAGTCAAGAGCACAGTCCAGGCGATAATAAATAATGGTATATTCATACATTTTTTATCATACGCGTCGATTGTTTAACGTATCAAATACTCAGGGTGTTATTAATTCACGAGTTAGTAAAAAAAAAGTCATTGCGAGCGTAGTGAAGCAATCCCTTGGTGCGCGTGTTGACAAAACACAATGATTTGCTTTATGATCCCCATCATATGGCAATTATAGAAATTGATATGCGAGATGTTGCATATCAGGCAAACGAAGAGCATTTGGGTTTAGCGGGTATGCCGGTATCAGATAGAGATCATTTTAGCCCCGAATGGGTAGAAGGTGTGGACCATCCGGATGAGATTATCGCTAAACCGGCGGTTATCGTCCCTGAAACGTAACCCCCTTTTATTTTACAGTAACGCTTTTGGCGAGGTTTCGGGGTTTACCCCGAACCTAAATCATCATTTTACCGTAACGCTTTTGGCGAGGTTTCGGGGTTTACCCCGAACCTGAACCGTCATTTAACAGTAACACTTTTTGCCAGGTTTCGGGGTTTACCCCGAACCTGAACCGTCATTTAACAGTAACACTTTTTGCCAGGTTTCGGGGTTTACCCCGAACCTAAACCATCATTTTACCGTAACGCTTTTGGCGAGGTTTCGGGGCATGTCGGGGTCCAGGCCGCGGGCGATCGTAAGATAATACGCCAGAAGCTGCGCCACGACGACATTCGGAATAATCGTGGCCTCACCTGCGTCCGGCACATGAATATATTCATCAAACACTTCGTGAAGTTTGTGTGATACGCCGATAATATATCCGCCGCGGGCTTTCATTTCCATGGCGCCTGCCAGATTTGCGCCGTACGTTTCGTCGTTGGGCAAAAATGCGATGACGGGAATGCCGCGGGTGACGAGCGCCAGCGGTCCGTGTTTCAGTTCTCCGGCTGCAAGCCCTTCTGCATGAATATACGAAATTTCTTTGATTTTCAAAGCGGTTTCCAGAGCAGTTGGATAGGATAAGCCGCGGCCGATGGCAAAGATGTGCTCTTTGTGTTTTAGTTTTTCGGCAATCCGTTGAATCGTTTTATTGTCAAGAACCGAACGCACACCTGCGACTGCTTTTTTGGGGGATCCGCCCGCAAGAATGATAAGGTGCGCAAGCATGGCCGTAAATGCCTTGGTGGATGCGACTGCTTTTTCCGGGCCGGCACCAATAGGAATCACGTAGTCTGACTCACGGGTAAGGGAACTTCCGGGTGCATTCACGAGCGCTAAAATACTCGCTCCTTTTGCTTTTGCTTTTTTGACGGATTCCAAAATATCCATGGTTTCGCCGGACTGGGAAATGGCAATGACGAGGCTGTCGCGGGTCAAAAAATCTAAATGATACCCAAACTCGCTTGCAATTGCGACATTGATATGACGCTTTGCAATTTTTGAAAAAAGATATTCACCGGCAAGCGCAGCATACGAGGCCGTGCCGCAGCCAATCAGATATGCTCCGCGTGATTTCTTAATATATTTTTCAAAGGATTTGGTATACGACGCACGTGCAGTAATAGTAGAGAGGATATCGGTTTGTTCATGGATTTCTTTGAGCATAAAATTCGGGTAGTTTCCTTTTTCTGCAGCCGCAACTTTCCATGTGAGCGTTTGGATATGCGGCACAATGCCGGCGATGGCATCTTTCTCAATAATCGCGCATTCATTATCCAGTAAAAAATGGACGCGTTTGGTGTACGGCAACAGCGCTGCCGCGTCGCTTGCAATAAAATTCTCTTTATTTCCAAATCCGATAACGAGCGGCGAACCGTTTCGTATGGCGATAATTTGACGGGCGGAAAGGACAATAATCGCATTGAGTCCCTTCATTGCAGAAAATGCTTTTTTGACTGCATCAACAAGTGGCATGGTTTTGGCATATTCCTCGACGAGATGCACGATAACTTCCGTGTCGGTTTGCGAGACAAAATGATGATGTTTCAATGTTTTTTTTATTTCCTCATAATTTTCAAAAATACCATTGTGGATAAGAGCAATTCTTTTATCGCAAGAAAGGTGCGGGTGGGCATTTTTTTGGGTGACGCCGCCATGCGTCGCCCACCGCGTGTGACCAAATGCAATGGAGCTTGCAGGTAAATCAGAAACAGAAGCATTTCCTATTTTTCCGATTCTTTTTTTAACCTGGATTCCCGCCTTCGCGGGAATGACAACAGCTACGCCCCACGAATCGTAGCCGCGGTATTCGAGCCTTTTTAATCCGTCAAGGACGATACTTGCCGCATTCGTTTTTGTACCAACGTATCCGAATATGCCGCACATAAGAGATTCATAATATCACAATTGCATTTTGGTAAAAAGCATGATACAACGTTTATTATGTTGGAAACCATTGATGGCAGATATGCATATCTAGCAATTACGGGAAGTGAAAGACAATTTACTGCTTCGTTAATCGCTCAAACATTTGGAGGTGTCGTTATTGAGGATGGTAAAGAAAATCCTTATTTACGGGATTATGTACTAGACTCAACTAACTGGGCATTTCGTTATTGGACCGAAGCGTTGAGTAACGGACAAGAACAAATGGAAAAAATTGTTAAAGCTCTCCCGACAACATCGGTAGTTGCAGGGTGGTTTCAAGAGGCCTATTTGGGTGCGGAAGCGCAGTATCGTAAAGGAGTCATCACACCGTCAGAGTGGGAAGCATTAGCATCCATCTATACCGTTCTTTCAAGGAATTTGCCTCAACCGGATTTAATAGTTTGGTTGGATAAACCGGACGGACACGACGGTCTGCTTCGTGGCTTGTATACATCTTGGTTTGAAACCAATGCTTCCGACAGCATGTGTATGTTTGATGCTACCCGATTTGATTTAGGTACAAGAGAATCAGATCAACATGAATTTCTTAATCGTCTTGAACATAGATTTTTAGGCCATGGTATTGTATATCGGTATTCATGAATACTGTTGAACATCCATATGTTGCGATTTCAGGAGATATTGGAGTGGGGAAATCAACGGCAGGCAATGTCATTGCTGATGGACTTGGATACACGTTTTATCCCGAACCCGATTATCGAAAAAACCCCTTTTTTTTACAGAAAGGAAGAGCATATCAATCAGAAACTTATTTTCTCTATGAAAGCATCCAGATAGTACGGCAAGCATGCGCGCAGCTCATGCATACGGGTGTAGTTGTAGATGTTCCTCCGGAGCAGCATGCAAATGATTACCCGGTACTTTTATTAGACGAGCGGGAACTAGTTTTATATCGGAGATATTATGAGACACTGAAGGATCGTTTTTCAAGTGAACTCATGGATCAGGATCTTATTGTCTATTTAGAAGCGCAGCCGGACGTTATTTTAGAGCGTATCCGGAGACGCGGGAGGCCGTTTGAACAAAATATTACTGTCAAAGATATTGAGTTACATACGAAACTAAATTATGATTGGATAGCGCAATCACATCTGCCGGCACTTTTTATTTCGACAGATGATTTGGATATTCTTCATAGTAAGCAAGCAAGAGAATTTATGGTGACTATGGTTCGTGATAAATTAAATTCACATGCATAATAAATTTCAATCGGTACAAATTCTCATTTGGGACTTCGACGGCACGCTTTACCGCCCGAATCCGGAACTATTTGCCGCGGTGCGGGAAGGAGAATTTCAGGCGATTATGGATCACACCGGCTGGCCACGGGAAAAGGCGATGGAAGAATTTCACAAATTGCACAAAGTGACCATCCAAAGCGCGACCGCGGTGATTGCAAAGTTATGTAATATTTCCATTGCCCGAGCCGCGGTGGAATCCGAGAGTAGATTTGACCGGAGAACCTATTTGCATCGCGACGAAAAACTTATTGCGTTGTTTTCAAAACTTAAACATTTCCGTCATTTTATTCTGGCAAACGGCGTAAAAAAGTATCATCTGGAGACACTGCAGGTTTTGGGAATTTCACCTGATATATTTAAAGAAATCGTCACCGGTGAAACCGTCGGCGTCACCAAGCCCGACGAAAAAGGATTTCGCTATATTATGGAAAAAACAAAATTACCTGCCGGCGCGCACCTGATGATCGGAGATCGGGAAGCGGTGGATTTGGCACCGGCTAAAAATCTTGGCATGCACACGTGTCTGGTGTGGAGTGACAAAAAAAGTGAGATTGCTGACATTACTATTCCAACCGTGTATGATGTAGAAAATATATTTTTCTAGAATTTTGAGAAAAATATGAACGTTTATTTTACGGCGGCGATGACGGGAGACGGAGAATTTGTTTCGCAAGAGGCAGCGATTCTTTCGGAATTGAAAAAATCAGGGGTGCGTATTACCTCGGGAGAACAAATTGTCGCTGCGAGTAAACTTATCAAAGACAAAAAACTTTCTCCCCAGGAAATTTTTGAGCGCGAACGGAAAGCCATTGATGAAGCTGATTGTGTCATAGCGGAAGTGACCAAGCCCAGTAGCGGTGTCGGCGGCGAGATTGTGTACGCACTCATGCACCAAAAACCGGTGCTGGCGTTATTTTACAAAGACGCAACCAATCTCTTGTCTCCGATGATAGCAGGGAATCCGTCTGATGATTTATATTTTGAACATTATGAAGTTGATAATCTTCCGATACTTCTCAAAAAATTTCTCACACAAGTAAACACGCTGAAAGAGAGAAAAGGAAAACTTATTGTGATTGACGGAGGGGACGGTTCCGGGAAATCCGTGCAGTCAAAACTCATGGTCAACTATCTCACGCAGCATGGGTATAAAGTAAAATATTACGATTTCCCCCGGTATTACACGTCATTTCATGGTCGTATCGTCGGGCGTTTCTTAGCCGGAGAATTTGGAAAACTCGATGATGTGTCGCCGTATTTAGCGTCATTCGCGTATGCGTTGGACCGTGCATCGGCAAAAGAGGAAATGGATAATTGGCTTGCGACGGGTGGATATATTTTATCCAACAGATACGCAACAAGCAGCATGGCGCATCAGGGAGCGAGGTTGCCAAAAGATAAGCAGCGTGAGTTTGTGAGCTGGGTCGATGAATTGGAATATAAAGTACATAAAATTCCGCGGGAAGACATTGTGGTGTATCTTTATGTTCCGTGGCACATCGGTATGGAGTTGACGAAACAAAAAGGACTCAGGGCATATATCGGTACGGGGCAGGATATTATGGAAAAAGATTTGCTGCACCGTCAGGCGTCGGAAGCGATGTATCTGTCGCTTGCAAAAAGCAGGAAAAATTGGATAAAAATTGATTGTGTGGAAGATGGAAAGATTTTACCAAAAGAAATCATTCATCAAAAAATTCTTGCTTCCCTCAGGGAGAAAAAAATCATTCCTGCCCAAAACCATCATTAATTATGGCTACATTTACTTTGTATACTGGTCCAATGTTTTCTAGAAAAACTAAGGTATTGGTAGCCAGATATAAGCAATGTCTCGATGAAGGAATTCATGTGATAGTCATGAAACCGCGCATAGATACCCGTTACGATGCCATTAGTGAAATTTGCAGTCATGATAACGGGAGAGCCCCGGCTATTTTGATTGATGAAACTAATCCTTGGGAGATGAAAAAATTGGCCAATCAGGAAGGCGCCACCACCATCATAATTGATGAGATACAATTTTTTCCAGGAGAAGCTGTTAGGCAAGTTATTAAAGATTTCCGTGATGCGGGGATTGATGTAACGGCCGCTGGATTAGATTATAATTTTCGGCGTCAGCCGTTTGGGGCGACTCCGTTTTTAGAAGATATTGCGGATAATCATCAGCATCTTTTCGCCCGTTGCGTGGAACCCGGGGGGTGCGATAGGCCGGCTATCTATACCGAACGCCTCGCGGTTGCGGGGACGAAGGAAGTAGTGGTAGCGGGAGCAGATCTTTATCTACCAAAGTGCGAGGTACACCACAGGATTAACGTTGAATGATTAATTCGTAGTTATAATTAAAGCTATAGCATTTTTAATAACTACTTCGCAATAGTTTGACTCTTGTATTTTAGAAATAGTCTGGTACACTTACTAAATAGGTTTTTTCTCAAGTAACGAATAACCCGGCCTCCTTGGTTATTCACCAAACGAAAAAACTATGAGAATAGAATCCAGACCATCAGTCGGAGTCGTTACTGTTTCTCAACATAAGGCCCGTGCGGTAGAAAATGCATTACCGAGTCATTCCGTACTCTGGATTACGCCCAGTGGACCAGATGAAATAACTCTGACCGCTTCAATCCCTATAACGCTGGATAGAAGTGTCCATGTCGCCAACGCGAAAGCAGCTCATTGGATTTCTGATTGGCCGCTGCGGCTTTTTAATGATGTGACGCGGATAACCAAAAACACCGTATATGAACGACCGAAAGATGAAGCTGAACTTATCGATCAAATTATGAACCAGTCAGGGACACGTATCATTTTGAGATCGGCATTCACTGCAAAAAAAGATGACCATACACAATCAATCGTTGTTGATTCTATTTTTAAGACCCGCTCGTTTACCTTTAAACAAGTGAAAGAGATGACAAAAAATGGTGGCACACAGTTTGCTATGAACGTTTCCGGAGGATTGCCGATTGAATGGGCTGATTTATTTGATAGAAGAAAACCGATTGACCGTCAATTTTCCGCAAATGGGACTACCGTCGGTTTGCCTGCTATTTTCTGGAATAAGATAGATAAAAAAACGCAGCGATCTCTCACAACAGGCGCTTTTCCCGAACCATTGCAACATCTTGTAAACAGTATGCAATAGTTTTATTATACCCGCATGAGCATGAAATCATTTGATCCCGCACTTTTTTCATTAATCGAAAAAGAATCCAAGCGGCAGGAGGAAGGCCTCGAGATGATTCCGTCGGAGAATTACGTATCGCCCGCAGTGCGCGAGGCGATGGGGTCGATATTAACCAACAAATATTCCGAAGGGTATCCGGGCCACCGGTATTATGGCGGGAATGCAATAATCGATGAGATAGAAATTCTTGCGCAGGAGCGGGCGAAAAAATTATTTGGTGTTGCTTCTGCAAATGTGCAGCCGTACTCCGGCAGTCCGGCAAATCTCGCGGTGTATTTGGCCACTTGTCAGCCCGGCGATACCGTGATGGGGTTAAGTCTTACCGACGGTGGACACTTAACGCATGGATGGAAAGTATCGGCAACCGGCATATTTTACAAAAGCGTGCTCTACCACGTGCGGTCGGATGGCCGCATTGATATGGAAGAAGTGTGGCGGCTGGCGCGCGAGCATAAACCGAAACTTATTTGGATGGGGGCGACGGCGTACATGTTTGCATATGATTATACCAAGTTTGCCGAGGTTGCCGATTCGGTTGGCGCCTATTTGGCGGCGGATATTGCGCATGTTGCCGGTCTTATCGTCGCGAGCGCCCATCCCAGCCCGGTCCCGTATGCGCATATTGTCACGACGACCACGCACAAAACGCTCCGCGGGCCGCGGGGCGCTATGATTATGGTCACGCCAAAGGGCATGAAAAAAGACGCAGACCTTCCGACAAAAATAGATAAAGCTATTTTTCCGGGTCTTCAGGGCGGGCCGCACGACCATCAGACCGGAGCCATTGCGGTGGCGCTCAAAGAAGCGGCAACGCCCGCGTTTAAAACGTACGGTAAGCAGATAGTAAAGAATGCGAAGGCATTGTCTGAAAGTCTAAAGTCGGAAGGTCTAAAGCTCGTCGGGAACGGCACAGAAAACCATTTAATTTTACTTGATTTGGTGAATATTTTCGGCCCCGGCGGTGGATTATTTGCGCAGGAGGCGCTGGGTGCGGCAGGGATTACGGTCAACAAAAATACGATTCCCAAAGATCCCTCTTCTCCATTTTATCCCTCCGGCGTCCGTCTCGGTACACCCGCCATCACGACCCGCGGCATGAAAGAACGGGATATGCAACAAATCGGCACATGGATTGCCGAAGCAATTGCTGAAGTTGCCGATTCCCGTTTGCCCACCAACAAAGAAGAGCGAATTTTATATCTCAAGAAATTTAAAAATTCTATTAAAAAAAATAAAAGATTGTCAGCAATGAAACAGGAAACCAAACTATTCACCCGCCGCTTCCCCCTGCCGTAAATAATAGTTTTAATTGATTTGACAATAGGAGTATAATATCCCTCATATGAAAAATAACGAAAAAGGAAAAAGTATTATTGGCAATTTTAGATCACATCATTTTAACTATGGAACAATTGGAGAACAACCCGAAGGGATATGGCAAGTTATTCGTGGTGGCGCTAATGCTCACTATGAAGTTGGCGCTGATGTTAGGGGTCACGGACATATTGATGAGTCTCAAAGAGGGCAGCTGGTTCAAGGTGCTATGATTGAATATCAGGTTCCGGGCGATCAACGATGGTTTGTGGTAGAATTAGATAGCATTAATGGTATTTATGAAGTAAACAAAGACAAGATTTGTCAAGGAGAAGATGAATTTGGGTATGAATTTTTTGGAAAAATTGTCGAAATTCGGGACACATTGATTAAGAAGAAAAAGTAAGGTATAATCTCTCTATTACGCACACTCATGGAGATCTTCTTGCCGCAAGGCGTGTGAGTGGAAGATGAAAAGAAGATACGAAGGTTTAAGCACCGGCGTATCGGTGCTTTTTTGATATATGGAAGAAATTACACTACAACAACTTTTGGAGGCCGGGTGCCATTTTGGGCACAAGGCGGAACGGTGGAACCCCAAGGCCGCCCCGTTTATTTATACCAAAAAAGACGGTATCCATATTATTGATCTGGTCAAAACCAAGACGGGACTTGAAGCTGCAGCCGCGATTATTAAGGAAACCGTCGCTTCCGGCCGCGAAGTTATTTTTGTCGGCACCAAACGGCAGGCGGCAGGTATTGTCAAACAGGAAATGACAGCTGCGGGCGCACCCTATTTCGTTACGCGCTGGATCGGCGGATTTTTGACCAACTGGGATCAGGTAAAGAAAAACATCCAGAAAATTCTCTCGATGGAAGCAGACAGGGAAGCAGGCGGATGGAAAAAGTTTCCGAAACACGAACAGGTGAAGATGGGCCGCTATCTGGATCGGATAAAAATTTATTATGCCGGTGTACTTTCCATTAAAGATATTCCCGGAGCTTTAGTTGTCGTTGATATCAAAAAAGAAGAGCCGGCGGTGCGCGAAGCCATTCGCCGCGAAGTGCCGATTGTGGGCGTTGTTGATACCAACTCAAATCCGACGGGCATTGACTACGTGATCCCCGCAAACGACGATGCGGTCGGATCGATCCAGTGTATCATTCATTATTTGGCTCAGGCGTATCAGGAGGGAAAAGCCATGTGGGTAAAAGCGAATGAAGAGATTGCTCCCGAAAAACCAAAAACGGAAACGAAAAAAGAAGCTGTAGTTAAAAAGGGAGCTAGTCGTGTCATCCCCGCGTAGGCGGGGATCCAGTCTTAAATATGAAATTTTCCATTGATGATCTCAAAAAGCTCCGGGAAGATACGAAAGCCGGGGTATCCGATTGCCGGCAGGCTTTAGAGGATGCCGCGGGGGACTACACAAAAGCCAAGAAACTCATCATGGAGCGGGGACTTGAAAAAGCTGCAAAAAAAGGAGACCGCGAAACTTCCCAGGGGCTTATCGAAAGTTATGTTCACGCCGGTCGTGTGGGCGTTCTTGTAGAAGTGCGTTGTGAGACAGATTTTGTGGCGCGCACGGACGATTTTAAAACGCTTGCGCATGAGATTGCTTTGCAAGTCGCATCCATGAATCCAAAAAATGTGTCGGAACTTCTCAAAGGCGCGTACATTCGTGACGCGAGCATTTCGATCGAAGCCCTCGTCAAACAAACCATCGCCAAGCTCGGCGAAAACATCACCATCGCCAAATTTACCCGCATTGAACTCGGGGAATAAATCGTGGTACTATTATCTCGATGATCGACACCACCCTCAATACAGCGCGGGAGAAGATGAAGAAGGCTCTCGACGTGACACGCAATGATATTGCCTCAATTAGAAGCGGCCGCGCGACGCCGGCACTGGTCGAAAACATTTTCATTATGGCCTATGGAGGCAGCCAAAAGCTTCGGGTCATGGAACTTGCGACGATTACCACGATGGATGCCAAAACCATTGTCATTGCGCCGTATGATGTGTCGACTATCGCGGATATCGAAAAAGGAATACAGATTGCATCGACCGGACTCACCCCAGTTGTTGATAAGGATATTATCCGGATCACCATCCCGTCTCTTTCCGAAGAACGGCGCATGGAATACATTAAACTTGCAAAAGCCAAACTTGAAGCGGGGAAGGTAATGGTCCGGCAAATCCGTGCAGAGGCAATGAAAGAACTCAAAAAATTATTAAATGAAGATGAAGAGAAACACGGGGAGCGATTGGTGCAGGAGCTCACCGATGAGATGATTGCAGAAATTGACAGCATGGGCGCACACAAAGAAGCGGAACTTCTTCAAGTATAATATGTTCACGACTGCCATTGTTTTTATCTTCATTCTTTCGATCCTCGTTTTTATCCACGAGCTGGGGCATTTTACTGCTGCTCGGTTATTCGGGGTGCGCGTTGAAGAATTTGGATTCGGTCTTCCGCCCCGTATTTGGGGAAAGAAAATTAAAGAGACTATCTATTCTCTCAACTGGCTACCCATTGGTGGTTTCGTAAAATTGGCTGGCGAGGATGAAAGTCAAAAATTTTTGTTTACCCAGAAAAATGCAAAGCATTTATTCTGGGCGCGATCAAAAAAGGTCCGTGCAGCCATTCTCCTTGCAGGCGTCACCATGAATTTTCTTTTGGCGGTCGGTATCACCACATACCTGTTAACCCAGGGAATTCAGGAAGTTTCGGGACGGGTACATGTGGAGCAGGTTATGCCCGGCAGCCCCGCCGAAAAAGCGGGTTTACAAAAAAACGATGTCATTATTAATATTATCTATCCTGCAAACGTCGATGTATTAGGAGGATACACACCGAACAAAGAGACTGAACTCGCTCCGACAGAAGGAAAAAAAATCGTCGTTCCGAAAGATCTTATTGATACGGTAAAAGCACATACCGGTGAAACCGTCACGTTTACGGTGAGGCGGGGGTCGCAAACACTGGAAATACCGCTTGTTCCGCGCAAAGATTATCCAAAAGGTGAGGGACCGACGGGGATTGCCATTTCAGATTTGGAAACAAGAGTATATCCGTGGAGTCAAGCGCCGTGGATGGCGACCAAAATTAATGTGACGCGCGCATGGGAAATGCTCGCCGGAATAGGAGGACTTATCGCGCGACTCGTTCGTCTGCAGCCGGTTGGGAGTGATGTTGCTGGTCCGATAGGGATTGCGCAGGTGACCGGCCAGGCAGTCAAATTTGGCTGGAAAGCGGTTTTGGAATTTATGAGTATTTTATCGCTCAATCTTGCAGTCTTAAATATACTTCCCATTCCCGCTTTAGACGGCGGGAGGCTTATGTTTGTCGTATTTGAAAAAATATTGGGCCGAAAAGTGAAGCCCGCATTCGAACAATCCACGCACCAGATCGGCATGATCGTGCTGTTTATTTTGATTCTTCTCATTTCAATAAATGATATACTCAAGCTTGCCCGTGGAGGCTAACTATGGCACAACAATTTCAAAAAAAGGAACTCAAGAAAAAATCGGAGAATCTGTCGGATTGGTACACCGATGTCATTCTCAAGGCAGAGCTTGCCGATTATGCGCCGGTCAAAGGATGTATGGTCATACGGCCGTACGGGTATGCATTGTGGGAAAAAGTGCAGGAAATTTTAAATGGCATGATGCGAACTCGCGGCGTCGAAAATGCATACTTTCCTCTCTTTATTCCTCATTCCTTACTAGATAAAGAGAAAGAACATGTGAAAGGGTTTTCGCCGGAGCTTGCGGTGGTGACGATCGGCGGGGGAGAAGAACTCAAAGATCCGCTCGTCGTGCGGCCTACCAGCGAAACGATCATGTATGCGATGTACGCCAAATGGGTACACTCGTGGCGCGACCTCCCAGTGCTTATTAACCAGTGGAATAATTGCATTCGTTGGGAAAAACGCACGTATTTATTTTTGCGCACCTTGGAATTTTTGTGGCAGGAAGGGCACACAGCGCACGAAACGGAAAAGGAAGATATGGATATGGTGATGTCCGCTCTCGAGTGGTACCGGAAGGTGTATGAAGATTATTTTGCCATGCCTGTGTATTTTGGGCTCAAAAGCGAGTCAGAAAAATTTGCCGGCGGCAAGGCAACGTATGCTATTGAAGCCCTGATGCCCGATGGGAAAGCCCTGCAGGCGGCAACGAGCCATAACCTCGGGCAGAATTTTTCGAAGGTTTTTGATATACAGTTTCAAAATCGGGAAGGAAAAATGGACTACGTGTGGCAAACGTCATGGGGATTCTCCACGCGCAGTCTCGGTGGGCTGTTTTTGACCCATGGAGATGACAGCGGCATTATCTTACCGCCAAAAATTGCACCGATTCAACTCGTTATGATGCCGATTCATAAAAAAGACAAAGATGCGACGAAGCTTTCCCAACACGCGCGCGTTTTGGCAAAAGAACTGTCAGATATCCGCGTGCGTATTGACGAGCGCGAGGAGCCATCAGTAGGTCGCAGATTTAACGAGTGGGAGGTCAAAGGCGTGCCGCTCCGGCTTGAGCTCGGGCATAAAGAGCTGGAAGATGGTACGGTAGTTCTCGTGCGGCGCGACACAGGAGAAAAAATTATTGTTCCGCAAAAGGAAATGGTCGGAGTAGTGAAGCGTACACTTGAGCAGATTCAAGTGAGTCTCTTTGATAAAGCGAAAAAATTCCGCGATGAAAACACGCGGGACGCGAGCGACTACGATGACTTTAAAAAAATCATGCAAACTACCCGTGGCTTCATTCGCGCCTTCTGGTGCGAAGACGCGGCGTGCGAGGCAAAAATAAAAGAAGAAACAAAAGCCTCGACGAGATGTCTACCGCTCGATAGTAAAAAAGAAAGCGGGAAATGTATCTATTGCGGAAAAGCTGCAGTACATCGTTGGTTGTTTGCTCAATCGTATTAACTATGTTGCGACTACCATGACAGCATCCGCGAGCTGAATTCCATCACCCGGATCAACTCTTTCACCCACTCCACCTCTTGGATCCGCAGGTGCTTGATCAAGTGCTTGTGAAAATGTTTCAAGCGTTGCTCCCCGAAAAATTTTAAATCCCTGACGTTCAGCTAATGCAATAACGACCGCAGGCTCACCATTGGGCAAATATACTTCTCGTTTAAAATCTGGTGCGAGTCCGCTTATTAGTCCAGTTGATGTCTCAAATTTAGCTGTCATATAAAAAGTAGTTGCAATAATAGTGGTATTCTTTCTTGTTGTCAACCTTTACAAACGGTATACTACACTCATGAAAACCATTGTCACCCATATTGGGCCGGATTTGGATGCGATAACCAGCATTTGGCTTATTAAACAATTTTTTCCCGGATGGGAAGAGGCGAGCCTTGGATTTGTGCCGGCAGGGAATGCGCTTGGTGGCCGTCCGCCGGATGACAATCCGGAAGTCATCCATGTAGATACCGGATTTGGGAAGTTTGATCATCACGAGACGAATGCCGATACGTGTGCAGCAGTTTTGGTGTATGAAGAAATTAAAAAAACGCGCGGCGCGGATAACGCACTTGAACGCCTGACTACTATCGTAAACGACATCGACCATTTTCGTGAGGTTTTTTACCCAAATCCCACCGCGGATTTTTGGGATCTCGGGCTCGTGGCGCAAATAGACGGCTGGCGTTTGATCTATTCAGACAACCCGATCAAAATTGTGGATCTTGGCATGCAAGCGCTGGATGCCATTTACAAAACGTTTCAGAATAAAGTGTGGGCGGAAAAAGAATTGAAAGAAAAAGGTGTGGAATTTAGTTCGAAGTGGGGTAAAGGGATTGGCGTTGAGACGACGAATGACGAGGTTGTGCATCTTGCACAAAAAATGGGGTATATGATCGCGGTTCGCAAGGATCCGAAAAAAGGGTATTTGCGGGTGAAAGCGTTCCCGAAAGAAACGATTGATTTGGAGGGGCTTTATAATACATTTAAATCCGATGAGCCGGATGCAACATGGTTTTTGCATGCCAGTCATCATATGGTGTTAAATGGCAGTAGCAAAAATCCAGACATGCGCCCGACAAAAAAATCACTTCAAGAAATAATTGAGACGATAAAGAATTTAAAATAGATTGCCACGGCTGAAGACAGCCTCGCAATGACATTATTATGAAAGATTGTATTTTTTGCCAAATAGTTGCCGGGAAAGCGCAGAGTACCTGTTTATATCAGGACGAAGAAATAATGGTTATTAAAGACGTGTATCCGCAGGCGCCGGTGCACTGGCTGGTGATCACAAAAAAACATCACGACGAACTTATTGATCTTGCGGACGAGTTACTTACAAAGATGATGCATGTTGTCCGTAAAGTAATACGGGATGAAAAAATCGGGAAATATCGTATCGTCAACAATGGAAAAGGCGCGGCTTTTGTCGACCACGTACATATCCACGTCATGGGGCAAATCGACAAATCCCGCGCACTGTAATCTTCGTGGTATAATATAAGCTAAGAAAAGAGGTGTTCTATTTACTATGGTATTTGTGAAAGCACAACCGGGGGATACGTCGGATTCGCTCATCCGTAAATTTACGCGCAAGGTCCTTTCCGAAGGAATTCTGCAGGATTTGAAAAAACGGGAATTTTATCAGAAACCGGCAGAGATTAAAAAAGAAAAAAGCCGGGAGCTCAAGCGGAGATTACGTCATCCCAACCGAACCCATGCTTATTGACGATCTGCAATCTGATTTAACGGTATCCCTCAAGGCAGGGAAAGCAGCGCGTGTAGATGCGCTCCGGTTTCTTATTGCCGGCATCCGAAACAGCGTTACCAATAAATATGGCGCTGAGTGGGAGAAAAAAATGACCGACGCCGACGCGTTGGATGTGGTGAAAAAACAGATTAAAACGCACAACGAATCCATCGAAGCATTTACGAAAGCCAACAGACAGGAATTGGTTGAAAAAGAAAAGGCTCAACTTGCGGTGCTCACCGAATTTGCACCGAAACAACTTTCAGACGAAGAATTGAAAAAACTTCTGGAACCAATAGCTAAATCCGGAGAGCAGAATTTTGGATTACTCATGAAACAAGCAATAGGCGTTGTGAAAGAGAAAGCTGATGGTGCAAGAGTATCGAGTTTGTTAAAACAGATGATATGATTAGAGTTCTCTTTCAAACAGAATCACATTTTCCGGTTTCACGGAAGAAAATTAAAGAGGCAGTTGTCGCGGCATTAACCCCCGAAGTGCACCGTGACGCGGAAGTAAGTGTTTCTATCGTCGGCGACCGGCAGATGAAAACACTGAATAAAAAATATAGAAAAATAGATAAAACCACGGATGTATTGTCGTTTGTGCTAGGTGAGGGAAAAAAATTTGTTGAGGCGCCGGATGATATCTTGCGTTTGGGCGATATTGTGGTATCGTATCCGCAGGCAGTGGATGAAGCACGAACCGAAAATAAACTCGTTGATGATCAGATAGCGTTTCTCGTTCTTCACGGCCTTGATCATCTCTTAGGAAAACACCACTCATGAGCTTTTACCGTATTTACCGGCCGCAGGTTATTGAGGAGATCGATAATGTTGCCGTGCGGGAAGAGTTGTTGTCGCTTTTGACGAAAGACAAAAATCAACTGCCGCACGCATTTTTATTTACCGGACCCAGAGGAGCCGGGAAAACGACAGCAGCAAGAATAATCGCCAAGATTTTTAATTGCGAAAATCCCGGTGTCACACCGGGACCTTGTGGCAAATGTGATCAGTGTAAAAGTATCGAGATGGGAAGAAATCTTGATGTGTTGGAGATAGACGCGGCTTCAAACCGCGGGATTGATGAAATCCGGCAACTTCGCGATGCGATTAACCTCACGCCTTCAGCGGGCGCGTATAAAATTTATATTATCGACGAAGTGCACATGCTCACAACCGAAGCATTTAATGCGCTTCTCAAAACCCTCGAGGAGCCCCCGGCCCACGCGGTGTTTGTGCTTGCTACCACCGACCCGCAAAAAGTACCGGCCACTATCAAGTCCCGCTGCGTTTCAATCGAATTTCACCGTGCGACAACCGATGAACTGTTGGCAGCACTGGGCAGAATTGTAAAAGCGGAAAAGATGGATATTGAGAAAGACGCCTTGGAACTTATTACGCGGTCCGTAGACGGGGCATTCCGCGACGCAGTGAAGTTTTTGGAGCAGGTAAGTTTTCATAAAGGAAAGATAACTGCAGATATTGTTCGTGCGCGTACTTCGCTTTCCGATGCATCCGTTGTAGAAAATTTTTTTGACCATATAGAAAAAAAAGATAAAAACGGAGCGCTTGCGGTTATCACAACACTTGTGGATGACGGAAAAGATATCAAAACATTTTTGACCGCGTGTTTACAAAAATTGCACGCGGATTTTATCGGAGGAAATAGTGAAGCAAAAGATCTTATCCGTCGGTTTACCGAGGCCTATGGCTTTATGAAAATTTCCCCGATTGCCGAGCTCCCGCTGGAGGTAGCAGTCGTTGAATACTGCGGAGAGCAAAAAATACAGGAAAAAAAAGAAGAAGTAAAAATAGAAAAAAATATTTCATTAGGATTACTGACGCAGGAAAAACTCGCCGAACACTGGCTGGATGTTATTGCCGCAATAAAGCCCTACAATAATTCTATTGCCGGAGTACTGCGCAGTGCTAGACCCGCGGGTGTCAAAGATGGTATAGTAACGGTTGAGGCATTTTACCAGTTTCACAAGGATAAGTTGTCAGAAGTAAAAACCAAACAAATTATCGGAGATGTACTAAAAAAATTATTTGGAGAACAAATACAAGTCGAGATAATTCTCGGAAGGAGGTAATATGTTTAATCCGCTCAAGGCAGCGAGTAATTTTGCAAAAGGAATCGGTGATCTCAATGCCATGCGTAAGCAGGCCGCCATTATTCAGGCGGCTTTAGAAAAAGAAGAGTTTGATGTCAAAGAGGGGAATATCCGGATTCTTATCAACGGGAATCAAAACGTGAAACTTGTGGAAGTAGACGGCATTGCTAATGAAACTTTGAAGCGCGTGATCAACGACGCGGTGAAAAAATCCCAACAGGCCGCTGCGATGAAACTGACAGAACTTTCCAAAAGTATGGAAGAGTAAATCTCATGAACGTCGTCGTCACCGGCAGCTTAAGCTTCGATTACATCATGGATTTTGCGGGGCGATTCCGCGACCGGATTATGCCGGACAAACTCCATATTCTTTCTCTTTCGTTTCTTGCGGAAAAAATGAGTAAACAATTTGGCGGGTGCGCTCCTAATCTCGCTTATTCGCTAAAGCTTCTCGGTATTGAACCGACGATCGTAACTACAGCCGGGAACGATTGGCGTGAATATGAAAAATTTTTTAAGAAAAATAAAATTTCCACAAAATATATCGCGATATTTCCAGATGAACCCTGCAGTTCCTATCATGTGATTACCGATCGGGATGATAATCAAATCGGTGCGTTTTATGTCGGTGCATCAAGGCATAACGATAAACTAAAAATTCCAAACAATGCGGATTTTGTGGTCATTGGCCCAACAGATCCAAAAGCGATGGGTGCATATGTGAATCAAAGTCAGGGCAAGCGTTACCTGTATGATCCTGCATTTCAGATTGGGAATTTCACTGATAGCCAATTACGAAAAGGTATCGACGGCGCGGAAGTTTTAATAGGGAACGATTATGAAATTGAACTTATTCGAAGGCGGGTGAAGATCAATGTGCCGATGTTGATTACCACGCTTGGAGCCAAAGGGTCGATTATCGAAACACGGAAGGAAAAAATACATTGCAAGCCGGCCAAGCCCAAAAATATCAGTGATCCCACCGGAGCAGGAGATGCGTTCCGCGCCGGATTTCTTGCCGGGTACCTACGAGGATACTCCTTGCAGGTCTCAGGGCAGATGGGATCCGTTGCCGCGGCCTACACGGTCGAAACCTACGGCACCCAAACCCACACGTTTACAAAAAAAGAATTTATAAAACGATATAAAGATAATTTTGGCGCCACGCGTGTCCACCTCTTGTAATTGAGAAGTAATTGTATTAAAGTACAACATTATGGCTATGAAAGATTACAAAATAAAAGATTTAACTCTCGCTAAATGGGGGCGGATGGAAATTCAATTAGCAGAAAAAGAAATGCCGGGGCTCATGAGTTTGCGCAAAGAATTTGGCAAAAAAAAACCATTACAAGGCGCTCGTATAGCGGGATCACTCCACATGACCATTCAAACAGCAGTACTTGTCGAGACTCTGCGAGAACTTGGAGCTCAGGTGCGATGGTCATCGTCTAATATTTTTTCAACCCAAGATCATGCCGCAGCTGCAATTGCTAAGGCGGGGATTCCTGTATTTGCTTGGAAAGGCGAGATGGAGAAAGAATATTGGTGGTGCATAGAGCAACAGCTCAAATTTACAGGAGGTAAAGGCCCCAACATGCTCCTTGATGATGGCGGTGATTTAACGTGGTATGTACACGACAAACATCCCGAGCTTATATCCGATATCATTGGTGTTTCAGAGGAAACAACAACCGGCGTTCACCTATTGTACCAACGGTTCGCCAAAGGAGAACTCAAGATTCCGGCAATAAACGTGAATGATAGTGTGACGAAATCAAAATTTGATAACCATTATGGATGTCGTGAGTCGCTCGCAGATGGCATTAAGCGCGCGACTGATGTGATGCTTGCGGGCAAAGTTGCCGTTATTGCAGGATATGGTGATGTAGGGAAAGGAAGCGCGCAGTCTCTGAAGGCGTTTGGATGTCGAGTGCTTATTACAGAAATAGATCCTATCTGCGCGCTGCAGGCTCTTATGGAAGGATACGAAGTGGTGACCATGGATGAAGCAGCAAGCCGAGGCGATATATTTGTTACCGCTACAGGATGCAAAGATATTGTGACAATCGGACATATGAAAAAAATGAAAGATGCGGCCATTGTATGTAACATTGGTCATTTTGACGTGGAAATACAAATGAAAGAGCTCAACGCATTTCCAAAAATAAAAAAAGAACAAGTCAAACCGCAAGTGGACCTTTATACGTTTCCCGACGGGCATCGTATTATCGTTTTGGCTGAAGGAAGACTGGTGAATTTGGGATGCGCCACAGGGCATCCTTCATTTGTCATGTCAAATTCGTTTACCAATCAGGTTCTTGCGCAAATTGCATTGTATACAGAGAAATATGCGGTCGGTGTTCACCGCTTGCCGAAGCATTTGGACGAGAAGGTTGCAGCACTTCACATTGAACAATTGGGAGGTAAGTTGACAAAACTTTCTCTAGATCAAGCTGCATATGTGGGAGTGTCGATCGATGGCCCATTTAAGGCTGAGCACTATAGATATTAATAGTCTTCTTGGGAAGAAGGAACATGAAAACATCAACGCGATTATCACAAGTTCCCGCGTCGCCGATACGGAAATTGGTGCCATATGCGGTTGCGGCGAAAAAACGGGGGGTAAAAGTATACCACCTCAATATCGGCGATCCGGATATCAAGACGCCTGATGAGATGCTTGATGTACTGCATCATTGGAAGCAAAATCCCATTGGGTATGGGCAATCGCAGGGGGAGCCGGTTTTTTTGGAAGCGCTCAAAACATATTATCACGGCATAGGTCACCGGTTTCTCGATATTCCGAATTTTCAGGCAACCAGCGGCGGATCAGAGGCAATTTCCATGGCGATGTTTGCCACGTGTAATCCGGGCGACGAAATACTCACGTTTGAACCGCTCTATACCAATTACAATTCCTATGCCGCAATGAACGGTATTACGCTTCGTGCGGTTCCTACGAATATTAAAGACGGCTTTCATTTACCCAATACTATTGAAAAATATATAACAAAAAAAACAAAGGCGATTTTGTACTGCAATCCCAATAATCCGACCGGCACGGTGTACACGAAAAAAGAAGTAGAGATGCTGGTTGCGGCTGCAAAAAAGCACAAATTGTTTTTGATGTCCGATGAGGTATACCGCGAATATACGTATGATGGTCGAAAACAAATTTCACTTTTGTCGTACATGAAGCAAATTCCCCGTCAGGCAATTGTTCTGGATAGCATGTCCAAGCGGTACAGCGTCTGCGGACTTCGGCTTGGCGCACTGATTTCATTAAATGAAGAAGTGATGAGCGGTGTTCTGCGGATTGCACATGGGAGGTTGTCTGCGGGACTTGTGGATCAGGCAATTGCCGCAAAACTTGTCGATGTACCCAAAAAATATATTTCCGATATGCAAAAAGAATATAAAAAGCGTCGCGATGTATTATATTCGGGTCTCAAAAAAATTCCCGGCGTCGTTATTCCCAAACCCGAAGGCGCGTTTTATACGATTGTTAGTTTACCCGTTAAAGACGCCGAACATTTTTGTCAGTGGCTTCTCACCGATTTTCAGGATCATAAGGAGACGGTGATGCTTGCACCCGCCGCCGGTTTCTATGCAACACCCGGCAAGGGTACGAATGAAGTCCGCATCGCATACGTTATTAATACAAAAGACTTACAGCGCTGTGTTACAGTATTAGCACGAGCTCTCAAAGAATATGAAACTCTTTTCCGGAACCAGTAATCTCGCGCTGTCAAAAAAAATCGCAGAAAATCTGCATATTCCTCTGAGTGACGTTGAAATAACCCGGTTTATCGATAATGAATGCCGTGTGTACGTCAAAGAAGAGGTGTGTGGAGAGGATGTATTCGTCGTGCAGTCACTTTCAGAAATTGCCGATCAGCATCTTGTAGAGTTGTGTTTATTGGGAACCGCTTTGAAAGATTTGGGTGCAAAAAAAATTACTGCAGTTATCCCATGGCTGGGCTATAGTAAGCAGGATAAAGCATTCCGCAAAGGAGAAGCGATTTCCGCGTCACTCGTTGCCAAGTTTATCGAGGTAGCCGGATTTGATAACGTTATTACGTGCGAACTTCATTCGCAGAAGGTTCTTCAATATTTTCATATACCGGTCGTTGAACTGTCGACGGAAAAACTTTTTGGTCAATATCACGGTATTGTTGTTTCTCCGGATAAAGGCGGGAAGTCACGGTCGGAGATATTTGCAAAAGAGGCGGGTTTGCCGATTGTGTATCTTACGAAAAAACGCGAGGGAATAAACGTTACCATGACGGGTATGTCCGGCAGTGTCTCGGGGGTAGACTGTATTATTTTTGATGATATTATAAATACCGGAGCAACAGCGGTACAAACAAGTAAGTTCCTAAAAAAGCACGGCGCAAAACGTATTTATTTTTTCGTCACGCATGCGGTGCTGGCGGGCGATGCGGCAAAGAAATTAGATGCATCCTCAATTGATCAGATTGTGGTGACAGATACTATTTTCGTGCCAAAAGAAAAACAATTTCCAAAGCTCACGATTGTGTCGGTCGCCTCAGTAATCGCGGATGCTATAATAAAGCAATGAGTATTCTTCCCAAAGCTATTTCGCGTGTTATCGATTCGTTCCGGCGGCTGCCGGGTATCGGCCCCAAGACGGCGACTCGGCTCGCATTTTATCTTCTGCACGTGCCGCAGGAAGAACTCGACGGATTTGCAAAAAATCTGACGAATCTGAAAGCGAATACGGTACTGTGTTCCATTTGTAAAAATACGGCGGAGGCAGACCCCTGTGATATATGTAAAAATCCGGGTCGGGATCAATCGATAATTTGCGTAGTAGAGAATCCGACGGATGTACTTGCGATTGAACGGACGGGAAAATATAGCGGGGTTTACCATGTTTTACACGGCGCCATCGATCCGTTAAACAACATCGGGCCGGACGAATTGTATATTTCAGATCTTCTCAAGCGCGACGCGAAAGAAATTATTTTCGCGCTCAATCCAAATATGGAAGGCGAGGCCACGTGTATGTATATGCAAAAACAAATTCCAAAAAATATTACGGTGACGCGTCTTGCCCATGGACTTCCCGTGGGCGCCGATATCGAATACGCGGATGAACTCACTCTTTCCCGTGCCCTCGAAGGCAGGCGGACGTATTAGATTACAAACGTTCTATAAAGAACCAGTGTGATTCGCGAGAAATCGTTTCGAGTAGTATAAGAAAATATCCGGTTTTGGGTTACTTCGATGATATTCGGCAAGTGATATGTGTTCATTAAGTTTACGAATATGATAGTCGACAATATACACACCAGTAAAAAGAATATCATGAATGCTTACATGTATGATTGGAAATTGTAGATTATCAATTAATCCGGGATGGCCGGTTTGAGTCAATTGAATATCTATTGTTCCGTGTCCATTATAGTTTTGTAGCCATGTCAGAATTCGCCAATTATTGACCCAGCCATCTGGAATATTAGGGGAGAAGTCAGTTAACACCATATTTTTTTCCGGATCTTTTCCTATTAGCTGAAACTGCATTCGTATGTCCTGAAATGCAAGAGGGCGAATTCCCTGTGCATGAGCTTCCGCCAAATTTTTAGCAGGAGAAATAAAAGGCATTTGTAGTTCTGTGGGTATGTGAACAACTTCGCGTCCCACCACATATTCTAGGTAAGTCATATGCATGAGACTATAGCTTTGCGTGCATTTTTTGTCAAGTGTATGCGATAATGCGAATATGGTTTCCAAAAATACCATTCAAAAAGTACTTAAAACCATTCCCGATCCGGAGATCGGGGTGTCGCTGTATGATCTGGGGCTCGTCTATAATATAAAAATAAAAGGCGTTAATGTGGAAGTTTTGATGACCTTAACGACTATCGGTTGTCCGCTGTTTGAACAAATTGAGGGATCCATCCGGGATGAGCTGATGCAAATAAAAGGAGTGAAAAAGGTGAAAATTTTATTAACCTTTGAACCTCCCTGGAAACCGGATATGATGAGTAAAGAGGCAAAAATGCAATTAGGGTTTAATTAATATGGCGAATGTTGCGAAGCAAATTATCGGTTCGTTTGAGGATATCGGAAAAGATGTTGCCCGTGAGACGGCAAAGTTGCCTTTTGAAATGTTGGGTATGGGGAAGAAATCCAAATCCCAAACCTCTCCAAATAGCCAGCAGCCCTTGCCCGCCGAAGCTTCAGCGAAGGTGGGGCGCGAGTGGCTTGCGGAGCTTGCCGGGAAAAACAAACAGCATGAGCCGACGGTACAGGAGCGATTTGAACGGGAAAAGCAGGAAAAACAGGAAAAAGAAGTGAAGAAAAATATGGTGGAACAAAAGATGGCTCCACTGCCGAAGCTGACAACAAAAGCAAAACGTGGTAATCTATTTGGATCTCAGCAGAGTTCAGAAAAATCAAAAAACTCACGGGCTGATTAACTCATGAAACTCTATAACAGCCTTTCTAGAAAAATAGAAGAATTTACTCCTACTAACCCGCCCGCGGTGGGCTTGTACACCTGCGGCATGACGGTATACGACTATGCACATATCGGTCATGGCAGAAAATATGTTGGCGACGATATTCTCCGTCGTACGCTTACGCGGTTCGGGTACGAGGTCACGCATGTGCAAAATGTGACGGATGTAGGGCATTTGGTTTCCGATGCGGACGCGGGTGAGGACAAACTCGAAAAAGGCGCAAAAAAACAAGGAAAAACGGTGTGGGAGGTAGCAGAGTTTTTTACAAAGCATTTTTATGATTCGATGGACAAGCTGAATATCCTCAGGCCGACCATTATTTGCCGCGTGACCGAGCATATTCAGGAACAAATTGATTTGATAAAAAAACTTGCAGACAAGGGATTTGCTTACGATACGCCGGAGGCAGTATATTTTGACATCTCGAAATTTCCAAAATACGAATCGCTTTTCGGCAATCAGGAGCTTTCAGCAAAAAAAACCGCAGTGCGTGAAGAAGTGGTTGCCGGGGAACACAAGAGAAATGCAAAAGATTTTGCTTTATGGTTTAAACGGATTGGCCGTTTTTCGGATCACCAGATGCACTGGGATAGTCCCTGGGGTAGTGGTTTTCCGGGCTGGCACATTGAATGTTCGGCAATGAGCATGAAGTATTTGGGAGAGTCGTTTGATATCCACACGGGTGGTATCGATCACATTCCCGTTCATCACCCGAATGAAATTGCCCAATCAGAAGCGGCAACCGGCAAACCGTTTTCAAAATATTGGGTACACTACGCATTTCTCAATGTCGACGGAAAAAAGATGAGTAAAAGTCTCGGAAATTTTTTTAGAATTGAAGATATCGCAGATAAGAGTTTCGATCCCTTAGCGCTCCGCTATTTTTATCTCACTGCGCATTATCGAAAGCCGCTCAACTTTACCTGGGAAGCACTTTCCGCAGCCCAAAATGCATTAACTGAACTCCGTGCCCACGCCTCACGAAATAGTTTATCGAATGAAAAACTGGATAAAATTGATTTGTTTCGAGATAAATTTGATATGGCGCTCGCGAATGACATGAATATACCTCAAGCACTCGCGGTTGTGTGGGAAGTGGTGAAAAGTAATATTCCTTCCAGAGATAAATATGAACTTCTTCTTGATTTCGACGAAGTTTTGGGATTAAATCTCAGATCGGATAAAATTCCAAAAGAAATTCAGGAGCTGGTCCGCACGCGTGATGATCTACGGAACGCGAAGAAATTTGAGGAGGCTGATGCAGTAAGAAAACAAATTGAAGAAAAAGGCTTTGTGATTGAGGATTCTTCTAAAGGAACAATTACTTTGCCAGGACCATAGTCAGTGCGGTCAAGGTGTGCGTCGTCACTTGAAATGTTTGGGAGTCAACGCCGATAACGACATTCATACCGGGCGAGACCGACGCAAAATTAAATCCTATTGGGGCCGTGACAATCCAGGATCCGAGGTTTTGAGCCTTACCAACTCGACTTTTATCGGTAAATTGGAGATTTTCTACTTGAATGGTGCCTTTTGCTTCATCGACAAGAGCGACCGTGCTCTGAACAGTGAGAGCTTGTTTGCTTGTTGCCCGCGCCCGCACGTCAGAACTTTTTTCGGTTGGAGTTGCTTTCGTCAGTATCGCTACGAGTGCAATTGCAAGAAAAATAAGGACAACGCTGCCTACAAGAAACATATTCGGGTTCTTCATTCACTTCATGATACAATTCTCACATGAGAGACGTCAAGGGTAAGAAACCTATTTTGGCGCTGGCGCCTATGGAGGATGTTACCGATACGGCATTTCGGAGGATAGTGGCACGTCTGGCGAAGCCAGATGTGTTTTACACAGAATTTACGAGTGTCGACGGATTGTTTTCGCGTGGCCGCGATGCAGTGATTCACCGGTTGGATTATACGGAAGAAGAGCGGCCGATTGTGGCCCAGGTGTGGGGGAGCGATCCCGCGCTATTTTATAAAGCAACCGGGCTTATCCGTGATCTTAAATTTGATGGTGTTGATATCAATATGGGCTGTCCACAGAAGAGTATTATTCAACATAAAGCAGGTGCTGCATGTATTAATGATCCAATACGTGCAGCAGAGATTATAGCGGCTACGCGCGAAGGCGCCCGTGGCCTTCCGGTCAGTGTAAAGACAAGAATTGGATACAAAACTATTTCAAAAACTTGGATACCTTTTTTACTCGAACAACATTTAGATTCATTAACGATACATGGGAGGACTGCGGCTGAATTATCAAAAGTTCCGGCGCATTGGGATGAAATTGCAAAAGCTACCAACCACGGCACGGTGATTATTGGAAACGGTGATGTGGTGGACTACGCGGATGCAGTGCAAAAATGCGGGAAATATGGAACCGATGGCGCCATGATCGGTCGGGGAATATTTCATAATCTCTGGGCATTTAGTAAGACTGGCGTTAATCATATGGATGATCAACAAGAGATGTTCCGACTTCTACAACTGCATATGCAATTATTTGAAAAAGTTTACCTGCCGGCAGGCAGGCCTTTCGCTGTCATGAAGAAGTTTTTCAAAATATACGTTCAGGGTTTTTCGCACGCAAGCGATCTACGGGAGCGATTGATGGCGTGTGAGGACAGGCGCGCGGTGGAGGATATACTTTCGAAGTTCGGAGGCCGCCAAGAGGGTTGAAGAGATAAGAACCACCAGAAATAGCTGTAGTGGTGAAAAAGCGGTTATTTTGAATAGTTCGGATACGAACGGAATGTACAAAAGGGCGAGTTGTAGAAGAAGCGGTGCAAAAAACGCAATCCGGAATACGTTGTCAGTAAATATTTTCCCCTGCAAAAATGATTGTCCGCGGGCCCGAAGATCCAGGAGGATAAAATGTTGTACGAGAACCATCGTCGTAAACGCAAAAGCACGCGCAAGTACCAGCGTCCCGGTCCGTTGACCTATTAAAAATGCAACAAGTGTGGTTGCGGCAGTAAGGATGCTTACTTCCATAATCCAGATAAAATCCATCCGGTCGAATATGTTTTTCGTCACCCGCGGACTTCGGAGCATCACATGTTCGTGTTTCGGAGTAATCGCAAGGGCAATTGCCGGCAGTCCGTCAGTAACCAGATTGATGTAAAGAAGTTGGAGCGGTGTGAGGATAAGCGGCCACCCGAGTATCATACCCACGACAACCGCAAGGATTTCTCCGATGTTACACCCCACAAGATACTTGATTGCAGACTGGATATTGTCAAAAATTGTTCTTCCTTCTTCGATTGCGGTGACGATAGTGGCATAATTGTCATCGGAAATGATCATATCCGATGCTTCCTTCGCAACATCCGTTCCGGTAATTCCCATGGCAACTCCCACATCGGCCTGTTTTAAAGCAAGCGCGTCGTTTACCCCGTCGCCGGTGACAGTAACGATATGGCCCGCCCGCTGCAGCAGTTTTACGATGCGGAGTTTTTGCTCGGGTGTGGTGCGGGCAAATATACGAATATTGGGCATCATTTGTATTGCTTCCTCATCCGAAAGCGAAGAAAATTGACTGCCATCAATAATTTCATCCTGTTTTTGGAGGAGTCCGAGGTGTGATCCGATTGCGCGTGCGGTGAGCTCATTATCTCCTGTAATCATAATGGTGCGGATACCGGCTTGCCGGGCCAGCGCGATGGCGTCTTTTACCTCTTCACGGGCGGGATCTGCAATCCCGACAAAGCCCAAGAATGTCAGACCGCTTTCCGCATCTTCCCGCGTTTTGGGGGTTTTCCGGATACTTCGGGAAGCAAGCGCAATAACCCGTAAGCCTTCTTTTGCATAGTCCAGATACCCCTTTTCAATTGTCTGTTTCGCTTTTTGTGTAAGATGTGTACAGTGGGAAAGAATAATTTCAGGCGCGCCTTTTGTATAGATCATCTGCGTCACGCCGGATTTCCATACCACACTCATCATTTTCCGTACGGGGTCAAATGAAAACTCTTCGATAAGTGTTCCGTCCGGTTTATTGTGTCCGTTTGCCCAAATAAGGAGTGCTCCCTCGGTTGTATCGCCCAGCACATCAAAATCTCCGTTTCCCTTGATAACCAGACTTGCGTTGTTGCAGAGCATTGCCGCAGTGCGGAGAGAAGATTCATTTTTTGTCCAAACTTTCGTAACCCGCATTTGGTTTTTCGTAAGGGTACCGGTTTTATCGGTGGCGATAATGGTTGTTGCGCCTAAACTTTCGATAGATGCAAGGCGCCGCACGAGCGCTTTTTTCCGGGCCATCCGTTGCATGCCGACAGCAAGCGTTATCGTGATCACCGCCGGCAGCCCCTCAGGCACTGCGGCAACTGCCAGGCTGATACTGGTCAAAAGCATTTCGATAAAAGGATGAGCGCGATAGTATCCGATACAAAATACCACGGCGGATAACAGTATTGCCGCGGCACCAAGCTGTTTCCCCAGTGCTGTCAGTTTTTTTTCAAGAGGGGTTTTGTCTTCCGTAATGGTTGAGAGTGACCGCGCAATAGTCCCGAAACGCGTTTGCATGCCGGTTGCTGTCACGCGTGCGGTCGCCCGGCCCATGGCTATGATGGTACCTAAATATATTTGCTGTTTTTCGCCCTCATGTGCGTCTTTATCAACCGGCATGGATTCTCCGGTCAGGGCGGCCTCGTTTGTCGCGCAGTGCATGCTTTCGATGATCGTACAATCGGCGGGAATCTTGTCTCCTTCGGTAATGACGATGATGTCGCCCGGCACCAACTGCTTGCTATCCATTCGTTGTTCCATCCCGTCGCGGATAACCCGAACGGTACTTACCGTCATGGATTTTAATGCGGCAATGGCTTTTTCTGCCTTATATTCCTGCACGAATCCGAGAATGCCGTTTAATATGACGATAAGAAGAATACATATGCCGTCCAACATATCTCCCAAGACGAGCGATGCGGCTGCGGCAATCATGAGAAGTACGACCAGTAAACTCGTAAACTGCGAGAAGAAAATCTGAACCGGGCCGGCGCGGGGTGCAGCCACGATTTCGTTTCGCCCGTATGCTTCCAGCCGTTTTTCCGCTTCTTGCTTTGTAAGTCCGTGCATAGGTATATGCTACAATTGATCCCATGGAGAAGCAACTGCTTCGTAAAAAATTCATTGCCCTGCGGAAAAATTATTCCGGAAAAAAAGATGCAGACGTAATAATAATCAAAAAAATACTGAATCTATCCGAGTGGAAAAAAGCAAACGTTGTTTGTATTTATACATCTTTACCAAATGAGGTTGATACAAAACAATTATTGCAATCAAAAAAACATATTATATTACCGGAAGAAGATACAACTCATGTTGATTTGTATATCGTTCCCGGTGTGGCGTTTGACAGAAACGGCAACCGGCTGGGGCGCGGCGGAGGATATTATGACCGGTTATTACAAAACAAAAAAGCAATAAAAATAGGACTCGCGTATGAAATGCAGATGGTTGCAGAAGCGCCGCATACACGATATGATGTTCCGATGGATATGGTTGTGACGGAAACCGAAATATATGAAAATAAAACATCCTGAATATCAGTATCTTGATCTCATGGCGGATATTATGAAGAACGGCCAGTGGAAAGTCAGCCACTCGACCGGAGTAAAATTAAAAAGTGTCTTCGGCCGCATTTGCCGGTATGATTTATCAAAAGGTCTGCCGGTTTTGACCACCAAAAAAGTATTTACCCGCGGTATTATTCATGAGCTCCTCTGGTTTTTATCCGGCGAGTCGAATATAAAATATCTTCTGGATAACAACGTGCATATTTGGGATGAGTGGGCGTACAAAAAATATACATGGGCTAATCCTCGCCCTTTTTCTTTTGAGCATTTTATGGAAGCGATGAAAAATGAAAAATTTTTGAAAAAGTGGGGAGAATTAGGACCGGTGTATGGTGTGCAATGGAGGCGCTGGCCTGCAGACGGAAAGAGGACTGTTGACCAGCTGGGTTGGGCGATTGAGAAAATAAAAAAATATCCGATGAAAAAACATTACATTATTTCCGCCTGGAACGCCGGGTGCATTTATGAGATGAGCGGGTCGCACGCGGCCAGCATGGTGATTGCGCCGTGCCATACGATGTTTCACATTAATATAACCGGCGATAAACTTTCGCTTCTGTTATATCAACGGAGCGCGGATTTATTTTTGGGCGTGCCGTTTAATATTGCGTCCTACGCCCTTCTTACCATGATGCTTGCGCAGGTGACGGGCTACAAGCCCGGTGAATTTGTACACGTCTTCGGCGACGTGCATATTTACGAGAATCATATGAAGCAGTGTCGGGAGCAGTTGGAACGCAAACCGCGTCCGTTTCCGGTAATGAAAATAAATCCGAAAGTAAAAAATATCGACGATTTTAAATTCGAAGACTTTGAACTCGTCGGCTACAACCCCCACCCACCGATTAAAGGGGATATTACGGTTGTCGGGGGTTTTTAGTGTCATTGCGAGGAGCGAAGCGACGTGGCAATCCCCGACGACCTGCCTGCCGGCAGGCAGGGATTGCTTCGCCGTTAGAACGGTCTCGCAATGACAATAATGGTATGTTATCAATAATCGCCGTTATCGGAAAAAAAAGGGAACTTGGGAAAGATAATCATTTGCTGTGGAATATTCCTTCTGATCTTGCACGGTTCCGGGAAATAACCCGCGGTCATCCCGTGATTATGGGCAGGAAAACTTTTGCATCGATCGGCCACCCGCTGCCGGATCGCACGAATATTATTATTTCATCAGCCCCCCCAAATACCCTAAATACCCCAAACTCCCCAAATTGTATTTTCGCCTCGTCTCTGGATGACGCTATCGCAAAAGCAAAAAGCGCGCCGGGCGCACAGGAGATATTTGTCATCGGCGGCGGCTCGGTCTATGCACAGGCAATTGACCGCGCGGACCGGCTGTATTTGACTGTCGTCGACGCCACTGCCCCCGACGCCGACACCTTTTTCCCCGACTATTCTCGTTTTACGAAAGTGATTTCCGAAGAATCGCACGAAGAAAATGGTTTGCGTTTTACCTACCGAATTCTTGAAATTCAAAACTAAGATAGGCAACTTTTCTATTTATTCCGAACAAATACTCCCTTGACGGTTTCGTGATAATTATCAAAAACGTACGGGAAAAAATCCTGCGGAAGCGCTTTCCATTCGTAGGTTTGGAGGATATACTCCGGGGGATTTTTCTTGAGTGCTGCCACGAGGGGCGGAAGGCGGCGGGTGACTATGGGCGGGAGGTCATGGAAATAGTAGCCATACATGAGCGGATACACGAGCGGTCGGAATGGAATATTGGGATAGACAGAAGCATTTGGTGGTACGTCTTTCCACACAGCGGTGAGCCATGTTGTTTGGGGATTCGATGTTGAGCCGGATCGCGCGATATTGGCGTTCACACTGTCATATATAAAGAGTGAGAAAACGAGGAGAAAAAGGACCAGCAGTATCCGGAATCGTGCAAGTCGTACCATGGTGACTGCAGCAAAAAGATCGATAAGCCACGTAACCGGAAGGAAATATTGGATAAACACGGAACGGACAAAAAAGAGGCTGACGCCTTGCGCAACAAGACATCCGGCGAGTATCCATTGGGCGGGGTGATGTTTCTTTATAAAAAATATACCGACAAAACCGAAAAGGAGAAACAACAGTTCAAATATGGGTAAACGGGCCCACGCATTCCCGTAAAGATCAAAGAGCGCGGATTTGCCAAGCTCATAAAAATGATAGATCGGGAGGGGGAATGCGACGGATTGGTTAATCGCATACGGATCACGGATAACTTGTTGGACCATGCCACGGGAAATAGAGGTGCCAAAAAGAAGCATCGGAATAAAAAGTCCGGTGAAGAAAAGCCGCCGTGCGTGTTTTTGGAAAAGCACGAAAGCGCCAATAACCAGTATGCTTGGTGCAATTTTGAGAAGCACGATTGTCGATATTGCCAAAAGAAATCCGGACCAGAAGTATTTTTTTGAAATATACAGCGCACAGCCTATGGTAAACAAAAGCATCATGAGATTATCCGGCCGGATTTGCATAGCGGTGTAGATGGTGAACGGGTTTGCAAGAAATAAAAGGACAAATATGGCCGCGATCCATTTCCCGAATATTTTATAAGCAATCCAGCCCGATACGATAACGCGAATAAGAAACAGGAGGGCCATGAACCACCGCGCCAGATACATGGACTTCAGGCTATATCCGGCAAAATAAAATACCGGGGCAAGAAGCGTATGAAATACGGGCGTATAGGTCATGAGAAAATCTTTATAGGGGGCAGAACCATGCGAAAGAAGATATGTCACGTGCGCATGGGCAAATTCATCCTGATCAAACTGAAACAGTATGCCCGATCGTATGCCGGTTGCAAGAAGGACACCGATGGCGACGGCAAAGAGTATTCCCACCGCATACCCGCCAACCCGTTTCATATACCCATCGTAGCATAATTTTTCCAATTATTGACCGTTGAAACTTTTTATTATATTATGGGGCTATGAAAATAGAATCAGAGCATCCAAAAATATTTTCGGTGTGGCCGCTACCGCGTGGAATAACTGTGTTGCTGGAACAAATACCAGACCCGCAACGAGTAGCGTCTGGTATGTCAACGTTTATAAATGAACTAGATCTTACACCAGGAGATGCGAGGCTTCTCAGGAGCGCATTAATGAGCGAAGGTCTTCTTTGATTTTTTATTTTTTCCACGTTTCCAGTGCGCGTGCAAGTTCCGGGCCGGGGATACCAGAAAGGGCCTGCACCACGGCGCGGGCGCCGGCAGCGGACCCGTCCGGATGTCCGTGAATCCCGCCGCCGAAGTTGAGAAGCATATCTCCCCCTAAAATTTTTATCAGATCAGGAATGTGTCCGGGATGTAATCCGCCGGAGGCGGTAGGCAGGACGGTTTTGAGGCCATACCACTCGCTTCGCAAAAAATTGTTGATGGCGATGACTTCTTTTTTGCCGCCTTCCATTTTTCCGATAACCGTGCCGGTGTGCAGGGAATCGACGCCGGCAAGCCGTGCAAGACGCGCAATCACCATCATGGATATGCCAAATTGTTTGGAGCGGGTGAACGCCGCATGCATGGCGCGGTGGCCGTGAATCATGAGGCCGAAGTTCCGGTTGCGGATGCCCTGGACGCCGCTAAACCCAGCCGTCAGGATGTCGATCATAATGCAGTTTGCGCCTGCGTCGCGGACGTGAGTTGCGCGTTTGTACATTTCTTCGTAAGCAGCCGTGATATTAAACGCATAGATTTTTGTTTTCTCCATGCGTTTTGTAATCTCATTGACCCTGTCGTAAAAATTATCTCCGGCGACACTCGTTAAATTTTCATCGTCTTTGACCAGGTGAATGCCGGCATTCCACACCGCCATTGCTGCTTCAGCTTGTTGTTGAGCAGATAGCCCGAGTTTTGGTTTGATGATGGAACCCAATAGCGGGTCGCTTTTCACTCCGGTAAGAGCGCGGATACCGGGAATGCCAAGCGCCGGCCCGGGAAAAGATTTTACATAGGATTCCGGAAACTCCACATCTTCAAGCCGGAGTGCTACGATTTCTTTTAAGCCAAATACGTTTCCGGCAATAGAGGAAAGGAGTTGTGGAATATTTCCGGGCTCAAATAAATCCAAAGGGTAGGCGATGGAAATGGATCCGCTTGCTTCATCCAGTGCAATTACTTTTGCGTGCAGTTTATCCCAGATAGTATGATCTCCGGCAATATCCGTCCATGTGCCGACTGAAGATTCCGCAGCAACGCCGCCTGCGGTTTTATCAAATGGTTCGCCCTCGGCTTTGAGCGTAAAGGTCGCAATAATATGCGTTGTTTTGTCGATGGTCTCGCCTATGCTTAGGTAGTTGGTGTAGGTGTTTGCCATATATCTTCTCCTTTTATAATACCGTTTTGGGTAACAACAGAAATGCCGAGGGAGTAGGGAATAACATCAAATGCAGCATTGGAAATAGTGAGTGTTTTTGGTGCGCTCGGCCATACTTCTTTTGGGTCGCGCTGTTCAATGCGATCTCGGGAGACGGGGGTAGGATCGTATTTTAAAAGGGTTGCAAAGCAGTAAACAGGAATGTTTTTTGCGCGGGCAAGTGTTACCATGCCCAATGTTCCGATTTTATTGACAAATCCGTCACGGCAAAGGACATCCGCGCCGACCAAAACTGCTGAAATATCGAGTGTGGCAAAGACAGATGCCGCTGCACTATCCACGATCATGGTGACATTTTTTATTCCTGCATCAAGCAACTCTTGCGCGGTTATTCTTCCTTGGTATCGTGGGCGCGTTTCCGTAGTTATGACCGAAACATGTTTTTGGGCCTCGTGGGCGGCAATAAGCGCGCCCGTTACGGTTGAGGCGTGGCAATGGGTAACATACGTCTTGTTGTTTTCGATAATGCCAGCGCCGTATGTGGTGATTTTTGTTTTTGCGTCGGCAATGAGCTTTTTATATGTCGTAATACGTTTTTGTACGTTCTGTCCGGAAAATACGAATCGTACGGCATTTTGCGCCAGTGGCTCGGTTTGCCGGGCGTACGCGAGTTTCATACCAAGTGCTTTATCGGGATTCTTGGCAAGTGCGCCAAGAAGTGCAAGCGCCACATTCGTCGCTCCCTGAATCTTCAGACTCTTGATATCCGCAAGTAGTTGTTCCTCGCCCGTCATATACCCATCGTAGCACATTTGTGGGATAATACAGGCATGAATCTGAAGATCGGCACTTGAACCTTACAGTCCCACTTTTTCGATTTACTTTCGACTTTCAACTTCCACAACCCCGTAAAGACCGCCTCATAATGCTTCGTGATAAGTATGGCCGTATCCTAAAATCTCAAACACCGAAGCCATTATTCGCGGTAGCGGGGAGGGGTACCCCATAACTGAACTTATGCAATGCACGTATCTCAAACAAGACGGAAGCCAATGCAGCGCTAATGCGATGAAAGAGTCGCTGTTTTGTTTTAGTCACAACCCCGATACACAACAAGAAAAGCATC
>Ga0315273_10000256_pt1 | contig 51845 bp, 37 predicted proteins | sample YL17G02_0_MG_FD_205753 | JGI IMG/M metagenome (GOLD analysis project Ga0315273, IMG submission 205753) | Sediment microbial communities from Yellowstone Lake, YNP, Wyoming, USA - YL17G02_0 | ecosystem: Environmental > Aquatic > Freshwater > Lake > Sediment | place: USA: Wyoming | collected... | reverse complement strand
TATAGAAACAAGCTGATGAATCATAAAAACCTTGTTATATGAAATTCATGAAGAGAATTAAAGTTATTGCGATGCTCTCCATTCTAATCTTAACAGTTGTGTTAAAAGCACAGGATATCCGTAAAAATCCGGCAATAATCCTTGATTTAAACCTGCAAAATACAATTGATACTTTTGATGGTGTCGGAGTTGTCAGCGCAGGTGCTTCAACGCGACTATTAATTGATTATCCGGAACCTTACCGGAGCCGGATTCTCGATTTGCTCTTTAAACCCGGGTATGGTACCGGATTTCAGCACCTTAAAGTAGAAATAGGCGGTGACATAAATTCTACTGATAATTTCGTGACCGGGATTGGAAAGAAGAAGATTGATTTCATCCAGGAAAACATCAATATAGTTAAGCTTGGCCACACCCGCACCTTTCATAAGGACTTCCGTGGACCATGGCACCGTATTTGAAATTGCATGGAAAGGAATAGCCAGTGAAGAAAGTATGAAAGAAGCAATAAAACTCTCTCACTAACTGTTTTTACAATTCTGATAAAAGTTTATCTTTACAAATCTTCATTAGCGGAGACTATAAAGGCCTTGGTTGCTTTTGTAATAAATTTGAGTGACTTAGCGGTAATAACTAAATAATTGAACCAAAAAGGATCATAAAGTGTTACTCAAAGTAACACAAAGGTAAGATCAGGAGTTATTTGACTTTTTAAACAACTCCGGTTTGATTAAGACAAGATTACAGAGTTATTTAGAATTAAATCACATTATATGAAAAAGACAAACCGTCGCGAATTTATTCAAACCAGTGTGGCCGGACTAGCCGGATTTGTTGCTATGTCTGCAGGCCTGAAAGATTATGATTTTGCACCAACCAGCATCGATAAGGTGAAACTGGGGAAAACAGGTCTCAGCGTATCCCGTGTCGCCCTTGGAACAGGATCAGGCGGATGGAAAAAGGAGTCGAACCAGACAAGGCTTGGCATGAAAAAATTTGTGGAACTCTCTCAGTACGCTTTTGATAAAGGGATACAGTTTTTTGATACAGCCGATATGTACGGTTCCCACACCTACGTGCGTGAAGCTCTGAAAGTGATCCCCCGGGATAAAGTCACCATCCTTACAAAAGCAATGATTTACGACCATGAAGGATGGTATAAATCCGAACCATTCCAGCCAAGTCTTGATCGTTTCAGAAAAGAGATAGGTACTGATTATTTTGATATCTTCCTGTTGCATTGCATGATGAACGGCCAGTGGTCAACAGAGTATAAGAAATATATGGATGAAGTTTCCAAAGCAAAAGAAATGGGAATTCTCAAGACGGTTGGAGTATCCTGCCATGATCTGGATGCAATGATCGAAGCAGCCAGTAATCCATGGGTGGATGTACTGCTCGCCCGCATCAATCCCCGTGGATCCAAGATGGATGGCACGCCTGAAAAAGTTATGAAGGTGCTGGAAACTGCCCGCTTGAATGGGAAAGGTGTAATAGGCATGAAAGTGTTTGGGATGGGGGATCTCGTGAAAGTCGATCGGCGGGAAGAATCGTTGAATTATGTGATCAGAAGCGGCAACGTGCATTGTATGACTTTAGGACTGGAGAGCAAAGAGCAGGTTGATGATGCCGTTAGCCGGGTAATGCGGATTGCAAATTCGTAATGAAAATACTACTAACCTATGGTTCTGTTTTTCACATCTCCTTAGGTAATGGATCTGGAAACCTGTCTCTAAGCTATCCGTTCAGTTGTTCTCAGGATTTCAACCTAAACACGAATATCTCTTTTCAGGGTTCATAGGCAGGCTTTTCTCCCAGCAGCTTAAGTGCTACTATCCACCGGGTAGTGTTGAATAGGCATATGCAGGAATACCCGATAATCCGATATCTGATGTACCCTGATATCCCGGGTCAATTCCGGGCCGAAATGAACCATCTGGATTTGCAACACTTTTTAAGAAGCTCCTGACTTCATCAAGTACCTCTTTAGTGACATCATTACATGAGCTAAGGCCTAACGAGTGACCTCCTGCTATAATTGCAATTTGACTGATAAATTTTCTCCAGTTAAGACTGATCATAATTATCAGGCCTTAGAGAATTCAAAAAAATTAGTTTGATCTTACCACTTTAAGAGCAAGATCCTCAATAAAGGCAGGTGAAAAAATAGTTGTCCATCCGCTTGCATGGTTGTTTAGAGCTGAAACTGTCTTACCTGCTGTCTTAGTATCTACCCAAGTCATGGTAAATGAACCGGCCGGTAGATTTATTTCTATGAGTGAACCTCCATCTGCTGTATCTTTTCTGGAGAGGTACAGTGCAATTACTTTATCATCCTCCACAAGTCCCTGAATAGCTGTGGTTTCCTGCCCATTCAATCTGACCAGTTCATTACTGACTGGTTTCATATTGACATAATTGAGAGATTCCATGAATTCAACAAGTATCCTGAACTGGCTACGCAGAGTTTTGCCACCACCTCCCGGCTGGCCTTCTTTAATTATAAAACTTCCGTCTTCATTATCAGTTGTAAAAGAATAATCGAGGTGGTTAAACAGGCCTCCTCCGGCCAGAATAAAATTCCAGGCTTCCATCCGGTATGTTGCATCTTCAATACCATTAAACCCGGTTTCATTATCTCCAACCACCTTGTTCAGGTGATAATTCATGTACACTGTAACAGGAGGTTTAGCATAATGAAAATTATAAATTGAAACACCATCGCGGGGATTTAAAACCTGCCGGTAATTGTTCGCAATATTGTTGGATATCAGGTGTTTCTGAGAGAAGTCCTTTTCAGAATCCACCACAATACCGGTCATAAGCTCTTCCCATTCCCTTAGTGCCAGCGTATCTCCAAAATAGGGTTCGTTGCAAATCTCATAATACAGATTATCAAAGTCTTTTAGTTCAAGGATTATTTTTCTGACCATTTTTTCCTGAACATCAAGTATTTCAGGATGCTTAAGTGACAGTATTTCCTTATGGTCCTGAATATTACCTATACCATTGATGTTATTCTGTATATACAAAGGAGATAATTTCAACTGGAGAGTATCATAAAAATTGGAGAACAGGTCAAGTTCGACTACTATATTTCTTTTACCTGCTTCAGTAATAAAATCTTTCAATCTTGAAAAATAGACATCATCCCATTCTGAAAGGTTGAATTTATTTCCTCCGTTGGCATATCCGGGTTCCGGACTTCTTGCCCACGGGCAAATATACATCTCCGGTGCCGGGGCCATCGTGTTTTTTTGGATGCCGAATGCCCCGCTTGGTTCAACATACACCCCTGAAAAAGTGCGGGTAATATTAAGTCCCGATGCAGCAATTTCGTTAAGGTACGTGACATAATCAAAATTCAGGTTCATGACTGCCCCGTAATGCTCTGTTGAACCTATGAGGATTGCAGGTTTTCCGCGAAACAGAAAATAGTGTGGATTATATGGATTTAGACTCAATGGTGGCTGAGGCCGGGGTGATATTCCACATGATAATACTACACATGTAAATAAAACAAAATACAATGAGTGAACTGGTTTCATCATAATATAATTTTGATTTTGAAGGTATGACAATATTTTTTTGATTAGTAAACAAATACATTAAATCCTCAATGCTAATTTTACCTGACTTTTTCCCGAAGATAGAACAGCCATCCTTTCTTTGGTTCAATCGGGATAGAATCGCCTGGCATAAATTTGCTTTCTTCCTGAAAATCTTTTACATAAGGAGCAACCAGGATTGCTTTTCCGGGATCGATCCCAAGAGCTTTCCAGTCAAACTGAAATGAAAACCTGATTGGTTCGTCAGCCCAGCTGGCAACAGATATCAGGGATTCTCCTTCTTTCTGATAAATTGTTGCAAGTACACCGGGTTGATCTGTACTAACAGGACAATCTTTCTCCCAGTATCCTTTCATTGTTGAAGATTCAATCCCGAATTTATCCCATATCTCCCAGACAGGACGGGGATCACATAGTACACCGTCTGTTGTCCATGGATGGCGAACTGTCATTCCATACACCATCCCCATCCATCGGTTTCCACCGCCCTGAAGCATGTCACCCATTAAACCGAATGGGATTCCGGAAACTTCAACAAGCCAGTTTTCAGGTGGCATTTTATCGTACTGAAAACTCTCGCCAAACCACAATTTATCTACATAAGGGAAATACTCAGTGTACTGGTTTGCCGGTCCTTTTGAAAAGCCTGTATTGGAATGCAGGTCGAGAAGGCAGCCAGGTTTTTCGTTGTCCAGTACTTTCCTGATACGCTTGACTGTCCGCTTGTCATAGGTCACATCATCGAGGTATAGTCCGTCAATGTCAACATTCTTTAAAAGCCAGGCAAGCCCCTCGATGTAATAATTATACCATCGTGAATCTCCCTGGGCACTAAGGATTGACGCATCAGGGCTTTTATCCTGGAAGTGCTGATACCATTGCGGATTGTACCCTTCGATAAGGTGTTCGCGTAACCACGGGTAACCTCCGCAACTGCCATTGCCAAGTATTTCATCGCCCAGGCTCCGGAGTGCCCATATTTCAGTTGCATAATTAGTAAGCTCACGGATTGTGTAATATATCTTTACCTTTTGTCCTTTTTTATGCATCTGGTTCACAAACCATTTCATGGAGTCCACTGCGATAAAAGGATAATTGATGTGTGGGTTGTAGTTGTTGGCATGATGAAGGTTTACTATTTTGACTCCACAAGCCAGGTCGGCATCCGAAGGCATAGGGCTCTCTCCGTTGTGATAATACCTGTCAATAAACTGGCTTCTATAGTTGATTTTTTTCACCGGGGTAACAAGTAAAGACCACTCAAAATCTACCTTTTCTCCGGTTTTAAGTTCCCGCTTTCCGCTGTAAACAACTGCTTTTGTTTCGTTTGAAACTTTTTCAATTCTGAAACCACCGTTGTCATTATTAAACCACGATCCTGGAGGGGCAGGATGATAAAGGTTCAGCAGTGGCCCATGATAATTTCCGCCCCTTAGTTCGCACCAGAGTCCTGCAGCGGTATTTCCAATCCAGAAACTATCATACGGCCCTTCCCATCCGGTCTGGTGTGACTGAGGAACCAGGGTTCCGGGTAATCCCATTCCTATCATATATTGGGCTATATCGCCGGCAAATGGTATTTCGAGCCTGATATCGTTCAAACTAATATCGTTCAAAGCCTTAATCTGAATTTTATAGTTAATGTAACCGTCAGATTCAACTATGCCGGTGCCAGTCAGTTCAATATTTGATGAATGGCATTCCCATGCCCCGCTTATTACTCCAGGCTCGTTTTTCAACAGGGTCACATCTTCCGGTAAAGAAAATTGTTCGATCCCGTTTTTTGTTTCGACAACAAATGAGAGTGGACGGGCCAATAATTCTGTCCCTGTAACCTGTATCGACCCTGGCATTCCACCAGGATCCATTGTCAATTTTTTATCAGTAAGCCGGTAAACGTTATCGCCCAAAAACTCAATAGCTTCATAAGGTTTTGTAGGTTTATCGTCAATCCCCAATGTAGAATTCAACCATCGTAGGCGGGAGTGTCTCCATGTCTCGCTGTCGCCGCGATCTGCTAAAACTTTGTCTCCGATCTTAATGTTTATACTAACAGCCTGGGGATCAGCGTTTTCAGGATATATTGTTATTAAGCCTTTGTACATACCGGCAGGAATATCTTCCGGAATATCTATTCCGATCCAAAGTGGCTGAACGGCACCTTTCGTAACATCTAACCTCTTTTCAAAAGTTTGTCCGTATGGTCCAACCCCGCCGGTATTAAAGCAGGTAAGACCAGAAGGAAGAATTTTAGAACTATTGCATTCAAGAGCAGAGAAATCAACTTTAATATTCGCCAATTCCTTCTTTGTTGCAAAAACGCCAATCTGAAAAGCATAATATTCGTTCTTCAAGGCTTCGCAGTTAAATATCCCTGAAGGACCCTTTTGGATCCATTTTAGGGGTATTTCATCTTTCATGCGGATAGGGTAAGCTCTGTCTTCCGGAAATATCAGGTAATCGCTATGAAATTTTGAAAGAAACACCTTCTTTTCGGAAGAGAGGGGGATCACTTCCATAGGATAAAATGTATCGAAGGCAGAGCGAGACTGAAATCCAGAGAGTTTTGCAACCGGATAATTTTTGAAATTTATAGCATTACCTAATTTGTTCTCATTTACCCATTTAGTCGAAGGTGATTTTTCGGGTTTCAGGTAATCCTTGTCATAGAAGCCCCAGTTCTCCTGAACCTGATAAGGCAGATAGTAAAAATAGTAGGTTCCTGAATGCTTTACCGGACCAAAAGCAATACGACATCTCTCGTTATTCACTGAATAACGGTAAATGTTTGAAATGGTATCGCCTGACGATGCCTCAACGATTATAAATCGCTTATTTCCAGTATTTGGGTCATGTCTCCTCCACAATATATCAAGAGTTGCTACTTCTGTTACCTTAAAAATCTCAAGAATTGCCCTGTGATTTCCGAAGGATTCCGGCCAGAGAGCTTTCGGAACAGAGTACTCAGGTTTCGAGGATTTTTCACAGATGCCAGTGATGGTTAAACAAGTGAAAAGAAGGCAATAAATAACTTTCATTTGTCTGTTTATGAATTTAAAAATTCTATTACATTTTTATGTGAGGGAAGCAGACCAGATATAACCATTTTCTTACCTGAAATTTCTTGCAGTTTCAATCATCATTTTCAGGTTCTCCGCCGGTGTAGTGGGCGGGATAGCACAGCCTGCATTAAGAATGAAGCGATTTGAATTCCTGTAAAGGGACAACAGTTCCAGAGTCTTTTTCTGAACTTCATCTGTTGTTCCCAGTGCTAAAACAGCGCTTGGGTCAATTGTTCCAACTAACGTTACAGAATCATGAAATAAGTTGTAAATTTTACTGATGTCTGTTTTATAATCCAGATCTATAGCATCAGCCCGGGTTAATAACATGTGTTGAAGGATAACATCAGTATTTCCGCAAATGTGCAAAGCATAGGCCACTCCAGCATCATGAGCTTTCTCGACTAATTTCTTTTCAAAAGGCAACGCATATTTCACATACATATCAGCAGATATCATTTCAGGTCCGGCAGGACTATCTCCATTGGAAACCATATGGCAACCGGTTTGCGACATCAGTCTGATAAACTGAGAACCCGCATCTAAACAATATTCAAGCAAAAAGTTGATTTGCTCATCCGTACCCATCATTAAATCGAGCATCCATGTCTGTGCACCACGCATCATACTTGCAAGTGAAAAAGGAGCCTGGTCGCAGTTTCCACGAACATAAATTTCATCTTTATAATAATCTTTTAAAATCCGGACTGCTTCAAGGCAATTCTGGATGTACCTGTAATTCTCCACTTTGACGGGTTTCAGACTAAAAACATCTTCCAGATTAACGATGTTTCCTACATGAGACCGGGCTGGGTCATCGACAGGAAAATCAACAGGGACACCAACAGCTCCGGCAAGTGTAACTGTGTCGATATCAATAAGAACTCCATCATACTGATATTTATCCACTGAAGCAATAAAGCATTCAGCTATCAATTTTGGATTATTCCGGTATTGCTCCATTGTTATATTATGTTCTCTGGCGGCCATCATAAAATTATGAAGCATGACAGGAACCTTATCCGGTTTCTCTCCTTTTAATGCTGCGCTTATTCTTTCGTATCCGTTCATAATGAGTTTAAAGTTTAAAGTTCAAAGTTACCACAAATAATTCCCCCTTTGAAGGGGGCAAGGGGGATGTTTTTACAGATTTAAAGATCATTATCTATCGCTTAGCAATATTTTCCAAATTCATTTACCAGTTCTGAAACTCGTTTTACCCTTCTTTCAAAGCCATCGGGAGGTACCTGGTCTGCTACTCCAAGGACAAACCGAGGTTCTTTTGTCATTATGGAAAGAAGATATTTGACATGCCTTTCAAATTCCTCCTCACTTACGCAGTCGGTAAAGTATGATCCAGGAATCCCGCCCCAGAGAATACTTTTTGAATCACCAACCAGACCAGGAAGATCTTCAAACTTCATATCGCCTACAGGATATGGAGTTAAAGCTTCCAGGACGGTAAATCCGACTGATGCTTCATGTTGTAACAATCCACCCAGTGTCCCGTCAATGTGAATAAAAGAGAATTTACCTGCTTCTTTGATTTTACCTGTCCATTCTTTCTGATAGTCATACATATACAATTTAAAAAGATCGGGGCCCACCATTTCAGAGGAGAGGTTCTCAGGGATCATCAGAACCTCAGCCGGACTATCTACAGAAATCTGAGCAGCCTGATCAAATGCTTTTTTCATCGTATCAAGCAAATCCATAAATTCATCAGGTAATGTCAGCGCAGCCATTGTAACTGTCATAACACCTGCCTCAAGAGCCATCAGATGCATAAAAGGGCTTTTAGGCAGATAACAGAGTACAACTCCCTGATCTCCTACCTGTTGTTTACGGAGATTTGCAATATAGTAATCAGGTTCGAAACGGGTATTTTCATAAATATACTTCAATACGGGAATATCGGCTCCGGATTTCATGAAATGTTCCACCGGGGCATCAGAAAATGAGGTTGGTATATATTCCCAGCACTCTCTGACAGTGCCAACCGGCGTAACTATTTTTTTAAAATGTTTATGTCCTTCGTTCCATTCATTAACAGTGCAATTAAGAAGAATCTGCCTGTAAGGAAAGTAACCCTGAAGATAGAAGCCAACTCCCAGCTTGCGATGCCACCGGATATAATCATCTGACAATATGAATCCTTCCGGCATTATTCCCCGTTTTATCAGCGAATTTGCCCAGTAATCAAGATCACCGAACCAGGGAACCTGATCGGGTTGCTTTCCTTCAAGAATGCATAATATTCTATCGCGTGGACTCATTATTACACTAATACTTAATGAAGTACTTCCTTTTCAATCTGCTCAAGTGTTTTACCTTTTGTTTCGATAATATGCTTCTTCAAATAGAAAAATCCAACCAGAGTTACGATTGCTAAAAAGATAAAAGCATAACTCATTCCCATCTGTTGTGCAGCCATGGTTGTTCCAAAAAATCCAATTGCAATCGGGAAGAGAAAATTGAGTGAAGCGCTTACTCCCCAATTGGAGAAAGATCCGATTGACGCACCTCTTGCCCTGATAATGTTCGGAAACATTTCAGATAATAATACCCATACAACTACTCCCTGGGATGCTGCAAAAAATGCAATATAGGCGACCAGCAAGGCAACCAGCCAATAACCGCTGATATTCCCTGAAAGAAGTCCGTATCCGAACAAACCAAGCACTGTTACCATTCCCATCTGTCCGAATAGTAATAATTTTTTTCTTCCAACCTTGTCAATAATAGACATAGCAATAAGGGTGAATATCAGATTTGTCACACCCAGAATTACACTCTGAAGCATCGATGTATCGCTTGAAAAGCCGGCAATGCTGAATATGAGGGCAGAATAGTAGAACACAACGCCAATACCTGTAAGCTGACTGAAAATACCAACAAATATCCCGATATAGATTATTTTACGGTAAGGTCTTTTGAATAAATTAATTCTTTTACTCGCATCTTCCATCCTGATAGATTCCTGTATCTCTCTAAGTGTCTGTTCTGTATCTATCTCGTGTGATGATAAATCTTCAATATTCTTCTTTGCTTCCTCTATCCTCCCCTTTTTTACCAGCCAGCGCGGACTCTTTCTGATAACCAGAAGCATCAGGAAAAATGCTACAGCAGGAAGCGCTCCACTGAATAACATCCAACGCCAATTCTGGTCCCCGATATTCAGTAGCAGATAATTTGAAATTAATGATAATAAAATACCAAACACAATGGCCAGCTGGAAAGTAGAAGCCAATAAACCTCTGTGTTTTGGCGGAGATATTTCGGAAATATATACAGGACAAAGTACTGATGCTCCGCCAATTGCCAGACCTCCGATAAACCGGAAAAGAATGAAAGTACTAATAGTTGGAGCCAGTCCGCATCCCACCGAAGAGGCAAAAAACATGATTGCCAATAATTGCAACAACCGTTGTGCTCCATAGGTATCTCCGGGTTTACCTATTAATATTGTACCAATAATACATCCTACCAATGCTGAACTCACTGTCCAACCCTGTATAGCAGGAGTCAGCTGAAAATGTTTTACCAGATCGAGCATAGCGCCGTTTATGATTACGGTGTCGTAGCCAAATAGAAGCCCGCCAAGAGCTGAAGCGATGGTGCATTGAATGAGGATTTTGTTCATGTTGGGGTCAGGGTTTAAGGTTCGAGGTGCAAGGTTCGAGGTTCGAGGTGCAAGGTTCGAGGTGCAAGGTTCAAGGTGCAAGGTACTGAATACTGAATACCGATTACCGATTACTAAATTTTCAATGGATACTTCCCAAACTTATGCACGGTATCAATCAGAGACATGGCATTTTCAAGAGGAATATCATCATGTAGACTATGATCTGTAGAGAGTATATAGCCACCTCCCGGAGCGCCAATCTTCAGACACTCAATCGTTTCTTTTATTACATCTTCCGGAGTTCCTGTTACCATCGTAGTTTTATTGTTTACATTACCGATAGGGCAAATCCGTCCTTTGTATTTCTGCTTAACTGTGGCTAAATCCATTGTGGCAGCTTTTTCCACAGGATGATATGCATCTATACCGGTATTTACAAGATCGTCGAGAATTTCCCATAAATTTCCGTCGTTGTGCATGATAACAGGTACCCCAAATGCTTTTAATCCTCCTACAAGTTTTTCAAACGGTAATATAAAGAATTCTCTGAACTGTTCAGGGGAAATCAATAATCCGTTTGTTCCACCCCAATCATCAGAAATATGAAATGCATCTACACCACCTGTACTAAAAGCTATTTGTGCTGATCCCAAAGCCCAGTCTACAAAAGCACCTGTCATCTCGTGAACCAGATCCGGATCCATAAATAATGCCATAGCAAGGGTCTCAAAATCCATCAGATACCATGACATCATCGTAAACGGGCCTAATAAACCTGCCGTAACTGCCAGATGATGATCATTTGCCTCAAGTACATCTTTTAAAATCCTGATCCTGCCCGAAGTATTGACCAGGGGCATTAAATACTTCTGCCAGTCTTCACGACTTTTAACAGGAGTATTAACCTGTGCGATAATCGGCCAGCCATTCTTCTGATATGTTACGCCCCATTCGTCAATATAAATCTCATTCAGAGCATGTGGTACATCTTCAATACCGCAAAAGCCGTTGATGGGAGCCCATACCACGTCCAACCCTAGTTTTGCTGCCATCCTTACCTGAGTCTTGCCGTCATAAAGTACTGTATTATAGCCCATCACCTCTTTCTGAAGCTTAAGGCTGAAAAGGTATTCCCAGACAGGTACCCTATCAGGAATGCCACCTCTTAAAGCAGTCAGAACACGTTCCCTTGAAGTCATATTCTTCGAAATTTCAAAATTTTGTCTCCATTTAAACCTTAAACTTTTAACTACCGACAAAAAGTATCCTAAATGATTCACAATCCAAAAAACCCACCCCTAACCCCTCCAGGGAGGGGAACTCTTCATCTCAACCCTTTCAACCCCTTCAACCCCTTCAACTTTTCAACATTACATCAATCCTTTTCATAAGTTCCATCATCGCCCTGCCATTATGATAAGGACATTTCCAGGGGTCAATTTTCCAGTCATTGCGATAGTATGGAGAAGGATCGTCTGCCGGCTCAACCAGGTAAGGGACACCCAGACGATTAAGTTTGGTAAACCATTCACCTCTTTCATGGTCGATCAGACATGTATCAATAAAATTCCATGATAGTTTTACCGTATTCCAGTACTTTACATCACCTGTCAGTTCATAGGCATTCATAAATCCCACAAGTGTCTCAGCCTGCGGCCACCAGTGTTTATTTGTCTTGACATGGCTCCCGAAACGTGTTGATTCAAGAAACAGTCCACCATCCTTATCAACAGCAACACGTTCGATATTATCAACCATTTTTACTGCAATCGGTCTTAGTTTTTCCAGGATCTCTTTGTTCCCCAATATTTCTGCAGCCTCCCACAATAACCATGAACCTTCAATATCATGTCCGAATGAACAGATACCTTTCGATGACTCTGCTTCATTAAATGTTTCATCGAAGAAGATACCAAAATGGGTGTTTTCTCTTATGATTTTATCGAGGAACAGGTTCATCAGTTCTGTTAGTCTCAGCTCAACTTTCGGATTTTTCCATATTTTATACAATGCAGCCCATGCTTCCAGTACATGCAGATGGGTATTCATCGATTTAGGCTCATTATTATCGGCCATACGGTTTTCACCATAAATCTTCCAGTCGCGGGTAAACGATTCCCGGTAACCATTGTTCTCAGGATCTTTAGTCTTTTCTTCCAGTAGAGCAAAAAATCCCCGGATCTTCTGCATAACAGTATCCAGCGGACGGAACTCATAATACTTGCACATTGAATAAATAACAAATGCCTGTGCATAGGTATGTTTAATATCGTTAGCGACCTTATTTTCTGATGATAACTCCATATAATAGCCTCCAAACTCTTTATCTTCAAAATCTTCAGTAACTACCCTGTAAGCTTTATCAGCTATTTCAGCATATCCTTTATTCCCATCCAACATTGCAGTTGCTGAAAATGTCCATAAGATTCTGGCATTAAGAACGCTTGTTTTATTGGCAGTAAGCACAGGATTTCCGTCAAGATCGACCGCACCATAAAATCCATGGCCATTTTTTTCGACAGAATATTTCATCCAGTATGGAAGAATATCTTCATGAAGTTCTTTACTGAAAAAATCGCGGTAGTGCTTTAATTCGTTACTAAGTTCGACCATTTCAACTTAATTTTAAATTACTATTTTCTTCATCATGAATTATTTATTTCATATGTAATTTGATGGTCTCAATAGCATGATGCCCTACTTTTAAACCAAGTGTGGTTCCACTCCCCGGAATGGGTTTTCCTTCCTCTTCGATCAGGTTTGTAAGCTCCGCTTTTTGATATGGATCGGACAGGGTAATATTCGCCTCTGCATCTGTTCCCTCAATATCATAACAACGTATTATTATATTATCATCATCCTCACACTTTTTAATTGTGCTCAGGATCAGATTCTTGTTCTCAACAGAGATAAAGCTCATTGATTCAGGCATTGTTCCGCCGGAAGAGGGTTTTGAAATAACAGCCTTCAATGGCTGATTCGACTGGGTGCCAAAGCGATAACCATTTTTCCAGTCACCACTATGTGAAAAGATTGAAAAAGTATAGTTATGATCACCAGGTTGCAGATAATAATTACCTTCTCCATGACAACTCTTACGGCTGGCGAGCAAAACAGGCTGAAGGATGGCATAACCTTCAGGGTTGGTAGTGGGATCAATCCAGTCAAATACTGCTACATCGGAGCTTATGGTTAAACTATTGGTTCCGTCAGATGCAGAGAACCAATCCTGAACTTCACGGGGGTGAACCTGTGAACAAGGGGTATCATAAATCTGTGATGCTTTTGAGAAACCTGCAGCTCCCGCAATTTCATCCTTCCCGATCCTTACAACACCCATGGGCACCTCATAGGCAATTTCAGATTTTGTCTGGTTTACAGGAAAAGCAAGCCGGAACTCACGATACCGTGCGCCGTCAAAACCATTCAGTTCAATATGGACATCAATGCGCTTAAGGGTTTTGTAAAAAATCAGTTGCTGCAAAACAGTGACATGGCTGATCTCTTTCCTGTATTCATAAACATCCCGCAGTGAGCCTTCTGATACAAGCGACCATGACTGACCATACTGACTCATCTTTTCAAAACCTTCCATGGTGGGTTGCTGAACATCTGTAAATTCTCCGGCTCCGTTGCCAACCGATTGCATTGTGAACAGCTCGGATCCCAGGAACTTCTCCGTGTTCAAAAGATTTACAGATAACTCTTTATCATATAATGACTTAATACCTCCATCTGCAAACTCTGCCTTATAATACGCGTTCTCATAATGGTGGCTGTCATTCTTATGACCATTTTTATGAGCATCAGGTTTCCCTTTTTCAATGTAATATGTTTTATACCCAACGGAAGGAACCTTTTCAGCAACAAAAAGGAAGGTGAGAACTTCATCCCTGTTACCGCTTATCTGATGTTCGTCAATAAGCTGATATGGGATCTCATTGCCATTCTGGTCAACAAGTCTGAAGGAATTCTCAGGATTCCCTTCGGCATCGAGCGTGAATTTTACAATATCTGTTCGCTCCCATGAGAGTGTGTTAAAAACAGTAACAGGTATTGCTTCTTTAGAGAAATTTATTCTTGAAGCAATATTGTCCATTGATTTTCCAAGAATGTCGGTGGCTATTGAACGGGCAGTTTCATACACTGTCCGAAAAGTCCTGTCGGTCATGTCGCCATGTTTCCCTCCCCAGCCGTGATCGGGATATATAGCATTTTCCCAGGCAGTTGTAAAAGAGGCTTGCGGATAGTTTTTGAAGGTACCTTGCTGAAGTGCATCAAAAGTTGCAAACTTCTCAGCGGCTGTTAGTAACCGTGAGCCTTCCCTTGATGCTTTGAGCGCTTTCTGGTGTGAGGGCCCATGTATATAAAGCCAGACATCAGGCCGCTCTCCGCTTATTTTGTCGAAAGAGGGTTTTCCCTTTAAAGCGGCGTCAAACCATTCTGTAGCTGTTGAATATTTAATTGTCGGCCGTTTCAATCCGGCAGATTTTGAATTCCATTCGTTAAAAAAACCAACGTAATCCGGAGGTGTGGCAAAGTCGTGTGAATACAGGAAAGGGAGCTCAGGCTTTATCTGACGTTTTTTGAAATAACCGTTCCATTCCACCAACAAGGCAGAAAATGCATTAGTAAGCGAATCAATGTTTGTCTTTGCGAGTCGGATGGGTATTCCCACCTCGTCATATTGTCCGGGAGTAAAGCATGTAACATAACTGCCATCGGGGCTATACCATCTGTAAATCCCCGGCTGGTGACGGCTGAACTGCATATAAGGAATACCTGCTTTGGAAAGTATCTGTGCCATCTGCAACGATCTGCCCGGAACATCCTCATTCCAATAGGTCTTAAAATCGCAACCAGGCAATGTTTTTTTCAACCATTTCCGGCCGAGATATGTTTGACGAATGAGTGATTCCCCATCATACATTGATTCATAAGGCTGCTTGTAGGTGGCCCCCCATTCAAGACGCCTTTCGCGGGTATATTTGAGTATCTCATTTATTGATTCCGGATGGCGCTGAAGATATTCTCTGAGGCTAAGTGCATCTTCAACAGAAAATTTAAACTCAGGATTATTTCTTAGTCTTTCCAATACAGGAGTTATCATTTTCACGTCGCGAAACTCAATACACTTGCCGATACTGTCCATCCAGGCAATATCCTGGTGTGAAGAAGGAATAACACTGACAACACCTCCTTTGAAATATGAATAATCACCGGTTTTGAATGTTTTAGCAACAGATTGCGATTGCCCAGATACAGAAGCTGAGATATTTAATATCAAACAGATTGAAAGTAATCGTAAACAAAACCTGATAAAAAAAGAACTTAATTTCTTCATTTTATTTTCATTTTATGATTTGATAAAGAGTCTTCTCCGAAAAGTAATTTATTTTTGCACCAAAGGCACCAAGTTTTGCCAGCTCTGGCTGACCGAAGAATAGCGAAGGATGGGCACAAAGTTTGAACAGGTTGAGGGCTTCGCCGTTCACCAGGAATTTTTCACTGAAGATAATTTCTTTTCTGACCTTTGCGTCTTTGCGCTTTAGTGGCATTCCCATTTTTTGAAACTTTTATCAGTTGATCTGACTATGAATAGTTTGAATACTGAAAGCAACTACAAACCTACCAAACAACATCGAGTGTTACAAATCCCATTGGCGGAACAGTAACCTCTCCCCTGACTTCCTTTCTGCAGGCATCTTCACCGGAGTCATTGATATTCATTGAAACTGGGTTACGGTCAAACCAGTTTAATTTCACTGTTTCATCATTATCTGATACTGAGCGAAGTCGTACTTTTGTAACCTCTCCCATTTTCCCACTTTTCAGAATTGTGATTATTACGTTGTTACTTCCCTCGATTGCCAGTGGTGTTTTTGTCTCCATATTTTCTTTCACAGGGGTGGCAATAAGAGGCTGTGCCTGTTCCAGTCCGAAACGATTGGAAAATGCGGCATCATATTTTGTGTTGTGCGGAAGGATCCTGTAGCGGAATTGGATCATCCCTTCCTGGCTCAGAGGGAAGTTAGTATGCCAGTGGTTGTTCAATGCCCATGAATAAATTGTAGCGCTGGGTTGTAATTTACGGATCCATTCCGGAGAATTTGTTGCACCACCCAGAATATTGGCCGTCATGCTTCCACTCTCGAATACAGGAGCGTCAAGTGAGCAGAAAGTTATGCCACGATCGTTATTTGAGATATCGAGCCATCTTTGAAAGGCAATCCAGTTACGGTTTGCTGCTGAGAGCTGATCTTTTTCAATTTCCACTATCCCCCATGGAATATCAATCCTGGTTACCGGATCAGGAATATTAAAACCAAATCCGAAGTGAATACCCTCTTTTTCCAGGATCGCCTGTTTGTCTACGGTGTTTTTGATTTCCACTTGTGCCTGACCAGCTACTATAGTGATTTCACGCGAAAGGCTATTGCATCCTTCTGCTTTGGATTCCACATGTATAGTAGCCACAAGAGGACCATTCTCTTTAATAGTGATTTTCACATCTTTTGTGCCGGTTGCTTTATACGGCCTATCGTCGCCATGCAGATACCTGTAACCGTTAAGAGGAGTTTCAGCTTTCGAATCAACAAATTGAGTGCCACCACTTATTAAACTGGAAATATCTCCTGTTTGCGGATCAATAACCACACGAACAATGCCGTTATCGAGAATGTTTCCTTGTGCAAGCAAACCTTTAGTTTTACTTTTTTTCTCTTTCAGAAAATACTTTTTTGAACCCAATGCAGGAACATCATTTACAGGAAATACCAACTCTCCTGTTGATAACCGTTGTGAGGGAACAGTTTCGCCTTTTTCATCAATGACGCGGTTAAATACAATGCTTTGATCTGCAGGAAGATAAATTAATCCGCCACGACTCCATGAAAGAGTATTGAAAACCCCAATAATTGAACTTCCTGAATTCTTAACAGAGGATAAAGCAGAAGTCAATAATGATTTACTCTGGTCTTCTCCATTCTTGAAATAGCCAAATTTGACGGCCAATATATCATTCGTGATAGGCTGTTTTTTTGGATCCATATAACACCAGGTATGCTCGGTGCCCATAATAATATTTCTCCATGCTTCCTCTATTTCTGCCCGGGGTACAGGTTCACCTGGATTAAGCATTGTCCAGAGTGTTTCAACCTGTATAAGCCGTTCTTTTGATGAACGGTTCATTGCTGTCTGTTTTGCTGCAGTACCCAGCCCGTCGGTCCAATACTCGGTAAAATCACCTGACAAAACGGGTAACTGGTTACCATATTTCTGCTCAAAAGTCTGCATAATTTCGGTAGCACTGGCTATAATAAGATGCGGGAAAGCATAATCCTCATTCCAGCTTTTTACTGCATCAGGAAGATCAGCATCAATCGGGGTATTATCGGCCATTGCCCATGACATGGCAAAGATATCATATGGATAGTAGTCTGACTTTTCCAGTTCTGGCAATTTATCATTCAGATATTTGTCAATGAAATTATCCCGGGGATGATCAGTTTTAACAATCTGGATCAACTTAGAAGGATCAGTTTGTCCCGCCATAAGGGGCCAGTAGGCAAAACCTTTTGCAATGGCTCCCGGGGTATAGCTTCCTGGTTGCAGAAAGAGAATTTTGGATTTCCCGTCAGGCCCCAGCCACCAGAATGGTTTAAAGCTGAGATCAGTAGAAAGTCCTACCCTGTCTGATCCATTGTTCATTGCAAAGCAATACTTAACACCAAGTTTTGAGGCAACAGGAACGATCCCCCAGGACATTCCCGGAATATCCACCTGTACCAGGGTTTCAATCTTTGTTCCGGTAAGTTCCTCCATCACCTTACACTGATGGAAAAACTCGAAAAGCTCCTCATCAGCTGATGAACTGGTATTGGTATGAATGTAACCGGCATCAAGGTGAAGATAACCATCCCTTACGGCGTCAATAATGTTTTGTCTCTCAGCAGGGGTTGCTTTATTCAGATATCTTTCCACGGGCCATAAAACTTCAGGATTCCACAGATAACGGGAATCTTCAGGATAATCTGCTGTTTTTTTTGCCAATTCTATACCGTTTATCAGGTTCCGTTTATGGATGATCTCAACATTTTCCTGGGTATTAGTATATCCAATATCTACATGTGAATGTGGATAAATGTATACTGTCCATTGTCGTTTGGCAGGGACAGTGATTGTACTGATAAGTTCGCGGTCTGAACTCCTTAGAATAATTTTTGCCTCAGTATCGGATTTTACCCCAGCCCCTGATGGAAGTAAAATAGAAAATTTATCAATACCTTCATTTACATCCAGTTTTATGGTCTCCTTTACCCCAGAACATTCCAGATCAATTGTACCTTTTCCCAGAAATTTCGGGCCTCTGAAATTCAGTGTTATTTCTCTTCCTGGCTTTCCATCACTCCTGTGACAATAGTATGGCTGAACCACACATTCGATAGAATCAGGAAAAGAGAAACCTGTAGCAGATCGGTTTGATTTTTTCTGACCATAAGAGGTTGGCAGATTGATAATATTAATTATTGATAAAAGAATAATTGCCAGAAGTTTACTTTTGAATATCATAATGTTTCTTATTAATTTTTACCCCCAAACCCCCCAGGGGGGGCTTTAAATCTCTTTATCTCTGCTATTTTTACCCCTAAATCCCCATTGCTCCGCCGTCCGCGTGCCGCCGAAGCTTCAGCGGAGGCGAAGGGGGGACTTTTTACCTTTGCTTTTTTTACCCCCATACCCCCCAAGGGGGGCTTTAAATCTATTTTGATTACCACTTTATCCTATAATGATGACTTTATATCCCTGTTTCGTTCACCCCTAAATCCCGCAGCGGGGACTTGAAATCCTCTCTTTAACAATTGCCTTTATTTTAATAATTACTGTATCTATCTCGTTAATGATTTCATTGTTAGAAAACCGGATAACCTTGATGTTATATTTTTCAATCTCAGCTTCTCTGCCATCATCATACTCAAATTGTCCGTTATGAATGTCGCCATCTATTTCAATAACTAATCTTGCTTCATGGCAATAGAAATCGGCGATAAAGATATCAATCGGATGCTGACTTCGAAATCGAAGACCCATTATTTGTTTACCTTTTAGCTTTTCCCAAAGCTGTTTTTCAGCATTAGTCATTCTTTTTCTGAGCATCCTTGCAGTCTCCATAGTGACTGCCTTGGCTCTGAAATACATTGTTTTATCCAGTTCCTTCATATTACTACTTTTATTCTTTTAAGCCTCCCTTGGTTTGGTTTTAAGCCCCCCTTGGAGGGTTTGGGGGTTAAATGCAATACGAAAAAAATGAGTTTCAGAATGTACAGAGCACTGAAAAGGTCAGCCTAAAATCCTATTCTGAATGTTTCAATGGCATTTTTACCTATATCAATTTTCAGTACCTTCCCTTTCTGACCCATATCCTTCGGCTCCTCTTCGATAATGTTTGTTTTAAACAGCGACTTCACGGGGAAATAGAACTTAAGTTCAACCTTTTCATCGATGCCTTCCATCTCAACCATCCTCAAAATAAGGTTGCTGCCTGATTCACTTTTCTTTATAGCAGTTATTCTTACAAATGGTGAAGATGTTGAAATGAAACTCAATTCCTCAGGAAGGGTTCCGCTCTGCGACCTCTCCATCAGAACGGAATATAAAGGATGGTTTCCCTCCACTCCGAATTGGTACCCGTTCTTCCATCCGGGCTGATGTGAAGTGAGCGTAAACCTGAAATGGTGGCATCCTGTCTGATGATACCAGTTTCCCAGATAATGACAGCTTTTGTGGGATGAGAGGAGTATTCCCTGGAGCACAGGATAATCAACAGATTCCCTTCCGGGATCAATCCAGTCTGCCACTGCCAGGTTTGTTGACATCGTTACTCCCAGATTCTGATCACTGGCAGAAACAAAATTCTCAATTTCCCTGGGATTGATCTCCTTCGGAATCTGTCGGTATGTCCCTTCCCAGCTCCAGCCAAGGGGAGAAATATTCATTTCGTCCTTCCCTACATTCAGAACTCCCATGGGCACATCATAAGTAATCTGTGAATCATTCATGTTCAGAGGGAAAGCCACCCTCAGCTGCCTGTTGTGTTCACCGGGCCAGTCTGGAATATCATATTCAAAATCAATTCTTTTTGAATGATGATAAACAGTAATGACCTGTCTTACGCTGAAATTTTTCAATTGAACGACAGATTCAAACGTGGCAGAGACAGGGCCATACACTGTAAGGGTCCATGTTCCGTTTTTCATGCCAAGCGATTCAATACCTTCAAAGTTGGTAGGTTTGATCTGAATAAATTCTCCTGCCCCATTGCCATTATATCCAAGACTAAGCAGATCACCTCCGGCATATTTGGTAGTATTGAAAACCTGTCTCTTAAGTTCCTTGTCATAAAGAGACGTGATTCCACCCGGTCCGAATTCAATATTATAAAAGCTGTTTTCATAAAAATTGCTACCTGCCTTAACTTCCTCTTGAGACGCAGGCTGGCCTTTTCTCAAAAAGTATGTTTTATAACCCAGCGATGGAACGTTTTCTACCTCAAACCTTACACATTTCTTTTTACCATCGTTAACTAACATCGCAGGAATGATTTTGCCGGCAGCGTCTGTTACTATCCATTCAGAACTCTTTTTTTCAGAAATATCCAATGTCACCATTCCATTCCTGCTCCAGGAGAGATCATTGTAAACCAGGATGCTGTTAGGACTTCTTAATCTGACTTCTGATGCAAGTTCAGATACCGACTGGTTGAGGATTTTCTCACCTGTGGCATTTCCCTCTTCAAGGAAAGCTCTGAAAATACTGTCGGTAATTTCACCATGGTTTCCACCCCATCCGTGATCGGGATAGATTGACCTGTACCAGCCCTTCTTCAGATCGGCAGCAGGGTATCCCTTAAGGCTTCCCTTTACCATCCCATTTATTGAACTGAATATTTCAGCAGCGGGCATGCTGACGGCAGCTGCTTTTTTTGCCTTAATAGCCTCATAATGAGCAGGTCCATGTATATAAAGCCAAAGATCCGGCCGTTCTCCTGAAATTGAATCAATCTTTATCCCGGGCACATCAATCTTTCCAAGAAATTCCTCAGTTGTAGAGTGCTGTACCAACGGAATATCAAAACCTGAAGATTTTGCAATCTCATTCCATTCTTCTATTATTTTGCTGTAATCCTTAGGTCCTCCTGCATCAGTACTGATAATTACAGCATACTGAGGCGGAAGATTATGGCTTTTATAATAATCATTCCAGTTAAGCAGTACTTTATGCAATTTCTGCAAGGCAGTAATTGCATCACTTTCGAAATACTGATATACCAGCAAGGCCCATCCGTAGTTCCCAGGACTATAAGTGAGTATCCTCGTGCCGTCGGGACTGTACCAGTTATAAAAGCCTTCTTTCATCCGGCTGACAAAGAGGTATTTTATTCCCGCTTTTGCAAGTATCTGCGGAGATTGCACTGACCGCCCAGGTACATCAACATTGTAGGCAGCAAGAGCATCCATTCCCGGCAGGTTATCCTTTATCCATTTCCGTCCCAAATATGATTGCCTAACCAGCTGCTCTCCTGATTCCAGACCTTCATAAGGCTGGTTAAATGTGGCACCCCAGGTAAACTGGCCTTTTTTAAAAGCGTTGATAATCCGCTCTTTTGCTGAAGGTACTTCATCGAGAACCTCCATAAGGTTAAGAGTCTGTTCCATCTCAAACTTATATGCGGGATTTTTATCGATCAGGTCAAGGGCAGGAATTATTATATCGTAAATGCGTTCTTCGCGGCAGGAATCAGGGGTATTCATCCAGGCAATATCCTGGTGGGATGAACAGATAATATTTACCGTACCCTTTCCGAAATACCCCCATTCGGATGGTACAAGCGGCCTGAATAGCTGTTTTGTAAGCATTTCTCCATTTAACCCGGTGTCAGCATAAATCACAAGTTCTCCTGGTTTTCCAACTAATGGCAGAAAAAGTTCTACAGTACCAGAATCTGTTTTAACATATTTTATCTCCTCCCCATCCAGGAAGATAGAGAAACTCTGCCCCGGTTCATTGGAAGCAAGCCATGCTTTTACAACATTCTGACCCGCAATATTGTGATATTGGTACGGTTTAAAATAATTTATTGCGATCTCTTCTTGTGCCCGGCCAGTTTGGGTGAAAAAGACAATAAGTAACAGGGAAAAAACTTCTATGGTTTTCATTATTATTTTTTGTGTTTATAAGAGAGATGTTTAAATCTAAATAAAGATGATCCTGATCGTCTATTAATCGGTATCGAAAACCTGAAATTCAGCGATGGTAGTTCCCTCCTCAGGAGGCGCTTTACCAGGGAATGAGAGCACGTTAAACTGATTTTCACCTGTTCTAAATTTAGTAATAACCAGCCTGACCATACGGCTTTCAACAGCCGGGAATTGCTTTGTGAATTTCAGTCCTACTTCAGTACCCTTAATAAGTGTTTTCCATTCTTCTCCGAGTAAATACTGAAATTCAAATACCTGAATATGTGGATTATATGGTTCCGAAATAAAAACTGTGTTGAATCTTCGGATATCACCAAGATCAACAGTGAGTGTTGGCATGGAATCAGAAGATTGTGCAAGCCAGCGTGTATTTGGATCTTCATCCACTGCACATTCGGGAAGATATTCAACACGGTTTTCAAACAGGCTGGATGCCTTCACTGACTTGTAACCGGTGAGTGTCTGAAGAGGAGGGATTCTGCCAGGATTATCAATCACCTCTTTCAGTTCCATCAATCTTTCAACAAGGTTTTGAGGAATCCTGCCTGACAAGTCGGGAGGTACATCCAGAAGAAAGCTGGCTCTTCGTTTTATGGTCTCACTATACCAGTAATAAAGCGTCCGTACTGATTTAGTTACATCCCCGGGCATCCAGAACCAGTTTTGATTTATTGTCTGGCAAACTTCCATAGGGATATAGTATTCTTTTCCACTGACTGAACGAATGGGATTGTGTCCGGATGCAGGTGGCAGTGTGCGCTCACCATTTGTAATATCTGCAGGGAAATTTGCCAGCACAGATCCATCAGTGAAACCGTTGTTGCAGGTGACAAGGCATTCCGGCTGATGAGTTTTTACGATGGAATATAATTCGCTCCTCTGGTCAGGTGTCAATCTGGATGGGATATCAATCCATAGTTCAACGAGGCCTTTGTAATTTGTAACCAGCTCTCTGATATGATCCCGGGTAAGCTGAAAATACTCATCCTTTGTTGAGACAGACTCGTTATGATCATCCCACAAACAATAATAGAGAGCAGGTTTAACATCATATTTCCTGCAACTTTCCATGAAGAGGGCAACGATATCCTTCTTATAGCCTGACGAAGCAATATCGTAATCAAACTCTTTGCCTTTCCATATTACCTTGCTGTCCCAGAGGCAGAATCCGCCTGTATGCTTTGCGGTCAGTACTGCATATTTCATGCCTGCATCCCTGGCTGTCCGGATCCACTGATCCACATCCGGATTGGCTGGATTGAAACTTTCAGCCGGCATTTTTCCATTATCATACTCCGCACCCGCAAAAGTATTCATATTGAAGTGGATGAACATTCCATATTTTAACTGTTCCCACTCCTTAATATGCCTTTCTGAGAAATCAGGACTGTTTTGGGCTTCAGTCAACAGAGGAAATAACAGTAACAAACTAATTTCCAACAACCTGTAATGTATGTTTATTATCATGATATTTTTTTCAAACTCATGGTAAATATAAAATCAATCTGCTAATTCCATTTCATAAAGTTTATCGTCATATTTGGCGGTAACTGAAGGTTTAAGATTCTAATTTTGTACAACTGCATGGTTGATAATGGGTGCCGAAGCAGGAAAAAGGTATTCTTTTCCATCATCAATCCTGATATAATATTCAAAATCACCGGAGATGCTCATTGAAGGTATTGTTGCCATCCAGTATGTCTCTGATATTCTCTTTAAGTCAGCCTGTTGATATTCTTTTTTACCAAGTGGACGCCAATAAATTCCAGCTGTTTCAGGTTTAATATTAAAGCAAATCACTTTAACAGTATAATCATTCCCCTTCCGGATCATAGTTTGGGGAGAAGGGACAATTATTCGTGACACCTCTGCTATATTATCCGGGAAAAGCCCGTCAACCCATAAAGAATCTCCTGTAATATTTACAATCTGTCTGATCTGAGGCAGTATCTGAAGCGGCATATTATGTTGCTGCCAGTTGGTAATATTCCCTAAGCCACCCCATGTTGTAACTGATGAAATCAGGTATTTATGAATTTCCCTCAATTCTTCAGCCTCCTGTTTTACAAGCGTTTTAAGCTTTTCAATGGTAATATTCTTTTCTTCTTTTTCCTTCAGTTTCTCCAGATTTTTTGCCTCTATCCTGTAATTATTCATTGAACAGGCCAGCTTCTCAAATGCCTCCAGGTATTTAAACTGGTTGAGCCAAAAATCAAAACGTTCAAGATTCCCTTTTCCGGAAACCAAAGGACGGATCTTCTCATATTCATCAATAAAATTGAATTTAACTTTCACACTATCCCATTGGTATTTTAGCTCTGCAATGCCTCCCGGTCCATTAGTCCAGTTTGCAGGCCTGGGCAAATTGCTCATTTCTCCCTGAAGATTTACAGTTTTCTCTTTTACCCCATCAAGGGAGGTGAATATTGTTGCCAATTGATCTGAAACTTCCTCTCCAAACTGGATCCGGCACCATTCTATATAAAAATCGAGGCTTTCCATGTCACGGATTTTTCTGTCAGAGCCCTCCATACTGATAAGGTAATCCTTAAGATCTTCAGGGGCAATGACCTTTCCCTGCTCAGGGTTCCATGGCTGTTCCCAAGCCGCTTTTGCCAGTGCCGACACATTCATGCTTAATTCCCTTGTCCTCCAGTGAATTCCAAAATATCCGTTACAACCGTATGCATATGCATCTGCAGCATCGCGTCTCATCCTTCCGACCCAAAATTGGGGGATAGTAAGACCAGGATCATCTTCCATCCAGGGGATTGCCCATTTTTCCCGGTTATTAATCCTGGCGAATGCAGAATCTACAGGTTCCCACCCAAGATTACGATTTATACAACTGAAAGCAATATTTTTTGGCAGGTAATTATCAAACAGAGCACGGTCGTTGGCCGGTCCCAGTACCCAGCCACAGGTAGCAAGATTAAATCCCGGATTTACAACTTTCAACGCTTTGATGGCGGCATTAAAATCACGGATGGTATTATCCAGGTCTTTTTTATTATTCCCCGACCATGTCCAGTTCTCCGGAGTCCAGAACCAGTAGAAATCAAGAGGATGAGTCATTTTTATGTGTGTAAAAATTCCCTCATATATCCTTTCCCTGACATCCGGAGATTCAGGATCCAATCCTCTTTCTTTAAGCAAATCAATAAACTTTTTCGGCAGAATCAAGGGGATCTCTGTTCCCAGGCAAGTCCTGATCCCAAGGTTTTTCGCGAATGAGAATACATCATTCAGGAAGATTCCCATATCATCAAAAAGCCTGACTTCATCTTCCGGCTCAGGCCAGGGTGATCTGTTCATCATATAATCAGCACCAAAATCATCGCGACTGAATAATTGGCCGGTACCAAAGGAATATGCCGATGTTTTTTTCTGAAGATACCCCCATGTTCCGTTGAATGTTGTAAAATGACGGGAGTGGTAAGCTGATTTCACTGTTCCGTCGGGATTTATATCTTCTGGAAGACCTATCCAGGTAAGAGGCTCCGGTCCTACTCCTCCTTCAGGATATGTATGAAGTCCGAAAAAATTCATTTTTAATTTCGGCAGCTGTGAAAAGACAGCTTTGTAATCCTCCTTATTCCACCAGTCAGGGCCTTCCGGAAAATCGTGAAATGGCTGAATACCCCGCCGGCTGAAAAGAGGAGTTTGTTTTATATCCATTTCAGGAAAAGTAAAATCTATCTGCTTATCAGGAATTACATCACCATCAAGATAAAACCCGACTCCCATCTGTTCAGCTAAATGATAAGCAGCGTAAAGAGTACCAATACTGCTTCCTCCGTTTACAAGGAGCTTTCTCCCCTCAGAGGAAATAATTGTTTTTAATATAAAAGCATCCGGTCCAAGTTCAGGAAAAGAGTATCCTGCAGATTTCATCATACCGGTAGACATGCTCCCGACTAAGATAGCATTAGCTTTGATCCTGTCTGAGCTATTCCATACAATGACTGGTAATAGTTCACCTGTTCTCTGGTAGACATATTTCCTGATTTCCCTGGCAGCAAGCTCCTCTGATTTGTTTGCATCCTGATCAATATAAATCACTGCTGCAGGCTTCTTTGTACATCCTGTAAGAAGACTCATAAGATATAAAACTACAATAAACAGCCTGAGGTATTGTTTTAAATGGTTCATAACATTCATTATTACTTTAGTAGACACTGGTTATACAATTTTAATTAATCTTGAGACGATAAAGTTCTATGGCATTATCCCGGAAAATACTCTTCGCAATATCGAGAGCCAGCTCTTCAGTCATCCATCCCTTTTCAACTCTTTCGGAAAGAACTGTTGCCACCACTTCTTTACCCAGTTCAAGAGATCCTACCGCATCGTCAATTATCAATACGTCTCCACCCCACATGATTTTGTTGTAAGGCACAGCATCCAGCATCTCGTGAAACGTATGAATAGCCTCTGTCTTGGATATCTGGGGAAGCCAGACAAGATCGAGGTAAACATTTCTGAATTGTTTGCCAAGGGCAACAAAATCACCTGTCCATGGATATCCGCCATGAAAAAGAATAAACTTAGCCTCCGGATATTTAATGAACAGATTCAGAAGTTTCATAGGTTGCCCGTTATCCAGCCAGCCACGGTTGCCAGCAAGGTATCCTGTATGGATCTGTATCGGCATATCAAGCTTTATAGATTGCTGGATTATATGATGGAAAATAAAATCCTGGAGCTGCTTTTTCTCTTGTGCACTAAGGGCAACTGATTTATTAAAAATCATTTTTGCAGTTGAATAATCAATATCTTCAAAGTCAATAGACCTTGAATAGGCAAGCACATTTTTAAGACATACTGCACCATTACTCTTAAAGATATTTATTACAGAATCAACTATATTTATATAATCATCGAGACTTTCAGTAGGTAATACTCCCTGATTCATAAGCTTCAGCCAATTTTCATCCGATGTGATTTTTTTATTTTCAGCAGCTTCACTAACAAGTAAAACACATGAGCTTATATTACAAACCAGTTTGAAGTATGCTGTGTCGATCTTAATGTTGAAATGGTTCCAGTATTGATCGAGCAGCATGGTTTTAAAACCGGTCTTCTTATAAACTTCATCAAACCACTGACCATAATTACTGTAGCGGTTGGCTATCATTCTGTTATACAGATCCTGCACATCATCCTTAACCAGATAAGGTTTATCATAGCCATATAATATCTTCAGAGTATTCATGAACTGCTCATGATAACCTGTGGCACGTGAATAATTGTAGTATTTTCCAAATCTATTCCAGAGGCTGTCGACATTGAATTTTTTCATATCCGGATCATTAAAAGATGGTGATCCGGCGGAATAAATGTCGCTTGTAAAGTAGGAAACAGTATTAAAAAGAGAGAAGCTGTTTGAGTCAGCAGGTATTTGCAGATGTTCATGTGTATCAACAATTTCTATTGTATCAAGATAATTTTTGATACGATCGTAAACGCTATCATGGCAACCTGTCAGCAGGATAATAATCATGGGGGAAAATAGTTTTTTCATCACTATCAGTTTTAAGTTAAATCATAATATCTTCGGAAATACCTTTCTAAAAAACATGAACACGAATTATCTGATATTATCGCTTCCGGCCGGGCAACCATTTAGATCGTCCTCCGGTTTCTGCCAGAAACCTCATAGCCTGCTGATGACATATCAGCTGTGCATCAAGCAGGTTATCGGGTGATTCTATTTTTGCTGCTTTTGTTGCGCTATTTCCCGAGAAGCTATGGCTTGGTGATTCCACCACAACACTCAATGCTCCGCAATGCCAGTCCAATGCTCCGTCGAGATTATAAACTCCTGTTGAAGCTTGATCCGGATCACCTGCAATCTTTGGATCATTAGCATACTGCAGCCCTTTAATAGCCAGTTCTGAATGAACATACCTGAAGAGAGTATCGAATGCCGGATGTAAAGCCGGTTCTCCGAGGGGACGGTCCATTCTCATATAGACAGCGCCGGTGTGCATGTTCAGGATCAGATCCGGTTTTTCAAGCTCAGTCAGTTTGAACAATGCCTTTGTCTCAGGTTGTTTCTTTCCCAAAAAGTTATCATGCTGAATGTTCACACCAGCATCATTGGGATAACCGCCCGGGAAACCCGGTTTTGAAAAGTCCATTGGTATGAATTCCTTTATCTGTGGCCAGCCAGTAATAGTTCCATCCGCTTTGCCTCCGGTATTCAGGTATTCTGCAACAATGAAATCAGTATCCCGGTATAACTCCATTCGCAGAGGTATGCGTACCCTGCCATCAGGATTGACTATCGGGATCAAGATCAGGCGATCAAGTTTTGCAACAACTTCTGTTAAACCGGGCCACTCTTTGCCCCTTAAATCTTTCCCTGTTTCAATAACAGATATAAGATTCACCATACCCACAATACCTTCAAACTCGCCTCCATGAACAGCTGCCATACCCATGTAAACTGTTTTATCATGGTCGGGTCCACGGTAAGCACGAACATCTCCGAAGCCCAATGAACCTGAGAATGTAGTGGTACCCTTACCCTGGCGCGGTTTCCCATAAACAACTGCACGGATTGGTCTGCCACCTGCAGACGTACCGATGACCTCCACCTCTCCTTTACGAACAGTTTTCTTAAGGAAATCAGTGACCTCGTTGTAAGTTGATATCCAGAAATCAGGAATATTTGCCGTTTCCCTGAGATAGTCAGAAGGAATCTGGAATGCGTGTTTACCCGGCTTCCCGGGTTTAGAAGCCTGTCCACGCAGATTACCATTGAATACAGTGAAGATCAACAAAATTATTGTTACAAAAATTTGAATACCAAACTGCTTACTGTCAGCAAGCTTCTTTTGAAATATACTTCTCCTAAGATTGGGGTGAAAGGGGTATAACCCTGAATTATTATTCAGATTAACTGATCCGTGAATTTTTCTCATGGGAAATTATTTTTTTGTTTATTAATCCTATTAATCCTCATTTTCTTTTAACACAATCAGGAATTCTTAACATATTTATATTGATTTTCAAGCACCAACTCATCTTCATTAATAATTACAGATAGTCATAATTTGTAAAACTGCCTATCTTGAAAGGTTTTCTCCAAGGTCCTCAAGTGTTCTTCCTTTTGTTTCCGGAAAATATTTCCATACCACAATCGCCTGAAAAATCATCATTATGGAAAAAACCATAAATGCATGACCAACACCAAATTGAGATATCTTTTCAACGACCGGAAACAAAAACGTAATTAAGGCAGCAAAAAACCAATGCGTAAAACTACCAAAGGATTGTCCTTTCCCTCGAATACTATTTGGAAATATTTCAGCAATTAATACCCATATAACTGCTCCTGTCGAAAAAGCGAAAAACATAATGTATACTAACAGGTACATCAATAAACCATATCCTGAAAAATCCTGGGTATAAAATGTTTTGGCTACAAGCCCCAGACAAACAGACATTCCAACAGAGCCGATAATAAGTAATTTTTTCCGCCCAACCTTGTCAATCAATATCATTCCAAGAATTGTAAATACTCCGTTAGTAACACCAATAAGTATTGATTGAAACATTGAATCAGAGTTGGTAAGTCCGCTTAGTTCAAAGATTCGTGGTGCATAATATAGAATTGCATTGATTCCAGAAAACTGATTAAACATTGCGACTAAAAATGCTATGGATATTGGTTTGAAGTAGATTAGTGAGAAAAGAGTTTGTTTTCTAACTGACGATTGCTCCATGCTTAACTTTATTTCTTCAATCTCTTCGTCAACTGATGAAACCTCAATCTTTTCAAAAATCAGTCGTGCTTTAGTTATTTGTCCGATTTTAATAAGGAATCTGGGGCTTTCAGGAATTATAAACAATAAGGAGAAAAAGATGAAGGCAGGTATACCGGCAACCCCAAGCATCCATCTCCATGGCTCTGCACCGGCATCCCGCAACAGGAAGTTAGAAATATATGCCATTAATATCCCGAAAATAACGTTGAACTGAAACATTCCGGTCATCCGGCCTCTTATCTTTGCCGGCGATATTTCTGCAATATACATCGGGGCAACTACTGACGAAGCTCCCACTCCGATACCACCCAGAAAACGAAATACAATAAATGAGCTCACATTTGTTGCAAGAGCACTTCCAACTGCTGTAATGACATATAATGCTGCAATTGCAAAAAGGATAGGTTTTCTTCCATACCGGTCAGCCGGTCTTCCGGAAATCAATGCTCCTGTTACCGTTCCTATTAATGCTGAGGAGATTGCAAAACCATGCCTGAAAGATGATAATTGAAACAATTCCTGTATATGTTTTTCAACCCCTGAAATTACGGCTGTGTCAAAGCCAAACAGGAAGCCTCCCAGTGCAACAATTATGGACCATGTAAAAACTTTATTGTTAGTCTGGTTGTTCATATTTTTAATAAGTTATTATGAATTTCTATTATAAAATTGAACAGTCTGGCAACTGTGGTATTCCAAAAACTATTTTAGTGTTTCCACTACTTCAGCTTTGAAGGATATCTCTGGTATAACACAGGATGCCAACTTCATCCTTAACTTCCGGATATACGTTTTGCCAGATCCGCAAGTGAAACAGTAATAATTCTTCCAATTGTTTTCCCTGTCTTGTAAGTTATCACTCTGAATGTATCCGCATCTTTGGGTATCATTAATTTTTCTCCTTCTGTATATAATGGACTATGATTATCGGGAAAGGTGTTGTCGAATGAATAATATATATCGAGTCCTTCAATTTCTGTACTAAGTTGTATTAATAAATTCCCCTTTTCATCTTTTGATGGTGTGATGATTGCATCATAAAAGCTTCGGGCATAATTGATATCCGCCTTAGATAATCTTTGCAAATGCGCTTCGGTACGGCGAACAAACCCTGTCCAATCCCTGGTCGATTTTGGTGACCAGAAAACTTCTGCCAAAGCAAATGAACGGGGCCATAACATGTATTCTGCATGCCTGAATGTTGGAACGCTTTCTGTCCAGAGGTTACCCTGTCCGCCGAGGATAAAGGAAGCATCTACTCCTTCAGGGACTGGCTCAAACTCATATACTTTATTTAAGCGCAACATAGCAAATGTTGGGGGCTCAATGGCAGGATCACCCTGATAATAATCGATATAGGCGTAATCGACGGGGCTCATTACCACGTGGTGTTTTGCCTTTGCTGCAGTGATCCCTCCTTCCATCCCGCGCCAGCTCATAACGGCTGCCTTGGGAGCCAGTCCTCCTTCCAGGATTTCATCCCAACCTATCAATTTTTTCCCCTTCTCTTCTAACATCTTCTCCAATCGTTTAACAAAGTAACTTTGTAATTCATTTATATCCTTCAACCCATTATCTTTCATCCGTTTCCGGCAATCCTCACATTTTTCCCAGAATCCTTTATAACATTCGTCTCCTCCGATATGAATATATTCAAATGGAAATAATTCGGATACTTCAGTAAAGACCTTATTTAAATACTCAAAAGTGGTTTCTTTCCCGGGACAAAGAGCGTTATCTTCAATCCTGTAGAACTTACTTCCCGGATTTACTTTATAGGTTAATCCTGAAGAAGAGAGATAAGGATAAGACGCAATTGCAGCCAGACTATGCCCGGGCGCTTCAATCTCAGGCAGGATATGAACATTACGTTCCGATGCATATATGATAAGGTCTTTTATCTCTTCATGAGTGTAGAAACCACCATAAGTAGCCACCTCTCCTTCTTCCGGGCTTTCTCTGTCCCACCATAATCCTGTCCGGGGGACTCTCCAGGCTCCTGTTTTTGTGAGTTCTGGCAACTTCTTTATTTCGAGCCTCCAGCCCTGATCGTCGGTTAAATGCAGTTGCAGGATATTAAACTTATATGCAACCATCTGGTCAATAAGTCGTTTAACTTCATCAATAGTAAAAAAATGTCTGCTGACATCGAGCAATAAACCACGCCATGAAAAACGAGGTTCATCTTCAATCAGAAGGGCAGGAACTTTTCTGTCACCATTTATTGGAATAAGTTGCAACAAACTTTGTACGCCGTAGAACAAGCCTTGAGAAGTGATAGCTTTAATACTTATTTCTTTCGTAGAAACATTTAAAATATACCCTTCATTTGCTGTGTTTATTATTGTATCAAGTATTAAATTGATTGATTTTGCATTTGGAAATGTTCCTTCCTGCCTTTTAACAAGCAATTGTAATTTATTCAATGATTTTATGGTAGCAGAAGTGTAATCGGCAAGAAATTGTAATTGCTGATTATTGAAATAAATAGGAGTCTTTTCGTTTAAGATAAAATATTCCTCTTTCATTTCAACCTTTTGTGGTTGAGGTATGATATTAATGGTCTGTGCTGCCAGAAGGTGATAAAAGCACAGCAAGAGCATCGTTGCTGAAATTTTTTTGCCGTTCATAAGGATTCCTATTTTATTATGTAATTAAAAGGCAAATTATTGTAAGCACGGGCAAGTACAGCTATGTTTCTCTCATCCCCTTTCAAACTGTCGACAGATCTTGAAAGATAGTAATCAACAGGTGGCATCATAGAACCCGAAACAGGCTTCGTAAAACCATAGAGTCCGACTTTTTCCTTTATTGCAGCAGGAATAACCTCTGCAGGATCCTGTCCGTTCCAGTTGGCTAAGCAGGTTACTAAACGAGTATGCATGCCCAGCATACTGCGCACAGATTCTGTGGTAGCAATGTCGCCGGCTTCATTCAGCACCCAATCTACCTCCTTCAGCATATCCGATCCTGTGATGTCCTTGCTGGTAAGCTGGCAGGATGTCAACCAGATAATGCAATCGGGCTTTGTATTCTTAACAGTCTCCCTGATCCTTTTCCAGCACCTGTCAATTGCTTTACGACGGAACTGAAGTTCAATTTCAGGTGTAATCTTATCAATACCGGGAAATGGTTGATTCATCAATTCACTGAACATCATCCGCTCGCATTCTATCCACTTTAAAGGAGGATATGGTTCCATAGTGGCTCCGGGGTTCCATAGCCAGTCAATAAAGACACCATCCATACCGGTTTTTTTTATAGCATCTTCAATCGATGCACAGAGGTAGTCAAGATATTGAGTAGTATAAGGTATATGCGGGCTTGAAGGGAACCCGTAGCTCAGGTCAGGATGTTCCTGCCCCCATCTGGTATTAGAACCTGCACAGAAATATCCAAACACCTTGATGTTCTTTTTATGAGCCAGTTTTACCTCTTCAGTCAGAAAATCATACTTTAATCCGGGCTGCTCAGGAACAATACTATTTTTGTACCAGGCATAGCCATTACATGAAACTGCAAAAGATTGGATCACATTACATCCTAAAGTTGCATACCAGTTCACATGATCTTGAGGATTTGCATCAGCCCATAAACCGGGTTTTGCAAAACCGTTAGGACCTCCTTCTCCCCAGTTAAAATCAATATTATAGGCTCTTATTGCCTCATCTTCTGCCTTTTGTGAATTAATTTTACATCCACTCAGGAAGGCCATGGATATTGCAATTATGGGAATTATACTTTTTTTCATAGGTTTGGTTTTTGCTTAATTTAACTTATAAATGCAAAATTATTTTTACTAAGATATTTATTTATATTTACAGTACATAGAGTTAAGATTATGCCAGAAGAAGGAAGTCCTTTTTTTCAAGACCACTTTCCCTGGATGTTTGCTCTTTTTAATACTTATCTGTAAACTTATATCAAATAAAAACAGAAACATCATGAAAAGAAGCGAGGTAAATACAATAATAACAGGTGTTGAAGTTTTTTTTGCAAACCACCAGTTTATGTTACCCGAATGGGCATCATGGTCACATAAAGAGTGGAAAGGAAACTATGACAAATGTTCTGAGATCATTGATAATAAACTTGGCTGGGATATTACCGATTTCGGAAGTGGCGATTTCAAAAGACAGGGATTGTCACTTTTTACTATCCGTAATGGTAATTGGGACAAAAAAGACAAGATGTACTGTGAGAAGATCATGGTAGCAGATGAAGAACAGGAGACTCCAATGCATTTTCACTGGAATAAGACTGAAGATATTATTAACAGGGGTGGCGGTAATCTTATTATGCAACTTTTTATGGCAACTGATGATGATAAATTTTCTGAAGAACCACTGACAGTAAGTATTGATGGTGTGCTGACAACGGTTAAAGCCGGTGGATCCCTTATCTTAAAGCCAGGTCAAAGTATATGCCTGAAATCCAGAGTTTATCATAGGTTTTATGGCCAGAAAGGAAATGGCAGAGTGTTGATAGGAGAAGTGAGTATGGTAAATGATGACGCTAACGACAACCGTTTTTATGATAAGATTGGCAGGTTCCCGGAAATAGTTGAGGATGTAAAACCGGTCCACCTTCTCGTAAACGATTATGCAAAATATCTGTAATCAGAATCAAATGTGCTGGAGTCAATCTTCTGACTTAGCTTTACGGGCTTCGTACTGGTTATTAACATCAATACAGTTATTATGTCAGGAAAGATCATAGTTTCAGGGGTTGGTTGCTGCTTAGTTGACCTGTTGTTTAATGATATTAATTTCGGAAGCGATACAATACATCCTTATCTCTCTTTACAACGCGGCGACGGAGGCTTAACTCCGGGTCATCTTGTATTTAAGGAAGAATTTGAAAAATACAGCGGGAGTTCTTTCGACCTGGTTCTTAACAAGATAACCGGAGGAAAACCATATGACAAGATAAATATTGGAGGGCCATCAATTGTATCGTTGATAAATGTGGCACAACTAATTGATAAAGAACAATGTGAAGTGCGCTTCTATGGTCGTGGCGGAAATGATGAGATTGGCAAATACCTCATTTCATCTCTTCAGAAAACTCCGGTTGTACTTAAGGATTATAAGTTGATAAATAATCAGACACCATCCACAGTAGTTCTTTCCGATCCATCTTATGAGAATGGACATGGAGAGAGAATGTTTATTAACTCCATTGCCGCAGCATGGGATTATCGGCCTGATGAACTGGATGACGACTTTTTTAATTCCGATATTGTTGTTTTTGGAGGAACAGCCCTGGTCCCGCAGATACATGATAATATGACTTCTCTTCTGAAGAAATCCAGATTAAAAGATTGTATCACAATCGTCAATACAGTATTTGATTTCAGGAACGAAAAGGCAAATCCTTCAAAGAAATGGCCGCTTGGAGAAAGTGATGAAAGCTACAGATACATTGATCTTCTTATCGCTGACCGGGAAGAGGCTTTCCGCCTGAGTGGAGAACGAGATCTACAGGCTGCTATAAGGTATTTCCAGGATAAGAAGGTCTCATCACTTATTATTACAAACGGATCGAAGAATATTTCAACTTATTCTGACGGTCGGTTTTTCTATACATCCGGGTTAAAAGAGATGCCTGTATCACAAAAAGTAGTCAATAAGCTAAAGAATGCCCAGGGAGGAGATACAACAGGTTGTGGCGATAATTTTGTTGGCGGAGTAATAGCATCTGTTGTGACGCAGTTACAGAATGGTGCCAAACATCCGGATCTACTGGAAGCTTGTTGCCGGGGAGTTGTTTCGGGTGGTTTTACCTGTTTTTATTTGGGAGGAACATATTTTGAAGAGAAGGCCGGTGAAAAACGGGCTAAAATGGAACCATTTTATGATGCTTACAGGAAACAAATCGCAGGTTGAAGTCCGTAAAATAGTAATTTTCGGAGCAGGGAAGATTGGGCGATCATTTATTGGCCAGTTATTTGGATGCAGCGGCTATAAAGTGGTCTTTATAGATGTCGACCCGGTAATGATAACAATGCTTAATAAACAGAGAAGTTATCGCGTTATAATTAAAGGTGAAAAGGAAGAAGAGATTATCGTACCAAATGTAGAAGCATTATCTGCTCTGGATAAGGAACAAGTTGCAGATACTGTGTCAACAGCAGGAATACTGGCTGTCTCAGTCGGTAAAAACGCACTCGAAAAGGTTATTCCTCTTATTGCTGCAGGCCTCATAAAAAGGTCTGGTAATAATCCAGGATCTCCCCTTGATATCATAATTGCGGAAAATATGAGGTCTGCAGCTGATTTTGTCAGAGGACAACTTAAGAAGAATCTTCCTTCCGGATTCCCTGTCGATGCTCTTGCTGGTCTTATAGAAACAAGTATTGGCAAGATGGTTCCTATTATACCCATTGCTGAATCGGAAAAGGATCCGCTTGTGGTTTTTGCCGAGCCCTATAATACCCTGATCCTCGACGGTAAAGGATTCAGATCACCTATCCCTGAGGTTAAAGGCCTGGCCCCTAAAAGCAATATAAAAGCATGGGTCGACCGCAAAGCCTTTATTCATAATCTTGGACATGCTACGGCTGCTTATTATGGTAATTATATGCACCCTGACGCTGTTTATATGTATGAGGTCCTTGACGACCTTGAGGTATTCAGGTTTACCAGAAGCGTGATGCTTCAATCGGCAGATATTCTCAGTGTCGCATATCCTGAAGATTTTACAGCTGCTGATCTTGAAGCCCATATTGATGACCTCATCTATCGTTTCAGAAATAAAGCCCTCCAGGATACCATATTCCGCGTAGGTCAGGACCTGACCAGAAAGCTTAGTGCCGACGATCGCTTTATGGGCTCAATACACCTTGCTGAGAAAAACAATATGCCATATCAACTGATAATCAAGGCAATGTCATATGGATTTTTCTTCAGGGCCGGGGATGAGGAGGGGAATTTATTCCAGGCCGATACTGAATTCCTTCTGGCTCTTTCAGCTGACTTTGAATCAACACTCTTAAAGTATTTAGGCTTTGATCCTGCAAAAGATAATTTTATTATAACTGAATTGAAAGAATTATTACATAAAGAGGACATTCCATTTTAAAAATCTACTCTGAAATTTGTTTATTTAAACGATTAAGCATATCTTAGCCCTTGAGTTTTACCAATGAAAATATTATTTGTATTTATTGCATTTCTGACAGTCACTTCATGCTCATCCGGTTCAAAGGATGAGGCATTTAAAGAAAGTAAGAAAGCAAATGAGCTGGAGGTTAATATCTCAATGGCAGATGGTGTTCTACTTTCAACCGATGTTTTTATTCCTAGGAGAAAAGGCAAGTTTCCGGCAGTTCTGGTACGTACACCATATAGCAAATATGCTGAAGCGTGGATGGGAAAAGCATTCAAAATGTTTGGCATTGCGGTTGTACTGCAGGACGTAAGAGGGAAAAATAAATCAGGAGGTGATTACTATCCTTTCATAAATGAACGTGCTGATGGTTTGCAGACATTGAGATGGATACGAGAACAACCATGGTCAGATGGAACTGTTGCAGGCTGGGGTGCCAGTTATGCAGGATATACCCAGTGGGCTATTTCTGACTCACTTGATTTTATGACCTTGTTGTTGACCGGCACCAACCTTTATGATTTCACATATCCCGACTCTCTTTTCTCACTGCAGACTGCTTTCGTCTGGGGATTTCAGAACGCCTCTCCAACTCAGAATACTATCCTTCCGGAAAAGATGAAAGCAAGCACGATGATACTGCCATTAAGTATAGCTGATGATTCAACAATTAAAGATATACCCTTTATTAATGATTGGCTATACCATGAGAAATATGACGAATATTGGCAAAAAATGAATTTCAGAGGAATGACCAAAGCTCCTCTAATCTCAATGGCAGGTTGGTATGATATTTTCCTGAAATCCCAGATTGAGGATTTTCAGGCTCTGGAAGTAAATGGCAATCCTGGTAACAGACTTATAATCGGACCATGGTGTCACGGTTCTCAGGGAGAGAAGAACGAATACGGAGGGTTGAAGAAAACAGGCAAGCCGACAAAAATATTCAAGTATGTGAAGAATTACCTTAAGGGCAAAAGTAACAAACTTACATCACCGCTTAAGGACAAAAAATATAATCTCTTCATTATGGAGAGGAATGAGTATTTTGGCTCTGATACATGGCCTCCAAAGGGAACGAAAATTATACCCTTCTATATTGGTCCATCAGGATTTTTCAGCACAGAAAAATACGGTAAAGACGGTGAAATGCAATATGATTATTCTCCGGCTGATCCTTATCCAAGTCATGGTGGCACTGCTCTTGGGGATGGAGTAGGCCCTGCAAGACAGAATGAGAATTCAAACCGGAAGGATCAGTTGACTTTTGAAATGAACATAACAGAAAAACCACTCATCCTTCTTGGTCCTGTCTCTGCAGCATTATGGTTATCAAGCGATGCAGCATGTACCGATTTTATAGTAGGATTGCAGGATGTTTTTCCGGATGGAAAGATCATCAATTTACAGGAAGGCGGGGCAACGGTGAAGTTCGATAATGTAAAGCCAAAGAAGAGAGATATCTCCGTATGGGCTACTGGTTATCAGCTTAATCCAGGCCATAAACTCAGAGTATTTATTTCATCAAGCTGGTTTCCCCGATATAACCGAAACCTTAATAACTGTGAACCAATTTACAAAGCAACAGATATTGTTATTGCCAGACAAAAGATATATTATGGCCCGGGAACACCTTCATCTGTTAATCTTCCTATCTTTGAAATAACAAATGAATAAGGACATTGATTAAAAATGCAAAATGCAAAATATCAAATACAATGGATATCAACGAAATAATACAATCAGATATCAGAGCATCATTATCAAAATCAGGGATTCTGCTCTTCCTTGCCGGATTTATGATCTTTATGGGAATTATTACCGGAGAAATCTTTTATAAATCAGGGTTCACAACCCGCGACAACTATATCAGTGAACTGGCTACTTCTATATCACCAGAGACGGTAATTCATCAACCATCTGCTTCTATTTTTAATTATACAATGATCATTTCAGGAATCATGGTAATTATTGCTACCTGGTTTGTTCAGAATATATTTAAAAAGTACTTATCAACTATCCCGCTTTTTTTGCTTGGTATTGGTATTTCAGGAGTAGGCTTTTTACCCGGTAATATCGTTCCGTGGCATTTTATATTTGCTCTAATGATTTTTATATCCGGAGGTATAGCGGCTATTACTTCCTTTAAAATAGTAAGTTCTCCCCTGCGGTACATCTTTATATGCTTTGGCATCATCGCTTTAGTTTTTCTTTTTTTTAATAAATTATTTATTCCAGGCCTGGGAGTCGGAGGAGCGGAAAGATGGTTATTTTATCCTATTGTATTCTGGTTAACAGGGTTAGGGGCATATTTGCTGGGAATAAAGGATGGTCACAGGAATACCCTTTCAACAAATTCATAGCAGAATTCTCTTCAAGACAGGCTCTTATCTGACAATATCAAAATAAATATTAATAAAGATGAAGTTAAACCATACAAACATTCGTCTGGTAATAACTCGTTTAGTTATTATCTTACTTTGTTTATGTTCCGGTAATTCAAAAATCAGTCAGACAATATTATTCAATCAAAACTGGAAATTTTTAAAAACTGATAATACAACACTGTCATTAAAAGATGTTGCCGGAATGAACGACACCCTTTGGGAAGATATTATGCTGCCACATACTGCGTCCATCGAACCCCTTGTAATAAAAGACCAGCAATGGACAGGGATATGCTGGTATAAAAAGGCTTTTAACACGGATCCCGGGAACAAGGGGAAGCATATCAGCATTTTATTTGAAGCTGCTATGCATGATGTCACAGTCTGGCTAAATGGGATTGAGATCAGAAGACATTATGGAGGATATCTTCCATTTTACCTTGACATTTCAGATCTGATACATTTTGATTCAGAAAACACTCTGGTTATCAGACTTGATAACCGTGAAAACCTTTCAATTCCTCCAGGAAAACCATTGAAAGAGCTCGATTTTAATTATTACCGCGGAATATACAGGAATGCCGGGTTTAACCAGACTGAATTTAAAGATCTGAAGCCAGCTGACCGTACCTCCCGGCAACTCAGGGGATATGGTGAAGTCCGGTTACTGCAACAGGCTCTTAACTTCATGGAAGCATACAATTCTAACCTGTCCGGACCTGCTATCGGAAGCTCCAACTGGGGTATGTTTGATTATAACAGGGGGTATGCATCCGATATAGAAACATCGGGAATTATGGACATTATCAGAATCCCTAAATTTACCTTCTGGTTCTATAAAAGTCAATCGGATAACGAACCTGTATGCTTTATTGCAAGTTTTAATACCCTGGCTTCTGCAAAATATATACGCGTTTTCAGCAATGGTGACAGTGTTGCACTGTACAGGAACGGAATATTACTCTCCACCCAAAAACCTGATGTCAGTCAGAATACAGCAAACCTTCCCCATCCACCCTTCACTTTTGAAATGAGTTCATTCGAAGCAGGCAATTTAAGAGCTGAATCGTTTAAACATGGTACACTATGGGCTGAGCATACTATAAGTACTGAAGGAAAGGAATCAAAACTAAAGATGGAAGCTGACTTATGTGGCCTCAAATTAAAGCCCGGCGACATTATCTTTATTAATGCTTCTGTTACCGATGTTAATGGTAATGTACCTTACGATTCAACGTTACCAGTAAGTTTTACTATGGAGGGTGATGCAAAAATTATTGGTAATAATCCTTTTTCATCCGAAGCAGGTATTGCGACTGTTTTAATTAAAGCCGGTAACACTTCCGGAAAAATTGTTATCAGAGCAGAATCAAATAATTTAATTCCTTCGAGCCTTGAGATTTTAAATGGAAATTAGAAAAATGAATTTTATATTTAGCCTTACTAATTATTGAAAAGTATGACCCGCAGGGAAATAATTAAAAGAGTGCTCGACGGACATAAACCTCCCTATACTCCCTGGTCATTCAAATTCACCGTTGAAGCAAAAAAAATGCTAACAAAACATTTCAATACAGATGATCTTGATGAAGTTCTTTACAACCACATTTTGATGCTTGGTGCTGATATTGGTTTTTTTGATAAAATTGGTGAAGACTTATACCGCGATGTATTTGGTGCAGTATGGGACAGGAGTATAGATAAAGATATCGGCAATATAACAGGGTGTCTTATCAGTGAACCATCTTTAAGAAATTATGTTTTCCCTGATCCTTCGGATAATCGTCTTTTTGCAGATATTGAACCTTCAGTTAAAGCACACCCGGATATGTTCAGGCTTTATGAAATAGGTTTTTCGCTTTATGAGCGTGCATGGACTTTGCGTGGAATGGAGAACCTGCTGATGGATTTTATGGTTAATCCCGGTTTTGTTCATGAACTATTGACTGCCATTGCTGATTATAATATTGCTCAACTGAAAAAGGCTGTGAAATATGATATTGATGCAGTTGCTTTTGGCGATGACTGGGGACAACAGTCCGGATTAATAATGGGTTATGATACTTGGAAAGAATTCATCTATCCCCAGTTGAAGAGGATGTATAAGGCAGTTCATGATGAAGGCAAGTATGTATTCATTCATTCCTGTGGTGATGTTGACGAGTTATTTGATGATCTGATTGAGATCGGAGTTAACTGTTTCAACCCTTTTCAGCCTGAGGTTATGGATATTCATGCCTTAATAAATAAATACAGGGGAAGACTGTCATTTCATGGAGGATTATCAATTCAGAAAACTCTTCCTTATGGAACAAGTGAAGAGGTGCTGGCCGAATCTGAAAAGCTCATTAAGGCCGGATCTCAAGGATCATATATCTTCTCTCCCTCTCATTCTGTTGAGGGAGATACCTCATTAGAAAATATGCTCACTTTTATTCAGGCAGCTCAATCCCAGATAAATTTATAAATCCGGTATGACAGATCATAAAAACATCAATACAAAATATGTGCTTTTTCTCGCACTTGTCTCAGCCATGGGTGGTCTGCTATTTGGATATGATTGGGTAGTTATTGGAGGTGCGAAACCTTTCTATGAACGCTTTTTTGACATCACCTCATCGCCAACATACCAGGGCTTTGCTATGAGCAGTGCTCTCTTTGGCTGTCTGATAGGAGCCGCTTCTTCCGGGTATTTTACTGATAAATACGGACGGAAAATTCCGCTTCTCTTTGCTGCCTTCCTCTTTATCTTCACATCGCTTGGTACCGGTGCCTTTAACTCTTTCACATTGTTCATGATTTTTAGAATTTTGGGCGGCATTGGCATTGGAATCGCTTCAAATGTTTCACCGGTTTATATAGCCGAAATAGCACCTGCCCACATGCGTGGGAAACTTGTTGCTATCAATCAGCTTACAATAGCGCTTGGAGTTCTGGGAGCTCAACTAACCAATATGCTCATTGCTGAGCCCGTCCCTGTTGGAGCAGGCGATGCGCTGATCTGCAGCTCATGGAATGGGCAGATGGGCTGGCGATGGATGTTCTGGGCATGCAGTATTCCTGCAACTTTATTTTTTGTTTTAATGTGGCTTGTCCCTGAAAGTCCCCGGTGGTTAGCGAAAGCAGGAAGGAAAGACAGGGCAATAAGAATATTTGAACGGATTGGGGGAAACGAATATGCCAAAAAAGAAATAGGTGAGATTTACCAGACTATAGGTAAAATAGACGATCCTGACACTAAAGTTACATTCGCCCACCTGTTTTCAAAGCAGCTCGTTCCAATAATTATTCTTGGAATAATCTTGGCTGTCTTTCAACAATGGTGCGGCATTAATGTGATTTTTAACTATGCCGAAGAAGTTTTTGAAGCTGCAGGTTACGGGATTACAAGTACCTTATTCAATATAGTTTTAACCGGGAGTGTGAGTCTGATATTCACTATTGTATCAATGTTTTTAGTTGACAAATGGGGACGCAAAGCGCTTATGCTGACCGGAGCTGGTGGACTTGCCATTGTATATATAATTATTGCAGCAGGATATTTTCTACAGATTAAAGGAGTTTTTATGCTTTTCTGGGTGGTTACTGCCATCAGCATTTATTGCCTGACTTTAGCACCGATAACCTGGGTTTTGCTGTCTGAAATTTTCCCCAACAAAGTTCGGGGTCATGCAATGTCAGTCGCCACCTTTGCCCTCTGGTTGGCATGCGCCATATTAACAATTTCATTCCCATTTTTAAACAAAGAATTTGGTGCATCCGGAACATTTACGCTTTATGCAACCATTTGCGTTTTAGGGTTTTTCTATATTTTGAAAAAACTTCCTGAAACAAAAGGTAAATCGCTTGAACAGATAGAAAGAGAGTTAACCGGTAAATAAACATTGTCAACATTGTTAATATAGTATTTATGAATACACAATTGGTTCAGAGTTCAGGGTTCAGAGTTCAGGGTTCAGGGTTTAAGGTCCAAAGTAAAAATGCTTTCTGTCTGATAGTTTATTCATTGCTGCTTAGTCTGATTTCAATGCCTGTCACTTCACAATCCTTAAAAAAGATATCGCAGGATGAATTAAGGGACAAAATATCAGGTTATTGGATCGGACAATGTGTTGGTAACTACATGGGATTTCCCTTCGAAGGCACCTACCTTGAAGATCCAGTCCCGGTTTTTGTAGACAGGTATTATCAGTTTGACGACGATACTTCCCTGGCTATTAACAGGAATGACTTACGTGGATATTGCCTGCTGATAACAAACTGGTATCAGATTGATCCTCAGTTAGTGAATGAAATCTGGAGTATGTTTTACCCGGGTATGATACGGGAAAGTGCTGAAAGGGCAGAATGGGGGACACGTATTACAAATACAAAAAAGGAGATTATGCGGCACCCGTATCAGATGTTTCATCATTGTCTAACTGGCTATTGCTGAGGAAGCCACTTTAGCCAATGGCGGAAAAAGCTTTACTCAGAATGACAAAGTATTTTATCTTATTAATTCTGAATTATAACATTGTGAGCTGTTAATGTTTTCACAGTAGCATTAAAGTAATATAGATTGTAGAACAAAAAATCTGACGATGAGTTATCCTAATCTATCAGCGGAGATCTCTGAAAAGATCGCAGTTGTGGTAATTAATAATCCCCCCTGGAACAGTTTATCAGGAGAACTCCTGATGAGCCTGGATTCCTGCATCAGGGAACTGAACCAGGATAAGAGTGTAAAAGTTATCACTATTACAGGTGAAGGCAGACTTTTTGCAACCGGAGCCGATATAGCTGAAATGGGAAGATGTAAAACAGCTGAGCAGGCAAAGGAGATGTCTCAGCTGGGACAAAAGGTGTTTTTAAATATTGAAAACGGTCCAAAACCAGTGATTGCGGCAATTAATGGTTTTTGCCTCGGAGGCGGACTTGAACTTGCCCTTAGTTGTCACATACGTATCGCATCTGAAAACTCGGTGTTTGGAATGCCCGAGATATATCTTGGAATGATCCCGGCATTTGGAGGCTCTTACAGGCTCCCAAGGATTATTGGTACTTCCAGGGCAATGCAAATGATCTTAACAGGCGATAAGATAAAATCCGATGAAGCGTTGGCAATTGGTTTGGTGAATATTATCTTTCCAAAGGAGGCATTAAAAGAAGAGGTAAAAAAAATAGCGGGAAAAATGACAGCCAAAAGTTCAGCATCAATGAGGCTGGCACTCAGATCTGTATTCTCTGGCTTAGGAACAGATATAGTAAATGCCATGGAAATTGAATCTGCAGGTGTTGGCGAACTTTACAACATGCACGACCTGATAGAGGGAGTTCATGCATTTCTTGAAAAAAGGAAACCTGATTTTACAGATTTATAAAATTAGAATGCAATATGGAACCAACCAGAACTTTCGACCTTCTTGCCAGAATGCAGGAACTGTATGCCGGTAAAACGGATGTTTTAGCCGGAAAATCAGATGGGAATTGGGTGCGATACTCAACCGCCGACTATATAAATCACTGTAATTTCGTTAGTTACGCACTTCTCTCCATGGGTATCAAAAAAGGTGACAAGGTTGCAATCATTTCAAATAACCGTCCTGAATGGATCTTTACCGATCTTGGTATCAGTCAGATTGGTGCCATAAGCGTACCTGTATATCCGACAATCAGCAAGGAGGAGTATGCATATATTCTTGGCCATGCCGAACCAAAAATTGTATTTATATCCGATAATTCCCTCTATGAAAAGGTTAAACCCATTGTTGATCAATCACCCGGAATCTTTGATATTTATACTTATAATAAAATTAACGGGGTAAATCATTTCAGTGACCTGATAAAAACCGGAAAAGAGAAGGCTTCTGCACTTGAATCAGAACTTGAAAAAGCCAGAGCTGATGTTGATCCGTCAGATCTTGTCACAATAATCTATACCTCAGGAACGACAGGCTTTCCCAAAGGGGTAATGCTCAGCCATTCAAATCTGGTATCTAATTTTATCGAATCAAGTCATGTTCACCCTATAGGGTCTGAAGCCAGGGTATTATCATTCCTTCCCCTCAGTCATATTCTTGAACGGATGCTCACCTACCATTTCCATTATAAAGGAATGAGTATTTACTATGCAGAGAGCATGGGCACCATAATTGATAATGTGAAAGAGATTAAACCCGAAATATTCGCTTCTGTACCACGTTTGCTTGAACGTATTTTCGACAAAATAATCAGTAAAGGGAAAGAACTTAAGGGTGTCAAAAGGATGATATTCTTTTGGGCAGTGAAGCTGGGACTACGTTATGAACTTAACAGGAAAAATGGTTGGTTTTATGAAAAGCAGTTATCTATTGCAAACAAGCTGGTTTTTAATAAATGGAGAGACGCCCTTGGAGGGAATATTAAGATAATTATTTCAGGTGGAGCAGCCTTACAACCCAGGCTGGCACGCATTTTCTGGGCTGCACGTATGTCTGTAATTGAAGGTTACGGACTTACAGAGACCTCCCCGGTAATTGCTGTAAATGACTTAACCAAAATGGAAGTTATGTTTGGAACAGTTGGCCCTGTTATGAAAGATATAGAGGTAAAGATAGCAGAAGACGGGGAAATCCTTTCCAGAGGTCCTAATCTGATGGTTGGTTATTATAAGGAACCTCAGGTTACAAAAGAATCAATTGATGCTGAAGGATGGTTTCACACCGGAGATGTAGGTGAGATTATTGATGGGAAATACCTTAAAATAACAGACCGGAAGAAAGAAATATTTAAGTTATCGAGTGGGAAATATATTGCTCCGCAGTCAATTGAGAATAAACTTAAAGAATCAATGTTTATTGAACAGGTAATGGTGATCGGGGAAAATCAGAAATTTGCTTCGGCTTTAATCGCACCTGATTTTCAATATCTGCATAACTGGGCAGCCATACATGATGTACCATTCCTCGATAATTTTACACTTATCAGTAATCCGGGCGTCTTTACACGGTTTCAGAAAGAGGTTTCCGAAATGAATCAGCACCTTGGGGATCATGAAAAGATTAAGCGCTTCAGACTCGTTCCCGATGAGTGGACATTGCCTTCAGGAGAATTATCCCCTACCCTGAAGCTTAAGAGGAATGTATTGAACGAAAAGTATAGGGATCTGATAAAGGAGATATTCAGTGTTGATAAAACGGAAGGAATAAAATAGTGAAGTTTAGTCATATGAACCGCAGGAACTTTGTCAGTAGAACCCTTGCTGCCGGAGCAACCGCATTTATCCCGGTAAATTTACTTGAATCCTTCTCTGTTCAAAAGAATGACAGCCAGGTCAACGATGATATGATGGACAACAATGATATCATTCCTGCACCTGAAAATCCTAATGAATGGGAAGAGTGGCGGATAGCATTGCAAAGTTGGCGCAAAAGGAAACAATCACAATTAAAATATGACGGAACGAGCTACCTGTCAGATCCCTTCAATTGGGTTTCCTCAAACTTTTCCTGCTGCTTTATAATGATTTGTGATTCTGACTTTTATGATTACAAAGCTAATAAATACAGAATAAGCGATCTGATTATAAGAGGTAAGCAGGAATACGGTGGATATGACAGTGTTGTTCTCTGGCACGCTTATCCCAGAATAGGACTTGATGACAGGAATCAGTTTGATTTTTACAGGGAGATGCCTCAAGGACTTTCAGGCGCAAAAGAAGTCACAGAACAATTTCATCAGTCAGGTATAAAGGTTTTCATTGACTATAACCCATGGGATAAAGGAACCAGAAGAGAACTGAAACCCGATATCGATCTCCTTATTGATTTGCTGAGATCCATTGATGCTGATGGCATATTCCTCGATACCATGAAGGATGCCCCCGGCTTCAGGGAGAAGCTGGACGAGGTAAAGCCGGGAATTGTTCTGGAAGGTGAGATCGCACTTCCTATGGAACACATTCAGAGCCATCACATGTCATGGGCACAGTGGTTCAGAGACAGCAATGTCCCCGGAGTGTACAGGAACAAATGGATTGAAAGGCACCATATGCAGCATGCCATTGCACGGTGGAGCGCCGACAGGAATCCCCAGCTCCAGACAGCATGGATGAACGGAAGCGGCATCCTGATCTGGGAGAATGTTTTCGGACAACTGCTCGGGTGGAACGAAAAGGACAAAACAACAATCAGATGTATAACCTCTATCCAGAGAAGATATAAAGAGCTGTTCTCAGGTGAGAACTGGATCCCTCTTTCTGACAGGTCTTCTGCCGATGGCGTCTATATCAGCGCATGGGGAAACAATGATCTGAAAATCCGGACTCTTGTGAACAGGCTTGACAGCGATTTCACCGGCGAACTTTTTAAGTCAAGGTATGATCCTGGGGTAAGGTGGTTTGATCTGGTATCGGGTGAGGAGATCCATCCTGAAAAGATTAAATCCCTCCTTTCCATAAAGGGCAGGATAGCTCCGCTGGGAATTGCATGCTTACTCTCTGTGATACGAACCAGGGTTAATAAGGATCTGATGGATTTTCTTGCATTCCAGAAAGGTCTTCGGGAATATTCATCAGAGGAAACCAAAGAGCCTGTAGTTCAGATCGCAGCAATAAAAACCACACTTGTAAATACGAGGCCCAGGAAACTGACGGGAATGGTCGTGATCCCCGGTACATCCTTAAACATCAAAACGGCATACAGATTCAGGGAACCAGGAGGATACGGCAACATCCAGAATCACCTTAAACTGTCGGAAACTCATGCGCTCCATTCTGCATGCCAGATAGAAAAACAGATTGACTTTAAGAAATTTGCCATTGACCGGACCCCTGTAACGAATACTCAGTTCATTGATTTTCTAGATAAATCAGGCTATAAACCACGGATACCCGATAATTTCCTGAAACACTGGAAAAACGGAATGATTCCTGCCGGAAAGGAAAACCATCCGGTTATTTACGTGGATATCAATGATGCTATTGCTTATGCAGAATGGACAGGAAAGAGACTCCCAACCGAAGAGGAATGGCAGTACGCCGCCATGGGACCGGAGGCCATGATATATCCGTGGGGAAATGAACAGGGTAAAAATAAATGTAACCAGAACCTGAATGGCGAAACCACTGAGGTAAATGCCTTTCCCGAAGGGGCCTCCCATTTCGGGTGCCTTGATATGTGCGGCAATGTATGGGAACTTACCGGCAGGATCTATTCCGACGGAAGAACAAGATTCGTCATGCTCAAAGGAGGTTCATGCTACAAAGCTGAAGGCTCGGAATGGTACTTTGATGGTGGTCCTCAAAAAAACAGTTTTGTGGCAAAAATGCTGCTCATATGGCCAGGGCTCGACAGGTGTTCTACGGTAGGGTTCAGATGCGCTGCCGATTAATGAACCTAATTAAAATTGTTTCTCTGCCTCAGCTGTCAATCCCTGAAAGTAAGTAACCCACTCGGAGAGGGATCTATTTTCAGTTGCAGGAAATATTTTTTGGAAACTATATGAAAATTGCCTGTTAAAACAACACATCAAAATTTTATGCTTCGAATATCTGGTTTTATCCCGATAAATATGTATTTTAATTGCACATTTATCGTGTTAATAGTGTATCTTTACAACATAAATTATCCTTAACATTATGAAAAGGGACAAATCAGAGGAATTAATAAGCTGGAAAGAGAGTAAGTATAGAAAACCTTTAGTGGTACGTGGCGCCCGCCAAACAGGAAAAACCTGGTTGCTGAAGGAATATGGCAAGAGTGCTTTCAGAAATACTGTATATGTAAACTTCGAAGAGACCTCAAATCTTCAGTCGTTGTTCAAAAACGATTTTGATATCCAGCGAATCATCACAGCCATTCAGATTCATTCACAGAAACTAATTACTCCCGATGATACATTGATTATATTTGATGAGATTCAGTCGGCAGAAAAAGGTATTACTTCCCTCAAATATTTTTACGAGAATGCCCCGCAATATTTTATTGCTGCAGCCGGTTCACTACTTGGCATGGGATTGCACAGCAATATCTCATTTCCGGTGGGAAAAGTAAATTTTCTCGATCTTCACCCGATGTCGTTTACTGAGTTTTTGAGTGCCATTAATGAAGATGGATTGGCTGAAGCCATCAAAAATAATGAATGGGAGGTTATTGCCGTTTTTCATAACAAACTTACCGAATACCTTCGTTACTATTTTTATGTCGGAGGAATGCCCGAAGTGGTAAGACTGTTTTCCGAAACACGGGATTGGGATCTGGTACGAAAAACGCAGTTTCAGATATTACACTCTTACGAGGGCGATTTCTCGAAACATGCCCCAATAGAAACAGTTCCACGTATCCGGATGGTTTGGCAAAGTATCCCCGCACAGTTAGCTAAAGAAAACAAGAAGTTCATATTTGGCGTGTTACGTGAAGGAGCACGGGCAAAAGATTTTGAACTGGCTATCCAATGGCTGGTTGATTGTGGTTTGCTATTGAAAAACCATCGGGTATCAAAACCACATCTGCCACTGATTGCATATCAGGATTTATCTGTATTTAAACTCTTTCTGAACGATGTTGGATTACTGGGAGCAATGGCAGGTTTAAATGTTCGTACTTTAATCGAAGGCGATGCTATATTTACAGAGTTTAAAGGTGCCTTGGCTGAGCAGTATGTGATGCAGCAATTGTCTATTGGCAAAGATCGGTACATTGGTTACTGGACAAACGAAAGAAGCACTTCGGAAGTTGATTTTATCATTCAGGACAAAGGTGCGGTTGTTCCCATTGAAGTAAAATCCGGAGTGAATCTTCGCTCAAAAAGTTTCAGGCTGTTTTGCGAAAAATTTAAACCTGAAAGAGCCATCAGGACATCATTGACTCCATATAAAAAAGAGGACTGGATGATAAATGTCCCTTTATATGGAATTTCATAAGGAATCATCCTCATGAACCTTTCTTCGAAGTGTGGGTTACCATCTGAAAGGATCTGCGGGAAAATTTTATTTCTATTTCCAGCTGATCTCGCTTATTAACGCAGATTAACGCAGATTTTATTTTCGCAGATTAAATGTTCTGATTTTAAGAGGCTGCAAATCAGGCAAATCGCTTTTCGGGCTGTCGGGATAAAAATATGAAGTTGAAGCAAGGTCATCAGACCTGTAGAAATTGGTACAGGCTTTTGGCAGTAATGGATCCTCAAGATTTACCACACTGTCCGTCTTATAAATGTGGATCATTCGCGGAGCTTCGTGTATTGTAACAGGAATCAAATCAACCTTGGCTTTCTGAAGCCCGATTACGATATCCTTTGTATTGCCGCCGATCTGCTGCATTATTACCTTACAATCCAGCACGGGAGATATTAAACAGAATAACATTCTCAAAAAAGGCCTTTTACCATAAAATAATTTCAGGTAAAGAAAAATGAGCGAAAATTCCGGCTAAAATTTTCATTCATTTTTAAATTACGGACTTACTCCCGGATCTCCATGAAAAGTGCTCTGTCCTTCATATGCAGGATCAATAGCTCCTTTCCAAAGGGGAAGAGATTAATATTGCAAGCCCCGGATCATAATCCTGGCATAGGGTTTTTATGGATTGTCAGGATCTGATTTCCTTCTTAATTACAAACAGCTCGAACAGGTGTAAGTATAAGTTCTTCCCCGGAATAATCATATTCGAAGGTTACAATATAATGTGAGCCGCCATTTCCTTTGAGATTTAGATGAACAGTGCCGTTTAATAGAATATCGTCTTGTTTACCGATTTCCTTCACTTCAAAAACTTCTTCTGACAATATCCCATATGCTTTCCCTGACAACTGAACATGACAAAAGGTTTGTGTCCCATTTTTATAATGAGATACATAGTGCCAGTCTAATTCAAAATTCGTAATAAAGTCTACCTGAACACCATCACAATATACTGGAATATCAAATGGGTTACCGCCTGGAAAACGCATCGAAACTGTTCCAGTACCATTCTTGCCGTTTTGTGCAGAAAGCTGCGTTACAGCAATGCCTATAATAAGGCATAACAGTGCAAATGTCTTTGTTTTCATGGTTTTTAATATTAGTAAATACGTAGAAGTGAAATGTCTTCTAAGTTAAAA
>Ga0315273_10000254_pt1 | contig 51881 bp, 51 predicted proteins | sample YL17G02_0_MG_FD_205753 | JGI IMG/M metagenome (GOLD analysis project Ga0315273, IMG submission 205753) | Sediment microbial communities from Yellowstone Lake, YNP, Wyoming, USA - YL17G02_0 | ecosystem: Environmental > Aquatic > Freshwater > Lake > Sediment | place: USA: Wyoming | collected... | reverse complement strand
CACTGTGATGGCAGTTACAGATGAAGTATTCTCAGGTACGGTAAACTTATCAACTGAAGTAATGATCGGCGTATTGTCATTGACCACGCTGACAGTGATAACCATATCTTGAGTCACTGAAAGTGTCGCGTCGGAGGGTTGAACTGTGACATTGTAGATGTTATCCAAACCCGCGTCGGTGGGAATTTCAAAATCGGGCGGCGTAATAAATGTCAGCACGCCAGTGGAAACGTTGATATTGAAGCGGTTTGAATCCGCACCGCCTGTAATTGAGTAGGTCAAAGTCTCGGCTGGCAAATCGGCATCGGTCGCGGTGATGGTTGTTACTGATGAAGTGTTCTCAGGTACGGTAAACTTATCAACTGAAGTAATGGCCGGCGTATTGTCATTGACCGCGCTGACAGTAATAACCATATCTTGAGTCACTGAAAGAGTCCCATCAGAGGCTTGAACTGTGACATTGTAGATGTTGTCCAGACCCGCGTCGGTGGGAATTTCAAAATCGGGTGACGCAATAAATGTCAGTGCGCTAGTGGAAGCGTTGATGGTAAAGCGGGTTGCATCCGCGCCGCCAGTAATTGAGTAGGTCAAAGTCTCAGCAGGCAAATCGGCGTCGGTCACTGTGATGATCGTTACAGATGAAGTATTCTCAGGTACAGTAAATTTATCAATCGAAGTGATGGCCGGCGTATTGTCATTGACCGCGCTGACAGTGACAACCATATCTTGAGTCACTGAAAGTGTCCCGTCAGAGGCTTGAACTGTGACATTGTAGATGTTGTCCAGACCCGTGTCGGTGGGAATTTCAAAATCGGGCGGCACAATAAATGTCAGTGCGCCAGTGGAAGCGTTGATATTGAAGCGGGTTGAATCCGCGCCGCCAGTAATTGAGTAGGTCAAAGTCTCGGCTGGCAAATCGGCATCGGTCACTGTGATGGCAGTTACAGATGAAGTATTCTCAGGTACGGTAAACTTATCAACTGAAGTAATGATCGGCGTATTGTCATTGACCACGCTGACAGTGATAACCATATCTTGAGTCACTGAAAGTGTCCCGTCGGAGGCTTGAACTGTGACATTGTAGATGTTGTCCAGACTCGCATCCTCCGGGACTTCGAAGTCGGGAGCAGATACAAAAGTTAATGCACCAGTTGACGGATCAATATTGAAGCGGGATGAATCCGCACCGCCTGTGATCGAGTAGGTCAAAGGTTGAACTGGGACCTCGTCATCTGTAGCTGTGACAGTGGTCACTGCAGTGTTGTTCTCCGAGATCGAAATCACATCGCTTGATGTAATAGTTGGACCATGGGCAGCGACTTTCAGCGCGGCGAATCCCATGTCGCGATTGGGATTGATAATCCTGATGACAAGTTCCTGCGAAGTATGAAACTCCCTATCGTTTACTCCAACCTTGATATTGTAGACATGATCCAGCCCCGAGTCATCTGGCGTGTTATAGCTGGGCGGGGTCACAAAGGACAGTTTCCCAGTCGACTCATCAAGGTTAAACAGCAGCCAGTCTGGCCCTTCGACAGGTCCGTATTCCATTGTCTGAGGCGGCCGGTCGGCGTCGGTTGCGGTGATGGTGGTGACATCAATTGTGTTTTCAGGCACACTGATGTTTGCCACCGCTTTGCCACCGTTGGATGTAATGACCGGTGCAAATTCGTTGACTCCCGTCACCGTCACGGCAATATCCTGCGATGCAGTCAGGATCCCGTCCGAGGCTTTGGCCGTCACGTGGTAGACCTTGCCCAATGGAATGGCTTCAGCGTCGGGCGCAGTGCGGAAGGCCAATATCCCCGTAGTAGGTGAGATGGAAAACTTGCCGGCATCCAATCCCGAAATCGAATAGGTGACGGGCTGTCCATTGGGGTCCGTTGCGGTAACGCCAGTGACAATCGTTGTGTTTTCAGGGATGCTGAACGAAAGCGCCGCGCCGCCATTGATCACAGGCGCTTGATTGACTGTTCCGCCGATGGTGGAATACGTGACGATCAATTGCGGGCAATTGGCTTCTACGGAATTGCCGGAATAGAATTTCAGATAATCCGCCACGCGATTATTGTTATCATCCAGGCTAAAGCGCACGCGGAATTGGGTTGTGAGTGTCTTGCTGATAAAGTCCAGGTCTGCAGCGGGCAAATTGGCCGTGTACCAAGTATCTGTTATGTTGGAGAACTGACCCGAAAGGGAGCCTGGGCTGGCTGGAGCCGCAAAGTCACCCGCCAGCAAAGCAAGGCTGCTACCGAAAAATTCTTTCCGTATATCCAACAAAAGATCGCCATGCGTAAGCAAGGGATTGGCGCCCTTCACGCCCTGTTTCCTGATCTTCACTTGAGCAGAAGTGATCAGAACGTTATCTGGAATTGAACTGGTATTGAATGAAAGGATGCCCACGTATTGCCTGTTTCTTTGATCGTCGCCGACATTGAAAATAACAGCATTTCTATCGACAGCGCTGCCCACGTTGCTGTTCTCTCCGGATTCGAGTATAAAACCATCAAAAGACTTTCCTGATTCATAAATGAAAGTGATCGGTGTACCTGTTGCATCGCTTACGTTATAACGTGCGAGGAAAGCATCTCCGTTGCTGGACCCGGCGACAAGGACCCTGAGGTCCGGTTGGATCTCGACCTTGGCACCGGAGCTGGAACCATTGCCGAGGCCACCGACTAATTTTCCATTATCACCGAACGTGGTATCAAGCGAGCCATCCTTGTTATAGCGCACGATCATCAGGTTGCTGGAGTCGCCGGTGGAACTTGTCCCAACCACAATAATCTTGCCATCCACCTGGGGGTGAACATCAGTACCAAATTCATTTGTCCCGAAGTCAGTGACCACAATTCCAGTTCCGCCAAAAGTAGTATCCAACGCGCCGTTGGTGTTGAAGCGCGCCACAATCAGGTCATTGTGAACATCATCGCTATCGCCAACGGTTCCTGCCACAACAATCCTGCCGTCTGCCTGAATGACCATGGAACCGCTGTCATAACCGCTGTCATAATGAAAGGGGGGAACAGGGATTATCACGGCCCCGCTTCCATTTGTGCCAAAAGTGGATTTATCGAGCGAACCATTCTGATTGAGACGCACAAGGTAGGGCCGCTCAGAATAAGATTCTCCGTCCATCGTGCGGCCAAATATGACAATTTTGCCATCCGGTTGGGCTGCGACCGCCCGGCCGAAGTTATAGTTGCGATATGAAAAAACATTGTCTAACCATATAACGCTGCCATAACCGGCGTTATACGGCGTGCCATCGCTGTTGAGACGAGTAATCCCAGAGACTACGGTATTGCCTTGACTAGAATAAGTTCCAACTCCAACGATCCTGCCGGTGGATTCGACGGCAAGATTGTCTGGCGAAACGGAAAGTTTCACAACTCCATTTGTGCCAAAGGTAGTATCCAGGCCCGTGCCATTGACGTTATAACGGGCAACACCAACACCACCCGCAACGAGTAGTTTCCCATCCGGCTGGACGGCGAGTCTCCGGCCAAAAAAGTCGAGGGTTAGTTTTCCGTTTGTGCCAAAAGTATTATCCAGGCTGCCGTTGGAGTTGTAACGTATAAGGACCGACTTTTGGCCTTTAGCGGACGCCATCATAACGATCCTGCCATCCGGCCGCAAGACAATATCACCGCCGGAGTCAGAACTTCCTCCGAGATCGGCAGTTGCCATTCCGTTTGCGCCAAAGGTCGGATCCAGGGATACGGATACCGCCGGGCCTGCTGCGCCAACGTTATAACGTGCGACGAAAGTATCCCCATTGCTGGACCCGACCACAATAGCCCTGCCGTCCGGTTGGATTTCGATCCTTGCGCCGGAACTGGAGCCACTGCCGAGACCGCCGATCAATTTTCCGTTATCGCCAAATGTGTTGTCCAGTGAGCCATCGGTATTGTAACGCGCGATCAGCAGGTTGTCGGAGCTTGTTCCAATCACGATGATCCTGCCATCTGCCTGGAGATGGACATCTGTACCGAAGTCTTTTGCCCCAAAGTCAGTGACCACGATGCCGGTTCCGCCGAAGGTGGTATCCAACGCGCCATTATTATTGAAGCGGGCCAGTGCCAGGTTCTCATTGGGATTGCTGTAGTTGCTGTAAGTGGTTCCCGCCACAACGATCTTGCCATCTGCCTGGAGGACCATGGAACTTTTATGGTCATAAAAAAAGGGAAGGGCAGCTATTACGGTTCCTTTTCCATTCGTGCCAAAGGTCTTGTCCAATGATCCATCGGCATTCAAACGAGCGAGAGAAATTTGTCCATTGCCTTCGTAGTCCTGCATGCCGCCGGAAAGGACAATTTTGCCGTCCGGTTGGATCGCGGCCGTCTGGCCGTAGTTAAATTGGCTGGTTGGGAAAGATGACTTATCTATGATGTTGAATCCATTTGCAACAAATGTGTCATCGGGTGAGCCGTCCTGGTTGAAACGGGCGACAAAAAAATCGGTGTGATTGCTTTGGGCCGTAATCTCAGAACCAAACACAACGATCTTTTGATCGGGCTGGATGGCGATATCCTTGCACCAAACCTGAAAATCACTGCCTAAAGAAAGGGTCGCGACACCGCCCGTACCAAAATAATAATCCGGGGCACTCCTATTGCTGGCATAGCGCCGAAGAGTAATATTTTCCCGACCGGTTGATCCTCCCACAATCACCTTTCCGTCCGGCTGAATGGCAAAGTCACAGGCGTCGAACCCGATGGGCACTTGGCCGTAGCTGTCATCCACACTGCCGTCTGGATTGTAACGTCTAAGGACAGATGGTTGGCCTTGAGCGGATCCCATCATGACGATACTGCCATCCAGTTGCAGGGCAACGCCGGTACTGGAATCGGAACTGCTTCCGAGATCGGTAATTGTCATTCCGTTTGTGCCAAAGGTCGGGTCCAGAGATCCAAATGCCGCCCGCGCCTGGGTGGCGGTTAAAATCGCAATGATCGCCACAATTACAAGCAACAGGCGGCGATTGTTCTTAAAGAACAAAAGAATCGTGTTCATATTTTCGGCTTTCCTTGAACAATTTGCTCAATGCTACAAATATATTGTATTGATTTCGACCGCATAAATACGTATCATTCACATTACAAAAATGTAAGTTTTAGATAACATAAAGCAAAAACTCGGAGTTTTTGCTTCCTTTCGATACTATCGCCTCATGTCGCACAGGCAAATACGCCCCAAACCAAGCGCGCCTCGCGCCGCGACTGGTCTACAAATTTTCTCTTATCCAAGCAAGAACATCACCTGGCGTTCCAATCTTGAGACCCGACCTTTCCGCAGCTTTAGGGGCATCAAAAAAATGTTTGCGATTCTGTGTGGCAAGGTAATCCACATTAGCTTTCATTGCTGACAATAGAATTGGAACATCATTTGGATCGTCAATCAGATAAAGATTGGCCTCCACTTCACGCAGCACCCAACTAAGTCTCTGCTTCAGCCAACTTGATCTTAAGAAATACGAATGGAGCACCCCAAGTCATCCAGAAAGTGACTGCTGCATATCGAATGAAGCGTAACACATATCCCAGAGTAGTTTCATCGGTGGCGAGTAATCCAAAAACCACATCCAGTCCAAAGTAAATCAGAACCACCCCAATTATTCCAACCAGGTATCTAAGAATACGAATACCCAATGTGCCTGAGGTTTGAAATCGAGCATATTGACGCATCAATCCATATCCGGCAATTGACCCGAATAATGCTCCCGATAGCGTGAAAAATGGACTGATCGTACGCGCCTTAGTTGCATAACTGCTCCAGGCCGCGGGATCAGATATCCCTGAAATGAGGAACCGTGACAGCGCTCCGATCAGGATGATAGCTATGGAAATCAAAAATCCGATGACGATTTGCGTTGTCAATGTTTTCGATTTTGCCCAAATTGCCACCCTGTCCGCCGATCTAATAAAGCCCCAGAGTACAATCCCACCGATCAGCCAGCCAAACAGAACATCATGCGGGAAATGCGCACTCAGATACAACCGTGATAAGCCAATGAATAAAAGGACAACACCTATAACAAGCCAAAACCAGGTCTTTTTTACGCGATACGCCAGGTATCCTCCGACGGCCAGTGAGTCGCTGGCGTGCGTGGAGGCAATTCCATACGATGATTCTTCTGCCAACTGCTTAACTCCTCCAATCCAATAGGGACGCGGTTGATGGAAAAGTAGCTTGAATGCCATCCCTAGCGTATCGATGAAGATCAAAATCGACAGTGCCCGCATCCCTATACGTTTGTCTATCGTCCAGTAGATGAGTGGAATGATGAGTAGATAGAACTCAATTCGTCCAAGAAAAGTAAAAAACTTCATGAGACCATCGAGTGACGGACTCAGAGTCTGTAATGCCTGGATCAGGCTTATCCCGAATTGCTGAAGCGGTTCCATACGATCCTCCTCATTGAAAACGAATTTTCTTAATATCATTATAGCACGCCTGTCAAGAGGGAATGAATCACAATGCACCCTTTGGCCACGAATAACTTCTTCAAGCTGCCAGCACCATCAAGAAAACTCCCCACCTCTCCCCGCGGGAGAATGCAAGATACACAAATCCATGCAAGGAAAACCAGACTTGTGGAGAAAAGCCGTATCATTTATTCGGAGCGGGTGTTTTATTTTCAGACCAAAGGAGGTCACTATGGCACAGGCAGGTTTGCACGGATTGGTGGGGATGGCTGTTCGCAAGATGGCAGGCAAGAAGGAGTGGCTTCTGCTTGGAATCCTGCTCGGCAGTTTTATCCCCGATATGGACAATGTGGGAGTGGCGGTAGCAACACTGACAAAGATGCCAACGGAGGGCATCCACCGTACGATGACCCACAGTGTGTTCTTTATGGCCGCAGGGGTGGCGGTGTTTTACGTGATCGGCCAGTGGAAGAAGGATGAGCGTTGGGCGAATCTGGGACTTGGGTTGGGGGTGGGGATGTTGCTCCACAGCCTGCTTGATCTGATTCTCTGGTTCAATGGCGTGGCGCTGTTCTGGCCGTTGCCGATCTGGGTGAACCTGTGGGCGAACACAACGCCGCCCGCATGGTTCATGAAGTTCATGGATCCCGCAGAGTTCCTGTTCGTCGGTCTGTACTTGTGGGCAATGGGAACTTGGGCGCGCAAGGCCAGCACGGACAGTGAGTTCATGAAAACCCATCGCGCCTGGCTGATTTTGGAGGCCGCGCTCTTTGTCATTTTCACTCCCCTCGCTTACCTCATGACGAAAGGCTTTCTGACGATCTTCGGCGCGTTCTATCTGTTCTCGATTTTCATGGCATTCTTTGTGACGATACGGATGCGGAAGACCGTGGAGGCCGCGGCAGGATAAGAACAAAATCGCCAGTTCCTCCCCAAATCCGCAATGTGACCTTGGACTCGCTCATCACCTTCCCTGCGGATTTGCGCAGCATCTTGTGGGTCACCAAAAACAAAAAACGGTCTCGTTGACACTATGCCCGAGACCGTATTTCACATTTGGAGACATGTACCCGTTAGAGCAGAAGGATTACTTAAAGTTGAAACTATTCAAGATCAAGTCAAAATCATCCTGATGTTGTTTGAAATCCTCGGGGGCGGCGTGGAATGACAGAACATAGATCACGGCATCCTTCTCCACCCACAGATCACGAAACTGCCACCATGGCTCCCCCCAGGGGCGCTGATAGGTGATCTCCAATCCGCTCAAAGTGCCGTTATCGAACTTTTGCTGTGTAACCCCCCTCAGTTCAGGAATAATTGGATCGTATGTTTGATGAAAACGGGTTTCGAGATCAGTTCCTCCAGCCAACGGAGAAGAAGCGATAGCAAAATAGATACTATAGGGGCCGTCAGCCTGTACGCGGGCGCTGGTAATCATGATGATTTCTTCCACTCCCAGAGCATAGTAATCCCGCTCCGGGTTTTGTGGTTGTTTCCAAAGCTCTTCCATGGTCTGCCATCCCGCAGGAATGGTGAAAGAAAATTTTTCGTTCCCGAACAGACGGGATGATTCATTTGGGAACAATAACCGACAAGCCAGACTTGTAATCAACAGGAGACTCGCAATGATCAATTTGCGTGCGTCCATTATCTTCCTCCTTTCTGAAAATGAAGCATGTACATTAACACCTTCGTACTTTACTTTACTCCATTGCGCTTGTATTTTCAAGCCATCTCCACCAAAAACACAAAACGGTCTCGTTGACGTCACGTCCGGGACCATTTTTCATGTGACCCCTCCCAGCCTCCCCAAACGGGGAGGGAACAGACTCCCCTCTCCATTTGGAGAGGGTCGCGTAGCACGCCGAAGGCGACGGGGGTGAGGTCCAACTGCACTCGCCCATCAGCCAGAAGCGCACCTACATAAAAATCTCGAAGATGAAAGTCTCCGATATTTTTATTACTCGCGCTATCTGATTATGCAGTGACCAATGCCTACTCAACATCCAAAGGTAGTTGCAAGAGAACGAAATGGCTATTGTGATAAAGATAATCTTCGCCGCTTTCATCAATGACTCGCACAAAGTCATCTTTTTCTGCGCGCTCATCAGGAATAATTTCGTAAATTTTGCGCGAAATGAGAGAGGCTTCGCAGCCTTTATTGTTGATGCAAAGAGCGTATTGTTTTTTTGAGTTCATAATTATTCATCCAGATATTGCTTGAACTTCATGTCTCTTCGTCCAATTCCGTGTGCTTCATACCAGTGGAGTTCCACGCGGCGGATTTGTCAATTTGGGATTCTGACGCTGGCAACGCCTTTCAACTTACGCCATCGCCCACGCCCGTGTGTCTTTTGAAGGTAGGCAAGGACGCGGATATTTGAACCGACGGCACTGATTTCAATGGCTTCAATTCTCCCAATGATCTCGAAATCCATACACATAGTTTGGCACGATGAGACATTGACCGCAATGCCGATTTCACGCTACACAGAAAACTCTCAAAGCCAAGCCCTCTCCAAATCCGCACCACCTGGACAAAATAACCTGTGCAATCTCCCTTGCAGATTTTGGGACACTCTTCGAGTGCGCACGCTGGGGTGACCGCGAAGTTCCCGAAGGGGGAACCTGCGGCGGGTGGGTCAATATTGTAATAGTCTTTCACTTATACACTTCGCGGCGATGACCTACTTTCAAAACAATTAACTTCACAATTAACTTTGTTGCAGGGTGTTCCATTTGATGGATGATTCGATAGTCGCCAACGCGATACTTGTAACATCCCTTCCATTCATCGCCCTACATTGCCTGATGTTGAATAAGTTCCACATTTTCCCCAATCCATTCCAATTTGTCGAGCAGGCGCGTTCTTATTGTTGGCGCAATGCCCCTCAAATCTGACTGCGCTTCGGGTATCAGGATAACTTGATATGGTTTCATCTCTCAATCTCATCGCGGAAGGACTTCAAATCCATACCTTCGCCCGCCTGAGATTGTTTGATTGCCTTTCGCAATGAATCGGCAAATTCGGGGCGCAGTTCACTGGCAGGTTCGTCAATGCTGGTGAGCGCATCCATCAGTTGAGTCATCCATACTTCGAGACGTTTGTCCACAACGCGTTCGACAAGAGTTTCAAACTCATTAGTAGATAATTGGTTAATTGTTTTGTTCATAGATACCTCTCAATATTGGAATAATATCCCTGTTTTCTGTGACTCACGTTTCCGAACAAACACAAAACAATCCCGTTCACATCCCGTCCGGGACCGTTTTTCATTCATCAATTCCAACTGGTAAACGTCGGTTCAATCCTACTCCTGCCACCCAGGAATTTGCCATGAAAGCATAACGTCATTTGAAATCAAAACGGATACCATTGGGCTATCTTTATGAAAAAGAAAGTGACCTATAACGGAATCGAGGTATCGCTCCCCGCAAACGATGCGGCAGTGATCCTCATTCTCAAGTATCTGGAGAAGGTTGTCGCTCGACTGGAAGAGGGGCTTGATCTGGGGAGCGGAATGTTTCACTTGTCACTACAGGTGATCTTTTCACCCGGCACATTGCCGAAGCACAAGATCACTTCCCAGGATAAAACACCCAAAGTAATCAAAGAAAAAACAGCCAAGCTCCTCAAAAGATCAATCAATGGAGATTATGACCGGGTCGCCGGTTCGGTGAAAGTCAATTTCCTGGTGGAAGATAAATAAATGATTCGAAAGAGATCATAAAGACTTGGATGATTTATCCGCAACAAAAACGGTCTCGTTGACTTCACTTCCGAGACCGTTTTTCATTTGACCCCTCCCAGCCTCCCCGAACGGGGAGGGAACAGACTCCCCTCTCCATTTGGAGAGGGTCGCGCAGCACGCCGAAGCCGACGGGGGTGAGGTCCCAACCAAACTCGCCCATCAGCCCGAAGATGACGGTATAATAGTCTCAGAGATTGAAAGGTTTACCATCGCTCTTCAAAATATTGACCAACTTCTCAAACGCGCGGACAAACTTACGCCTTCTGAACGGCTTTTATTAGCCAGTCGTTTGATTCAAGGTGTTCGCAATGACATGCCTGCCCGAAAAAAAATGCGCCGCAAATGGCGTGACGCGGTTGGACTTTTGTCATACCCCGCAGTAGGCATGGATGCGCAACTTTACATCAACCGCGCCCGCCGCGCTGACAATGACCGCTGTTCAAATTGAAAGGTAATACGAAATGACCAAACAATTCAAAATTATCGTTGAAAAACATTCTGACGGCTATGTGGCTTATCCACTTGGCTTGAAGGGAATCGTTATTGGCGAAGGTGGCACATACGAGTCCGCACTTGCGGATGTAAAATCCGCAATAGCATTTCACATAGAAACCTTTGGCTCGGAAGTGTTTGACACTGAAATTCCAGTTCTTGAAGCCTTCATAGCCGAAGCAGGGATTACCGTTTAATACCAAAATTTCCCGTTGACGCGCCAAAAGCAAAGATTGTCAAAGCCTTTGAGAAACTGGGATTTCGCCTGGTACGCGAAGAGAATCACATTGCGATGACTCGTGAAAACGCGGACGGCACAAGCACACCTTTGACCATGCCAAACCACCGCACGCTAAAAAGTTCCACTCTGCGGACGATCCTCTCACAAGCAGGAATTTCGAGAAACGATTTTCTAAAAGCATACGAAGAATAAAAACACAAAACGGTCTCGTTGACATTACGTCCGGGACCGTTTTAATTTGACCCCACCCAGCCTCCCCGAACGGGGAGGGAAAAGACTCCCCTCTCCATTTGGAGAGGGTCGCGTAGCACGCCGAAGGCGACGGGGGTGAGGTCCCAACCGCACTCGCCCATCCGCCGCGAAGCGGCGTCCACGTGCGATTTGTTACCCAACGTCTGGTAAAATCATTCTGTGGCCGAGATATTTGATACCAAAAAATTCGCCAATCAATTAACCAGAGAAAAATTATCTGGCGCAGACATGCCCTCGAGCGCATGTTGGAGCGTCGATTGAGCCGCAATACGGTTTTGGATATTGCGTCAAACGGCGAAGTCATCGAAGATTATTCTGCTGACCGTCCAACTCCAACCGCATTGTTGCTCGGCTGGGATAAGAAACGACCCATTCATGTCGTCTTGTCCATTGAACCTGATGAAGAAGTTGCCATCATTACCGCCTATGAACCAACTTTAGACGTATTCGAGTCTGATTATCGAACTCGGAGGAAACCATGAGTACAAAAAATATATGCCCCATTTGCGGCGGGACAAAAACGCAAGGCACAACAATTTTTACCGTTGATCTCGGTTTCGGCGTGGTTGTCGTGCGGAATGTGCCCGCCCTTGTCTGTGATCAATGCAGCGAGGACTGGATTGCCGATGAAACCGCTGAACGCCTTGAAAAAACCGTCAACGACGCCCGCCAGCGTCACAGGCAAGTGGAAGTGACTGCTTACATGCCCGCCTAACATAAAATAAAAAACGGTCTCGTTGACACGGTCGAATTAAGACCGGTCCGAGACCGTTTTTTATTCCCAATTCGGCGGGATAAATCCCTGCCTTAGTTCGTGAAAGTCGAATAAATTCGACTCGTTGCGCCAGCCCGAAGGGCTTCCACGCACTGAGCAAGCGGCTTCGCGAAGCACCCTGTGGGTTAGCCCTGCGTTGACATTCCGACCGAGACCGTTTTTCATTTGTACAGAAAATGCTCAATCGCAAATCCCTCCCCAAACCCGACGCACTTCAGTCGGATTTGATGACACTCTTCGAGTGCGCAAGCAGGGGTGTCCGCCGAAGGTTCCCGCGAAGTACCCAAAGTGAAGGGGGGGGCCTTCGGCGAGCGGGCGGCGCCCAGCCAGATCAGCCTTCGAGTTGATCTGGTTTTTTTACATCCTCTAGAAATCGGAGGCGCGTTTTTGCGCCATCAATGCTAAAATAGATATACTAACTATCATACCCTTGGAGGAGACCATGCAAACAAAAGCAAGTATTCAAAAAGTGTTCGTGCAAGTAATCGTTGTAATTCTGTTGATCGCGACTGTGGTGGGACAGGCTTCCACCGCCGAGGCGGCAGGTACAAAGCCGTCGTATGAGTATTACGTAGCGGGCAATTCGGGGGATGTGACCCGGTCAACAACGGCGGGGCAACTTTTGATGGGCGGCGGCACGGATGTGGACGCGGCTTTTCAATGGATGATCAACAAATCGGGAGGCGGGGATTTCGTTGTCATCCGCGTCACGGGAACCGATGCCTACAACCCATACATTTATGACTTGGGCACAGTGGATTCGGTGGAAACCATCATCATCAAAAATCTTGCCGCGGCAAGCGACCCATTTGTTGAGGGTAAGATTCGCAATGCCGAAGCACTATTCATCGCGGGCGGCGACCAAAAAGATTATGTCACTTTGTGGAAGGGTACGCCGGTGGAAGACGCCATCCATTATCTGGTGACCAGAAATGTTCCCATCGGTGGGACGAGCGCCGGGCTGGCAATCATGGGTGAATTTTCCTTCACCGCGGCTGGCGGCACGATTGATTCTGCAACCGCGCTCGGCAATCCATACAACGGCAAAGTGGCGCTTGGACGCGATTTTCTTGTTCTTCCGAACATGAGCGGAATCATCACCGACAGCCATTTCGTCACGCGTGACCGCATGGGACGGCTTGTCACATTCCTGGCGCGCATCGTCAAGGATGGTTGGGCTGGCACGGCAAAGGGAATCGGCATTGACGAGATGACCGCCCTTGCTGTAGAACCCAACGGCGCGGTCACTGTGCTTGGAAGCGGCGCGGCGTATTTCCTACGCACGCCAGGTATGCCAGAAGTGTGTCAATCGAAGAAGCCGTTGACGTATCGGAATCTTTCGGTTTATCGCGTGTCTGGCTCAGCTACTTTCAATCTTTCCACATGGAGCGGAAGCGGCGGTACGGCTTACAGTCTCTCCGCGGAGACTGGCGTTCTAACTTCCACCCAGGCGGGCGGAGGAATTTACTAAACGCTCAAATGTAATTTCGTATGAAAATTAAAACGGTCTCGTTGACACGGTCGAATTATGACCGGTCCGAGACCGTTTTTCATTTGACCCCACCCAACCTCCCCAAACGGGAAGGAGTGTCTCCCTTCTCCCCGCGAAGCGTCCCCGAAAGGGAATGGGAGAGGGTCGCGAAGCACGCCGAAGGTGATGGGAGTGAGGTCAAATGTACGCGCTTATTACCTTCCCTGCGAATTTGGGGATGCGCTTCGAGCGCGTACGAGAAGTGCCCCGAAGGGGTAAAGGACGGGCGGGGTAAGGAAATCAAGTAGTACAAATGTGGGATAAAAACACAGGCTCCATGCAAAGTAAATGTAAGGTTTGACGATTGATTTAATTTCACTTGTATAAGAAGGTAAAGTATTATTTATTGTAGGTATTCCGATTTAAAAAGAGAAAAGGAGAAAAAAATGAGTTACCGCATCATGTTAATCTTAAACGCGATCGTTGTTGCACTGTTCGGGGTGTTCTTTTTGATCCTGCCCCAAACCGCCCTCGCCCTGTTTGGGACCGAGGTGTACGTTTCCACATTACTGGTGGCGCGCTTCTTTGGCGGCGCAATGCTGATGTCCGGCATTTTCATCTGGTTCCTCAAAGATGCGTTTGACCAAAAGACGCAGAAAGGCCTGGAGATAATAATGCTCGCCGGCTCGGTGGGCGGATTTGTATTGAGCTTAATCGGTATGACTTCCAGTGGCGTGATCCGTACTAATGGATGGATATTGCTTGTCCTCACCGTCGTGTTCAGCATGGGTTATGCGTTTTTGCTGTTTTTGCAGCCTCAAATATCCAATACTGGAGGTTATCAGAAACAGGTGTGATCTCAAAAAATATCGCCCACGAGTGTGAGCGATATTTTTTGTTATAAACTTTGGTAGTGGTTACTTTGTAAGTGATGGCAATTTTCAAGTCTGCAACTGAACTGCTTTTTTAACGCGAATGGCGCGAAATTTGGCGAATTTCGCCAATATTTTCTGAAAATTCGCGTCATTCGCCCATTAGCGAAATTCGCGTTTAGAACTGTCACTTACTTATCAACCACTACCGAAACTTTATGTCAAAGTTGGCGTATAACCGCTTAAATAGTCGAAAGGCATCGCCAGTTCCTCCCAAAACCCGACGCACTTCAGTCGGATTTGGGGAGGGTGACCGACACTGGCACCTGGCGCATATGCAGGTGAGGTCGGGTGGGGCTGTTGACATCACATCCGAGACCGTTTTTTTTATCACGAACTCAAATTTTCTCTTATCCAAGCAAGGACATCGCCTGGCGATCCAATCTTGAGTCCCGATTTTTCCACAACTTTTGGATCATCAAGAAAATGTTTGCGGTTATGTGTGGCAAGATAATCCACATTGGCTTTCATCGCGGCAAGCAAAATAGGCACATCATCTGGATCAGCGATCGAGTATAAATTTTCTTCTATTTCCTGTGGAGTTGGGTTATGTACAATCGTTGGATTGGCGTCTTTAATGGCTTGGCGGAATTCGGGTAAAGCATGTGGAACTTTTCTAGCCAATGAACGCTCGCTTTCAACAATGACATGTTCGCTAATGAAAGTTTCTATCTGTCCATTTTCAGACATGACCAGCAACACACGTGCCGCGCCCGTGGACGAAATGATTCCCGCAATCACTACATTGCTGTCAAGGAACACTTTAATTTTTGACATAATGCTCTTTGTAATAAAGTTTGCGTTCTTCATCCAATGTTTCAAGCAAATCTTCCAAGGTGACATTGGCTTCTTTCACTTTTCTGGCTACTATATCTGAGTTCTTCATAACCTTGCTGTCCATGGGAACCAGAAAAAATGAACCATCACCAACATCAATCATCTTAAAAAATTCACCTTCATTCAGTTGGTATTTTTTGCGAAAACTTGCTGGGAGGGTGATTGACCCTTTGCCGCGCATTTGAACAGTTGTCATAATTTTCTCCAGAAAATCGGAAATTCCGAATTTCTGTCATTATAGCACAAACACCAAAACGGTCTCATTGACACGGTCGAATTATGACCGGTCCGAGACCGTTTTTCATTCTTCCTATGGATGTGATCTCAATCCACTCGCGCCGCGCCCTAAACTCTCGCATCCCGTGTATAATTAGTCCAGAGCAAATTGACAGGAGATTCTTATGCTTACCAGTGTTCAAGGCATCTATCGTAAGGGCAAGATTGAATTGACCCGCAAGCCAAAGAATATCAGCGATGAGACGAGTGTCATTGTGACCTTTCTCGATTCTGGCGAAGTGGATTTACGCAAGCGCGGCATCGGCAAGGCGCAGGCAAAGACTCTTCGCGCTCAACTCGCGACCTTTGCCGAGGATTGGGACAGCCCCGAAATGAGCGCGTATGACAACTACGACGCGGCCAAATCCCATGCCTAAACGCGGCGATGTAGTTTTGGGTCTCTTTCCCCATTCCGATTTGCGGACAGCCAAGCCGCGCCCCGCATTGATCGTGCAGGCGGATGATTTGGGAACCGACCTACCGCAAGTTATTGTAGCGATGATTACCAGCAAAACATTCCGCGCCAAACATCCCAGCCGCGTGCTTGTGAAACTGGATTCCTCCGAAGGTAAAAACTCTGGTTTGCTGACCGATTCGGTTGTGATGACTGATAATCTGGCAACCGGACCGCGTGATTGGTAAACTGCCAATGAAAGCAATTGATAAAGCCTTGAAGCATACTCTTGGTTTGTAGATTGGAAAAACGAAAAACGGTCCCGTTGACATTACGTCCGAGACCGTTTTTCATCTTGTATTTGCTGAGTTATTTTGATTGAGAGCGCAGCCAGGCAATTACATCGCCAGGTGTCCCGATCTTGAAAGACAAATCACTGAGAGCGGGATTTCCGATGAAGTGTTCCCTATCGTGACAGACAAACAAATCGGGCTTTGCGGATATGGCCTGTGCGAGCACGTTTGCATCTGGTGTGTACTCGATCAGGGACCTTGCCTGCTCCAATTGGCTCGGATCTGGTTCCTGGTCGGTCTCAATGTTAGATTCGGCAAGCAATTGGGCGAACAATCCAATCAAGTGCGGCGCTTTACGTTCCAGGACATCTTCGGTTTCCTGCAATACTCCCTTTCCCACAACCAAGCGGATTGTGCCTGCCTGGGAAAGATGGAACAGCAAACGCGCGCCGCCAGTCGGGGACATGACCGCGGCGATGACCGCGCTGGTATCCAAAAATATTTTAGGAATTTTTGGCAGCATATTCTGCGCGCACTTCCCGCAAAGTCCTCAGCATGGATTCCAGCGATTCGCCGCGTGCTTCCAATTCCACGCGGATCTGATCGGCGAGTTCATCCACGCGCGAGCGGCGCGGGGACAGCAGGAACGAACCGTTGCCGAGGTCGACAATGCTAAAAGTCTCGCCTTCCTCCAGCCTGTATTTGTCGAGGAATTCGGCGGGCAGGGTAAACGTGCCGTTACTTATTTGAATGGTTGCTACCATAAGAATCTCTCCAGAAAATCAGATGGGCTGAGTTTCTGACGAAATTATACATCCCTTTTCATGGTGCACGTCTGACCAGAACATCCGAGACCGTTTTTCATTTGACCCCTCCCAACCTCTCATCGCTTTTGAGGATACCGACCCTCATGGGTTGGTAAGAACGTATAATTTGGTAGCATCGTGAATTTTAAAGGAGATAGATATGAGCGAGGCGAACGAGCGGAACAAAAAGATCATTGATGAGTTTCGAGCAAATGGCGGCAAGGTTGGCGGGAGATTCGAGGGCAAGACGTTGCTTCTATTACACACAAAGGGAGCAAAGAGCGGACAGGAACGCGTCAATCCGGTAGCTTACGTGAGGGATGGCGAGCGGCTCGCAATCGTCGCTTCCAAAGGTGGCGCGCCGACCAACCCCGATTGGTACTACAACCTGATTGCGAACCCCCTAGTCACCGTTGAAGTAGGGACGGAAAAATTTCAAGCCCGCCCGACGGTGGCCGAAGAACCGGAACGAACGCGCCTATATGAAAAGATGGTTGCAATGATGCCCACCTTTGATGATTACCGGCGCAGTACCACGCGCGTAATTCCCGTCATTATACTAACGCGAATGATGTAAGGATTATGTAGCACTAGACGGGTCTTGGATTCACCAAAACCAAAAACACTCCCGTTGACATCACATCCGAGGCCGTTTTACACACCTGCCCTGGCGGGCGGTGCCAGGGTTTGCCCCTCCCAGCCTCCCCGAACCCACAGGGTGCTTCGCGACGGGGAGGAGCAGACTCCCCTTTCCATTTGGAGAGGGTCGCGAAGCACGCCGAAGGCGATGGGGATGAGGTCCCACCGCACTCGCCCATCACCCCGAAGCAGGCTTCCTCCTATGCTTGAAGCGAACTAAATCTAGGTTGCAGTATGCAACCACTTAAGCTATACTGCTGTCGAAAGGAGTAACCATGCCTACTTTACATGTTCGTAGCGTTCCCGAAGATTTATATGTCCAAATTCAGCGGCTTGCAGAAACAAAGAGCCGTTCATTAAGCGCGCAAGTAGTGACCATGTTGACTCAAGCCCTGGAAGACGAGAAACGTCGCAAAGTTCAAGTCAAAGCATTGGCTTCGATTCACCGTCGACGTTTTACCGCCCCTAAAAAAACGCCTTCAAGTTTAACGTTACTTCGTGAAGATCGTAACCGATGAGCGAACTGCCGTTGCGCTATGCGGTGGATGCAAGCGTCGGTATCAAATTGTTTGTGGATGAAGAATTCTCCGAGCAGGCGCATGCGCTGTTTTCATATTTGGCCGCAGATCCGCCCGCCGAGTTGTATGTCCCCGACTTGTTTTACATTGAATGTACCAACATTTTGCTGAAATACACGCGCCGCTTTGGCCGTTCATTACAAGATTCGCAGGCCGATGTCGCGGACTTGAAACTCCTTGCCCTCAAGCCTACCTCCACAACGGACTTAATGGAAGATTCTCTCCTACTTGCATCAGAAAAGAAACTCACTGCTTACGATGCTTGTTATGCCGTCCTTGCCGAAAAACTGGGAATTCCGCTTGTCACCGCCGATGAGCCCCTTGCGCGTGCAGTTGATTCGGCTATTTTTATTGGCGATCTGGAGATAATTCCATTTGTAGAAGAATAGAGAAACTCAAAACGGTCTCGTTGACACGGTCGAATTAAGACCGGTCCGAGACCGTTTTTCATCTTTGCGCCGCATTTCCCCCCTCTCCAAGCCCGCGCTACATGGACAGAATAACTTGTGCAATCTCACTTGAGGGTTTGGGTATGTCTCCGAAGAGCGGTTGGAAAGTTATTTTTATACAACTCCTTAGCAGATTCCTGCAGACAGCAATCGCCAATTCTCGCCAATTTTCACAGCCTTGTTTCGAACTCGGACTATTACCTGTCCCTTTTCACCTAGACTTAGAAACTCCTCTTCAACCGACACACCATAAAGAGTTGCTGGTGGTGAGAATCTCTGACAAGTAAATGAAAACGTCATTTCGCACATCACATCACCAATGCGGCCATCCCGTTGATCGATTTGTACTTTCAGGTTAAGCCCGCTTCTTTTGACAGTTGGTTCTGGCACAAAAAATGCCAGGCCTTGCTTTTCATCTTGCAGTTTTTTTCCACATTGCGGGCATTGATGTCGATTGGGTAAACCATTAAAACATTCAATGCAATAGACGTTTTTACATTCAGGGCATTCGAAAAAGAGTTTTGTTTCCTTTGGGATATCCCCTTTGGCCCATATTTTTTCCACGTGCCACAATCCCTTAGATGATTTATGGCAATGTGCACAAGCGGTAGTATCCTGGTATTTGATTGCTGAAGCTATATCTTCATTCACGTTTTCCCAAAAGTCTTCAAATTCATCTTGCGACAATCCTTCCATTGTATTGGGCGCCAATATAAGGTAGCTCTGAAAACTATTACCATAAGGAAAAAGAGATGGTAAATTATAATAGAAGTTTTTCACAACCTTTTCTATTGGTTGCGGTACTTTTTTGGGTTGACGATTTAAAGCAAACAGGATAACAACTCCAATTAAGAAAAGGGAGCCCAAAGTTACGCGATCACCAGTATCGTATAGACTTAAAAACCCTGGCTTAAAAAAACTATAGATTAAGCTAAAACCAGCAAGCGGAACAAATATCGCGAGTAAGATGAATGCCAGGCCTTTTTGCTTCTTTGTCTTGGTTTCGTCTCCAATTTTTTTATTAAGAACACTTTCTGGATACTCTTTGCCCGCTCCAGTCGCTAGAGCTTGTTGAATGGACTCTTCAGATATTTCGGGGTACAACTCTTTAGTAATCATTTTTCCTCGACCTTTCTTAAATAAAGCGAATCCGATATAAAACAAATCCGCTTTATTGTTTCCAAGTCGTCAATGTCTTGAAGATCAATAATACTGAAACTTGATTTATTCTTTAATTACCTTAAATATTCTAGCACATAAATATGTGAAATTCAACTCTTATTTCTCAAAAAAACCCATCAACTCGGACATCGCCAGACTCGGCGTCGCATCACCCTGCCTGCCCGAATTCCACGTCACGATCAAATCCTTCTTGGCGCGCGTGATGCCCACGTACAACAGACGCAGACGTTCCTTCACGTATCCCAACCGCGACCCCATCGTCGCCGCGCCTTCTTCGTACCAGTCATACTCACTCGACGATCCCAGCGCGGTCAACTGCGCCAACGCCTCCGCTTCCAGATTCAAACCACTCCGCACAAACCACTTCTCCGAAATAAATCTATCATTCGGCATGTTCGACGGGAAGTCATAATTATTGACCGACATCAAATACACACGGTCCCACTCCAGCCCCTTCGCCTTGTGCATCGTCGTCACCACTACCACCCCGCGGTGCCGTTCAGGGTCAAAGCCCGAATCGTCCGACGAGAAACCGATGAAGCGCCGTTCGTTCTTGGCTATCACCGCCAATTCCGACGTCAACTCAGGCAGGCGCCAATCCGCGTGATCGTCCGCGGCACCCCTCAGCACCAGCGCCAGTTTATGCGCCAGCGCCAGATCCGACGCTTCGCTGAACACATCCTGCGCCAGCGTCAACACCAACTGATCAATCGGAAGCGTGACCGCGTTCAACCATCGCTGGACATTGACTCGAAATTCTTTTAATTCTTGGATGACGTGCTCCGCCTCTGACTCCCCCAAAGCGGATAGCCAATCGTCTGACTCCCCTCTCCTTTTAGGAGAGGGGTTGGGGGTGAGGTCGTGCGGTGCTATGAAATTTTCCACATTAACCATCTTGCGTAAAAGGGCTGATGTCGTTGCGAGGAGCGCACTCCGCGACTCTGTCATTGCGAGCGTACTTTGCAAAGCAATCCCCTCTTCGTTGGCAATCCCCTCATCGCCAGGAGATTGCTTCCCGAAGGCTCGTAATGATGGTGTTGACGGACTCTCGCGCCAATCCCGTCGCCAAACATGATATGCCTTTGATAATTTATTTGCAGATTGCGGATCGGAAAGATATGAAAGCAGATAACTTATAGAGCCTGCCGTCGTGCGCGTTTTTTCCGTTGATTTGAGCATTTCAATAGCATCAACGCCTTTTTCTCTTAGTCTCTTATACAAAGCTGTGCCGCGGTCATTTATTGTCGTAAGCACTGCTATCGTTGGTTGTTGTTCAATAGGTAAATCTTTAATTGAATCAACATAACTCTTGATGGACTTGACCACCGCTTCCAATTCTTCATCGGGCGTATATTTTTTACTGATGAACCGAATCCCCTTAGGATTGTCTGGCGGATTTTGTTGCGGGTCATCTTCTGGGACAGGCACGATATGCGGAAGCGACAACGCCGCCCGCACATTCGGGTCGGGATGTGCGTCCATCGTCCAATCAATCAAATGATTTGCGATTGCAATAATAGATGGCTGTGACCGTCCCGACTCGGGCATATCGGCGTGATTGTTGTTCTGAATAAATTCACGTAGTAATTCCGGATCGGCAGTTGTGAACGTTTCAAATATGGCTTGATTTGGATCACCCACCCTGACCCAATTTCCACCATCACCACTTAGCAACCCAAGTATCCTTTGTTGAGACAGGCTCGAATCCTGCGCCTCATCCTCCAAAATGAACGGATAGCGAAAACGTAATCGTTCCAGATATTCTTCGTCGCTTTCAAGCAGAGTCAACGCCAGGCGAATCAAATCGTCGAAGTCCACGGAGCCGCGATAGGCGAGCGCGCGTTGATAGTCCGCGTAAATGCTCCAGCCGAGTTCCGCGAGAGGCAGAGGCGCAGGAGAAGCATCGAGTTTTGCGCGCAGGCTTTCGGGAGTCAGCAGGCGATCCTTCGCGGAGCGGATAAAAGCCAGCGCGAGCGAGTCCACCATGTTTGGCAATTGCTGACGGCGGACCCAGTCCCGTTTAGATTCTTCGAGCGCGGGGTCGAGATAGTCATCCAGAAAATCGGGATGAGCCGACAGCCACGCATTGACCGACTCACGGCGGATGAAATCCGCCTCACGCTCGTCAATGATGCTGAAGCGCTCCTCGAGGCCCACACGCGCAGGCTTCTCGCGGACGATGTCATGCGCCAGCCCATGCAGTGTGCGGACGCGATACTTATACAACGCCTGCAATGGGCGTTCCGCGAAAAAACCTTTGATACGCGCTTCGAAGTTGTCCACTGCCGAGTTGACGAGAGTGACAATGAGCACTTCCTGGTCGTCGCCGAGCGCGCCGCTGTGAATAATCTGCGCCGCCAGCGCGGAGAGGATATGCGTCTTGCCCGCACCAGGGACGGCGGCAATGCCGAGGCGGCCGCCTGTATAACGGAGGATGTTTTGTTGGGAGGGACGAGGGGTAAAGTTCATAGTTTAATTTCCGCAAAATTGTGGAGAACCTTGGATTTCTAAATAATCTTTATAAGGAGTCAATAAACAAACGACTTTTCGCATTTTACCTTGGTTAGTTTTTTGTGTTGAATATAAATAGAGTTTTTCCTGAGGTCTCGTTGAACCAACATACAGAGTTTTGTGGGCATCGTCAAGTGGAGTAAGGATGTTTCTTATATTCCTTCCCCAATTACAAGCCATACATACCTGAGAATATATTTGCTCAAAGCAAGAAAGTCCTAAAATATGTACATGGGCAAACTGAAGTCCTTTTACACCGTGAATAGTAGAAAGGAAAATTTTATTTTTTACTGTTTTTCGGAGTAAATTCCCCCAATTTAGTTGTACAAATATATCGTTATAAAATTGTAGCGCCTTTTCTGAAAAAGGTAGTGATCTCGCTTGGGCATCAAAATTAGAAGCAAGAATTAGCAATGCCTTCAATACGTCGTCATGGTTTTCGTCCACTCCGTTTTTAGAATAAACTTGCCGAATTCTGGTTGATATTTTCCCATTGAAATTCTTCTCAGCTGAAAAAAGACTTATTGCGCCAAAAATATTCTCATATTTTTTTTCTATTGATTTTGCACTAAAATCTGGGATAAACACATAAGGGATATTGCTCTTTTCAAGAGAATTTCGAATTGTCCCCAGAATAAATTGATTCTGAGCAATCACGCTAATATCATGCAAACTTCCTTGATATGCTTTTATTCTATCAAGAACAACTTTTGCTTCTTCGTCTGGATTGGCGCTAATTAATAAGTTAGTTTTTGTGGACGACGCTTGAGTTTTATCGCCTCGCATTGCTTTAGTTAGATTTATTATGCTCTCTGAATTACATCTATAATTAATATCTAATCTAACTTCAGTAAAATTAAATACTCTTTTAGCAAATTCAATGTTTTCTGGAGTGGCGGCTTGGAATCTGTAAATAGCCTGCGCCTCATCAGCTAGTATAAATACGGGCGCAACTAACTCTCCATCAGCCGCAGATAATTTGTTGCCAAAAACTAGCAACAAAAGAAATTTGAATTGCAAGGGGTTTGTGTCTTGGAATTCATCAACTAATATGAATCGGAATATGGATCGATAAGCATCAAGAACAACGGGAAATTTCTCGAACAACTCGATGGTTTTTAACAATAAATTGTCATAATCCACTTTTGTATTTCCTAAATCATTCATATACCCCTCATAGATTCTACTTGCAGTGCTTGAATATTGACTTGTGTAAGTAGGGTTGTTTTTTAGGTGTGTTTCTTTACACCAATCAAAGAATTGGGTCTCATCCAAAGTTAATGATAAACGTGCAGATACTCCTTGGATAATTCTAATTTGCTCAAGTTCACTAATTATTTGAAAGTTTCGATCATAACCAAGTAAATTTCCGTAAGCTCTTAAGATTTTGTAGCAGAAAGAATGGAACGTCATTACTTTGATTAAATCAAGGTGTTTCCCATTTATCCTCAGCTTAATATCGTCCAACATTTCTCCAGCAGCAGCATTCGTAAAGGTTAAACCTAATATTTTCTTTGGAGGCTTAATGTATCCCGATTGAAGTAAGAACTCAATCCTCCGCGCCATGACAAATGTCTTGCCATGCCCTGGAGGAGCTTCAATAATCGCAGATTCTGTATACGGTAAATAAACAGCCTTACGCTGATTGTTGTCCAGCATTATCAGCCTCTTTGGTGTCAATCTGCTTTCGTACAAAATCAAACATATCGAGGATATATTGGGGAATCTCGTCTTGCTCAGTGTGCTTTGCAAGCAATCTGCCTAAAACAAAACCTTTAGAATCATTGAGCCAACTCTTTAAATTCTTCTTCAGTACTGCTTCCGACTCAGCGGAAATTGGATTGGCGGATAGTATTTCAATAACATCTTCTAAGTCATCGACCATTTTAAATTCCCTGATCTGTCCAGATAAACCTTTTGCACGCTCTTGGTTTTTCAATATGTTATCTGCTTCAACTAATGCAGAGAGTACATGAATTGGCTTTGCAATTGCCATCAAATTATCTTCAAACTCTCCCGTTTTAGTACCTAGCAATTTTTCAGCAGGAACATCTGCCAAATTATGATTATCTTTCGCATCAAAGACAATCGCATAACTAACATTAAATGCATCCAATACCATTGCTGTGTAGCGCATATTATCAGCCTTAATTACAAAAACACCTTTGCTATCAAAGTCTATTGGTTTTCGTATTTTTGCTGACCAAACAGAAATAGCGCCTTCCTCTGTTTGCCCTTCAACAATGATCACAAAGGAACTAAAAAATATATCGGCGTAAATATCGGGAAAAGTTTCGATTAATCTTTGAAGTTTATTTGCTTTTCTGCCCCGATTCTTAATATCAGGCTCCAGCTTTTGTATCAATTCTTCAATTTGGTTTCTTCTCAATTTCGATGCAATAGCTTTATTATTACTCTTTTGGAGCAGAATAATCTCTATTGGCTCAAAACGACTCACCACACTTGGGGAATGAGTGGTAGTCAATATTTGAAGCTGGTAACCCTTTTCTTTCCATAACTGCTGCAATCTTCTAATGAAATTTATCAAATGGCGTTGCATATGAGGATGAAGATGGTTTTCTGGCTCCTCAACACCAACGATAAAATTTCTAATGATTTTACTTTCAGAAACCTGCAACTGAGCCAGCATCCTCACAAGCTTTAAGCCAATTACAAACATACTCTGGTAGCCGCTACCAGTATTGAGTACAGATTGATCATCTAAATTAACTGAAATTTGCGAAATTAACTCATCATCTTGTATTGAGAACAAACTAACACCTATGTTTTGCCCAGGCAACATGGTGTCGAAAATCTCTTTAAAACCAAGATTCATGTCCTCAAATTTCTGCTCTTCTAGCATGCCACTTCTCAACTCATAAAGACTATTTTGAATTTTTGCCCGTTTTATTAATATCGGCAATCTCTCAATTAGTTTCAGTAAATGATCGCGAAAGACTATTTCTGGATTTTTTTCAACAAATTCCTTGAGGGGCGTCTGAGTTGTTTCCCATTCTCGATCAAGCTTGTCTAACATTTCGTCAACTTCGTCAGCATCTTGACCGACAATTTGTTTGGCAAAATCTGGAGGAATCTTTTTCAGCACATCATCAGCAACTTCTTTTGATTGCTGAAACTCAATTGTTGGGAAATTCGTCCAATTTGCTTTTTCTCGTTCTATATCTTCAACAGTGGTTTTTATCTCGGCAATTAGTGTCGGTAAGGGCTTCAAATAATCACTCGAGTAAACTCTAAGTATCCGGCCTAAATCCCGATTTTTTGAAATTCCCATTTCCTGAGAAGCTGATCGATCAGAAGAAATAACAAAATAAGGTAAGAGCTGCTTGTATCGATTAGAATAGTCCGCGATTCTTTGTTGCTCTTTTGGCAAATCGTCTCGAACAAAATAACATTCATTCTCAACGTCTTGGTCAACTGAACTCCAAGACGAAACGAACCTAATAGTAACTGTATTGTTTGTTAGGTTTATTAAACCATCATCATGGTAAAAAGCATCTTTGTCATCCTTATCTAAATCCCCTAAAACGGCATCTACTATTATCTCTTTGCTAGGATCGGAAAAATCCGCCTTGGTAATTAAAACATTTCTTGGATGGGCCGGTGTAAATATATATTCAAGGGCTTGCAAAATGCTAGACTTTCCAATATTGTTTGGCCCCACTAATGCAGAGAACATTTCAAAAGAAACATAAATTTCTTTGAAATTTCTGTAGTTGCATATCCGAGTACTTTGTAGATACATAATACCTTCACTTCAATTATATCCATTTGCTATTTTAGCACTTGGAATTTGGACGAGGCTTTTGAACCGCCCGTCCATCACCCTGCGGTTCACAGACCGTCGTGGGATGAACCCCCTATGGGGTTGTGGAACCGTGATTGTCTCATATCAAGGAACCGGTGTAATTGTCGCACAGGTTGTACCGCATCCACAAGGGCAATCACCCGGGCAATAATGCACTTCCCCGGCGTTACAGGCTGGTGCTGTGCAACAAATGACGGGCGTCACCCCGATCGGCGACATGGAGATATTGGCATGAAGCTCCGGTTGAATGAAAAAGTCCTGTTGAAAAGTAACAGGGTCAAACCCAGGCGCTTCCACATAAACGGTGATCCGGTCAGTGTCGTGAAAATATATTTCTTTAAACACGTATTTACCGTTATCGTCAGTGAAAGTTGTGTCATTACAAAGTGAGGAAGACGCGGTCGTGTACGAAAAGTGCTGGCAGGTTACCCTGGCTCCTGCAATAGATTGGCCGGTATTCGCGTTGGATACAATGCCGGTCACGTTTCCCCAACCCAGATTGCCGAGTGGGGTTGGCGTTAGCGTTTCATTGGGCAGGTTAAATTCAGTGATCGGCGTCGGTGTCAGAAGGTTTGCGTCAATAACAGCGAACCAGATTTTCTCGGTCTTCTCTTCAACATAGTATAAATACCCCCACGTCGGCGTATCGAATTTGGTGGCATAGAGACATTCGTGACCACCGACCGATCCACTGTAGACTTCGCCATAAGGTAAAAGCATTTCCCGAAACGACGGATCCCCGCCTGCCAACGGGCAAATATATTCCAGCGCAGACCCTATTCCACAATCCACGCATCCAAAGAAAGGCGGCGTGGAGGTGGCAGTGACATCCAACCAGGGTACACCTGGAGTCGGTGAATTGGGATCAAATGTGGGCGAAGGTGTCAAGAGGAACGCATTTATAAGAACAAAGCGGGCCGTCGTAGTTGTCTCATCCACATAATAAACATAACCCAAATCTGGAGAAGACATAACGACAGCATAAAGACAGGCATGGTCACCGCTGATTCCCTTTTGGACCTCGCCATAAGGCAACAACGCTTCACGAATATCATCTTCACCGCTGGCTAATGGACAGATGTAATCCAGCGCGGAACCGAGTTCGCAATCCAAACACACAAAGGAAAGAGGCGTTGCCGTGGCAGTGATGTCAGGAGGTGGTAAATTTGTCGATTCTTGCGTTTTACTGCCAAACGAATTCGAGACGCAGGCGGTGACGAACATCACTACAGATAACACGAAAAGAAAAGCCCTTTTCATAAAGCCGCGAGGCAAATGTTTCGGCCACCCGTGCTTCTCTGTGTTCATCTTGCACTTCCTTTCAGAATATCTTTGATTTATCCTTGAGCCACTTTGCTTTTGAATTGTCTACAGTTGAACTTGTCGCAAGCAGCCTTGTCCTACCTCGCTCAAATGGGAAGCAGGCAACATCAATTATTTTCAACATAATACCGCACAATCGCTTTGCGCTCAGAACGGCGGAGCGCTTCCCTGAATCCTTCCTTTTCGTAAGTGGTTGTCAATCCCATATAGCGTTCGAACTCAATGGACTTTGCGCGAACATCAACCGGGTAGGCTTCGATGATATGCGCTCCATATTTTTTGGCATACTCGATCGCGGCTTTGATGAGCAAGTATGATAATCCGCTTTTGCGATATGGCTCCGATACAAAGAAACATACAATAGACCAGACTGGCTGGTCGTCAATCGGCTTCAAGGTCGGCGAACGCAATACCACCGGGAAATCTTCGCGCGGCGCGACCGAACACCAGCCAACAGGTTTTCGTTTGTGATAAGCGAGAATGCCAGGCACGGTGCCAGCTTTAACAATTTTCTTGAGAAATTGTTATTGCCTTCTCCATAATTGCGCTGGAATTCCTTGCGCGGAATCCGCCAATACATGCACCAACAGCCATTCTGGACGCCGTGTTCTGAAAATAGAGTCACCAGATCCACCCACTCGCTGGGAGTCACAGGTTTGAAGGTCAGTTCTTCTTCAACGAATTTTCCGCGTTCGATTTGATTATGCTTGTCCATGCCTTTTGCCTGATATTGTCGATGCCTTCTGAACCACCATCCATAGCACCACGTGCCGCACATCAGCTTACGAGAGATGGTTTGTTTGCAGGCTCGCGGGTCAGGTCAAGGAAACCTATGCCCCGTTTCTTTGCGGGTTAGGGTCTCGAATTTGCCCGACATCTGACACCTAAACACTTGACACTTCCTCACTCGATGTCATCTTCCACTGCTTCCACAACAGAAAACCAATCGTGAGCGTGTTGACCAGTACTGCATAGGGAATGACGCTTGGCGGATACAATCCAAGTAAATAGGGTGCATAAGCAATCAATGAAATGACCTGATATACAACCGGTATGAGCCACATCTCTGGAACAAAAAAAGCCAGAACCAGCGAGAACACGTCCGCGGGATAGAAGTAGCGGTCGTGCATTTTGGGGAGCAGGAACGGGGTCAGAACAAGGGAGGCGAGCACGGTAAGGATCAACAGGGCGGGCGTGATCGGATAGCGTTTAAATCCGTAGATCAACACCCAAGCCAGAAGGATCAGTCCCGCAAGCGGAATCCCAACCATCAGCGAAGCCTGATACGCGCTTTCTGGCAGAAAGAAATAAAAATTGGGCGCGTTCATCGACGCCTTGGTAAAGGTCTCACCTTGCGCGGTGTAGGTGGAGAAGAGTGATGCAACCGGCCGGCCGGCCAGCAGGGTGGGCAGGAAGGTCGCCGCGTACACAAACGGGACGAGCAGGAACGTATGCCAGCGAATTTGTTTTTTGAAGAACAATACACCCAGCACAGGAACAAAGAAAATTGCCTGCGCTTTGACCGAGAGCGAAAGTGTCACAGCAACCACTGCCGCGACGGGACGGTCTTTCAGCAGGTAAAGCAGTGCCAGCAAAAGGAAGCAGGTGTAAAACGAATCGGTCTGCCCCCATAATGAGCTGTTTATCAGAACTGTCGGCGTGATCCAGAATAAGAACGCGGCCAGCAGCGGCTTGCTGCCATCGGGAAAGCGCGTCTTGACAATTTGATAGACCAGCATAAAGTTAATTACATCAAAGGTGATCGGGATGAGTTTTATTGCCCAGACCGTTGGCAAAAAGGAACGGGTCAACGTTGCAAGCGAAAGCAAATAGATGAACGGAGGGTTGTAACCAAACGATTGGTCGCCCAACGAGTTGACGATGCCGTGTTGTGCAATGTAGTCATACCATAGGATATAAGCGCCCATATCCAACGTCTTGCCCGGCAGGAAAACCAAACGCAATAACAGGCCGATCGCAAACAGCATGGCAAAAGATAGTGTCATAAAAAATTGTTTCTGATTTTTCATTTTACTGACTCGCTTGCTGAATGACACGCTGAAATGCCTTGAGCAGTTCGCCGCGCTGTTCGTAACCGGTTTCGCTGAGATCGCACAAACCAAGATAGATGCGCCTGCGGCAGCGACGCAGTAAACCGGAGGCTAATCTGGCCATGGCTTCTTTCGATGCGTTGACTTCATCCGCGTCGCTCCAGGCCCGGTCACTGCTCCAGCTTCGAGAGAGCACATACGGATGAGTGAGCGGCTGTGACAGGCGCTCGTACCATCCGCTGGAACCCGGGTCGAGCCAAAACTGGATCGTCACGGGCTGGTTCATCATCAGGAAGGTATGCGCCGGCGCGACCAGCACCGCGTCTTTTTCTTCACTGCGCCACGACTCGATATAGGATGCAGCGATCACACCATCATTTAGCATAGCGATATACTCCCTGCCGAAATCAAAATCAGGACGGTCTTTCATTACCAGCGATGGCCCCATGGCAATTCGGAATTTCCGCACGGATTCAACCAGGCTGGCGGCCACTCGCACCGAATCAAAGTTATCGTGATAACCAAATCCCGGTTGTGAAAGCACTTCGCCAAATATTTTGCGAAAGAAATGATCCAAAGGCAGGAAACTCGATACTCGATATTCGTTGATCCAATCTCGAAGTATCGAATAACGCTCCCCAATGCTGTAGGTTATTCTTTCCTGCATATCTGGCTTGATCTGGTCGAAGGCCGCCAGTGTAAAATCGCGTTGACGATAAACGATCTCGGTTAACAATTGCGCGCGGATGAGGTCGAGTCCCTGAACAGACTGCATGAGCGCGTACGCCACGTCAAACTTGGGCGGGCGAATATTCCAGTGCGGATGTGCCAGCGCGGCCAAAGTCAACAAAGCGTGGCTGGCGGGTTCGTCGCGCAATGAACGCGAGGGACGATGTGTCCGCCAGGGGATTTGGAGAGTTTCAAGCCGGTGCGTGAGTGAGAAGCGCAGGGCGTCGGAAAGGTAGGGTGCGAGGATGACGATCTCGGAGGGCGGAATACCCGCATCAATTAATTGCTTGACTTCATTCGCGATGATATCCAGCAATTCGGGGTAGAAGCGCGATTGGATGATCGAAAAGGCAGATATTTTATCGCTTTCATCACTCGTACTTTCTTCTAAAGAAAGAGGAAAGATGACAGATGCCGAGTCTGGTGAAATTGCCTGCGTGAGAGAGTTATCGAGATCGGCAACATCTTCTGAGATCACAAAGCTTTCCCGTAGGTCAATCTTCTGATCGCATAATTCGCTTAATGCCAGCGCGGTGTCTTTGTCCGCGCCGAGGAAGTAGCGGAAGCCGCCGCCTTCGTCGTAGATAAGTAGGGCGGATTGGAAATCCGCCAACCACTCGCGAATAATGTCGTGGACGCGCGGGCCATCTTCTTCCACATTGTCATAGATGAGATGGCAATACGAATTTTTGAGATGATCTTGCACGATCTCCTGCGGCCATAAAATATTGGCAAAAATATCGAGTTGGAGCGAGAAATCAAGCAGATTGTGATCGAGACAATAACTCCGAAAACGATTGGCACACTCCTGCGCATCCGCATAAATGCGACGTTGAGCTGGTTCGCCGAAGTAAGCTGAGTCCAGCCGCGCACTGATCTCGGTATATGGGAAACCGATGATCGCGGATTTGTTTAAATTGTCAATGATCTGGGAATATAAACGGTTGCGGTCTATCGTCACGGATTCAAAATAGCCAGAGTCCAATAACGGGCGAACGATATGCGCCATGTAGTATTGCGCGGTCTCAAGTGTGAGGAAGATGGGCGGCTGGTCCGATTGACCGAAGCCCGCCTGTTCTGCCGCGATAGGCCAGAACAAGTCCACCATGCGGCGCGCTAGACCGCCGAATGTGGCGGTAGTCACCTCTCCGCCCGCGCTGCGGAACGGTGAGCGGATCACATCAAGATAAGGTTCTTGTAATGAGCGTTGTGGCGTGATGACCAGAATTTGTTCTGCAGGTATGCCTTGCGCGAGCAAGGTTGCCAGGCGCGCAACACCCGCGCTTGTCTTCCCCGTGCCCGCGGGGCCGGAGACGAAGAGACGCGAGTCAAGGGGCGAGTCAATAATTTGACGCTGGGCAGGTGAAAAACTTGTCCTGAGCGGAGAAGAAGGATCAAGCATGATGCGAGGGTACAGGAGAGAGGGCATTTTGTCAATAAGAAGACCACTGACCCAAGCTCTTCTTATAGTCCTGACGAGGCTCAATGCCTGCCACCTGCCCTGAACGCGAATGAGGCGAAAACCGCAAAAAGAATTCGCGACATTCGTCCAATTCGCGGCATTCGCGTTAAAAGGTCCGCGTCTTTGAGAAAGCCATCGGGTCTTTGCATGTACAAGTTGATTGTTCATCTTATTGTTGGTACAATTTGATATATCAACTAACAAAAAGGAGAACGACATGGCAAACGTTATCGGTCCAGACGTTAGTTTTTATCAGGACGACCCTGAAACCCCGCAGGGAATTGACTTTGTAAAAATGGGAAAAACAGCGGGCTATGTCATTATCCGTACCGGGCAAAATCAATGGGTAGACTCCGATTTCAAATACAATTGGCGCGAAGCAAAGCTGGCCGGTTTGCCGCGCGGTTCATACTGGTTTTACGATAGCCGTACAGATCCAAAACGACAGGCTGAGCTATGGGTCGAACAATTTGGGGGTGACTTTGGAGAATTGCCACTATTTGCCGATTTTGAAGAAAACTACAATGGTCCCTATAAAGGCTGGAGAAAGTGGTACGATTTCCTTGAACGGCTAAAAACACTGGTCGGGGGAAAAGAAATTGCCATATATACAGGTTTTTACTACTGGCGCGACAATGCACCAAACGCAACATCCGCGGCGAGCAGTCTGGAATACTTCCATCAATATCCGCTGTGGATCGCCAACTACGGAGCGACCAAACCTGCGATCCCCAAACCCTGGGGACCAGACGAATGGTTATTCTGGCAATACACCGAGACCGGAGACGGCGCACTTTATGGCGTGGAAAGCAAAGGCATTGACTTAAATTACTTCAACGGCGATCATGCAAAGTTCCAGGTTCGCTTCAACCTGCCTTCCGAACCGCCACCACCGCCACCCCCACCCCCACCGCCGCCACCTCCCCCGCCGCCGACAGGCACAAAATATAAAGTTACTGCCGTATCCTTAAGAATTCGTGAGGGCCCTGGCACAACTTACGATGTAATTGGATACCTGAAAAAAGGTGATATCGTAGAGGAGCTCAGTGCAACTACAAATAAAAGCTGGATACGAATCAAACGGGCGGATGGATTCGTCGGTTGGGCATCCGGCGAATATCTGACCAATGTGGTTACCCCGCCGCCTCCACCGCCACCTCCGCCGCCCTCAACAACTGAAACATGGTACCTCGTCATAGTCCCATCATTGACTGTCCGCGATGGACCAGCCACAGGCAAAAAGGTACTTGGTTACCTGTTCAAGGATGACACGATAGCCTCAACTGGCACATCGCCAGATGGGAAATGGGCCCAGATCAAGCGGCTGGATGGGTTGACCGGCTGGTGCATCAAAAGCTCCCTAAGCAATTTGGGCAACCTGCGACCGAAAACGCTGAGGCAAAAGCTGTCCGCCAGCACAACTTATTTCCGAAAAGAACTGACCAATCCGCGCTTGAATGTTGTTCATGTGCTTGGCATAGATCTGCACATTGATGTACCTGAATTCCTCGTCACACCGCCCAGTCAGCCAAACGGGATCATGTGTACGCGCACAACCTCCCAGTTTTTAGAAAAGTTCGGCGTACATATTGCCATCAACGGAGATGGATTCAGTTACTTAACGCCATCTGCGAACGACCCGGTCTATTGTCCCGATGGCGGCGATCCTGTCAAACCCAATGGCTTCGCGGCTTCACGCGGCGTGATCTACTCCCAAAATCAGGGACCGACCGTATACATCAACCAGGCCAATGAAGTTACATTTGATAAGGTGAAGAATAGGGTATTTAATGCCGTTTCAGGAGATCGTGCGATTTTGGTTGACGGTCAAATGATCAAAAACCTTGCAGTCAATCCGCCAAGTCCACGCACAGCGATCGGATTATCCAAAAATGGACGCATAATGCTTCTGATGGTAGTGGATGGCCGCCAGCCGGGATACAGCGAAGGCGTTGACTTCCCTGAGCTGGTCAACTTAATGGTTTCCTTCGGCGCGTATAATGCCACCAACATGGATGGCGGCGGTTCATCGGCAATGGTGATCAAAGGTCTGGATGGCAAGGCGCATGTTTTGAACTCGCCATGTGATAACAACGTTCCCGGAAAAGAACGGGCCGTAGCAAACCACCTGGGAATATTTTTCAGGGAATGGCAACAGAAAACACCCGACAAAAATGACAGTTCTGGGAAAACACCCCAGGACGACCGTGAAAGATAGAAACATAAGGATACGGTCCTGCAGGTCTTACAGGAGAAATTCAAGCGCCTGAAAGAGACCCTTCGGCACTCCCTTCGGTCGCAGGCCAACGCCTGCGTGACGTTCTCAACTATCAGCAAGAAAACGTATGACCATTTCTGAGCTCAACACCCTCTCGCAATCGTCCCTGCAGGATTACGTGGATTGTCCGCGCCGATTTCAATTGCGGTATATCGAGCGGCTTTCCTATCCCGCGGTGGAATCTGAGCCTGCATTGGAAAACGAAAAGCACCAGCAGGAAGGCGAATATTTTCATCGCCTCATACAGCAGCATCTCATCGGCATCCCCGAAGATAAACTGGCGCGACTTGCAAATACACCAAACTTAAGCCGTTGGTGGGAGAACTATGTCAGCAACGCGCAGCTCAAAGATCTGAAGCACGCATCAGGACGATATGCCGAAGCGATGCTTTCGTCGCCTTTGGGAAAAATTCGTCTTGTTGCAAAATACGATCTGATCGCGCTGGCCGATGATAAAGTCTTCATCTACGATTGGAAGACTTATCGCAAGCGTCCTAAGAACGAATGGCTGGCTATTCGCTGGCAGACGCGCATCTACCGCGCGTTGCTCGTGCAGGCAGGCACACATCTAAATAACGGCAAACCTTTTGAGCCTGAACAGGTCGAGATGATCTACTGGTACCCAGAATTTCCCGCCGAGCCTGCGCACTTCCCTTACCATGCGACGCAATTCAAACGGGACTGGGATGCACTGGAAAAACTTGCGGATGAGATCACCAGCGCTTCATCATACCCGCAAACTGATGACCGCCAAAAATGCAGTTACTGCCCCTACAGGTCTTACTGCGACCGCGGCATCCGCGCCGGAGATTACGCCGACGCTGAAAGCGAAATGGAAGCGGAAGAATTATTCGATGTCAACTTTGAGCAGATCGGCGAGATCGCGTTTTAGATTGCACCCCCTCACAGGGTCATGTCGTTGCGACGCGCACTTCGCGGGCTGTCTTCCCGACGAAGCAACCCCCTGTTCCGAGGAGACTGCTTCGCTTCGCTCGCAGTGACATTACTTGCCAACATAAACTCCCAAATGATTCGCCACAGGCCGCTCACGGCCTGGGATGTAATTATCGATCGGGGAATTCAAGACCACAGGTCCCCCAGTCTCACCCTCGACAACCATCGTAGACGAACCGCCACCATCCAGGTTCATCGCGTAATGCGCGCCCAGGTCAGACATTAGATCGGCAAGTTCAGCGAGGGTCATGCCTTCGCTATAAAATGGCTGGCGTCCATCCACGACGACCAGAATCAGCTTGCGGCCGTTTCTGTTATAGCCAATCGCCGTATGCGGATCAATATCGGAATTATCCAGGTCGGGTTCAGGTTCGCCTTTCGTCAATAATAATCTATCGCCAGAAATGGCATTAAATACATTTCCCGGCCTGTTTCCCATGGATGGAGAATTACGCTTGTTGATATAGAGCGTCGGTTCCTGGGTGATATCCACCTCATCGCCGCGCACATAGACCTTACCACGCGAAGCTGTAAATCCAAGCGGCGTGACCGGGTCGCCTGCATGAGGATAATAGTCCAGGGGACTGCGCGACCACCACGGATAAAAGCCATCGCCGTTGATGGCGATCTGCAAGCCGCGCTCACCCAGAAATTGAGAGGTGGTACGCGCGTTCAACGGCGCGCCATCGGCATTATCCGGCGGTGTGACGATGAACTGGATGCCTTTTACGCGCAAGTCAATCACGATGACGTGGATCATGTTGACGCGCGGCGTCAGATAAACCTTGCGATAATAAGTAACTCCATCATACAGCTGTTCTTCCTTCGGAATAGGAAGCGGCCGTCCACGATCATAGATCAAGACCACGCTTATACAAACTACGATGATTACAAATACAGCCAGAAGAAACTTCCCTAATTTATTTCGTTTCATGAGAAAATTGTACCAGCCAATTACGGAGTCAAAAATTTTCGCCACACCTGCCTTTTCGGAGTATACTTTTGCTAACGTACCCCTGTTTCTCTCGTACCCCGTAAGAACATCGGAGCAGGTAAAATAATATCTATCGCCGCCTCGGATTTCAAGAATATTTCCACATTGATGTGTACAAGTCACCAGAATAGGAGTAGACTTGGCTCATCAATCTAAAATTCCAATCAAAGAAGGTTTTATCCCATTCCACGGCTTTAAAACCTGGTATCGCATCGTAGGGGCAGGTGATGAACCGGGCAAGCTGCCACTCATCTGCCTGCATGGCGGACCTGGCGCGACCCATGATTACTTTGGTTCTCTGGAAGCATTCGCCGCCACTGGCCGTCGCGTGATTCTCTATGACCAATTGGGTTGGGGGAACTCAGACCACATTCACAATCCATCCATGTGGACAGTAGTTCTCTTTGTAGAGGAACTTGGTACGATTCGCCGCACCTTGGGATTGGAGCACGTTCACATCCTGGGACATTCGTGGGGAGGGCAACTGGCAATGGAATATGCGCTGATGCAACCGCCCGGACTGGCAAGCCTGATCCTTGCCGATACGCTGGCCAGCGCGTCCCAATGGGCGGCTGAAGCAACTCGCCTGGTCAATGAACTTCCGTCTGAGACGCGACAAGCCATTCTGAAACACGAATCAGCAGGCACCACAGACTTATTGGAATATCAAGAGGCAAAGAAAGTCTTTTCACGGCGCCATGGTGGGGGTCATATTGACCCAAAGCAGGAGTGGGTCAAACGAGCTTTTGCAAAACTCGAAGATAACGAAGTCTATCTCACCATGTGGGGGCCTAGCGAGTTCTGTATTACCGGCACGTTGAAGGATTGGGATATCACACATCGGCTTGGGGAGATTCGCGTGCCCGCGCTTGTTCTTGGGGGGCGTCATGATGAAGCGACTCCCGTTCTCGCCGAGACGATCCATCGAGGCATCCCCGGCTCTAAGTGGATCATCTTCGAAAACAGCGCACACTTTCCACATATCGAGGAAACCGAACGGTATTTGCAGGTTCTTGACCAATTTCTTAGCCGTGTTGAGACGCAGATATAGTTCATTCTTTTGAAAATCTTACGAGGCGACAATATCTGGCACAGACTGAAAGGAGCAAAAACATGACCCAACCGGATGTAATCCCTGCTCAACAGGGCCAATTCGTTGAGGTGAATGGGCTAAATATGTATTATCAAGAATATGGGAGCGGCAAGCCGCTGATTCTGCTGCATGGTGGGACTGTCACCTCGAATATGTGGCAGCCATTCCTCCCGTCCTTTGTCCCACATTTCAGGGTGATAACACCAGACAGCCGCGGGCATGGAAAGACAAACAATCCAAACGATGAGCAGCTCAGCTACCATTTGATGGCAGATGATGTTGCCGCTTTCATTCAAGCTTTAAACCTGACCAAACCGCTTGTCTTCGGATACAGTGATGGCGGCCAGATTGCGCTGGAAATTGGACTGCGTTATCCCGGTCTGACCGGGGCAATAGTCTTGGGCGCTACAACGTATAAACTTTCCGAGACATCCCTTAACTTTTTTAAAGCATTAGGCTTTGAAAAATCTGGCGTGGTGAAAATTGAGGAAATACAAAGAAATCACCCGAATCTGACCACACTTTTGAAAACGGAACATGTTCGCGCCGAGGATCCTGATTACTGGAAGGCCCTGCTGAAGCAATACTCGGTCTTGTGGTGGACACCGCTGGGCTATACTGCCGACGACTTTCACAAAATCACTAAACCAACCCTTATCTTACAAAATGACCGCGACGAATCTGTTGCACTCGAACAAGCGATTGAGATGTATCGATTCATTCCGAATGCTGAGTTGGCGATTTTGCCAAACAGTAAGCATTCTTCACCCAATTCAAAATTATTGACAGAAACAGTACTCGACTTTTTATTACGTCACAGCGCCGTATCCGAACAATAGTGAGGCAAAGCGAGACGGTTATAAATTATCCGGAAATTTCAGCAAAGGAGAAGGCCGCCATGCAACCATCTGATGAACTAAAAAACCTTGTTCTTCAAAACTATGAAAAGAAGCCTCTGGCAAAATTCTTGAGGTTGTTAGAAGCACGTATTCGCACCAGGAGGGCGCGACCGTCATAGGGACTGATCCCAACGAATGGTTTGAAGGTTACGACTCGATCCTCCGCTTTTACGAGCCCGCCGATGGCAACAGGTTGGACATCAAAGTGGATGTTCTAAAAGCATATTGTGAAGGCAACATGGGTTGGACGATAGACCGGGTGACGGTTAAACTGCCCAATGGCATTGAACTCCCAATGCGTCATACACACATTTTTCAAAAAGAGAATGACGGATGGAAAATTATTCACAACCATGTTTCCATAGCTATTCCCAATGAAAGTATAGAAGAATGACATGACAGAAATTTCCTTCAAACCTATCGGCCTCGACCGCGCCCCAACCATTATGTGCCAGAGATTTTCGAGAGCGGAGACTCAAAATGGGAATTTCACCAACTGAATCTTTTGTCATCATCTACCATGAAGATATGGCAGCAGCCCGGGCATTTTATGAGGACATATTGGGTCTCAAGATACGTGAAATCACATACGATTGGTTCATTGGATACTGGGTAAGCGAGAAGCACGAAATGACATTGTGTATCAGCACTTCACCTGACGAGCGCAACACGTGGGGAGCTGCCGGCAAGGGCGTTGTGATAAACTTTGTGGTGCCTGATGTTGACGAAGCTTGCATCCGCTTGACGGGTCGGGGTGTTAAGTTTGTCGAACCTCCGACGGACAAACCGTGGGGGCTTCGCACAGCCAGCTTCCTTGATCCTGCTGGGTATACCCTGACAATCACATCGTATCATGTTAAATCCAAATAAATTTTTATGACCAATTCGATATGCAGACAACCATGCCTGCCCCCGAATGGGATAATGTATATCGTCAGGCACGCCTACCACGAGACAAGCCAGCCGTTGTCAATACAGACAAACGTCAAAATCAGTCAATCATAAGGAGAACATATGAAACCAGCCCTGTTGGTAATTGATGTCCAAAAGGCATTCTTTAACGATCCGGTCACGGCACAATCCCTGAATAATGCCATCGAATACATCAACGCAGCCATCGCATTGTTCAGGAAGAAGCAACTGCCAGTCCTTTGCATCCAACATATGAACAAAGATGACAAACTCATGCCGGGGGATAAAGGTTTTGATCTACCAGACCAACTGAACATACTCGACACAGACCTGCACATCTGCAAGACTTATGGAAATTCTTTCAACAAAACCCCACTTGAGGACGAGTTACGGAAACTCGGCGTAGACACCGTCATCATCACCGGCTTTTGCGCCGAGGACTGTGTACTCTCCACCTATCGAGGCGCAGAAGACATTGACTTGACGCCCATTATCCTGCGCGATTCTCTTGCCAGCGGCAGTCGAGAAAACACCAAATTCGTTGAAAGTATTAGTGCCATCATTTCCTACACGGCATTGAAAAAGGTTCTGGGATAAAAAGTCAACGCCGCAAGGTTGGCCCACCTGGCTTGCGCGCACGGCTCAACTCATTTCCATTGGGTCGTCCGTTTACAAACTGAATTCCTGTTAATTTTGGAACGCGGATTCACGCCGATTTTTGCTGATTTAAGAGAATTCATCTGCGATTTTCAGCATCCCGCTTAAATTTTGTACGGTAGAGAGACGATAAAAAAAAGTAGGGGCTGTCTAAAAGGAGGTAGATAACCCACCCCAGGATGATAATAAAGTGATTGTGTATGCTAGGTCTGGAAGATCTACACCTCTTGAGACAAAGCAGCAGCAACCTGGGTTAAATACATTACAATCGAGGTTGGCTTCATAATAGATCCCAACATTCCCCTCTACTGGAGACGAAATGAAACTGCATTCCCTGCGTCTGATTGTGATCCTGCTCGCGGCGATTTTGATTTTCACGGCCTGCGCCGCGCCCCAACCCACTCCGCCGCCTGTCGATACCATGGGTACGCTCGTTGCTGAATTGGCTTCCGGTATGCAGACCCAGACTGCAGCCGCGTATTCGCCGACTCCCCCGCCAATGACCCCCACGCTCACGCCAAGTCCCACTGAAAGTCCCACACCCACCAAGGATCCGGAAAAGGATGCCATTGCCATTATCAATGTTTCGCCATGTTATTTTGGTCCGGGGCCTAGTTATGGTTTGGTAAGCAATATACCCAAGAATAAGGGGGCCAAACTGTTGGGGCAAGGCAGCGTTCAAGGCTGGTACATCATCCGTAACCCATATTTCCTTCAGCCATGCTGGGTCTCTGCTGCGGATGTGCTGATCGAACCGGATGTGGACTTGTCCAGGTTCCCAATTATGACGCCGGGACGTTAATCCAATCAGTTTACCAGCGCGTGGTAGTCGCATTTAAGGAAACGATTCGGCTGATGAAAGAGATTGATAAGGCGATAGTCAGATGGCCGATTGAATAAATCAAAAAGAGCAGACATTCAATATCTGCTCTTTTTCGTTATTGCGATCCGTTTACAAGCTAAATTCCTGCTCAGCTTTTCGCATGGTATTGAACGATTCAATCGCAACTTCAAGCATGGACAGATCCGGTTCACGTGTGGTCAGGCTTTGCAGTGCGAGATTGGGCTTGATCAGCCACTGCACGATCGGGTTACTCAAATGGTTGGCCGTCCAACGGATGTATTCGATGGCGATCCCGGCCAGAACCGGAATTAGCAACACGCGGCTGGCAAGTCTCCACCATAAAGATAGCGGGCCAAGCGCCGTGAACACCAGGATCGAGAGCAGCACAAGCGTAAGCAGGAAGGCTGTCCCGCAGCGCGTGTGTTCCACTGGAAATTTAGCAACGGATTCGGGAGTCAATTCAGCGCCGGCTTCGAAGGCGTTGATGGTCTTGTGCTCCGCGCCGTGGTAGCCGAAGAGCCGCTTTACATCGGGCATAAAGCCGATCGCCCAGATGTAGCCGACCAACAGGAAGAGACGCAGAATCCCCTCGAGCAGGTTGCCAAGCCACAGCCCGGAAAAAGCGGAAGCTGTTGCATTTTCCGCCCAGCCACCGATTGCAGCGGGAAGCAGGAAGAAGAGTCCAATGCCAATCACAAGAGAAGCCGCAAGCGTAAGATAGAGCGCCGGGCCTTCAAGTTTTTCGTCTTCGCCGGTCTGCGCATTCGCGGAAATGGTGAGCGCACGCATCCCAAGGCCAAGCGCGTCCCAGAGCAGGATCACGCCGCGCAGAAAAGGAATTTTGGCGAGCTTCGAAGCATATATACTCGCAAGTTTTTCATTGTGGATGACGATCTTCCCATCCGGTGCGCGCATGGCAATTGCATAAACTTTTTGGCCGCGCATCATTACGCCTTCGATCACGGCTTGACCGCCGTAGGTGATAATTCGATCTTCCATGTATTTATTCTGCTCTCTTTTATGCAAAACGTCCCGCATGGCAGCGCCTGCGGGACGATGCGTAACATTAAACATATGCCATTGCGAGGGCGCTCTTGCGCTTTGCCCGAAGCAATCTCCTCGAACATGGAGATTGCTTCGTCGGGACCCCGTAAATACATCGGGGCAGGCGAACCGCAAAGTACGCGTCGCAATGACAATGGTGGCAAATTAAAAATTGTAGAAAAAGTGAATGACCGCGTCAATGCCCTTATACCAAGTAGGCAAGTGCAACCTTTCATTTGGAGAATGGACATTGTCATCAGGCAGGCCAAAACCGGTAAGCACAGACTCAGCGCCCAGATGCTTTTGTAAGTGCATCACTGCACCAATGGAACCACCTTCACGCTTGAAGTATGGCTTCCTGCCCCAAACAGATTGAAGCGCCTTCGAAAGAGCCTGCACACCGAGGCTGTCGCTATCCACGAGCGCGGCGCCGGCATTGTGCAGGTTGACCAGTTCCCATTTGATGGTCTTTCGTGCGTGTTCTTTGAGATATTTTTTCATCTGCTTCACAACTTCGTCCGGGTCCTGATCGGGAACAAGGCGACACGAGATCTTCGCCATCGCCCAAGCGGGTAAAACGGTCTTCGAACCCTGGCCGGTAAAGCCAGACAGCAGGCCATTCACTTCCAAAGTAGGACGTGCCCCGACGCGTTCAGCGGGGATAAATTGCGGCTCACCCCACAACGCAGGCACACCCGTCATGGCGATAAGTTCCTTGTTGCTGGTTGGCAAACGGGCAAAGTCTGCGCGCTCCTGCTTGCTTAACTTTCGAACTTTATCGTAGAAACCGGGTAAAGTAACTTTGCCATTCTTATCGTGCATGCCCGCGATCAATTCGATCAAAGCCTGGGCAGGGTTATGGATTGTCCCGCCAAACAAACCGGAATGCAGGTCTTTGCTTGGGCCATAGACACGCAGCTCGAAATATGCGAGACCGCGCAGGCCAGTCGTCACGGTCGGCTTATCGGGGGCAATCATACCCGCATCGGGATTCAAGCAAAGATCGCAGGCCAGCATCTCTTTGTGATCCTTGACGAATTGCTCCAGATGCGCAGAGCCGATTTCCTCTTCGCCTTCGATCAGCCATTTCAAATTAACAGGCAGATCACCCGCTTTCCGTATCGCTTCCACAGCTTTCAGGGAAGCCATTACCTGTCCCTTCATGTCAGACGCGCCGCGCGCATACAAGTACTCGCTACGCTCGCCGCTCACTGTGGCATCGAAAGGATCGCTCGTCCACAGTTCAATTGGGTCAACCGGCTGGACATCATAATGTCCATAGATCATCACGGTCGGCGCGCTTTTGCCCGCGCCCAGCCATTCGGCAAACACAACGGGATGCCCGCCGGTGGGCATGATCTGTACATTGTCCATTTGAAGCGAGAGTAATTGCGCGGCCACCCATTCGGCGCCGCGCTGCATATCCGGCTTGCGTTCGTCGAGGGTGGAGATGGTGGGGATGGCAAGGAACTCCTTTAGCTGCGAAAGGAACTGTTCCTGATTTTGATGTGCATATTCAAGAGCTTTATCCAGCATGGAATCTCCTATTTCAATTTTCCGTACAAAAACCAAAATGTGTCACGCGGAAAATATTGCGCACATTCACTTTCCCAGACGAAGTCACCCGCCACAAACATACTTCCTTCGGCAGATTCATCGAGCGGATCGGACTCTTCGCCAAGCAAGACAAGCATGGCGCGATTGCGGATTTGCTGCGCATACTCGCTGACATGCGACTCCGGGGACCCGCGATAGTCCTGTAAATAATTCATCCACAAGTCGCCTCGCATGCGGACTTCATGGCTGGCTTTTGTATCCCAGGCCGTTCGCCACTTTGAGCGGAGCAATTCGATCTGCGCGGCTTGCGCGTCGGCACGGGGACCGAGTCGCTGCCTCGCAAGCAGGAGCCCACCCAAAGTCAGGGGTGGAAGCGAGGCGGATGCGGATATGGTCCAGTAAAGCACCTTGGAAAGCAAATAGTCTTGCAGTTCGCTCAGGCCTGCATCCAAATATTGAAGGTCTTGATCCAGTTTGCTCATGGGCCGATGGTTGGGACGGGTGTTTGATCAAGCGTGCGGCGTGTGACGAGATACCATTCGTTGATGAACGCGAGGCGGTCGCTGGTATCATAAAGCGGTGCGACCTGGACACCCTGCACCTGTGCATCCACCGCGTAGGTGTAGACGGGATAATAAAGCGGAAGCGATGGAAGTTCCTTGGCGAAGATCACCTGGAAGTTGCGATAAAAGCGCGCGCGAACAGTAAAGTCGGTTTGCGTGCGCGCGTTCTCAAGATATTCGCTGGCGATGCGATTATCCCATTGCGAATAGTTCTGCCCGCCGGTGGCTTCGGCTTGATGCCAGAAAAGATACGGGTCTGGGTCGGGTGTGCGGGCGGTCGTTAAGTCTACGAGCGCGGCTTGATAGGTGCGCGGCGCAAGCGCAGACGAGATCAACTGGTCATAGGGCAACGGTTGTAATTCAACACGCACGCCGATCAACGCCCATTGCTGTTGAATGGCTTGGGCGATCTGTGTGTGCAGGGCATCATCGGGGTGAGACAGGGTGAAATTCAGGAACTGACCTTCCTTGGCGCGCACATCGCCGCCGCTGGCCGGTAAGACATATCCTTCTCCCTTAAGCAGATACGAAGCCGCATCCGGGTCGTATTCGATACGTTCACCACCTTCGTAATAAGCCCACGAACCGGGCAGGATCGGGCTATCTGCCACAATCCCCTGTCCCTGCAAGGCAGTGGATATGATCAGGCTGCGATTCAAACCGAGCAATAAAGCGCGGCGAATTTTTTCATTTTGCAAATAGGGAACAGACGAGTTATTTAGGTTGAGCAGGATAATGCTCAATTGCGGCAGTCGGCTGGTATAGACGGAAAGAGTTTGATCGGCCAATACCTGCTGAAGAATATCCTGTGTTACCTGACTGATGCCCAATACTTCGCCTTGTTTATAGGCGTCATAGGCAGCCGCGGAGTTTGGGAAATAGCGAAAAACCACTTGCGGAATAAAGGGCTTCGGCAGGTAGTAATTCTCATTAAGCGTTAACACCACACCCGTTATTTGACCGCCGTCCAAAAGCAGGTGATCGAATTTATATGGGCCGGTACCCACCGGCTGAATATTGAAATCCGCGCTGGCAAGTTGATCCGGTGGAACAGATTCGAGAATATGCTTTGGAAGTATGCCGAAGGTTAAATAATCAAGGAAGGGCGCGAACGGCTCCAGCAAAATAAATTGCAGGGTATTCTCATTCAATCGTTTGACTTCGATCTCACTCCACAAGTCTTTTATATCTGGCGGGAAGAGCGAAGCGCCGCCCTTGATGAGATCAATCGTAAAGATAACGTCATCAGTGGTTAGGGGTGTGCCATCATGCCAGACGGCATTCTGCCGTAATGAAAAATTATAGATGGTACCATCGGGCGTGGCGCCCCAGGAGTCGGCCAGGTCAGGCTGCGGCAAACCATGTGAATCAAAGCGCATCAACCCGCTAAAAATGAGACGGTTGATATCGCGATCTGCAGGGTTACCCCAATCAAGCAATGGATTTAACCGCCCCATTGCACCGATCAAGGCTTCGGTATAGACTCCGCCTGTGGCAGGCTCAGGCAAAAGAATAGGCGTGATCGGCTGTTGGCTGAGCAGCAAAGCCACTACCACCACCAGGGTCACAGCCACTACCAGGATCTGCCAGCGTAATCGTTTCATAAGCAGCAAAAAAGAAAGGCCGCGCGCCGCCCTGCATCAGGGCAACAGTCTGGCGGCCTTTCGAAAATGCGAGTCCTTTATTGGCGGGTAACGATGATCGAAGCAATCACCAGCGCGAAGAAAATCACGCTTAAAGCGATGGTCACCCAGAATAGAACGCGCTCAATGCCGCGTCGGGCAGTAAAGACACCACCCGTATCGGCGCCCGTCAGCCCGCCCAAACCTGCGCCCTTGCTCTGCAATATAACGCTGAGGATGAGGCCAACCGAGGTTATAATCAACGAAATATCCAAAAATTTATTCATACTTGGTTCTCCAACTGCTAACGGCATAGACCCGTAAATTAATGTAAAGATCTATTGCAGAATCACAGAGTTATGGTTTAGCGATTGCGCACTGCCCTGTGGAATTTAGCGGGCAAATTATACCTGTTATAAAGGGAAATCGTCAACAAAGGTTCCATGAACGAAGTCATCGTTAATTTACACATGCACACCCGCTACTCGGACGGGAGCGGAACACACAGGGATATCGCGCAGGCAGCCTTTAAAGCCGGCGTGGACGTTGTGATTGTGACCGACCACAATGTTTTTGTTCAAGGCTTCGAGGGGTATTATAAGGAAAAGAACAAGCGACTCTTGATGCTGGTCGGCGAAGAGATACACGACCAGAAGCGTGACCCGCAAAAGAATCATTTGCTGGCGTTCGGCGCGGAACGTGAGCTTGCCACCTTTGCCGACGATCCGCAACTGCTCATCAATCAGGTGCGCGAAGCGGGCGGAATTTGTTTTATCGCCCATCCTGATGACCCTGCCGCGCCGGCCTTCAATGAAACAGACATTTCATGGGAAGCATGGGATGTGGACGGCTATACGGGCATTGAGCTATGGAACGCGCTCAGCGAATTGAAGACGGTTATACCGACGAAACTGCATGCAGCATTTTACGCTTTCTTTCCGGAATTTGTGGCGCACCATCCCATCCCCTCTACAATTGCAAAATGGGATGAACTGCTCTCGAGTGGCCGCCGCGTGGTGGCGGTCGGCGGCTCGGATGCTCATGCAATGAAGCTGCACATGGGACCGATAAGCCGCATCATCTATCCGTATAAGTTCCATTTCCGTACTGTCAATACACACGTTTTCACTTCCCAGCCTATGAGCGGCGATGCGAAAACCGACAAACAATTGATCTACGCAGCAATGGCCGAGGGACGCTGTTTTGTAGGCTATGATCTACCCGCTCCTACGCGCGGCTTTCGATTTACAGCACAAGGTAAGGAGAAATCAGTCATTATGGGCGAAGAGATCGCGGCCAAAGGCGGTGTGACGTTACAGGCGGCTTTACCTCAAATGACAGAGATCCGCTTACTTAAAGATGGCTCAGTGTTGCGAACCTGGACAAATCAAATGTCCTGCACGCACATCACAACAGAACCTGGCATATATCGTGTTGAAGCTTATCGGAATTACCTCGGTGGAAAGCGCGGTTGGATTTATAGCAATCCGATCTACGTGAGGTAGAGGTCAATTAAACGGCAGCAGGTTGAAGGTCCGAAAAAGAAGCACGGAATTTCATCCGCAAATCTCATTATGTCATTGCGACGCGTACTTTGCGGGCACTTGCTTTTCCCAACGACGTGTGCCACGAAGTGGTAAGCAATCTCCTCGCAACAGGAGACTGCTTCGGCTAAGAACACACCTGCCCTGGCGGGCGGTGCCAGGGAGAGCGCCTCGCAGCGACATTATTCATTTTGAGAATTGCTGGAATTTCATCCGCTTTATTTGTTTTTGTGGTAAACTTCGCCCGCTCAATCAGGTACGTTTTCTACGTGCCTTTCCGCATCTGACCAGCCTACGGCTGGAACAGAAGCAAACCCATGGAAAGGAGGAACTCCCATGCGCAATTATGAATTAGTTTGTGTGATCCAGCCCGATTTGGACGAGACTGCTTTTAACGGCTTGCTCGACCGCGTGAAAGGCTGGGTGACCGAATCTGGTGGCGTCGTTGATAAAGTGGATATGTGGGGCCGTCGCAAGCTGGCCTACAATATTCGCAAGCAACGCGAGGGTCAATTTGTTCTCTTGAACATCTCGCTCAAACCCGCCGCAACTGCCGAACTGGAACGCAATTTGCGTTACCAGGAACCGATTATGCGTCACATGCTTTCACTCGTTGGATAGTTTATGTACGCAAAACGTCCAGCAGGCGTTGTCCTGCGAGACGGCGCGTAATATCAGTTATTAATTTAACTGTTCGGTATAAAAAGGAGATAATTATGAGCCGAGGCTTAAACAAAGTGATGATCGTAGGCCATCTGGGAAAAGACCCGGAAATGCGCTACACGCCCTCTGGCCGTCCTGTGACAACTTTTACGGTTGCCGTCAGCCGCATGTGGAATAGTGCAGATGGCGAACGCCACAGCGAAACCGAATGGTTCAACGTGGTGGTCTGGGGCAATCTGGCTGAAATTTGCAAGCAATACCTGGTGAAAGGGCAGCAGGTCTATGTTGAAGGACGCCTGCAAACCCGCCGCTGGGATGACAAGGAAGGCCAGAAGCACACCAGCGTGGAGATCGTTGCCAACGAAATGATGATGTTGGGCGATCGTCACAATTCGACGAGCAATCACCCCCAGGCTTCCTCTGATGCCGCACCCGAAACGGACGCACCCGTGGAAGATGAATTTCCGTTCTAACCAAGAAAGTGGAGAAAACAATGGCTGAATATCATGGAAACAATGAAGCTGGAGCGCCTGAGCGCCGCTTCTTTGCCAAACCCAAATTCTGTCAGTTTTGTGCTGACAAAAACCTGGTCATAGACTATAAAAAAACAGACTTGCTTCGGAAATACGTCACCGATGAAGGCAAGATCCGCCCTCGCCGCCAAACCGGCGCATGCTCCAAACACCAACGCGTGGTGGCCGCGGCCATCAAACGCGCCCGTCATGTTGCACTTCTGCCTTTCACCGGCAGGCCGCTGGACGATGCGCCTCGCGTTCCCAATGTTTGAACGTCAAACGGGGCATGCAGCTTAGCTATGCCCTGTATTTCTGCTAAGGAGTAAGTTTATGCCAAGTGAACGGGACAAAAAGCCCGCGATACACACAAAGAAACACGTTGACCGCCTCCATCGAGAACGCCGGCAAACCCGCCTGATCCTTTCCATCTTTATCGGCATACTTGTTTTTGTAGTTGGCTCGTTGGTTTATGGCTATCTCGACGTAAAATATTTTCAACTTCAAAAACCCATAGCCAAAGTCGGCGACGTAAACATACCCATATCCGATTTCCAAACGCGCGTACGGCTTGAGCGCAATCGTCTGCTCTCGACCTATTACCAATACCAACAATTCGGCCAACTCTACGGCATGGATGTAGCTCAACAGGTACAGCAGATTCAAGATCAACTGGATAACAATGAAGCGATCGGCCAAAGCGTGGTGGACGCCATGGTCAACGAAGAACTCATCCGCCAGGAAGCCGCCAAGCGCGGTATCACTGTGAGCACCGATCAACTTGAAAAATCCATCCAGGGAAATATGAGCTACTTCCCCAACGGCTCCCCCACGCCTACGATCACACCCACAGAAGTCACAATCCCAACCCTTTCAGCGGATTTCCTGAAGTATGTTTCGGCGACTCCTGAAATAACTGCCACACCTGAGGTGACCGCCACCCTTGAGGCCACTGCGACTTTATTACCCGCCTCTTCCGGGACCCCGGAACTGGCCGCGTCACCCACAGCGACTCTTCCACCGACAGCGACAGCGACCGAAGCCCCTACTGCAACCGCTGGGCCGACATCCACGCCCGAACCTACTTCCACACCTTATACATTGGAAGGATTTAAAGTTGAATACCAAAAGGGTCTCGATCATTTCAAAAAATTCGGTTTGACGGAAGAAAAATACCGCTCGCTCATCGAAATTGGGTTGTTGCGCGAAAAATTACTTGAAGAAGTTACCGCCGACACCCCGCATGAAAACGAGCAAGTTTGGGCGCGCCACATCCTGGTTACAACCGAAGACGAAGCCAAAGCCATCATCGAACGCCTGAACAAAAGTGAAGATTTCGGAAAAATTGCCGCCGAACTTTCAAAGGATCCCGGTTCAGGCGCAAAAGGCGGTGATCTGGGCTGGTTCGGTAAAGGGGCAATGGTGCCGCCTTTTGAAGAAGCGGCTTACGCGCTAAAAGCAGGGGAGATCAGCGCCCCCGTGCAAAGCGATTTCGGCTGGCACATCATTCAACTGATTGCCCGCCAGAGCCGTCCGTTGAATGCATCAGAGTACCAGCAGGCGCGCGACAAAGCATTCCAGGATTTCCTGACAAAGATACGCGAAGATTACAAAGTGGAAACATACGATACGTGGAAGCTGTACATCCCCACCGACCCGAATTTCAACACCGTCGCAACCGAATCGGTTCAACGGGCCACCGATCAAGCTGCTACAGATAAAGCCGCTGCGCCCAGTGGAACCCCGGTTAAGTAAATGCTACCATTCAAGTTATCCTTGTGAAGACGCACTACAGAAAATCACCCCAAAATGTTGGGGTGATTTTTTTTCTACGATTTCACTTTATCTCCAAAACGGATTAACGACCACCGCCCGTAATGTAATGCTCCAGATGCGAGAGCATAAACTTTTGCACATCCACCACTTCCTTCAAAACGTCACGCACAGAGATCAGGCCGAGCAATTCCTTCCCATCATATACAGGCAGGTGACGGATGTTTTTATCGATCATCAAGGCCATACATTCCTCAACAGGCTGGCTCGCCTCCACATAGATGACCTTGCTGGTCATAATGTCTGCGACTTTTGTCTTTTTGGCTGTCCTGCCAGTCAAATCCATTTTACGGACGCAATCACGCTCAGAGAGGATGCCCTCCACTTTTGTGCCATTGACCACCATCAGCGCGCCCGTATTATGCTGTGCCATGAGTTTGAGCGCTTCCAGGACTGTTATATCCGGCGAGATCATAAAGACCTCCCCGCCCTTCTTACGTAACATATCGCGTACCGTTGACATAGTTGACTCCTCCGTTGATTTCCACAAAGTATAGACGTAAAAAGAACAACTGACAAGCATTTCCAACTCTCATGTAAATAAATCCACAAGTTGACCTCTTGCATAAGTGAGTTTAATACAGCCACAGAGCGCGCAGAGACCCTTGAGATAAGGCTCTTAAAACTCATTTTCTCTGCGCTCTCTGTGGCAAAAAGACTTTCGCAAGAGGTCTAATACACAAATCCATACTTTTGATAAGAATTTATATCAAAATATCAACCTGGCCATACAGATCGTTGGAAATATCCCGGCGTTGGATTCAGGTAAATTAAACGAAAGCAGGTCAAGGTTACGCGCGAGCGGGTCTTATTTCCCCAGCAAATTGTGATACAGGCGATCTGTTTCAGGCAAGGGGTCGGTGTCCAGTTCTGCGCGCAAAAGGCCTTGTAAATCTGCGTAGATGCGCTTGACGCCCGCGCGGTCACCTAAAGCCGAGCAAGCCCGCATGGACTGGGCATACAAGTCCTCGTTGAGCGGATCGAGTGAAATTGCTTTTTCGATATATTTGAGCGCATCCTTCGGGGATTGCACAGAAAGATGATAAGCCGCCAACTCTTATGTCACTACCTTGCTTATTGGCAACAAGTGTAGTAATCTCTGGACTATCAACCCGGCCAAAGAGGCAACAACCCGGTGTTCAACCAATCGTTTCAATCGGAGGAGATGCCCAAATGAAAATCAGATTCAGTATCCTTCGCCTGGTGCTCATTGCATCTACGTTACTGGGCGCGTGTAGCCCGAAAGCCACCCCAACCCTTGTTGCAACGGAGCCGCCAACACTCACGCCAACCCCGGTCCCGCCCACTGCCACATCCATACCGACGACAAGCAGGATCACGGGTAGAGTTTTCATCTTCCCTTCAGATAAATCGCTTGAGGGGGCAATCGTCACTCTGGCCGACGTTGCATTGAAACAACCAGTTGCCCAGGCGATAGCCGATGAGGCTGGTCAATATCTCCTGGAGGGAGTGAAATCCGGCACGTATTCGCTCAGTGTGATGTGGGAATTCAAAGACAAAGCCGATTGCCCGGGGAGCAACATGTTTGCCCCGATTATGTTGTTTCAAAAAACAGATGGAAGTTATTTGTTGCAAATGACGGCGTTCTCCCAGTTCGAGATTAAGGCTGGCGAAGTTAGCACCTGCGATATTCGGGTACTTTGCCAATAAGCGCGCATTGCCGCGAGATAATTGAGTCCGCGTCCTGACGTGGTTTGCGTGCGCACAGGCAATGCGATTCGCTTCCGAAGAGATGGCTAAGTACCGCAGGGATTGGTCACTTCTTCCACGAAGGAAGCTTCCACGATTCGTTCAACGCAATGCCCGGTGCCTGGCTCAATGTGGGAACTTGAAGGCGATAAGATGTACAATACCGCGATCGTGATTTCACCTGAGGGTGAGATCATTGCGAAATATCGCAGGATGTTCCCATGGTTGCCTTATGAAGCCGGGACAAGCGCAGGCGATCAAATTTGCGTGTTTGATATTCCAAACGTTGGGCGCTTCGGGCTGTGTATTTGCTACGATATGTGGTTTCCCGAAGTGTCACGCCAACTGGCATGGATGGGCGCGGAAGTAATTCTTCAACCCACCCTCACGCCAACTTCAGACCGCGAACTGGAACTAGCGATCGCGCGCGCAAATGGATTATTCAATCAATGTTATTTTATAAGCATCAATGGATTGGGAACCTGGGGCGGCGGCCGATCCAC
>Ga0315273_10000253_pt1 | contig 51962 bp, 49 predicted proteins | sample YL17G02_0_MG_FD_205753 | JGI IMG/M metagenome (GOLD analysis project Ga0315273, IMG submission 205753) | Sediment microbial communities from Yellowstone Lake, YNP, Wyoming, USA - YL17G02_0 | ecosystem: Environmental > Aquatic > Freshwater > Lake > Sediment | place: USA: Wyoming | collected... | reverse complement strand
GTTCCTCCGAACTTTGTGCTTGCCAGGAGTATACCGAATCTTACCTTTTTACGCGAATCCACACATACTTTTTCGACAGTTTCAACGGTTTGCGTTCGCGAAGCATGGCGCTGGGGCGGGCGTGGACTCTGCTTGGGAGCAGAAAAAACTCGAAGCCAGAAAAATGCTTGAAAATACCGCAGAATCCCCAGCGTCCAGTGCACCCGAGAAAATGGCAGGCCATCATTTTAGGCGAGAGAAACCGCCGCGCCTGTCTTGCTAAAAGTATACTCAGAATCGGCAAGCATGCAAGCCGTACAAAGCAGTGGAGACGCACATAGTTGCAGTCCCGCGGTGCACCGTGGTTTCCGGTCAAATTGATTTGAAAACTGGCGGCGAAGAGGGCGACCCCGATGAGAAAGCTAAACACCTGAAGTGACCGGGCTTGCCAAACAAATCCTGAAAGGAGGAAGGACGATGGGCAGAAAAGGCAAACGAACCGAAGGGCTGGAAGAAGCTCACCCTTTCACGGGGATGAGCCAGGTCAACCCGAATGCGGCGGGGGCGGATATTGGGGCGGTGGAGATCGTGGTCTGTGTGGCGGGGGATGAGAATACGCAGGTGGTGAGGGCCTTCGGGAACTACACAGTGGACCTGCAAGCCATCGGGAAATGGCTAAAGGAATACGATGTGAAGACGGTGGCGATGGAGAGCACGGGGGTGTACTGGATCCCACTGTTCGAGGAACTGGAACGGCAAGGTTTCGATTGCTTGCTGATCAGTTCGCGCTCACTGCAGCGAGTGGCGGGAAGGAAAAGCGACATTACTGACGCTCAGTGGATCCAGACCCTGCACAGTTACGGCTTGTTGGAAAGCTCGTTCCGTCCGCAGGCTGAGTTGATCGCGCTGCGGACGTTGCTGCGACATCGGAACCAGTTGGTGGAGCATCGCAGTCCGCACATCCTGCACATGCAGAAGGCATTATTGCAGATGAATGTGCAGCTATCGCAAGCGGTGACGGACATCACCGGCGTGACCGGGTTGACGATCCTGCGGGCGATCCTGGCCGGGGAGCGTGACCCGCAGGAGTTGGCTTCGATGCGCGAGCCGGGGTGCAAGAAAAGTGCGGAAGAGATCGGGAAAGCCTTGACTGGGACCTGGCGGGAGGAGCACCTGTTCATTCTCAAGCAATCGGTGGAGATGTTCGACTTTTATACCAAACAGATTCAGGCGTGCGATGAAGAGATCGAGCGGGTGTATGGGTTGACCCGGCCAGACTGGGATGCGGGGGAAGTCAAGCCATTGGAACAACGCAAGCGGAGCTCACACAGCAAGAACAGACCGCACAACCCGGAAGGGATACGAAAACACTTGAAACGGATCAGCGGGGTGGATCTGAGCGTGGTCGATGGGTTCGGAGTTTCATTGGCGCAAACAGTGATCATGGAAGTGGGGACGGATATGGGCAAGTTTCCGAGCGAGAAGCACTTCTGTTCGTGGTTGGGGTTGGCGCCGAAACATGAGATCTCGGGCGGGAAGGTCTTGAAGAACAAGACGCTCAAGACAAAGAATCGTGCAGGCCAGGCATTCCGGATGGCGGCGCAATCGGTGAAGCAGGCGGACTGTGTTTTTGGGGTAACGTACCGGCGATTGAAAGAAAGATTGGGGCCAGCGCAGGCAACCGTGGCCACGGCTCATGCGATCGCCAGGGTGGTGTACCGGATGCTGAAGTACAAGCTGGAGTACGAGACGATTAGTGTGGAAGAGTACGAGAAGAAGTACCAAACCCAGCAGTTGAAATACATGAGGAAGAAGGCAGCCAAACTGGGATACCAGCTTATCCCGGCATGAGAGCCGGGATTCTCAAACGAAAAGGCGTCCTCTTGAAGAGAACGCCTGCTTTGCATTGGATCGATTGTGTAAGTTCTTGTTATTTTGGGCGAGACAGTTCTAAATTCACGGAATCGATCTGCCACCTTGGGATTTATTCACCTTTACACGTTGGCGGTTTCTGAGAAACGCTGTGTTGGGCAGCTCGGCATTTGGGCATTAAAGGGTCGGGTTTGCTCTAGGTTTTTTTGGATAGAAAGTAATAGTGGCTATCTTCTGAGACATTATCCAATTGAAAGCCTAACTTTTCCAAGAGCTGTTTTGCGCGAACATTATTCGAATAAGTATGCGCCTCTACTTTTGATAAATTCAAAACAGAAAAACCGTAATCAGTAATAGCAACAAGACTTTCACTCATAAAACCCTTTCCCCAATGTTCTTTTGCCAAATCAAATCCAATCTCACCTCTGTCGCCGAGTTCAATATTTCCATAACCACATGTCCCAATACATTCGCAGTTTTCCTTCAATGCAATTGCCCAAGTGATGCCTTTCCCTTGTTGAAATTCAGAGTTGAATTGATCAATGAATTTTGAGGCTTGCTCAACTTCTGAGAGTGGCTTTTCAAAGAACCACTTTGCGATATCTGGATCAGAAAAGTTCTTGAAAATAGCATGCGTGTCAGCATGCATAATTCCTCGCAGAATTAACCGCTCAGTCTTAATTATTGGAAAAGTTTTGGGAAACTCGATTTGCGTCATATCAGTGGTTGCCTTTCTCGAATTCTTTTCATATTGTCCTAAGCACAGAAAGAATGCATTAGTCAAATTTTCCACATCATTATTAATTTAGGGGTGCCCAACGGTTTAGCTCACCTGACGCCGATTTTGGCGAGACAAGATTGCGAAAAATCACTTTTTCTAACAAATGGCCACCGCGTTCCTGCGCCGAAGGCGGTCAGGTGGAGCCGGTGTTTGGCAGCACTCAACTATTACTACAAATAGTTCTAAATAAACACTATGATGATACTTGCCTTCTCAAGATAATATGCCATCACCTTTCCATCCGAGGTCTTGTGGACCTCGGATGGCCAAACTATTTACTTCACAAATGGGATGCTGAGTGCATATCGAATGGGTTTATCCGACAGCGCTCGCATGGCATTTACCACGCCCTGGTACATGCAGAAGACTCCGATGATGATCAGGGGTAATGGCAGGCAGATAGTCGCCAAGATGAAGACCGGCGTACTTTCCATAACGCTCACAGTTTGTTCTCCCGCCAATACGAGACCAGCGGGGAATGCCATGAGCAGAAAGGCGGCGGCGAAGAGTGAGAGCGTCATGGTGATCTGGAAGTTGAGCACCTGGCGTCCCTGTCTGTCAATCTTGATGGATTGAGTTTTCTTCCATGACCACAGTAGTAAGGGGACGATGAAGAGACAGAATATACTGCTGAGGTGCATGAGGGTTAGCCAGAGATTCTCGTTGGAGGTACTCTCTTCACCGAAGTCGAATTCGAGGGCTTCTCCCAGGCAGTGAAGGGTGTAGGCGCGCGGGTCCACTTCGCCGCTTTCGATGCGCTGGATGGTGCGCTGGCTGACTTCACAGAATTCAGCCAGTTGCTCCTGTGTCAGTCCTTTTTGCTGTCGTAGTTCAGAGACTTTGAGTCCGAGGTCAGGTTGGTTCATAGTTTACTCCTTTCGAATATGCCCCCCAGTATATGGAATCTGCCCTGAATCACAACGGCGTATTGACGCCATTTGGACGACATTTGGTTTTTATGCATGCCATTTCCTTTTTTATAGCCGCCTAACTATGATTCAACAAGAGTATTTACATAACATACGAATTTGAATGATATATATAAATCCAGTATAGCAAATTTTTCCTAATACAACATGGCCATTTTCAAAAAGCGGGGTGCTGTTAACTCAGGGGTTCGCGGCTCATGTCCTACAGGAGGTAAAAATCGAATAAAATGCGACGTATTGTCTAGGAATACGTCGCAAAAGGCTAAAAAGCTCCTCGCGGAGGACTTGAACCTCGAACCTAGCGGTTGGAGGTTTAGGTCCTATGCGAGGCACATTTGATCTCATATGTTAGTGTTCGTGGCGCTGGGGAAGGCGCAGATAAAACTTCAAGAGCAGGATTCTTTTCGGGTGAAAAATAAGTCGGAAAATTTCGCAGAATCCCCACCGTCCATTGCACCCAAGAAGATGGCAGGCTATCATTTTATACGAACGAACCCGGGACCTTTGTTCTGAGAACGCTTTGGACGATGGGCCAGATAATCCCTATGACAAATGTTAACAGACAAATGTTAACCCTTGACAGCCCAAAGTTTTGTACTATAATAACTCTATACTAGTTTATAAACTAAACTAGTTTATAATTATGAAGGAGATTATGTCTACTATATCTGATCTTAAAAAACTTGAACAAAAAACCTACCTGTCCTACCATCAAGATGGGCTCCTTGACCTTATCATCGGTGCCATCATCCTTGGGCTGGGTATGAAGGAGGTATTTGATTCATCAATCTGGAATATCGCAGCAATCCTATTAATCATCGCGTATGTGCCCCTCAAGAGAGGCATTACCTTCCCGCGCTTGGGCTTTGCCAAATTCAACGTCAAACGTGGTGGAATAAACATGCTGGTCGCCGGGGGAGTGGTCCTGGGAGTGCTCATGTTATTGGTGTTTGGTATGCTGTTTTTGCTGCGAGCCAATGGATCTTCGTCCTCACGACTTATCCTGTGGATTCGAGAGAACCCCTTGATCCTTTATGGCTTATTAGCCTTTATTGGTTTTGGGCTTGCAGGTTTGGTGGTCGGATTAAAGCGGCTGTTTGTTTATGCACTGCTTTCCGGGGGCATCATCATAGGTGGGCATTTCCTGGGTTTGCCAAGTAGCATACCGTTCCTACTCCTGGGATGGGTAATCCTAATTATTGGTGCTTTTCTTTTGATTGGTTTTATGCAAAAGTATCCCGTCATCAAGGAAGATAATCATGCCAACCAGTAAGCTCGACAAGGAAAATCTGCAGCGTATTGAAGACATTGATCGAAACATTCACGCTCCGGCGCGGTTGAAAATCATGGCATGCCTGGCGGTCGTAGAAAAGGCAGATTTCATCTTCTTGATGCGTCAGACTGGGCTTTCACGTGGCAACCTTTCTCCCAACTTGCGAAAATTGGAGGAGGCCGATTACATCAAAATTCAGAAAGAATTCGTCGACAGGATTCCACGGACGATTGTCCAGCTGACTGAAAATGGCCGTGCTGCACTGGAAACATATCGGGAGAGTATGCAGTCGGTGTTGTCTGAACTACTAGGAAAATAAGATGGACTCCCACTCGCACTTGGGAACGTCTATTCCTATCGATAGATTGTTCACGCAAATCAAACACACCCACTTTCATTAAGCGGGGAGCTGTTATCCCAGGGGTTCGAGGTTCGTATCCTACAGGAGGAGAAAAGGGGATATAAAAAGCGACGTATTGTCTATGAATACGTCGCAGAAGGCTAAAAAGCTCCTCGCCGAGGATTTGAACCTCGAACCTAGCGGTTAGCGGTTCAAGTCCTGTACGAGGTAAATTCCTAATTTTATTACTTGATCAACGATTTGTTTAGGTGCTCGGCGTTTTGAGCCCGACAACTCACTTTTCAAGAATTGAATTGCTTATATACGCTCTGCTTACCCTGAGGCGAAGCCGAGTCACTTGCAACTTGGGTTGGGCTGTGGCACTGGTAGATCAACCCAATTTTATGTACTCAACATTTCTCAATAACCACAATCAGGTCTGGGTTAGGTTATGCTTCTGGACTACGGGCAACCAAGATGTAAAGGCTCGCACCCAAAGAGACATCAGCACGACTGGTATGATACCAAATGTGAAAGTGAGTCCATAAAATACTTGAACTGGAATGGAAGCATTGTTCTGTACGTAGGCATTCAATGCCGATACAAATAAATTGCTTAAGTAATGCACAATCATCGCTGGCAGCAAGCTATCAGTCTTGAGGGTAACATATCCGTAAAATAATCCAAAAATTGCAGCCCATATCGCCTGCCCGGCGGTCAAAATTAGGTTACCCCCACTAAGCAGATTGCCTAAATGACTGATGCCGAAACCTAAAGCGCTGAATAGCACAGCCTTTGGTTGACTATAGAAACGAAGGAATAGAGCTAGGGTCACGCCTCGGAAAGCGACTTCTTCTAAAATGGGGGGCAGCGAATAGAGCCAACTCATAGAACGTGGCGGTAGCTCGTTAGCGAGAATGAATGCACTGCGGAAAAAACTCACATCGATTTGTTGACCTTGGGTTAAGCGGTAAATTAAAACCCCTGCAACTTGGGAAAAGGCCATGATTAGATAACAGGAAATCCCCAGCGCAATCAATCCTAATACAGGTTTTACGTTGGTGAGACGGATTTCAGACAGATATGAGGCGTAAGGGCGCTTTCGCTGTGGAAAACCCAGCACAAAAGGCACGACGATAAAGAGCAACAATAGATTGCCTAGAAGCATCACCCAGAAATTTGTAACTGATGCACCGAGAGGCAGTTTGAAGGGAATCACCAGAATCAGCCCGATCAGAATCTGGCAAACCATAGTGGCAAAAATGAAAACCAGCAGGAATAACCAGGGGTGTTCTACGAGTGATAATCTCTTGTTTTTCATATTTCACCTCCACGATGGCAAGAAGAACAAAGTAGACCAACTTGCTTTTAGAAATTCCTTTTAAACCACCATCTATTACAGCCCAACTATGATTCGATAAGAGTATTAACATTACATTCAAATAGGGATGTTCATAAATTAATTTTATCATTTCATTTGTAAAACAGGGCCATTTTCAATAAGCGGGGAGCTGTTAACCCAGGGGTTCGCGGCTCAAGTTCTACAGGAGGTAAGAATCGAATGACTTCAACCGATAGGCTCACATGCCACCGAGACAGGCAAGACTCAATAATTTTGGTAACATGAAAGTTAGCAAATCGCACGTGGCATACCTGCGCCGAAGGCGGTCAGAGAACGCTGGTGTTAGGCACACAGTCTGTGCCCCATTACTTTTTTATGTTTCCTCTTCAGATTTGTGCCTTACAAGTTTCTTTGCGCCAAAGATGAGCAAGATGATAATAACAACAAGTAAGTGAACCCCGTAAAATACTTTTGCTGAGCCAATACCAATTGGGGCGGTATTAACCATCGCATGAAAAAGGCTTGCTGCAAGAACACTTCCTTTTGTGTTGTTGAAGATCCATGTAATGATTATCGTCTCCAGGATGATTCGTATACCAAATCCCCAAATGGGTTCCGGGTTGCTGCCTTCGGGGAAAAATAACTGACCGAAATGCCAGGAAGCCCATATGACGCCTAGAAATAGGCTTGAAGTAAGAGCATTCCACTTGGCCTGGAAACGGGGTAGTACATAACCGCGCCAGCCAAATTCCTCAAACATACCAGTGAAGATAAAGGCTGATCCGAACACGGAAATAACCATCCAGGGGGGATTGGGTAGGTTGAAGAAAGGATAATCTATACCATTCAGCATGCGGGAGACAAGATTGGAGACCAACTCCATAGCGGGAATGATCAGAAGGACACCCAGTAGCCACTTAACGCTCATGTTGCGGTTCCAGAAGCGCTGCCAGAGATTGCGTATTCCAGATTTCCCCTCGGTAATTCCGGTCACCACAAATGCGGCAATAATCGGTCCCCAACTCCCCAATACAGCAAGAATGATGCCAGGGCTAATATTTAGCGCGGATAAACCCTGACCAGTAAAGAAGGAATATCCATACTTTGCCGCTTGTAATCCAAAAACCATCAAAAAAAAGTATCCCAAGTTGCGAAGCTCAAATGCTTTTGTTTTGTATTCAACTGTTTGGGTAGTCATTAAGATCTCCTTTCGGTGTGCATAATCCTGCCAAATTACGATTCATCAAGAGGAATAACATAACAGTCAAAAAAAGTGACAAACAAGGATAGTATAGCAAATAAACCCTAGAAAAGACCAAATATTTGCAAGCGGGGAGCCCTTAACTTAGGGGTTCGCGGCTCATGTCCTACAGGAGGTAAAAATCGAATAAAAATGCGACGTATTGTCTAGGAATACGTCGCAAAAGGCTAAAAAGCTCCTTCGCCGACTGCCCAAGCGGGCCTCCAGCCCGCATTGGGTGTATTGGTGACCTTAGTCACCAATATATTTGAACCTCGAACCTAGCGGCCCGAGGTTCAAGTGCTAACTGAGGCTCATTTAATCTCAATGGTATGGCTCAGCCAAAGAGGTGGTATGGGTGAGAGGCCACAGCCATGATCGCGCTTTTTCTGGCCGGGTGGACATCCTCTCAGCGGTGTACCTGCTGACGTTTGTAGTGGGTTTTAATGGAATTGGTTACCTTGTTAAACACACTCCTTCTTCTCTGACTTCTATTAAAACTCTTCTCTACCCCACCTCACAATAGCCAGCGAGAAAAAGACCACAACAAGGACCCCCGTGCTGATTATTGGAAAATACCATCCTTCTTGAAGTGACAACCCTGTCCCGATCGCCAATGCCAGCCCGATCAAGCTTTCTGGAAGGATCGCAACGAGCCAGGGAGCCAGTGTTCCCAGGATCTGGGGCAAGATACTCATGCCAATCCCAACAGCAAGTGAGATACCAACTACCAGCCCCGTGGAGTTAAACAGTGTTCCAAGCATCAAAGCTAGCACCAGGTAGAACAGCAAGAGCAGGCATATGACACCTGTTGCTGTGATAAATGGCACAGGATTGAAAATCCTGCCCGCCTTCAAGGCAAGCTGCAGATATACCACTAGACTTTGCGCCACAATTAGGATGATGAACATCGCCAAACCATGGCTGACGAGCTTGGAGAAGAGAAAGGAGCTGCGGCTGACCGGGTTGGAATGTACCCAGGCAGCTGTGCCGAACTTTTTCTCATTCACAATCAGCCCCTGGGAGAGCACCATTACACCGAGGGAGGTAAAGAATGCCTCCATCCGGAGGAATACTCTTATCGGTTCGTTAACCCCTGAGGCATTCAGGTTCATATCTGCGGAAGGATCAAACACCGGAATGACCCACAGCATAAACGCAATAATCCCATTGGAAATGAACAGCCAGATTAGGGTCTGCACCCACCATTTGCGTGTCCCCCACCACAGGCTGTTTTCTTTCCTCAAGAGGTTCGAAAATCCGCTTCGCCAGCCATGTTCAATCACCGGCTGGAGTATTTTAGCGCTGGACATCTCTACCTCCTTCAACGATTCTTAGAAACACATCTTCAAGTTCGTACTTCATCCGTCCAAATTCGACAACATTCAGCTGTTCTTCACAAACCAGCAATTTGAGCAGCTCGGTTTTGGCTGCCACCTCATCTCTTATAGATACCTGCCAGATTGTTTGCACATCCAATGACATCACTTTGATCCCCGATACCCATGGAAGATTGGCTAGGCGAGTCTGGGCTGCGCTGGCATTCCCTCCCAATACAATTTTATAGATCGTACCCTCGCTCCCTGTCAGCAATTCATCCAGGGGCGCTTGAGCTACCAGTTCACCCTGGTTCATGATCGCCACAGTGTCACTCACCTGCTGGACATCATCCAGGATATGTGTGCAATAGAATATCGTGGCATGCTTTCGCAAGCGTGCCATTACTTCCAGCACATCCCTGCGTCCCTGTGGATCTAGGCTGGCAGCTGGCTCATCCAGGATTAATAACTCTGGGTAGTTGATCTGTGCCAGCCCAATCCCCAATCGCTGCAGTTCGCCACCCGAAAAGCTGCGAATTGGGCGGTCAGCTTTTTCATCCAGCCCCGTAAGCTCAAGCGTCTCCTCAATCCGCTGTTCAATTTCAGCTTTTGGACCACGATAGAAGAAGCGAGCTCGGAAGCGTAGCATCTCACGTGCCGACATGTGCTCATAAAAGCGTGGATTCTGAGCCAGATAGCCGATCTTCCGGCGTACCTCCAGGCTGTTGTGGACAATGTCAAATCCGCACACCGTCCCGCCCCCTGTTGTCGGGCGCGTCAACCCCAGTAAAAGCTTGATCGTTGTGGTCTTGCCTGCACCATTTGGTCCTAAGAAACCGAAGATAGAATTCCTGGCAACCTTCAAATCGAGTGCTTTGAGGGCATGAATTTCTCCGTATACCTTGCTCAGCCCGTGTGTGTCAATTACCCAATTTGATGTGTTCAATCTCGAATCTCCTTTCTTGTCTTCAATTAGGCTCAAATTTATTTATACCGAGATTCCACGTCGAAAAAATAAAAAACCGACCAACATTTTCTCCTCAAAGGGAGGTTTTTTTTGACAATATATTCTTAGGTCTAGCATCATAACATCTGTCATGCATCTTTCTTAGTGATTCACTGTCATAAATTCGAACATCTGAAAATTTTTTGGTAGGTTTAATAAAATAGCGGGTTGAGAGTCGAAAAGGCTTAGAAGTTCCTCGCTGAGGATTTGGACCTCGAACCTAGGGGTAGGAGGTTCAAGTCCTGGGTGAGGCACATTTAATCTAAACCGTATGGCTGAGGCGCAGCGGCAGGACAGGGGAGCCACCACTGTGATTATTGCGCCACTTCTGGCTGAGTGCGTCCCATCCAGCGACGGAGCTGCTGTCTGCTAGAGCCCATGTTCGACCGCATCGAACGACGAACATGGATTCCACAGCCCATCTATACGCTTTCTTGTTACTTCTTTCACGCTTGCGTCAATCTTTCGTCAATTTGGCGAAGAACTGAAAAACATACGGGTTTGAAGTATTTGAGCCAAAAGCGTGTGCCAATCAGGTTCATCGGCTCAAAAGGTACAGCGCACCGTTCATAACCTGATGCCCGCGCCGACTTTAGTGCATGATCAAGCAAGATTGTCCCGATGCCTCCCCTGCGAACCTTTTCCTTTGTGAAGGCAGCGTAAATACTGGTAGTCTTCTCATCATAGATGATTGTGCATACATCGTCGTCCGCAGGTCCCAACCTCATAAAGGCCACTGGCTCATCATTCCAATAGGCCAACCAAACTGGCTTATCTGGGTTCCGTAACCATTCCTCATAGTATCTTTGGTCCATTTTCTCTGTTAGGAGGAAAACCGGAGTCCCTTTCATGTACTGCCATAAAGCTTCGTGCAGTTCCATCACTTGCTCAAGATCCTGCAACTCTGCCCGTCGTATGCGCACATCCACATCATTGCCTTGTATCGAATCCAAACCACGTATGGCATCGACCGAGATCATCCCAAAATTTAACCAATGCAATGCTCTCAGAGCATGGACGTCGTTTGGAAATAGACTGATATAGTGGGCGACATACTTGTCTGCAACCAAGGCGGCTGCAAGATGGCTGTACATCTCTTCGTAGATGCGCGCACTATCTTCCAGATCAGCTGCATTTGCCCATTCCGGGCTGTATGTGCTTCTTTTTCCACGGAATGAGGGCAATTGCCAACCTGTGAGGAAACCAACCAGCCGATCTCCACAGATCGCTGTCACTCCGATTCCGGATGCATTCAAGATATTTCGCAGTAGAGGTAACAGGTTGTCCACTTCTGCGTAGCGGCGTGGTAGATGCGGTTCCTTTCCGCACAGCTGTTTATAACGATTGCTCACCAATGAAGCGGCATCTTCAAGATGTTCTTCTTTCAACGGGATTACTTTGAGCATTTTGTCCACATCCTTTTTTGTGAGCGACCCAACGGATTGGCTCACCCCATTGCATGGGTCAAGTCGGCAGCAGCGGGGCTGACGAGACTCTTACTGAATATTGCACCACTACTGGCAAATCATGCCTGCGCGTGAGCGGTAACCGCTGTCCGCTGGCCTGTCCTCATACTATGGGGAAGCAGATGGTAGACAGCACTCGACTATTACTACAAATAGTCTTAGACAAACACTATGATGATACTTGCTTTCTCAAGATAATATGCCATCACCTTACCATCCGAGGTCTTATGGACCTCGGATGGCCAAACTATTTACTTCACAAATGGGATGCTGAGTGCATATCGAATGGGTTTATCCGACAGCATCCGCATGGCATTTACCACGCCCTGATATGTGCAGAAGATTCCGATGATGATCAGGGGTAATGGCAGGCAGATAGTCGCCAAGATGAAGACCGGCGTACTTTCCATAACGCTTACAGTTGTTTCTCCCGCCACTATGAGTCCAGCGGGGAATGCCATGAGAAGAAAGACAGCGGCGAAGAGTGAGAGCGTCATGGTGATCTGGAAGTTGAGCACCTGGCGTCCCTGTTTGTCAATCTTGTAGGATTGATTTTTCTTCCAGGACCACAGCAACAAGGGCAGGATGGGTATGCTGAGGATGCTGCTGAGATGCAGGACGGCAAGCCAGAGATTCTCGTTGGATGTACACTCTTCACCGAAGTCGAATTCGAGAGCTTTGCCAAGGCAGTGAAGGGTGTAGGCGCGCGGGTCCACCTCGCCGCTTTCGATGCGCTGGATGGTGCGCTGGCTGACTTCACAGAATTCAGCCAGTTGCTCCTGCGTTAATCCGTTTTGCTGTCGCAGTTCAGAGACTTTGAGTCCGAGGTCAGGTTGGTTCATGGTTTACTCCTTTCGAATATGATCCCCATTATAGGGAACCTGCCCTGAATCACAACGGCGTATTGACGACATTTGGACGACATTTGGTTTTTATGCCCGACATTTCCGATTTATCAGGTAATGCGAGGAATTTTTGGAAACAGAGGTGGGTATCGGCTCTATATCGTGTCGGACGACTAGATGGAGAGATTTTTATACCTCACAGGGGCTTAATCTCGATTGAAGCTCTGTATAAAGCCGTCTAACAGTTGCGGTATTAGAAAGTTCTTGATTGGGACGAGGTGTCAGTGGATCCTCGAGGTGATCCAGCTGCGGGGACGCTGATGGGGCGTAAGCGTCCGGGTGGTCCGGACGGTCTTGGGCTTGTAGCCGTTGGCGTGACCTTTCCGGTCTTCGGTGCGCTCATACTGCCCGGCGATGAGGTATTTCGCCCGCTCTGCCTGCATGGCCTGATTGATCAGAACACGCAACAGCTCAGGTACGGTTTCCAATCCTTTCTCTGCAAGATCTTGCGGAAGTGTATAATCACCTTGGTGAGTCATTATGTTCTCCTTATCAGGTTTAGTCACCATAAGGATACTTCTGACTCACCACTCTTGTTAAGGTTCAGCAATTTACAGAAAGAATGTTACACTAACAAACAAGGTAATAAAATAAATAGCATATCGATAAATTTCGTATGATAAGAAAAGTATGTTACTAATTTTCCATAATAGCATAAAATATATTCTTCCGATGCAAAAAGATCTAATTCATTGTGCAATGAGCGGGGAGCTGTTAACCCAGAGGGTCGCGGCTCATGTTCTACAGGAGGGAATAATCGAATATTAATGCGACGTATCGTCTGCAAGTACATCGTAAAAGGCAAAAAAGCTCCTCGCCGAGGTTCAATTTATAGACGAGGCACATTTGATCTATTGTTTTGCATCACTGACGCCGATTATCGCAAAGCAACAAAGCCTGAAAACCACTTTTTCTAACAAAATGCTACCGCATCCCCGCGCCGAAGGCGGTCAAGTTGAGCTGTTGTCAGGCAATTGCCTTTTCGGCACAACTGACAACGCTCAATAAACCAACTATCCCGATGATGCCGCACGAACCTGAGGCACATGCATGGCCATCTCTAATGAAATTACATCGGTTTGCGATAAGACGTCAAGCGCTGGTACGGGCGAAAGCCAAGTCTTTCATACAGACCCAAGGCACCGGACACGTTCTCAGCGTCAACGCCCAGTCCCGCAGTGGTCAGCCCTCGCGCCTTGAACAGGTGTAGACTGCCGACGAGCAACGCGCTCCCCAGACCCTGTTTGCGCCAAGGGCGGCGCACGAACAGGTCATCTGTCTCGCCCCAAGCGCTTTCGTAGATGACGTTGATCGCTGCCCCTGCGATCTGATCACCGTCCCATGCTACAAGCCATAGGCTCGGATCAAGACTTGGTGTCGCCACCCAGGCTCGGTAACTCTCCTCACTTGGGGCAACATGGTCCTGTTGATCACGAAAGCATTCCTCTCCTGCTTCCCAGATGGCGCGATAGTGTTCGGGTAAGGGGGAGCGAAGCGTGAGTCCAGTTGGCAAAACAGCCTCAGGCAAGCTGTCGTCCAGAAGGGGACGCTGCATTTCAAAAAAGGAACGCACGGGGGCATAACCCAAGAAACGCAACGTCTCGACAAGGGTCTGGTAGGTCTCTGGCACCTTGCTGACGAACCAATGGTGCACGTCGTCAGGCTCAGAGGAGGTGGCTCCCGAGCGTATACAGCTCTCCATGTGGCGCTGCATGGCCAATTCTAGGCCACAGCGGCGCCACGCTACCACCAGGTACAGGTCGATCAAGTGTAAAAAGTCTCCACTGTCTTCTTCACGCCTTTCCATGCCGGCGTAGCCGATAAGCGTACCATCTACCTCCACCAGCAATGTGTCTTGTTGCGGATCCCAATGGACGGGATGTGCGTATATGTTGATCAATCCTTCTGCCGTGATACGCTCGTGACTTGCATCGGCGGTGAGGCTGGCGTTAATAACAGCTGTAATGTTAAGATAGTCTACTTCGCCACGAAAGTGGCGAAAGACCAATCCGGAGATCGCAGGTGCTTCTGGCAGGGTAATACTGAGTGAGTTATCCATCTTGCTCATCTACTAACTTCGCAACCGCCTAACCATGATTCAAAAAGAGTGTTTTCGAAACATACAAATTGGTTTGTTTGTAAATCGAGTATAACAAATATTCCATAATACGAGATGCCCATTTTCAATAAGCAGGGAGCTGTTAACCCAGGGATTCGAGGCTTGTATCCTACAGGAGGACAATATGGGATAAAAAAAGCGATGCTCTCTCTACAAGCGCATCGCAAAAGGCTAAAAAGCTCCTCGCCGAGGATTTGATACCCGAAGAACGGGCACTTACCTCGAACCTAGCGGTTGGAGGATCAAGTTCTACACGAGGTAAATTTTCCATAATGATCTTAGCCTGATAACGGAACGGCTCAGCGGGACGACCGAGATAGGCGAGATTTTTTCTCAATTATCACTCACTTCAGACAGCGAACCGCTGCCTGCAATGATCGAAGCGAAGTGTCCGCAGGAACAGATGTTAGGTGTTGACCACCATCCAGACATGGTCTTACGGCGAGCGCACACAGCGAATTCCACCTTTATACCCCCAAGGATTGCCCGAGCCACGATAGGCAATTCGGACCATATCGAGAACACCCATTGAGGCATCCGAACTATGAAGAGCCATATTCTGTTTATCGTAGGGGTGTCGTGGACCCAGCGGATGTCTGTATGGTGAACCAGCATAGTAGGTATAGTCAGTACGGGGAAACCAATCAGCTGTCCACTCAATGAGACTTCCAGCCATGTCGTAGAGCCCGTAACCGTTTGGCGCATAGCTGCCCACTGGCGGCAAAGTCTTTGGATGGCAGAATGGGCCAATCCATGCTCCATTCGATGCACCCAGTGTACAAACCGGAGGCTCGTCGCCCCAGGGGTATAACCTGCCTTCCAGTCCACCGCGGGCTGCCTTCTCCCACTCGGCTTCAGTCGGTAGTCGTCCGCCAGCCCATGCACAGTAGGCTTGTGCGCCATACCAATTCATCGAGGTCGCTGGGTGTTCGGCATAACCGCTCTCGGGCTGCCAGGTAATACCATTCGACATTAGGAAGACGCGCCCCTTCTCTCTCCCCACTTGTGTCTCTGGGTTGTACCAGAGAAAGGTTCGATTATTATCGGGGAGTCCAATGAAGCTTGGTAACTCCTCCGCCTGGTTACCCATCTCGGTCAAGAACTTCGCGAACATGGCATTGGTGACTTCTGTTTGATCAATCCAGAAGGCGTCCAGGTAGACCGCATGCACTGGCTTTTCATCGGATTCGCCGATATTACTGCCCATCTGGAATTCACCCTCCGGCACAAACATCATCACCATTCCGTCCACTGGGCGCTCCCAACTGGAGCCGATGCCCAGGGCGGGATCGGGTGCAGGCAGAGGAAACACCGACTGCAGTTCCCAGATCTTGAAATTGTCGAAGACAATCCCCAGGTGACCCGGATCCTCAGAATCATTCCAGGAAAGTAATCGAACATGGCTGGCAGGAGGTTGGCCAAGGTAGTTGTAATAGATTAGTGGAGTGCCATTCAGATAGACAGCCAGTTCTGTTCCTTTCGAGATAAGCGTGACCGTTACCGGCTCTGACAAGACTACCGAAGCGGAACCGGAAGGAAGCCCTTCTTGGCACTCAGCGGAATTTCCAGGAGCTGCAAGGGGGCACGACCAAAGATTCCAAGAACCATCATGATGAATATCATAACCTTGCATCGTAAGCGTGCCGTTATACACTATATACCGCAGCCATTCTAGGCGGGCCATGCTCGGCTCATTCAACTCCAGAAAATCGACATCTACCTGCACGACAAAGTCACGGATGCTTGTTGAATAGTGGTCCGCTTGTCCACTTATACCGGGACCCGGATTCATAATCAAACCACCGTTGGCGATCACTACATTTCCAAGATCCTGCGGTGTATTTGCATTTATGAGCCACCCGTTCGTATCTTGTGAGAAGTCATCTTGGAATTCGGGGGGACGATTTTGTATGGCAAGCAGGATGGGGTCAGCAAATGCCGTTATCGGATTCGGTGTACCTGTTGGTTTTGGTGTTCCTGTTGGTTGTGATGTTTGTGTCGGAGGGGAAACAAAAATGGGAATAGGAGTGGGTGCAGAAGTACTTGTAGGAGTACAAGCCGTGAGGAGGGCAATAATTAACATGCTGGACACAATAAAACTTATTTTTCGGGGAAGTGGATTCATTTTATCCATCCATTTGCTTAAGCTGCAAGCCGCCTGACCGTGATTCAATAACAAAATTTACCTACCATACGAATTGGGACAAAAATATAAATCCACTATAGCATATTTGTCCTAGTAAAACACACCCATTTTAAATAAGCGGAGGGCTGTTAACCCAGGCGTTCGAGGTTCATGTCCTATAGAAAAACAAAAAGCCCTTAAAAAGGGCTTAAAAGCTCCTCGCCGAGGATTTGAACCTCGAACCTAGCGGTTAACAGCCGCCCGCTCTGCCGTTGAGCTAGCGAGGAAGGCAGGCGGGATTATATAGGTAACGAGATACTCTGTCAAGTACCCTGATTTCCATAGCTTCCACACAGTTCCTTACCCCCCATATATGGCGTTAAAAATAGTCGCTAACCGCCATATATGGGAGTAAACCCCTTTTCATCGTTGAAGGCATCATTTTGACTGCAATTTGACTGCAACCGGCCTGATCATCTCTTCTTTCCTCGCTGCGGCTTCATCTTCTGAATGACCCATCGAGTGACCATGTATATCGGTTGTCATGCTCGCCTTTGAATGCCCTGCACGTCTCTGGATTGTATTCACCGGCGTCCCGCTATCTAATAGAAACGAGATTGATGTGTGCCGAAGATCGTGGAAATGTATGTTGGGGAGACCATTCTTTTTGAGTATGTTCTTGAACTCAACAAACATATTCTTACCCGACATTGGCTTCCCCAGGGTGTTGGGGAAAATAAGATCGTTTTCCACCCAGCTGTCTCCCATTACACTTCTTTGGATTTCCAGCTGGCCTCGATGGGTAGCCAATCTGTTCAAACACCTGACCTATTCTTTCTTTGAAATTACAGAAAATTGTTTTCACTACTATGGCTTGTATACCGGTAGATCAAAGGAGGTTCTGTCAAAACGAGTGGAGATCAAGAAGCAGACCTTACAAGCAAGACGCGTGCAGAATTTGCAGACGCAAGCAGTGCAAGGATAAAAACCTTGGTCCGGGAAAGTGTCTCTTAGTGGAAGCCGGGTTTTGTCTCAAATATTCTGAGGACGTACAGTCCGTTGACACAATTGACATTGGATATATAATGCATTTATAGATCATTCAATTCCGTATGTTATGCAAACCATTTAATTGAATCTTAGTTAGGCTTCGTGCGAAAAGAATCATCTTGTTGAGTTCAAGCACACCGCATGCTGCTATGAGTTTAGAGATGGAATATAAAAAAACTGCGTTTCAGACTGGAGGCAATAAATGACAACTCGTTCGAGCTCTTCTTTTTTACAACGCCCCGGCACGCGTATGGGGTGGTGGGCGGTTGGCCTGGGAGCAGCGTTCGTGGTGATGTTTATCATCAATTCCACTGTGTTCATGCCCGCATATCAAGATGCCACAAATACTTTGTGGAGGCAAAACTTGCTTCCTTTTTATGGCATTTTCATGATGCTGTGCGCGCTGGCAGCCGGGGTCGTAGGGCTGATCGCGGTGATAAAAAAGCATGAACGCTCATGGCTGGTGTGGCTAACCATACTCCCAGGAGCATTTGCACTAATTTTTATTCTGGGCGAATTCCTGTCTCCGCATTAGGAACGTGAATTGCTCGAAACCAGAGCGAAACATCCTCTTCCCATCCATTCCTGCGATAATACCTCTCCCCTGGCTTCCTGGCCAAGGCGGCCTCAAGCCGCTATTGGCGGTTTCGACGGCACTAGCCGTCGAAGCTCCTATTGTCTGATGGATATTCTGGCATAGGCATCCCACTAGCCAAGGCGGCTACAGGCCGCCAATAGCGGAGCATATCATACCCGCAAGAGTACCCCCGACGGGGCGGCTGTTTCGACGCCAAAAGGCGCCGAAGAATAAGAAGCAAGTGGCACTTTCTGAGGCGGCATCATGCCGCCTGCAGAATTTACATGTGCTGGCGATGGAAGTATAATTACATCGGGTCGGGAAAGTGTCTCTTACCAAATGCCGGTTTTTGTCCCAAATGTTATGAGGACAGGCACTTGCTGTATAGTTCAAAAATAATATACAAGAGATAAATGCCATGAATGGATCATCCAAACCCGTCTATCGCATCACCGACCTGCCCGTTGACGAACGCCCGCGCGAACGACTGGCCCGCCTGGGCGCGCAGGCGCTTTCGACCGCGGAACTGCTTGCCATCCTCCTGCGCGTCGGGGTGTCCGGCGAAAACGCCGTCCAGGTGGGGCAGCGCCTGCTGAGTGAATTTAAAACGCTTGCGGGATTGCACCGGGCTCCCTTCGAAGAATTGTGCAACCAGCATGGGATCGGTGAAGCCAAGGCGGCCCAGATCAAGGCCGCCATCGAACTGGGCCGGCGGATGTCGCAACAGTCTCCCGACGAGCGCCCAACGGTCAACAGCCCGGTGGACGCAGCCGCGTTGGTGGCCTACGAGATGTCCGCCCTGGAGCAGGAGCACCTGCGCGTTATTCTGCTCGATACACGTAACCAGGTGCTGGACATCGTCGAGATTTATAAAGGCTCGGTCAATTCGTCCCAGGTGCATGTAGGGGAGCTGTTCAAACCCGCCATCCGGCGCAACGCTGCCGCGCTGATCGTTGTCCATAACCACCCGAGCGGGGATCCGACTCCCAGCCCGGACGATGTGACCGTGACCCGCGCCATTGTCCAGGCCGGGAAACTGCTGGATGTGGATGTGCTCGACCACATGATCATCGGGCAGGGGCATTCGAAGTGGGTCTCGCTCAAAGAACGAGGGCTGGGGTTTACATAAATGAATTGTCCGGCACTTCGAATAGCGATAAATATTTGATTTCGTACTTATCCGAAAATTGTGGAAGGACCCCTCGCGAATCACCTCCGAAGGGGGCATGCCCGTATTTGTTACTTATAATGTGCTGCCAGGAAATCCTTCAGCATTTGCTGCTCCTGGGGATTTAGTTGCGCTCCTTTACTGATCATCCGTTCAACGGTGGTTGTCCACTGATCGGCCGTTTTGTGGGCCGAAGTGATGCGATCTGTTGGGTGGCAAACCGAACAGCGCTCCTGCATCAGTGTCGCACCATCGGAAGAACTGCCTGTAGAAACAGGGGTCGTTTTACTTGATTCGCAGGACGTCATAAGTGTCCCAATGAACAGGGTTATCAGAAGAATACTGATAAGGGAAATATTATATTTTTTCATCTAATGCTCCTTTAAAGTGAAGTTTTTCTCGTTATATTTCACGTGCCATATTTTACACAAAAATCCTGAAATTCTCCCGTCGCATTTTGGTATTCGATCTTCGCTTCATCCACCCGCCCGGCACGAGGGCCGTTTTTCGCTGCTTCTGCAAACATTTCCAGCCTGCCGCGCGGACCCTCGGCCACCATCTCCACCGTGTCATCACCCACATTGTGTACCCAGCCGGTGAGGCCAAACTGCACTCCGGAGTCCTGGACGAAAGCGCGGAAGCCCACGCCTTGTACATGTCCAGTGACCCAAATATGGATGCGTAGAGGGTCACCCGGTTTTGGCTCTAGCATCGTGTTTCTTCTTTTGCAGATTCAAGCCCGACCTCCAGAACGTCGAATTGAAATGGACGCGCATCAAATCAACGGCGAACTGCACCGGTGTAGGTTATGCACAACCGTGCAGGCAGTGCTCCGGTTGAGAAAGAGTGTGAAAAAGCTGCGCATTTTACCTTCCGAGAACATAAAGCAGGGGAGTCAGTGTGAGGGGACTCAGAATGGTGCCGATGAAGACGATGGCTGTCACCAGGGATGCGTCTAGTTTGTACTCATTGGCCAGGATGGTCGTCATCACTGCTGAGGGCATCGAGGCCTGGGTGATTCCAACCTTGGCAATGGTGTTGTTTAAGCCAAAGAGGGCAGCCATCGCCAACCCAATAATGGGTCCGACCAGCAGACGGCAAACTACCGGGATACTCAAAGCACGCAAATTGAAGTTCCAATCCACTTTCCGCATTTCCAATCCAAGCAGAATGAGCATGGCAGGGACTGCCCCGCCGGAAGTCAGTTCCACCGTCTTCTGGATGGGAGCAGGCAAAGTCCAGCCAGTGCGAATGAATATTACGGCAATAATAATGGCATAAATCGTGGGGACTTTCAAAATACCCAGCAACGCCTCCTTCAGACGCAGATGGCCGAGTGAGGCGATCAACACGCCCACGGTGTAGAGCAACAGGCAGTTAGTAACAAAGTAAATGCTGGCGTACGCCAGAGCCTCCTGCCCAAATGCAAAGGAGATGAGCGGAAGGCCATAGTTGCCGTTGTTGGCAAACAGGCTGGTGAGAACCACTACGGAAAGCAGGGTGCGTTCCAGGCGGAGCAATTTGCCAATAACGAAAGCGATCCCGGCGATGATCCCTATGACCGAGGCGGCGAAGCCCATCATTAGACCTATGTTTTCCACCGCCAGCTTGCTGCTGGTCAGCAGGTTGAAGATAAGCACCGGGCTGAGGATATAAAATATTACCCGCCCGAGCGGGCGCGAGTCAAGTTTGAGCGTTCTACCTAAAGCGAAGCCTGCGCCGCTAAGCAACAAGATAGGCAGGATATTATTAGCGAAAACGGTCAGTAGCGTCATAAGGATTATGTGAAACAGGCGCACACTAAACTGATAGCTGTTGAACTGCCGAACAGATAAAGCCGGTTTTACTCTTTCTCGTCCGGTTCTTCCTCGACGAAATCCACTTCCGGGTCCACATCCAACAGAGAGAAGCTTCCCTTATCCTCTGTTAAAGAAAGGATCTCCAGCGCTTCTTCGATGAAATCAGCTTCTTCGTCATCTTCTTCGATCTCTTGCAATTCTTCCAGTTTGGATCGGACGCCTTCTCCACCGATTTTTGAGAGTGTCTGGATAAGTTCATGGCGCACTTCCGGTTCATCCTCATCTTCGAGGATGTCGAGCAGAACTGGGCGGGCAGATTCCAGTTCCAATTCTCCGGCGGTGTGGATGGCCTCGGAACGGATATCTTCGTCGGGATTACGCAACTGCGAAAGCACCTGTTTTTTCCATCGCTTGTCACAAGAGCGACCCATAGCCAATAGGGCACTGACCATCCAACCGGGGTTTTTCTTACTGGAAGCGGCCTCGATGAGCGGAACAACCTCTTTCCGCCCCGAATATCCCAGTGATTCCAGCGCCCGCTGGCAGACCAGGGTCTCTTTGGTGGATGTGACCGCCGCGACCAGTTGGTCTTCGATCATGTGGTGGAGTTCTGCCGGGATTTTGCCCAGTTCCCCCAGGTACGCAAATTGACCCAAGGCATTCGCAGCGGCAGCTTGCACTTCGGGATTGTCGTCATTGTTCAGAAAATTGAGGTATACCGGAACGAGTTTCGCGTCATCGCATTCCCAAAGCAGACGGATAGCCCGGGCGCGGACTTGTGGGTCTGTATCGGCGAGCAGAGTGCGAGCCAAGTCGTCGAAGGATGTCATCCTGTCCGCTTCGGCCAGGTCTTCCAGGTCATCGAGTAGGGTGTGTTTGCGGTCAGGCGAGACTTGCGGCCAGGCTTTTATCAACTTTTTCAAATCAGCAGGTTCCAGGTCTGAAAAACGGTGCAAAAAACGTGCTGGGAAAGGATTGCGATCATCGAGCATGGCATCCATAACGGTCAGAAAAGGCGCAATCAGAGACATACGTTTATAATCTTTCTGTTTCAAGGTAGGGTGAAGTTCACCGGACTTATGATGTCTTTTATATAAAAGAAGCCGAGCAGGGTGATCAGAATGAGGAAACCGATTCCGTTGATCATGGCCTGGTATTTAGCCGGAATTCGACGGCGCAGGATGATTTCAGGAAGGGTCATGAAAATGCGCCCGCCGTCCAGTGCCGGGATGGGTAGCAGGTTAACCACGGCGATGCTGACGGTCAATGAGATGATGGTCAGAAGGGTGTAGTTGGTCGGTTTTGCGGAAGTCCCGCCGGTTGAAGGGGTCTGGCGGCTGGAAAAATCTCGAGCTACGGCTTGCTGGAATAGGTTCCAGACGCTGCGCGGACCACCGATCTGGGCAGCCTGCGAAGAAATCGTTCCAGCGAGGATACGACCGGGCAGGGCGAGGAGGCTGTTTACATCCCGACCGGTAGCGGAAAAGGCTGACGGGATGGTCTCAAACCAGGATTTAGCCGGGAGAAGCGGCTGGCCGACGCCGACACCCATCGGCCCCTGGTCAGATGGATGGACGGAGCGCGGCGTGACGGTGATCTCCAGTGCCTTGCTACCGCGCAAAATTACAAGCGGGAGCGGCAGGTCAAGGAAGTTGTGGGTGATCTCGGTCAGCCGATTGTAACTGTTAACGTGCAATCCTCCCGCGGCCAGCACCACATCGCCCACTTGCAACCCAGCCTGTTCTGCCGGCGAAGGAGTGTCAATAATTGCAATAACAGCGGTATGGCTGTCGGGGATTCCGATCTGACTGAAGAAGAAGGTATAGACAACAACCGCTGTCAACAAGTTCATGCTGGCACCAGCCAGAAGCACGGCAATGCGCTTCCAGGGGTTGGCGGCAGCCATCCCGCCTGGCGCGTCCGGGTCGTCTTCCCCTTTAATCTTGTTAAAACCACCTAGCGGTATCCAATTCAGGGTGAACTCAGTACCAGGGCTGATCTCATTAAGAATTCCACTAAAATGGATTTCGTCAGGATGCATGGGATTGGATTTCAATTTCGCATTATTATTAGCTGAGGTGACAGAAGACGCAACAGAAGATGGTTCATGCTCTGAAACCGGATCAGGCTGGAATTGACCTTCTTCTGTGCGCGCAAAACCTACTGTACGAAGCACGAGCTTGCCGCGGATGGAAGCGGCAACAGCATTTACCTGGCGCTGGATGGATAGCTTATGATCAAAGGGCAGGTCGAAATTTATCGGGATAACGAGGCGTTCCTTCCCGATAAGGATTGATCCTTTCCCGCGCCATAGCCGTAAAAGACGCGGTGGAAAACCGATGCCAAATTCTTCAACTTCGATATTAAGCATCCGGGCGACGATATAGTGCCCAAATTCGTGAAGCAAAATGATTCCGGCGAAGACCAACACGAAGATGATTCCGCCAAGAAGACTAATATTCATGCGTAAACCTCGACAACAATAAACTGCGCCTCCTGCGAGGCGACCCCTCTGATTATATCCGTTTTGAGCTTTGTCTGCTGTTCTATGCCGATTCTATTATTCAAATCTCATGAGGATTGGTGGGAGGATTTTCAACCATCCTGGTCGGTCCCCCGACTTTTGCCAGACGGACTTCGCGGACTCCGGGTATGGACCCCACGAGTTTGGAGGTTTCCGTTACTGCAGATCCAGCGCAGAGTACATGGACGTTCGGACCGGCGTCAATTGTATAGCAAACTGGCAGTCCCTTTACCCGCGCAGCCTGCACGGAGTGCATAACAACCAGGGTGGCTGGCTGCCAGTAGAACAACGGCGGACGTGATGTCATCATTACGGCATGCATCAAGTTGGAATCTTCTTCAACGATAATGGCAAAGCCCGCGAAGTCACGGTTCAAAATGGCTTGTTTACAGATGTCAAGGCGGCGCGGGGCATCGTTCACGCGGGCGGATTGGAGAACGGACGTACTGGCCAGAGCGTGACCTTCGGTGGAACTGGTCGATTTTTGGTCGGTGCTGATTATTGCGATACAGTCGGTTAGGTCCCAGTGTTCGGGTGGAGCAATGGAGACTGCATAGGAATCGGCGTCGCCCGTCCCGGCGGTCCACTCAACAAATCCACCCGGGATGGAGCGGCAAGCCGAACCGGAACCGCGGCGTGCAAGGCGTGAAAGCGCAGCAAGGTCGAAGCAGCCTCCTCCAGGCAGGACACCAGAATGGTCTGAGCTTGCCGAAGGATCAAGCCCGGCTGCTTTTGTGGCGGCCAAGGCGAGCGCTGCAAAAGCCGATGCAGACGAGGCAATCCCAGTCCCGGATGGGAAATTGTTTTCGCTCTTCACTCTGGCAAAGTGGTGGATGCCGGCCAGTGTGCGCACTTCATCCAACATTTTGCAGACTCGAGCGTGCGCTGCGACTCCGGCAGTTTTCCCGTTAATTTCAACAGAGTCCGCCGGGAAAAGTGGGTCAAAAATGACTGCGGTGCGCGTTTCCAACCCATCCAGGTTCATGGAAATCGAGCCATTTGCTGGAAGGCGCAGGGCATCATTGCGGTTTCCCCAATATTTTATGAAGGCGATATTCGGGTTTGCCATGGCTATAAAAGGTAACATAGCCAAAGTTTATCACAGTTGCAATACGCATTATAAACTCTCCCGTGGATCAACCAGGCAGGAGAGTCTGCTGACGTTTATTTCTTTACTAGATGTTTCACCGCCCTTTTGACAGGTATCACTAACATCACAGGTTCCGGCTTCTTGCTCGAATCCCGGTAGGCGATCCAGGCGGCGCCCATCCCAACCGCAGTGACCAATACATCGAACACCCAGCCCACGTATGGGACAGACCGCAGTAACGTAAAGGCCAGCGTCCCAGCCAGCAGAGCCAGGAACTTGAGCAATATGGTGTCGCGATGGAAGATTTTCTTAAAGAGCCCGGTTGCGGAAAAGTAAATAGCGATGATCTTTGTCCCGTAAACGAGAAAGAACCATAGGACCATCAGCACCAGTGCCAGGCAAGCGTAGGACACCACCCACAACGCAAGTGAGAGTTGCCACAGCCCCAGGAAGTTGAGCCCCAACCCGATGGCGAAGATGACCAGCGAGAGCAGGATCACCACACCGATCGAAGCGAAGGCGATGACCAGGGAGGGCAGACCGATTCCCAGAATATGCCAGGGACGGGTTAATAGTGGCATCCCGGACCTGTTGAGCTCGTTGGGCATCAGCCAGAGTGCCATCAGGCTGAATACCAGCAGGACCGCCCAGTTGCGCACAAGGTTTAGTGCCCATTTTCCCCAGTCAAACTCGGCGGGGGCAGGTGCGGTGGTTTGGATACGGGCGTGACGTCCGGGGGTGTTCAGGCCGCCGTTTGGACTGGTTGCCGGCTGCAGGCTTTCGAAATGCAGCTTGAGAGTTAGTTCATCATAGCCGAGTAGAGTCATTAGCCCATTGTATAACTGGATGGGTCCGATAACAGTGTGCAGGTCTCGCCCTATCCGGGCGTTCATACCAGAATCAAGCCCTATTGCGTACAGGTCCCGCCCTATGGCGGACTGGTCCCCGCTGGTCAGGCTGACGGTGACCACGTACAGGTCGCGTTGGATGGAGGCAAGTGGGGCCAAGTCGAGGGTCAAACCTGTGGCATACACCGATCCGCTGACCATACCGCCAATCCCTGCGTTCTGGCCGATGAGGATGATACTGCCATCCACATTTCCGTTTACTATCACCTGGTTGCCAAGGATAAAGGCATTGCCGTTAACTGTCCCGTCAATGGTGATGTTCTGGCCGATGAGGATCACATCATGGTCAACCACCGTTCCGGCCAGGATGGTATCACCTGTGACAAGACCCTGGGCGGCTGCCGGGGTGGTGGCAACCAGGGCCATTGAAAAAGTAAGGATTATGGGAAGATTTCTAATGTAAAAGGAATGTTTCATTGAAATGTCTCCTCTCTCCAAGATGAAGGTGTAAACACTCGTAGTGTAGGATAAATCATCAAAAAGAGCAAGAGGAATTTGGGAACACCTGTTAAATACTGAGAACCGCCTGATACAGGCGGCTCTCGGGCAGGTCCATTTTCGGGAGTATTTACTTCCTTTACGAAGTACTTCTTAACAATATAAACGACCAGAAGCGTCAGAACGACCAGGGCCAGGAACACAACCACGGCGGTGAACATGCCGGTTAAGAATGACCCAACGAAGGGGAGGCTGTTCTGCGCACCCGCCACACTTGCCAGCACGAGGTAGCGGATACCGGCGTTGACAGCGCTATCCGAATCAAGGAACATAATCGCTGCCAGGATTCCCATGACCAGCAGGATCAGGGACAGCCATGAGAATGAGAGGCAGAACATGCCAGCGACGACGGCGACTAGCAAGCCGATGAGGTAAAGCCTGTTGCAGATTGTCTTACTCTTGTGATTAAATCTCCTTTGGATTGAATGAGAGAATTGGATGGAACTACAAACTATATAATGTCATCAGCGCGGAAGGTTGCGGGGATGTCATCACTTTTATTGGTCCTAGAAGGTCTTTAAAGCCTGGGTTTCCCCCACAGCGGAGGACCTCGGTGGTTGGAATGGCCAAGGACAGACAGAAAGTTCAAGCAGATGATATTGTGAGTACTGCCGCTCCAACGAACTGCCCTCTTCTCAGCTGTTCCAGTGCCTCGCCTGCCTGTTCCAACGGGAAGGTCGTCACGTCCGTTTTTACCGGCACCTGCGGGGCCAGCGTCAGGAATTCCTCGCCATCGCGGCGGGTCAGATTGGCAACCGAACGGATGACGCGTTCCTTCCAGAGCAAATTGTAAGGGAAGGTGGGGATGTCACTCATATGGATGCCGCCGCAAACCACCACGCCGCCCTTGTTCGTGGCTTTCAATGCCGCCACAACCAGCGGACCTACCGGGGCGAAGATCAGTGCCGCGTCCAGGTTCTCAGGCGGGGCTTGGGTGGAATCCCCGGCCCAGTTGGCACCCAGGCGCAAGGCGAACTCCTTTGCGGCTGTGTCACCGGGGCGGGTGAAAGCATACACTTTCTTGCCTTCGTGTATAGCCACCTGTGTGATGATGTGGGCTGCTGCCCCAAAGCCGAAAATTCCCAATGTTTCCACGTTCTCTCCAGCCATGCGGAAAGCTCTATACCCGATCATACCAGCGCACAGCAGCGGGGCTGCATCGACATCGGAGAAGGGAGCCGGAAGGGGAAAGCAGAAGCGTTCATCGGCGACGGAATATTCAGCGAAACCGCCATCCACATTGTAGCCAGTAAAAGTGGGATGGTCGCATAGATTTTCCTGTCCGCGCATACAATAGCGACAGGTCCCATCGGTTGCGTACAGCCAGGGTACGCCAACCCGTTCCCCAGGATAGAAACGCTTCGCTCCCAATCCGACCTGGACGACCACCCCGACGATTTGGTGTCCCAGAACCAGTGGCAATTTTGGTTCGCTTAATTCGCCGTCCACTATGTGCAAGTCGGTGTGGCAAACACCACAGGCAAGGATTTTGAGAAGAACCTGTCCCGGCCCCGGGAGCGGGACAGGCAACTTGGCCAATCTCAGCGGCTGGCCGGGTCCGTCAAAAAGCACGGCGCGCATTATTTTTGGAATATCCATTTTGCCTTGTATTTACGGAGATAATAAAGGAGGCGTGACATTGTGACCGGCCTTCCAGGCTTGGAGGAAGGGGAACGGGTCTATCAGGCCATCCCGGGACATCCAATCGTTGGCAGAAGTGGGACGAGAAATTTCGAAGTGGAGGTGGGGTAGCGTGGTGCGAGCTTCACCCGAATTTCCGACCAAGCCCAACAAATCTCCTGCGCTCACGCGCACACCAATCCGGATCCCATCGGCGATGGCAGACAGGTGGGCACCGTAGTAACGCGCCCCATCGTCCCCGAGGATGGAAATCCACAACCCACCTGACACACCCGGGTCGTTGGTAGCCGGGTCCCATCGGTCTGTTTTCGAGACGTTATCGACAACGCCGTTGGTCACAGCGAAGAATTGCGACCCGGCCGGCGCGAAGATGTCAGTTGCTGGATAACCGTGCCCACCTTCACCAAAGTTGGCGTTTTTCGCAGGCTGAACCGGGAAAACATATGTGAACAGGGTTTTATTCCCGGTTGATGTATCTTTGGAGGTTTCTCCCAAAGGCGGTGTTACGTTTTGACCAGCGCGCCAGGCGAGGAGAAATGGGAACGGGTTTACTTCACCTCGCCGGACTCTCCAATCTTCGGGGTAAGTTGGATGAGAAATACCAAAGTGAATGTGAGGTGTGGTCATATGGGCATCGCCGCTATTCCCGACTTGACCCAGCACCTGTCCCGCTTCCACCCGAACTCCCGCCCTGATTCCCGGTTGGATCGCTGAGAGGTGCGCACCGTAGTAACGAACGCCGTCGTCCCCAATGATTGCGATGTACAATCCCCCGCGCAGGGCCGGATTGTCCATAATCGGCTCCCAGCGATCTTCATACGAGACAAAGTCAACCGAGCCGTTCGTTACGGCAACAAACTTGGTCCCTTCTGGAGCGAAGATATCCGTGGCCGGATAACCGTGACTTGCAAGGCCCTCGGCAAAATCAGCCAGATTCGCTGGCTGGACAGGAAAAACATAGGTCCAAAGAATCGGGGTCTGAGAGGGGGTTTCGGCCAATGTTTCGGTCGGTGTTTCGGATGGTATGAATGTGGACGTTTTTGAATCAGTTGGGGATTCGATAGGAGTGAAAGTGGCGGGCAGGAGAAAAGGGGGAACTGTAACGATTGGAAGAGGTGCCGAGGGGGGAGAGGGCAGCGGTAAAGGGAAACCCAGCCTCTGGGAGCAACCGGCCAACAGAAATCCGAGAATCAGGAGAAGGCTCCGTTTCATGGCTCAAGTCTACTTTATTTGCGGAATGCTGCGCGGTCCGGGATATCCTGCGCAGCCCGGCGCAGGATATCAAAGGCAATATCTATCAGCAGGTCCAGGCGATTTGATGCGACCGGTTCCCCGTTATCAGCTTGTTCTAATAATTTGATGATATTGCCGCGCAATCCACTTGCGTGTCGTGCCCAGTTTGAGTCAACCGAAAGCCGTTCCAGGCGGACGGCGAGCAGGCGCAGGAGATCGATCGGCTGGTTTTCAGTCACGAGGTAATTATAGCGTATGGCGATGTTTCGTCAGGTTGGATCGCAATTTGTTATTTTACAGTCACTAAACGCTGGGGATTTATTTCTTGATTTCTTCGAGAAATTTCTGAGTTGTCTCGATGAGTTTCGATCGCACCAAACGGGCATCCTGACCGGCTACCTGCATTCCCAGAACGACGCCACCAACCACGGGGGGGACGGTCAGGCGCAGCAATCTTGCGCCCGGCGCCGTGCGATGGATGGTCGCTCGCATACTTTCGGTCATTAACGGATGCCCGTCGTAGAGGCTGCCGATCAGTACTACATCAAAGACCTCATTTTGCAGATCCAGTTGGTTGATGACGCTAACGGCCATCATCCCCAGTTCGTTGCCAGCCCAACGAATGACTTCCAAGGCTTGCAGGTCTCCCTGCCGGGCGATCTCGAAGACAAGCAGGATCATGGCCGGGTCAAATTCAAAGCGGCCAAGATAAATGCCTTCCACCAGATCGTCCAGGTTTTTGGCTCCGGTATGTTGTATAAAGGCAGGAGTAAGGGCAGTGGCGGGTCCGCGCTTAACCCACTCGAAAGTAATCGCGCGCATTGCCCGGTCATGGATATCGGAACCTCCGGCAGCTTCCCCGGACCAATGACTGCCGCCACCTACGACGCGGCCTTCACGCTGGTGATCCCGGCTCCAGCCGCGGCAATTGCAGCCGGTCCCCGAAACGACCGAGACGCCCCATCCTTCTGCAGCGCCGGCAAGAATCCCAAGAGTGGCGTCATTGACGATTTCCAAACGACACAGTATTTTCAAAGGCTGAATGGCGTCCAGATGAGCCTGCCGCTGGCTGGGCCAGTCGTAACCGCCCAACCCCATTCCAGTTCCGGAAATTTGTGAGATGTTGATTTTCGCCATCTCAAGGACCTGGGTGGTTACTGCGAGCAGGTTCTTGGTCAGTCCGTCGTAGCCGACGGACTCCCAGTTACCGGGTCCGGAATGGGAGAAGCCTATAGCCTGTCCGGTTTCATCTGCGATCAGGGCGTGAGTCTTGGTTCCACCAACATCAACACCGAGGAAATATCTCATTATCCTTTTCCAAAAACAGATTTATTTAAAAAACTGAGGTAAATATGATTTGTGGGTTTCTAGCATATCGTCCAAAACTTCCTGCACCTTGTCCGCTTTGGGGCCGAGTGGATGGGCGAGCAGGGCCTGGTAGGCGGCATTGCGGTCGCCATGGACAGCTGCCTCCACGGTCAGCAATTCGAAGGCTTTGACATGGGCGATCAAACCAAAGCAGGAGGGGGGCAAGGGCGGAGCCGGGATGGGATGGATACCCTGCAGATCGATCTTGCAGGGCATTTCCAACACCCAATCGGCAGGCCACTCCTTGACCGCACCGTTGTTGCAGACATTGACCACTTCCACGCGACCGAGGTTGTTGAAGTGCGAGTCGATCAACCGGGTGGCAAGTGTGGAGTAGTACGCCCCGCCGCGCAACATCAGGTCGGCGGGAGGCTCTGTCAGGGTGGGACTCGCATACTGGCTTAAAAGCCCTTTTTCAATCTCGCTGACTTCCTCGCCACGAGTAGGCGGCCATTTTCGCTGGTCGGCCAGTTTATGGTCGGTGTAGTAGAAATATTGAAGATAGGAATTCGGTAACATCCCCAGCGACTCTAGGGTGCGAACATCCCAATCCGGTTCCTGCTCGCGCCGATGTTGATCCAGGTATACCGGGAACAAATGCGGCCACAAATCTTCACCGTCCACAGTGAAGCCGCGGTGCCAGGTTAGGTGGTTCAGGCCGAGGGTTTGCAGGGCGGCGCGCTCGGGTTCAATGTCCGTGCCAAGAAGTTTTCCGACCTTTTCAAGGAAGTCCATTTTGATGGTGATGCCCACATTACAGACCCCTGCGGCAGGCACGTCGGCAGCGTAGCGATTCAGGGCCTCGGTTACCAGGCCAGACGGGTTGGTGAAGTTCAGTAGCAAAGCACTGGAGGCAATCTCGCGCATATCCCTGGCAATATCCAGCACCACCGGGATGGTACGCAAAGCTTTGGCCATACCGCCGATGCCGGTGGTCTCCTGTCCGATGAGATCGTGACGCCTGCCGAGGTATTCATCCCGTATGCGGGCGGGCATCTGTCCCACCCGTAATTGGGTGATGACGTAGGACGCCCCGCAGATGGCTTCCCTCTGATTGATGGACAGAACCACTTTGAAGGGATTGCCATTAGAAGCCACCATGCGTTGGGCGAATCCACCAACGATGTTAAGCCGGGCAGCGTCGATGTCCATGAGCCAGAGTTCGGTGAGTGGAATGCGGTCTTTTCGGGCCAGAAACCCATTCACAAGTTCGGGGGTATAGGTCGAACCGCCTCCGATAACGGTTATTTTCATATTCCTTCTCCATTTCCAGATCGGGCGCGCTTATAAGCCACATTCAATATTTATATAATGACCAGTCCCTATTCTCCAGCAGGAACAGGTGCCTGGTGGTGTTGATGCATTTCATAATATTCCCTTTCTGCGCATCGTATATATTTTGGGGATTAACCTAGGGATGTGGGAAGGTCGAAGACGGAATCCAGGGACGTTTTCCAAGCAGGAGTTTGGTGGCGAACATTTGTCTGATCTTCTCGTGGGAACTTGACATATTGCACCAATAACTGTTACTTCCAGAACTGCGGCAGATATTCTTTGTAACTGGCCAAGTAGTCATCCAAAATCTTTTTTGCCAGTTCGAAATCGTTAACCACCGGGTCGAGCAGGAGGCATTGCAGGGCTTTCTGGCGCGAGCCCTCGACGGCCGCGTCCACGCATAACCGGGCGACGGTGACTTCCCGGCGCAGGATTTCGGCCACCGGTTCAGGGAACGCTCCAACATGAACCGGGTGGATGCCGGCGCCGTCTACTATCACAGGCGTCTCAACCGTACAGCCGAGCGGCAGGTTGGTGATCTGGCCTTGATTGAACAGGTTGGCTGCTAGGTGGTAGTGTGTAGTCGCTCCAGCAAGATTCTCGATCATCTCAAGTGCGCCCTCGGAATCTGTATCTTTCAGGCCATCAATTGTTGTCTGGCCATCAGCCATGCTTTTGTGGCGTTCATGCTGGAATTCTCGTATCGCCGCGTTCAGGTCCCAGTCGTAGAGGGGGAGGTGGTACTTTTCCCAGGGTTTGATGACCGGGTCGGAAACCCAGGGCAGGTACTCACACAGGTGCGAATCACCGGAAACGGGGAACAGGTCGAAGGTCTCGAACATACGCCGGGTCAGTGGTTCAAAGGCCGGGTCCAGCTCGAAGAAGCGCTTCCGGAAGAGCGGATAAAGGTCTTCACCGGTCTGGCGGTTGCGGATTGAAAGGATCCACGAGAAATGGTTCAGCCCGGCGGCACGGATGTCCACCAGCGGAACGATCTGCTTTTTTACCTGGCTGTGGAGCGGGGCTTGCAGGGGGTCGGCGTGCATTCCGATAATGCCATCCGGAACCGTGATGCCCAGGTCTTTCGCCAGGGCAATCCCGACCATGATGTAACCAATGTATATCTGGTGGCAAAGACCTACAACCTTTATTTTGCTGTGCCGGTTGACTGCGTCGCAAATGCGGATCATCGGGTTAGTGTAGTTGACCAACCAGGCCTCGGGACAGGCTTTCTCCATATCGTGGGCGATTTCCAGGACCGGGCTGATATTGCGGGCTGCGTGCGCAAAACCGCCCGGGCCACCATTCTCGGCGTACGGTTGCCGGACCCCGTACCGGAGCGGGATCTCGAAGTCTTTTCTCCACAGGCCTTCGCGCGCCCCGACCTCGATGGCCGAGACGACGAAGCTGGTGTCGCTGTCCAGCGCATCTTTGTGACTGGCGTGGGTGGTGATGGTTATACCCGAGTCCCATTCACGATTCAGCCGTTCGGCAAGACGCCTGACGATATCAAGCGTCTCGGGGTTGTGATCAACAAGAGCCAGGGTACTACCTTGCAACTTTTTTGACCGCATAATGGTAGCGAGGGCCGCTTCTTCAAAACCTCCGCCTGCATCGGGACTTTTGGAGTATTTGTCAATCGGAACAGAATAATTGTTGCCCAGTTTCTTGGAACCCATCAGGGCGGAGAGGGTATTCTCTCCAAAAGAAGCGCTACCTGCGCCGATAATAACGATTTTGGTTGGGAGTGTCATGGTAGTCAAATCAATAGATAATCAAGAATTTCCTTGCACAATATTAAAGCGTTTTCTGAAAGCGCTTACAAAGTATAACGAATTCTTCAACCGGAGTCAACTCTTTCAGAGAAAATTCAGGGATGGCGGAAATTGTCGTCCGAGAGACGGGCAGAAGGGACCGAGTCACCCTTCCTTCCTGGGTCTGCTATTTCGGTATTCAAGTAACCTCCGAATTCTTGCATGCCGTTCCCGGGTCAGAGGATAGAACCAGGTGATGATGACCGCTGAGAATAACAGTACTGCGCCCAAGGGGCCAATTAAAACGCGGATAGCCGTCAAAGTAATGGGAGATTGTACGAAGGTTGTTGCGCCCTCCGGTGGGGTCTGGTAACCGAACCAGCCCAGAACCTGCAGAGCGATAAAGATTGCCAGTGCACCGGTCAGCTTGCGAACGAAGTTCTTGACCCCGTAATAAATCCCCTCCTGGCGGCGTCCTGTACGTAATTCGTCCCACTCGATGACGTCCGGGAACATGGCATCCGGAAGGATGTGTGCGGCCGAAACGCTCAACCCAGCCAGGAAAGCCATCCACAGTACCAGTGTGACCTGCCCGGGACGGACGAGGAAAATTCCGATTTGCACTCCGGCCCAGAAGACCATCCCAATGATGTAAGCGATGTGTTTGCCCACTCGATGGGCTAGCCACAACCAGAAGGGCAGTACGATGATCGCCGTTGTGAGTAGCAGCGCAAAGACCGCTGATTCGATTGGCAGGGAAATACCGAGCAATATTACCGAGGTCAACATGTTGCCGTGGGCGATCCAATAAAGCAGGTAGAAGGGCAGGGCAAGCGCCACCATGTCGAAAGTGATCCAGTTCAGCATGTAGATGAGCGTCGCGAAGCGGAATGGAACATTGGCCCAGGCGGTGCGGACGGTTTGCCCGAAGGTCACTGATTCCTGTGGTCGGTCTGCCGAGCCGTAACGCTCACGGACAACGGCAAAGATGAGCAGGAACGGGATGGCGGCCAGCCCACCGAAAATTCCGGCCACGATCAAGTACCCCTGCTGGAGGGTCAAACCAGCGGCCAGGGCCGCGTCAATGATGGCTGGAGCGGCGACCGCGGTAACCAGAGATGCCAGCAGGTTGAAGAAGATACGGAAGCTGGTCAGAGTCGTGCGTTCATCGTAGTCTGAGGTCAGCTCGGGCAGCAGCAAGGAAAACGGCACGCCACACAATGTCTCCAGCGTGTCGCTGATCATAAAAGCCAGGGTGACGGTGGCAGCCAGTGCGACCTGGTTGTGCCAGGGTGGAGCCCACCACAGCAAAAGGAAACTTGCCCCGAAGGGGATGGCGAAAATAAGCAGGAACGGTCGGCGCCGCCCCCAACGGCTTCGCATCCGGTCGGTCAGGATGCCTACCAGCGGGTCGTTAATCGCATCCCAGGCAATGCCGACCAGCGCGGCGAAAGAGGCCAGCCGCGGGTCCAGCCCGACCACGTCTGTCAGGAAGATGGCATAGAAGATCTGGCGCAAGGTTCCATAACTAGCCTCGCTCCAGTCACCGGTTCCATAAGCCAGCTTGACCCAGAATGAAAGCACATCACTTTTTACAAGGCTGCTTTTTTCACGCATGAATGCTCCTTGCCACAATGACTGATAAACAATTAACCCCACTTTTACCAGATTTCCTCGAGGCAAGCAGGATTGTTAAGGATATAATTGCCTCAATGACCGATCCATCCAAATCTTCCCTGGCCGACAATCTAAGATCCCTGGGTGTCAAAGTCGGTGGGAGGGACTTACAGTCTGCTGCGCGGCCTCTGAAAATGGACTTTCCCATCCAATCCGTGGTGGAGGGTCGGTTTATTTCCACCAGGCAGGGTGAAACATTCGTTTCCGAACAGACCTATCCATCCACTTACTGTCATGGTCTCACTCCGCTGCGCGCCGGTGTGCCGCTCCTGACGGTTGCACAATGGGCACGCGATGCGCGACTCACAACCCTGCCGCTCGATTCTTTTGCCTTCCTGGATATCGAGACCTCTGGTCTGGCGGGTGGGACGGGCACATATGCCTTCCTGGTGGGCGTGGGGCGCTTCGAGGGCGAACAATTCCGCCTGGCGCAATTCTTCATGCGAGATCCATCTGAGGAAGCCGCGTTACTCGAAGGGTTGATTGATTTCCTGGCTCCCTGTGCTGCACTCGTCACTTTCAACGGTAAAGCCTTCGACGCACCATTGTTGGTCACGCGATACTCGCTTCATAGCATCCCGATTCCATTCAAAGATTTTGCGCATCTCGATCTACTGCCCCTTGCGCGGCGACTCTGGCGTGACCGTCTGCCCAGCCGGGCTTTGAAATACATCGAAGAGAATGTCCTCGGCGCGCCACGCACCGCTGATGAAGTCCCTGGTTACGAAATCCCTTATCTCTACTTCGACTACCTGCGCACGGGCGATGCCGCCCCGTTAAAGGGGGTGTTCTACCATAACGCCATGGACGTTGTCGCGCTAGCCGCACTGATGAACCATATGGCGACCATTCTGCACGACCCATTTGACGGACATGTGCAGCACGGGTTGGATTTCATTTCGCTGGCGAAACTATTCGAAGACCTGGACCGGCGGGAGGAGGCGGCTTGTCTATACGAACGCGGCTTGCAGGCGGGCTTGAGCAAAGCAGACTTTGGTGCAGCTGTGCAAAGGCTATCCGCGCTGCAACGCCGCCGCGGCGACCTCGAGTCTGCCACAGCATTGTGGCAACAAGCCGCTGCCGAAGGACATGTCTATGCCCATGTCGAACTGGCGAAACACTACGAGCATCACAATCGCAACATTGCAGAAGCACTGAAATGGACCCTGAGTGCAGTTGGGCTGGTCGGTTCGCTTGATATCCCGCGGTATGAAATCCGTCATTGGATGGAAGAACTGGACCATCGTAAGAAAAGATTGCAGAAGAAGTCACAGAAGTAATCTGCTGGCTTCCTTCCATAAGGTACAAAAATATGTATCGAAAGCATTCCAACCTTTTGCCCTCTTTTGGCTTGCTGATGGTCGCCCTGTTCATGTTGTCATCTTCAGCATGTGGCGGTGGAACTCCGGCTGCCACCGGCGGGAAGCTCAGGGTCCTGGCGACAACCAGCATTGTTGGTAATATTGTCAGCCAGGTGAGCGGGGATTCAATAGATCTGACCATTCTGATGCCTGTCGGCACCGATCCGCACGACTTCCAGCCGCGCCCGCAGGACGCAGCCGCCCTCGCCGATGCCCAGATTATCTTTTCCAACGGAGCCGGGTTGGAGGGATTTCTCCAGCCATTGTTGGAAAGCAGTGGAACATCGGGCAAGCTCGTCGAAGTGTCGACGGGGATAACACTCCTGCCATTGCCGGGCAGTAATCCGGGGACAGGAGACCCGCATACCTGGATGGACCCAAACAACGTCACCAAATGGACCCAAAACATCGCTGCAACCCTTTCCGCTGCGGACCCGGCAGACGCGGTGCGTTACATGACCAATGCCGAAGCATATGCCGTCTCGCTACACGACCTGGATACCTGGATCCGCTCCCAGGTGGCGCAAATCCCACCGCAGAACCGCCTGCTGGTAGCGGATCACGCTGTGTTGGGCTATTTCGCGGCTCAGTACGGTTTTACGCAGGAGGGTACCATAACCGGATCGTTCAGCTCTGAGGCCGCACCTTCAGCCCGGGAGTTGGCTGCCCTCGAAGATAAAATCCGCCAGTTGGGGGTCCGGGCGGTGTTCGTCAGCGAGGCTGTCAACCAGACTCTGGCCGACCAGGTTGCCGCGGATACCGGGATAAAGTCTGTCTGGATCTATCATGCCACGCTGACGGCTTCTGACGGCCCGGCGGCGAGTTACTTGGAGTTCATGCGATATAATGTCCAGGCGATCGTGGAAGCCTTGAAGTAATGTATCCTAACACCCATCACCAACCTGACCAACCTATTCTGGACGTCCTGCACCTTTCTGTCAGTTACGAGGGAGGCTTGGCGCTGGAAAATATTTCTTTTCACCTGCACGCCGGGGAACGGGTGGCAGTTGTGGGACCGAACGGCGCTGGAAAAAGCACCCTGTTCAAAGTGGTGGCGGGAGTGTTACCACCCACTTCCGGCGAAGTGAAAATCTCGGGCTACGGCCCACGCGGACACATTTGCATCGCTTATGTGCCCCAACGCAGCCAGGTGGACTGGCGCTTCCCGGCCAGCGTGGCGGATGTGGTGATGATGGGCCGCATCGGGCAGGTGGGCTTTTTTCGATGGCCGCGCCGTTCCGACTGGGATACTGTTCATGCGGCCCTCGAAGCAGTAGATATGGATTCAATGGCTGACCGTCAGATTGGAGAACTCTCCGGCGGTCAACAGCAGCGCACTTTTCTGGCACGCGCCATGGCGCAGGAGGCTGAACTGGTACTGATGGATGAACCGCTCAATGGCCTGGATACACCCTCGCAGGAAGCAATTTTGATCTTGCTGGATAAACTGCGCCAGGAGAAGATCACGGTCATGGTTGCCACCCACGACCTGGGACAAGCGGCCAGCCACTTTGACCGCGTCATGCTGCTCAATCACCAGTTGGTCCGTTTTGGATCGCCTCAGGAGGTGCTGACCAGTGAGAACCTGTTGCGCGCTTACGGTGGTCATGCCCAGATGATCAGGGGTGCGGATGGTTCGACCACCCTGGCTGATACGTGTTGTGATGGGGAAGAAGCTTATGAATAACCTGTTCAACATATTCCTCCAGCCGTTCTCCTATGACTTCATGCTGCGAGGATTGGCGGCATCGGTCATTGTTGGCGTTGTGTGCTCAGTGGTGGGTGTGTACGTTGTTTTGCGCGGCATGGCCTTCTTCGGGGATGCCCTGGCACATGCCGTCCTGCCAGGCGTGGCGCTTGGATACCTGCTCAGCGGCGGCAGCCGGGACACCCTTTTCTGGTGGGCGCTTGGCGCAGCAGTGCTGGTGGCACTGGCTGTGGGACGCATTTCGAAAAATGCCGAGATCCGGGAAGATACCGCCATCGGCATCCTGTTTGCAAGTATGTTCGCCCTTGGCATTGCCCTGATCTCCACCGTCCGCAGTTATAGCGTGGACCTGAGCCATTTCCTGTTCGGCAACGTGCTCGGCGTCTCAACCCGAGACCTGGTCCTGACATCTCTCTTCGGCGGGGTGGTGCTGGTGACGATCTTCCTCTTCTACAAAGAGTTCCTGGTCTTGTCATTTGACCCGGTCCTGGCAGCGACCCTGCGGCTCCCGTCTGACCTGCTGAACAATATCCTGCTCATTCTGATGGCGCTGACGGTTTCCATCGCCATGCAGACGGTTGGAGTGGCGCTGATGGTGGCGATGCTGGTCACTCCGGCGGCGACTGGCTCGTTGCTTACCCAGCGTCTGTGGCATGGGATGTTCGTCTCGGCTGCCATCGGGGCTTTCTCGGCGGTGACCGGTCTGTACCTGAGTTACTACTTTAACATTGTTTCTGGTTCGGCCATTGTGCTGACGGCCACCACCATTTTCCTGCTGGTTTTTCTTTTCCAACCTAGGCGGGGGCTGGTGTGGAAGAAAAGTTTAGGTAGGAATTGAGAATGGCAAACCGTATGCCTGTACTGTTTATCGGTCATGGCAGCCCGATAAATGCCATCGAAACTAACGAGTTCAGCCGCTCCTGGATTGAAGAAGGAAAAGCCTTGCCGCCTCCGAAATTCATCTTGTGCATCTCGGCTCATTGGGAGACCAAAGGGACAAAAGTCACCGCAATGGAGAAGCCGCGCACAATATACGACTTCTACGGATTCCCGCCCGAACTCTATGCGATGAAGTATCCCGCTCCTGGTTCACCTGAACTAGCCAGGCGCGTCCGGGAGGTGGTCGGCGCGGATGCATCCACTCCGGACCTGGCCTGGGGTCTGGATCATGGCACATGGTCGGTGTTGGCGCGCCTGTTTCCCAAAGCAGATCTGCCGGTCATCCAGTTGAGCCTGGATGTTACAAAAACAGCCCAGGAACATTATGAACTGGGGCAGCAGCTCAAGCCCTTGCGCGACGAAGGGGTACTGATCGTCGGCAGCGGGAATATCGTCCACAACCTGCGGATGGTCGTTTTCGATGGACTCGCATACGCCTGGGCGGTGGAATTCGATGGCAAGGTCAGACAGTGGATGATCGATGATGCCCACGAAGGGATCATCCAGTACGACAAGCAAGGAATTGAGGCTGAGCTAGCCATAAATTCGGCTGAGCATTACAAACCCTTGCTGTATGTTCTGGGGGCGAAAGAGCCGGGTGAAAAGGTCAATTTTTTCACTGAAAAGGTATTCCACGGTTCAATCTCGATGCGGTCAGCCAGGATCGGGTAGAAACAGAGTCCGTGGTAGTTACAGTCTTTGCGGGTGCCCCGGTTCTCGCATATCATCCCGTTTCCCTCGGTGAGCCCCGAATCCATCACGGGGTGCGGGACGGGATATGGACCATCGTCTACGAGACAACACCAAACGCGTCCGCTAGTTTGTTCTGGAAATTGAACCTAATTGTATTTCTAACTAAATCCATTTTAGCTGGTTCATTGGTTGATACACAGCGGGCGAGGTAGCTAAAAACACCGACATTTCTCCGAAAACATCAAGCTTGACAAAACCGGCTGTCCCTGCTTGCGCCAGGGATAAGCTATCGTATTGGTAAGACCTGTCTGGTTTCAAAGAATATGTAGAGATGAAGAGGAGGAAGGAAAACGCTGGAAGCAATAAATATTAGCGAGGTCTTGTTTTAAATATATATTTCCTGTATAGTATACAGAATGGTCAATAATGCAAGATTATTGGTAACCGCTCAGCCATCCGGTAGGCTGCTATTTCGAAGCCAGTTAAAGCGGGCTAGCTCCTATATGATCGGGCACAACGCTTTTGGTCTGAGCAGTTACGATTATTGTAAAATGGATCGGGTTGAGTTAGGGTGGGAACAAGAGTCTGGACAAGTGCAACTTCAGACGAATCAAAATTCGGAGTGAAAGTGGCACATGAATCATGAAGGTAGGATGATCATATGAGCAAAGAAACATTAACCCGAACAACATTTGATCGTTATGCGACCATTTTCATGGCGGTCGTTTGCGCCATCAGCCTCCTGGCGTTGACAGGCTGGGTGATCGACCAACCGATCCTTGCCTCCCTCAGCCCTAAATTCATTCCCATGGCTCCCTCTTCTGGGTTGATATTCTTGGGAATTTGCGGCACATGGCTCATCCAAAAGGTTTTGGGAGGCAGGCACTGGATTAGGATATTTTCGCAGATCAGCCTGGTGGGGATTTTGATCACCGTTCTCATCCTGGCCACCAGATACTTTACCGGGCTCGGACCCGATTTCGAACAATTGCTCGTCCCAAACCCCATGATGTTCGGTCAAACAATAACCGCCCACATGTCACCTCTGACCGCCCTGGGTTTCTTCCTGGCGATCCCGGCATTTCTTTTGATTACCGGTGGCGAAGCGGGCAAAGGTATAAGAACCGCATCCGCCAGCCTATCCCTGGCCGTATTACTCCTCAGTAGTATTAACCTCCTGGGATATGTGTACGGAGCGCCGCCTTTTTATGGGGGCACGCTCATCCCGGTGTCAATTAACAGCGCGCTCTCATTCTTGTTCCTCAGCCTTGGGCTGCTGATGACAGCGGGTCCCGCCTGCTGGCCGGTCAGCATGTTCACCGGCTCCTCCATCAAGGCACGCTTGATGCGGGCGTTCCTTCCGGCTTCGATATTGACCGCCCTGATACAGGGTTTTCTCAGCACGGCAAATATCTCCTGGATCAACAATCCGGCGTTGAAGGTGGCCACCGCCGCGCTTTTGGCTTTTTTGATCGTCTTCCTTATCATATACATCCTCTCAAATAGGTTAAATGCAGAAATTGAACTCAGCGATCGGGAGCGCTTTCAAGCAGAAAAAATACTCAGGCAAAGCGAGATGCGCTTTCGCACCCTGGCTGAGACCGCCAATGATGCCATCATCAATATTAATCGGGAGGGTCATATCTTATTTTGGAACCGGGCTGCGGAAACGATATTTGGCTATTCAGCCGGCGAAATGACCGGCAAACCGCTGGACAGGGTGATGCCGGATGGATTCCTTGCAGCCCATCGCCAAGGATTGGAGCGGGTTGTATTAACCGGAGAAACCCATATCATCGGAACGACGGTTGAAGTGGTCGGGCTGGGAAAGGACGGTCATGAGTTCCCGCTGGCGCTTTCCCTGGCTACCTGGCAGGTGGATGGAGAGGTATTTTTCACCGGTATCGGTCGCGACATCACGGAACGCAAGCAGGCAGAGGATGCGTTGAAGGAGGGCGAAGAAAAGTTCCGCAACCTCTTTAGCAATGCTGGCATAGGCATGTTCAGAACGCGGCTGGATGGATCAGAGATCCTGGATGTGAACGATAAGTTTCTTTCGATCTTCGGTCGTTCGCGTGAGGAGATGGGCGGTTCTGCTTCGGCGATCCATTGGGCGGATCCACGTGAGCGGAAGGAGATGGTACGCCGGCTCGAAGCCGAAGGTCATGTGAATGATTTCGAGTGTGGGATGCTGAACAAGCAAGGGGAGGTCAGAAGATGTATCACATCTTTGCAGCTGAACCGGGAGCAGGGGATCCTGGAGGGGTCGATCCTGGACATCACCGAGCGCAAGCGCAATGAATTGGTCCAGAATGCAATATTCAGGATCACCCAGGCTGCATTGACCAGCGAGGGCATCGATGCACTTTACCGATCCATACACTCGATCCTGGGAGAACTGGTCCCGGCACAGAATTTCTTCATTGCCTTGATCGACCCGGCCAGCAACCTGATCAGCTTCCCCTACTATATTGATCAATATGACGAACCGCCAACCGCACCGACCCGCATCCAGGGTCTGACCGGATACGTCATTCGGACCGGACGTCCCTTATTAGCCACCCGGGAGATCCTGGACCAGCTCGTGGAACAAGGCGAAGTGGAGGCATTGGGGACGCCGGGTGTGGACTGGATGGGTGCGACATTGAAAGTGGAAGGACGCATCATCGGGGTCATGGCGGTGCAAAGTTACACAGCGGGGACCCATTTTCAACAGGAGGACTTGACCCTGTTGGAATTCATTTCCTCACAGGTGGCCCAGGCGATCGAGCGCAAACGTTTGGAGGAGGAGGTACGCAGCCTTTCATTGACCGATGAACTGACCGGTTTATTCAACAGGCGGGGCTTCAACCTCCTGGCCGAACAGGAGCTGAAATTGGCGCAACGATTTAAGAGAAGCGTGATGTTGTTCTTCGTCGACCTGGATGACCTGAAGATGATCAATGACAGCCTGGGACACGCACATGGCGACCTGGCATTGAAGGAGGTAGCCACCATATTGAAAGAAACCTTTCGCGAGGCGGATGTCTCGGCCCGCATCGGCGGAGATGAGTTTGTGGTCCTTTGTCCAGATTTATCCGTGCAGAACGCCGATATCCTGACAAAACGCCTCCAGTCCACCCTGGAGAGGCGCAACCAGCAGAGAGACCAGCCCTATCAATTGACCCTCAGTATGGGCTCCGCGTGCTATGATCCTGAGGTTCCATGCAAAGTGGGTGAATTGATCGCCCAGGCAGATGACCTGATGTACATTCAGAAACAAGCCCAGAAGGGAAACAAGTAGGCCGGGTTGAAAGTGCAGCGCCCGAAATGGGCAAAACCGACGCAGATGGTGATGGAGAAACCCGGCCGTTAGACGAAACCGCACCGCCCTCCGGATTTGGGCGGTGCGGAATGATTCTTCGCCATATCGGTTACCACTTTCCCCACTGGCGGTCGATGATAGCTTGAAGCCATCTCGGCTAGGGAACCTGAAATTATATCAAGGTAGTGACGAAAAGGGTATACAATAGAAAACCTTTCCAAAATTCTTCACCAGTTGTACGCAAATGAAGGTAATTCTGTATTGACGTGAATATATGGATTAGTGGAGGTCATTCGATTCGCCTAATGGCAATTGATTTGGGAGGTAGTCATGGATCTAATTTGGGGTAGAAAGGATGCACTCACCACCTGGGTTATGTTTATAATAGATTCCCTGCCAGAAAGCAGGCTGGTCCATATTCAGTATTCTGATTATGGAAGAAATTTACACTGAAAAACCGTGAAATCTCTTCATTCCACAAAATGTTGATTCGCGCGAAGAGCATGAGGATGGTTGTAATAACTGATAGTGGGGTTCGGCCGCGTTTCAAGAGGGGGAATTCAGTGCCAAAGAAGATGTATAGAGTTCCATCTGAGGTCTCAATCGCACACGTTGTGCCTCCATGCCCGATTACCGTTGGATTCGCCGTCCAGTATAAACCGTCAGCGCTCGTCGCGAGGTGGATCTCGCTCTTCAGAGGATCTCCTGCTCGGGGGTCTCCTTGCCGCCGATCGATTCAAAAACGCGCACTTTGGTATTGCTGGTAGCGGTCAGATGCACGCCGTTTGAATTGATCACTACCTTCGAAAGGACTTCTATCCGGCTGGCGAGATCGCCGCTTCCAATTTTTCGCGCGCTTACCGTCGGCGTTTGCATAACTTGTTGCCCGTTCCGCGTAAAAATAATGATGGCTGTCCACTGCGGGTTGAACGCATTTGATCGGGAAGATCGGAGTCTTCCAACAATAAATTCATATACTACACCGTGGGCAAATAACTCGCGTTGACCTCCGAAAAGTTTCCCATGGAAGTGGGATTGCGGTCTGCGTCAGGCTTGGGGTCAAATTGGGTGTTTTGGTTGGTTCCGAAGTGGGGGAGCTTGTGGGGGTGCTTGGTTCTGTTTGGACCACAATTTCCGTTCGGGGGAACATTCAACGGGTTCTGGGAATTTTATATAGATTGATTACATCCGGAAAACAAGATGCTCACGGTAATAAGTCCGGCTGCGGTCAACCTGAGTTTCGAATTCGTGGTTTTCTCCTGGCTGGTAACTGCCTTTGAGTTCATTCTGGCAGGCTGTAATTTTATTATCCATATTTTAGAGGAGTTCATTGATTTTATAAAGCTGTCTTACCGCCCGCCGCGTGTTTTTCGAGGCGAACACGAGATCAATGCTGGCAGGGGGGAATTTGCTTATTGAATATTAAACCGTATCCAAATGATAACGTCCACCAAATACCCACCGCAATGAATATTGTTGAGAAAGTCACAGGAAGAAGATAATATCTATCCCAGTCCAGCGGAGTGAATATCGGCGGAAGGGAAGAAAATGCGCTAACAATAAGAATAGCCATCGAAGCCGGGTTATTATTGAGACGTTTTATGTATTGCAAGGACCGGATCAATATATAAGAAATTCCGATCAGGAAGAATATGAAATTAAAATATTGTGATCCATCGAACCGGATAGCGGCGTAGCTTTGAAAGACCCTGACAGGAACAACCTGGAGGCGCTGATTGAATCCCTCAATTCTGGAATTGGGATAATCCGCCTGCTGAGCCCGCATTATAGCCGCTCTTTGATTGATCAATGTTCCAAATCTGACCAATGGATCTGGCCATAAATATTGATTGAGGAAGATGAATGTAAATTGACTGGATAGGATGACAATCAGAATAGCCAGCATACAAAAACGGATCTTCAATGTAGTGGTCTGAATTTTCCTGAATGCAACAATGATGGCGATCGTAATTCCACATGCCAATGTTGATAAACCATTTAACTTCGAAGATCCTGCCAAACCTGACCCAACTCCGAGGATTATTGAATATATGTACAATATCCCAGGGTTTCTTATCTCCTTATTATCAGAATCCAGCAGTAACTTATATGTTATCAGCAAGATTAACATAATACTTGCCAGTAAAGGTGATTCACTCATCGCCCTCTTTAACATGAGTTGAAAATAAGAACTGTACGTACATAACCCTATCCAAATATAGGCCGGTATTCGTCCAGCTAATATCTTTAGCAAAATAAACCCTGCGAATATTGATGTGACAGCAAGAATTCCCATTGGCAACCTTGACCACCACAGGAGCTCGTCTGAAGGCATCCTCCCCTGCTCAATATTTGTTTTATAATCTTTCCCAAAATCCCAGGGATCGTTTAGATCTGAAATTCCAAGGCCGCCAATTATGCGACCAAGGCCAATGATATATGGGGGCAATGGTGGATTTATAAGTGCCCAGTAGGATTCCTTCCACCCAGGTGATTTATTATTTCCATGAACAAATGCTTCAAAGATAGAACTGTTTGCGATCCACTGGCTTTCGTCCGGGTGAAAAGTCACTGGAGCGAGATCGCCACAATAGACAAAAATCATTAAAGAGAGAATTAGTCCGCACTCCAATAACTCCCATGTTTGATTATTGCGCATGTTCGACTCGCTTGCTGACCGGAAAGGATAAGAAAGTAAATAGTCCCTGCCGATAAACAATAAAAACTTGAAAAGGGTAAATTATTCCCTCCCCTGCCCGATCTGGAACAAGCCTGCAAGACTTCTTCAATTTGACAGTAAAGAAAACGGCGAACCAAATTGGTGCGCCGTTGATTTTATGAAACTCACTCTTTCTTTTCAGATCTGTCTTCAGGGCTCTTTTCGGCACTCTTTTCAATATTCTTCTCAGCACTCTTCTCAGTACTCTTCTCGGAACTTATCCCGGTCTTCGCGGCCGGTTCCTTGCTTTCGCCACTTTCCTTGCTTTCTTTCTTTTGTTCCGCCTTCTCATCTGCCTTTTTGGCTGCCTGTCCGGAAGGGGAATGATGGTCGGTGGCGTAGAAGCCGGATCCCTTGAAAACAATTCCCACTGGCAGGTAAACTTTCTTTAAAGCCCGCTTACCGCATTCCGGGCAACGGAGGAGCGACTGGTCACTGAACGACTGTTGTTTTTCGAACTGCACACCGCAATTGCTGCAACGATAAGCGTAAACTGGCATTCTTTATTCCTTCTTACCTCGATTACTGGCGGAACATTATAGCGCACTCACAGGGCAGCGGCAAGAGGCTGGTGATGGATAGACGTGGAATTTTGTTTCCGAAACAACTCACACAACTAAGACTGCGAAAATATCAGACCCAAGATCCCGCTTTTTTCAAGGCTTTATCAAAAGGAAAGTTCATGGATTGATTTATTTTCCAGTAATATCTTCTTGGTTATTTCAATGTCCGTCTGGATTCGTTCCACCAGCGCCTCCACCGATGAAAACTTCTTTTCTGGGCGAAGGTACTCCACGAACTCCAACCTGACTTGCTGACCGTAAAGGTCACGGTTAATATCCAAGAGATGGGTTTCGATAGCCGGGGCAGGAAGATCGGGAGTGAAGGTTGGGCGGACGCCGACGTTGGTGGCAGCCGGATGTTTTATCGTTTCCCAGGAACTCTCACCAGAAAATTGGCTTGAGTTCACAAGCCAGGCCCAGCAGGCATAGATCCCGTTGGCAGGGATGATCTTTCCGGCCGGAACTTGGATGTTGGCAGTGGGGAGGCTAATTTTGTGCCCTCGCCCGTCGCCGTGTATAACGGGACCGGTGAGATCATAATTGCGTCCCAAATCACTCGCCGCCGCAGACACATGCCCGGCCGCAATTGCCTGGCGGATGCGTGTGGACGAAATAATTCCCTTCTCATCCGACAGCGCTGAGACCACCTTGACGGTGAATCGCAACTCTCTCCCGATTTCGGTCATGCGGGCTGCGTTGCCCTCCCGCCCGCGGCCAAGGGCAGTATCGTAGCCGATGAAGAGCCGTCGCAAGCCCAGACTGCGCGCAGCATGGCGCATAAACTCCTCGGCGGTCTGGTCGGCAAACTCGCGGCTGAATTTCTGGGTTATGACCGCATCCACGCCGAGCGGTTCCAGTAAAGCCAGGAGTTCGTCGGGAGTGGTCAGGCATTTGAAATCCGTTTTACCACCCAGGACGACAGCCGGGTGCGGGGTGAAGGTGAGCACCACCGCTGGTTCGCCAGCTGTATGCGCCCCTTTGACAAGCAGCTGCAAGATTTCCCGATGGCCGCGATGGACACCGTCAAAGATGCCGATGGTCAGCCAGGCATTTTGGAGTTCAAGATCGTCGAGAGAATGGGTGTGGATCACAGCGCAAAATGATGAGCACAGATAAACGTTAATGGAATGGGAAACAGGTTGACGGATTGAACAGGCAAAATCAATTTCATCCGCTTTACTTCATTGTTCCTGGCACCACCCGCCTTTTCGTTTCGGTGCACCGCCAGGAAGTCAGGGGTGCATTAGGGCATTTGTGTCCGCTTCCCATTGAGCCCGTCTTGGAATCCACGGCTAAATGGAATTACGAGAAGAACACTTTCTTCGGCTGCCATTCCATGGTGACTTCATCGAGGTCCAGGATGGCGATCAGTTCACCAGCCATGCTTACACCTCGTACCAAACCTGGTTTGGCATCCGGGGCAGCCTTGACCCGGTGGCCGTGCTTGACTTCTTCCACTTCGTCGGGGTTAAGTTCCACGGCGGCCCACTCCGCCAGGGCTTCGGCGGCGGGGATCAGGTACTGGTACCAGTTCCCGGCAGCAAAGGCTTCATCCAGTTTGCGCAGGGGTGTTGCATCCCGCAAACTAAAACGGCCCGACTTGGTGCGGCGCAGCCCGGCCAGATATGCGCCACAGCCCAGGGCATTGCCCACATCGTTCGCCAGCGAGCGGACGTAGGTGCCGGATGAGCAGTGCACATCGATGACCACTTCTGGCGGCGCCCACTCTAAAATCTCAAGATGATATACATTGATTTTGCGTGGAGCGAGTTCCACTTCTTCGCCCTGGCGGGCCATCTCGTAAGCTTTGCGCCCATGTACCTTTACCGCCGAAAAAGCCGGGGGGGTCTGTTCGATCTCACCGATGTAGCGTTGCAGCACTTCGTTGAACTGCTCCTCGGTCACATCCACCGGGGTTGTGGAAGGTTGGCGCGTGAATTGTCCTTCGGCATCGTAGGTATCGGTGGCATTCCCCAAACGCAGGATAGCCTGGTAACGCTTGTCCGATGCCGAGACGAACTCGCTCAACCGCACCGCCGGTCCGACCAGGATGACCAACACGCCGGATGCGCGCGGATCAAGGGTGCCGGTGTGGCCGGCGCGGCGGATACCGGTGCCGCGGCGGATGTGGTCAACCACATCGTGTGAAGTCAGGCCGATAGGCTTGTCCAAAACAAGGATGCCGGAGATGGCGTTCTTAATTTCTTGACTTTCCATTTTTTTCCTCCTTGATATCCCAACAAATAAATTCTGGGGTTGGTTTTCAGTGTACTGAGCAAAGTTATGAGCCAAAATTGTAGGATCCCGTTAAATATGATCGATTATTGGTAATGCATTATTCATGACCCGGTAAAATTTTGCGTGTGGCCTCCAGGATTTTTTCCCGGACCTCGGACAGGCTGCCCGATAATTCAGCACCAGCGGCGGCCCTGTGGCCTCCACCATTATACTGCCGGGCGATCTGTGAAACGTCTACATGCGGTTTTAGCCCACGCCAGGAGACCTTCGTTTTACCTGCATTTTGTTCCACGAACATAATTGCAATTTCTGCATCATCAATGGATGAGACTATATTAATCAGGTCAGAATCATCCAGCCCGGTGTAGCAAGAGGCTTTGCGGTCGGCTATCGTCAAAGTTGCCCAGATAATCCCGTCAGCCCGTTCCAGGCTGCTAAGGCCTGCGCCCCAGTATTTCGCCTCCACAAAGGTTCGTCGTACCAGGCTGCGGTAGTAGAGCGCGCTCATGTCCACGCCAAGTTCCATAAGGTCAGCGGTTTGGCGCAGAGATTCAGGGCTGGTATTCGAGGTACGGAAGCCGAGTGTATCAGTGACCAGACCGGTGATAAGGTTGGCAGCGATGGGCATTGTAATGGTCAGACCCCACTCACGCATGTGGCGGGTCAGGACCGAGGCAGTGGCAACCGCTTCCGGCTCAACCAGGTTCAGGGTCCCGAAACCTTCGGCAGTAATATGATGATCAATGATAATGTCGGGAGCGTGATAGCCGTCCAGGGCATCACCTATTCGCTTCAAGTCCGAACAGTCCACGCTGACAATCAGGTCGAACTCGCCTTCAGCTTTGGTTCGGACCATGTCTGCGCCGGGCAGTTGCTTGAAATTAGCCGGGATACCATCTGAGAGCACCACCTGGACCTGTTTACCAGCGTCGAGCAATGCCAAGGCAAGCGCCAAGCTTGACCCGATCGCATCTCCGTCTGGACGGACGTGTGAGGTCACGAGAACGCGTTGCGCCGCTTGGATGCGGTTTCTAATTTTATTCTGCAGGTCGTTCATTTTTTCGCAAATCAGCAAGTAACCGTTCGATGTGGTCTGCGTTTTCAGGTGTGGGGTCCCAGTGGAAACGCAAGCGCGGGAAGGCTCTCAGTTCGATGCGGCCGGAAAGTTCGTGGCGAAGGAAACCAACGGCATGTTCGAGCCCCTCAAGTATTTCAGCACTGCGGATCGATCCTTCCACTGCCGAAACATAAATGTCGGCAAAGGCCAGTTCACGGTCCACTTTTACATCGGTAATAAAAATCTGATGCAGGCGCGGGTCACTGATCTCCCGGATGAGCATCTCCGAGAGGTCCTGACGGATACGGTCCGCGATACGTTGAAGACGGACACCGGATGGCATAAATCTATTGCTTCTTGAAAGTATCGGTGAACATGTTAATATCGAATCGTTCTTGGTTCATACTATCTTGCTGTTTCTTGAATAAATTCCTGATTTTATGCGGCGAAATAGTACAGAAATAATGATGCTTCCGGTTCTCTTATTGTGAAGAAATATGAGGTTCGGAGATTTTCGAAGTTCCTGTTAGTTCCGCTAATATCAAAACTTAATCGATTTCTTTCATTTCCAGCAAGTAACATTCAATTAAATCACCGGTCTGAACATCGCTGAAATTCTTCAGGCCGATGCCGCATTCAAAGCCATTGCGCATCTCCCGCATGTCTTCCTTCTCATGTTTGAGCGAATTAACTTCGCCTTCATAGACAATATCCTTTCCACGGGTAACACGGATCTTACCGTTGCGGCGGATTTCGCCTTCTGTGACCCGGCAGCCGGCAATATTAGTACCCTTCGACAGGCTAAATACCTGCAGCACAACCGCCTTGCCAATCGCTTTTTCTGTATATTCCGGAGCCAGCATACCTTTGAGTGCCTTTTCCACATCCTCGATCAGGCGGTAGATAATGTCATACAACCGGATGGAGACGCCTTCTGTATCGGCCAGACGACGGGCAGCTACATCCGCCTGGACACTGAACCCGACAATGATTGCCTGTGAAGAGGATGCCAATAACACGTCGTTCTCACTGATATTCCCAGTCTCCGCGTGCAAAATATTTATTCTGATCTCGCCCTTCCCGAGATTGTTAATCTCGTTGACGATGGGTTCAAGAGAACCTTGCACGTCAGCTTTCAGGATGAAGTTAAGCTCTTTCGCTTCACCGGCTTTTATCTTCGAGAATAGTTCCTCTAGGGTGATTTTTTTGGTCGCGGAAGTCTGCTTTTTGTTGGCTTCCTGTCGTTCCAGGATGGCTTGCCGGGCTTCTTTATCGGATGCAACCACCTTGAACACATCCCCGGCAGATGGTAATGCGCTCAACCCCATTACCGAGACCGGGATGGACGGCCCAGCTTTCTGGACCTTCCGACCGTGGAAGTCGAATAACGCTCGCAAGCGGCCATATGTGTTCCCAGCCACCACAATATCGCCCGTGTTGAGCGTCCCGTTCTGGACCAGGAGCGTGGCGACCGGTCCCTTGGATTTATCCAACTCCGCTTCGATGATCGTCCCGATGGCAGCGCCCTTGGGGTTCGCACGGATGTCAGTGTTATCGGCTACCAGCAGGATGGCTTCCAGCAGATCCTCAATACCCTGTTTCTGCTTGGCCGAAACAGGGATGACCATTGTGTTACCACCCCAGTCGTCAGGCATAAGGTCGTTCTCGCCGAGTTGTTTTTTGACGCGATCGGGATTGGAATTGGCCTTGTCAACCTTATTCAGTGCCACGATGATGGGTACGCGCGCCGCCTTGGCATGAGCAATGGCTTCCTTCGTCTGCGGCATCACACCATCGTCGGCAGCGATCACGAGGATCACAATATCCGCACCTTGGGCACCCCGCGAGCGCATGGCAGTAAAGGCAGCGTGACCGGGGGTATCCAGGAAAGTGATCTGCCTGCCTTTCAACTCTACCTGATATGCACCGATATGCTGGGTAATGCCACCGGCTTCCCCGGCGGCAACGTCTGCATCTCGAATGGCATCCAGCAATGAGGTCTTGCCATGGTCCACATGGCCGAGGATGGTCACAACAGGCGGACGTGAGGTCAAGGATGCTTCGTTTTCACTGGCGATCATTTGTCGCCACAAAGGTACATTGCCAGTCTCTTTCTCAACCA
>Ga0315273_10000251_pt1 | contig 52076 bp, 48 predicted proteins | sample YL17G02_0_MG_FD_205753 | JGI IMG/M metagenome (GOLD analysis project Ga0315273, IMG submission 205753) | Sediment microbial communities from Yellowstone Lake, YNP, Wyoming, USA - YL17G02_0 | ecosystem: Environmental > Aquatic > Freshwater > Lake > Sediment | place: USA: Wyoming | collected... | reverse complement strand
TCACCGCTTCCACCCCTTGATGGTATGCGGCACGAATATCGGCTTCGCTCGGTATCGACTTCATCTTCATTGCTGTTCTAAACACCCGTTCTCGCTTTTCGTCTCGAATCAAGCTGAGTAGTTACCTTAAATCTAACAATAGACCTCTTGCAAAAGTCGAAAGCCGGGGTCTTTATCCGCTAATCCGCGCTAATCTTCACTAATCGTAAAGCTAATTCGCGTGGATTGGCGAAGATTAGCGGAGGAGAAGATCAATGCGCCAACTTATGCAAGAGGTCTAATAGTATCAAATTCCCGCCTTGCGTCAATGTAATACTGGAACACCTTACAAATTTGTACGCCTTTACTGATGTTATGGTTCATTGAGATTTGCCTTGATAGACCGCCATATATGGTGCGTGGCGTAAGTCGGGATTGCCAATCCGACCTACATCTGGCGGCACACCACGCCGATTCCCAATGAAGCAGAACTTTTCTGGACAACTATATATACACCGTCCCGCAGGTTTGTTCTTGCAAGCATGCTGGAAATAAGAAACCTTTACCCCCTCTGGTCACAAGACAGGCAACTGCGGGATGTTCTGCGTAAGGTAAGTTATGTTAAACAAAAAAGACCGAGGCGCGCCTCGGTTCACTGTTACGATCTACTGTTTCGATCCATGGTTAATCATCACCAAGTGAGGCGATGGCTCTCAGCAGGCCAAAGACCAACGCGCCGATCTTTATGCCTTCACCGATGGTGATGGCGGTCGCGCGTTCGTTTTTTTCTGCGCGGCGAGTGATGAGAAGCGCCGCAACGAGACCGATCAACGCGCCGAGCAATGCGCCGCCTAAAATAACTCTGTTTTTGTTTTCCATAGGTTAACCATCCTTTCTAAAAAATTTCTGAATGCTGGCTGACCAGCCTTCGATTAAAAGAAACGGTTTGACGAGCATGTGCGCGCCGCGCGTGATATACCAACGCGCCTTTGCGGCATACTCCTGTGCGAGGCCTGTATAGGTTGGGATGATCTGTAGTCCGCGTGCCATGAGATAGATCAAGCCGATCAGGATGACGAGCACGATCAAGCCTGCTAACATGACCGGGATGACGATCCAAATGGTGGATATGGCAGCCCAGCGCCCCACGTCGCCATCCGCGCGGAAAGTGGCGAGGTTGATCAGCACGATCAAAGCGATCATCACCAACGCCGATAATACAACCGGCAAAACGATCTGATTCATCGTCTGCTTGCGATGTCTTTTGTAGGAGAGATGTTCGGGCTTTGGGAGTGTGGCTTTCATTATGGTTATATTTTAGCATGAAATAAAAAAAGACCCTAAAGGTTTTGACAACCTTTAGGGTCTTTTTATGATTTATCTGCGATTTCTCAGGAAGGTCGGGATGTCGAGATCGTCGCTATGCAGGTTTGGTTGTGAATGGGCGGATTTGGATTCGCCGCCGCTTTTGATCTCAGCGCCCACGCTGACAGATTCGCTCGGGCGGATGAAAAGTGCGTCGCTCTGCAACCCAGGGAAGTGTCGAGAGGTCGAAACGGAAGCAGGTTTCTCGGTCCGCGTGGTGATGCGTTCGAGAGCACGGCGCGGGACACCGCTCCGCTCAAATCCAGTAGCGATGACCGTCACACGGATCTCGTCGCCCATCTGCGGGTCAATCACTGCGCCGAAGATCAAGTTGACATCCGGATGCGCGGTCTCACGAATGATGGCGGCGGCTTGATTGACTTCGAAGAGCGTCAGGTTCGATCCGCCAGTGACATTGAAGAGCACGCCGCGCGCGCCGTCAATGGTAATGTCAAGCAGTTGACTCGAGATGGCTTGCTCGGCAGCTTGTTTGGCGCGTTCATCACCAGTGCCGCGTCCGACTGCCATGAGCGCCGCACCACCTTCCGACATGATGGCACGCACATCGGCGAAATCAAGGTTGATCAAGCCAGGGATGGTGATGAGTTCGGAGATGCCTTGAATACCCTGGTGCAAAACATCATCAGCCAGGCGGAAGGCATCCTGCAAGGTCGATTTTTTATCGGAGAGTTGGAGCAGGCGGTCATTTGGAATGGAGATGAGCGTGTGCGCGTGCTCCTTCATTTTAGTGATACCAGCTTCAGCAGACTGCGTGCGGCGGCCGCCTTCAAATGTGAATGGACGAGTGACTACGCCAATGGTCAGCGCGCTGCATTCTTTGGCGACCTGTGAAACCACAGGGGCCGCGCCAGTGCCTGTGCCGCCACCCATGCCTGCGGTGACGAAGACCATATCCGCGCCTTTGAGCACGTTATACAGTTCATCGGCAGATTCTTCGGCGGCCTTGCGGCCAATTTCAGGGTCGCCGCCCGCGCCAAGACCGCGCGTGAGCTTATCGCCAAGGCGCACGCGAATAGGTGCCTTCGAAAGTGCGAGCGCTTGTGCGTCGGTGTTCACGGCAATAAACTCCACACCTTGAATGCCTTCTTCGATCATACGATTAACAGCATTCTGACCGGCGCCGCCGACGCCAATAACTTTAATACGGGCGAAGGCTTCCACTTGCAGTTGGTTCTTGTGATTCGTATCCATGTGTTCCTCCATTGCAGTCTAGGTTACAATTTTAATAGACATATTTTAAATTGAGGAGGTTTTTGCTCCTCGAATTTCTAGCCGTCATTGCGAGGCGGTCTTTGCCGAAGCAATCTCCTACTCAGAAACCGGGATTGCTTTTCGAAGACTCGCAATGACAGCAAAGTTACTACGGCAACAGCCTCTTCATCCAATTCTTGATGACATCAAAATTCATGCTATTTCCTGTTCTCCGGCGACCACGGCGCGCACCTCCGCTACTGACAAGATCATGCGCCTGCATGCTCATCGCCCAACGCAATAAACCGACACTGGTCGAATAGGATGGTGAATTAAGATTATCCACCAGGCCAACCAGATTTTCAGGCCCGGCAGTCCGCACGGGCAACCCAAGTACTTCACTGGCGATATGTTTGATGCCAAGCAATGCGCTTGAGCCGCCAGTCAACACCATACCTGCGGGCAGGAGACCATCATAACCGGAGCGTTTAATCTCTTGCAGGATCAAGCTAAAGGTTTCTGCGACGCGCGCTTCGATGATATGAGCCAGATCCTGGCGATTGATCTGCACAAGATGATCCTCACCAAACGGGCGGATGCTGAAATACTCTTCCGATCCAACTTCGGACCTTACAGCATATCCTTGTTGCTTTTTGACATCCTCTGCCTGAGGCACCGGCAGACGCAAGCCGTGCGCGATATCCTGTGTGATGTGGTTACCACCGACAGCCAGCACCATCGTATGCCACACATCACCATCTACGTAGATCGCCAGATCAGTAGTGCCGCCGCCAATGTCGCAGACAGCCACACCCATTTGACGTTCTTCCTCGGTCAACACTACTTCGCCGGAGGCCAGTGGATTCAACACAAACTGCTGTACATCCACACCTGCCGCGCTCACACACTGGCGCAAGTTATCCATTGTGGCAGCCGCGGCTGTAATGATGTGTGTTTCCACTTCCAATTTAAAGCCGTGCATACCGACCGGTGCGCGAATGCCTTCCTGTCCATCTACTGTGAAGCCGCGCTGAACCACGTGCACAACCTCGCGGTCATGCGGAATGGCAACCGCCTGCGCCTGTTCAAACGAACGCGCCACATCCACTGCATCAATAATTCCGCTGGGTACACCCGTGGCGCCGCGGCTGTTCACCGATGAAACATGTGCGCCTGCCAGGCTGACCAATGCAGTCGTGATCTCCAGCCCGGAGGTATGCTCAGCTTTTTCAACCGAACGCGTGATGGCACGTGAAGCCGCAGCAAGATCAACGATCATACCCTTCTTGATACCTTCAGAAGCTTCAATGCCCACGCCGAGAATGCGGATGGTCTTCTCATCTTCCACGCGCCCCACCAGCGTGCAGACTTTGGTCGTGCCAACATCGATGCCTACAACAATTTCATCCATTATGGTTCCATCCGATAATACGGCGCGTCCACGCGCGCAACACTGATAAAGACGGGGTATAGTCCGCGCGTAGTTACTGAATCAACCAGCGCTTGATACACGCGCACTTTCAAAACCATATCTTTCGCATTATTGCCAAAGAACGCGCGCCAACCGCGGATATCCGTCCAGCCAAGTCCGTTATACGCATCATAGATGATCGGCATCCCAGCGGGCGCGCTCGGTGCAAGGGTTCGAATCGCGGACACCAGATCAAGTGACATATAAGGCGGCGGACTGAGCGGATCATCCATATAGGGAACGCCTGCAGGAGGCGCCGTCAGGCCAATCACAGGGATGAGTCCAGCCACATTGCCGCGCGGACGAAATGCCACGCCCGTTGAATCGATCCATGTGAAGCCTTCGCCGTGTTGCCACAAGATGACTGGCTGGCGCTCGCTCACGCGCACGTAAACGTGATTCGGCAGCCCAACCTTTACCTCCGCTGAGGCCAGCTCAGGGTAGTTGAGTCGCAAACGAGTGGCAAGGTCACCAGGTATCAGCGTGAAAACAGGTTGACCCGCCAGATTGAGCACCGCGTTGATCTCCGCCGCGCTCAAACGTGAATTGCCTGTCACCTGCGGTTCAGCCACACGGAAGGTCGGGAGAGTCCACACTAAATAGATCGCCGCGCCAAGTAACAGGACGAGAAAGAACGAGAGCAGTCGCCACCCAACTTGAATGCGTGACAGAGTCGGGGCGTGCAATCGCACATCGGGCATCCCAAACGCAATATTGAAGCGACGATTGGTTTGCTGTTTCTTATGTTTTTGCACAACATAAGTGCCCGCCAACCCGGAAGCGCGCTTCGTTACAGGCGGCAATGGACGATGTGCGCGCTCAACAGCCTTGGTCACGCGCTGTGAATTTTGCATTTCACGACGCAGGCGTGCAATTTCGGCGCGGGAGAATAGGCGGGGTGCGCTCATCCTTCACTCCGATACAGATGCTCTGTGTGGTCGCGCTCGGCTTTGCGTTCAAGGGCAAGTTCGATCAAACGATCCACAAGTTCGGGATAAGGCAATCCGCTAGCCTGCCACAGTTTGGGATACATGCTGATGGAAGTAAAACCGGGCAAGGTATTCAGCTCATTGAGATAAATTTTGTTGGTTGTTTCTTCAACAAAAAAATCAGCGCGCGCCATGCCCGCGCAGTCAATGGCTTTATAAGCGTGAATGGCATAAGCGCGTATTTGTTCGGCAACATCATCCAGCAATTGCGCGGGGATGACCAGGCCCGATGTGCCATCCTTGTATTTTGCTTCATAGGAATAATACTCGCGGCTCGGCAAAACTTCACCGCACACCGATGCCTGCGGATGCTCATTGCCCAATACGCTGACTTCGATCTCGCGCCCATTCACCACGCCGCGTTCGATAAGTACTCGGCGATCAAAGCGCGCAGATTCCATGAGGCCCTCGCCAAGGCCGGAACGCGAATTACATTTGCTAATGCCCACGGAAGAACCGAGATTGGCAGGCTTGGTAAAGAACGGATACGCGCCCAGCTTCTCCACCTTCTCGATCACCGCGTTCATATCTTTTTCAATTTCAGAACGCAGGATAAGAATGGAATCAACAATCGGAATATCATTGGCACGCATCACGTCTTTGAACACACCCTTATCCATGCCAACCGACGAACCGACCACACCCGCACCCACGTAAGCCGCATCTGCGAGTTCAAGTAAACCTTGCATCGTTCCATCTTCACCAAACGGTCCATGAAGCACGGGGAAGAAGATGTCGATATCCACGAGTTTTTCCAGCGCTTCGCCGTAATCCATATTGCGTAATACGTAAAGAGCGGAATGTGAAGGTTCGCTGGGAAGGACAACGTGATCGAGCTGATTGAAGTCCCGCTTTTCAAACGCGGCAATTGTATCTTTACCATTCAACCACTCACCATCAACCGTAATGCCAATTTGAGTCACTTCATATTTTGCAGGGTCAAGCACAGACAACACCGAGCGCGCAGACATCAACGAAACATCATGTTCGCCTGAACGTCCGCCAAACAACACTGCAATTCGAAGTTTCTTTTCCATAACATTTCAACGTTCAAACGTTTTCACGTTTAAACGTTCCACTCTCCGACCAATTCCACTTCCAACTCCAACTTGACGCCAAACTTCTCTGCAACTTTGTTTTGTACCAATTCGATCAAGGCGCGCATATCACTGGCCTTGGTCTCGCCATGATTGACAAAGAAATTTCCGTGAAACGGGCTGATCTCAGCGTTGCCGATGCGGGTCCCTTTCAAGCCCGCGGCTTCGATCAACCTGCCTGCATGATCGCCATCAGGGTTTTTGAACATGGATCCCATGCTGGCGCCAGGCGGTTGTGCGGCTTTTCGGCGTTCACTGAATTGCTCGATTTTAACAGACGCTGAATCTTTTGTTATATTTTTTAATCCTAGCTCTGCCGAAAGTACTATTGCTTTCTCTGCATTTCCTTTCAACACACTCGTGCGATAACCATAGCCCATCTTTTCAACAGGCCATTGCTCGCGCCCACGTTTGGTCAATAATTCCGCGACGATCAAATTACCAGACATATCACCGCCGAACGCACCTGCATTGCCGACCACCGCGCCGCCTACCGTACCGGGGATTGTCGCGGCCCATTCGAGTCCGGATAAGCCTTTGGAAGCGCAACGGTTGGCGAGGTTGCTAAAGACAACTCCCGATTCAACCCAGACTTTGGGCTGGTCGCCGTTATAAAATTTAACTTCCTTCGCCCGGTTTAGCACCACGGCCCCGCGCACGCCTTTATCGCTGATCAGCACATTCGAACCGCCTCCAAGAATGACATAAGGTAAGCCTTGTCCCCAGATTACCGTCATGATCTCAGCCAACTCATCCGCTGAATTCGCGGTGAGGAGAATATCTGCAGGACCACCGATGCGCGCGGATGTGTAAGGCGCAAGAGAAATATTCTCCTGTACTCTATCTCCAAATTTGATGTGCAACACATCGAGAGGGCGCGCGGGTGTAATCATATTTATCTCAGATAAGCGACAATACTGGTAGATGCTTCATGACCAATTTCACAACCTAAATAATGACCAGTAATTTTATGCTTTCTTTTTCAGGTGTTCAATAAGCCTGATCAAGTCTTCCTGCCCAATGCCAGCTTTTTGCGATCTGGTCTTTGGCTTTTGGATGGCTGTTGGCGCCTCGTTCCTGTGATCATTCTCAGCGTGGACCAAAACCATCCTTAACGGTGGCATGCCCAACGTGTCAGATTGATACGTGCGTTTTTTCTGTTCAGTCACATTGCACCTCGTTTCCTACAATCCAGACAGTACGTCAATGCTAACCTTATCCGCATCCCCAGCAGAGAGCACGAGCAGTACATCGCCCGAGCGGAGATGTCTAAGCAAATGTTTCGTGGTGTCAGCAAGGGTTTCAATGTAATGCGCCGAAACATGCGGCATGGCGCTGACCACTTCCGCAGAGGAGAATTCCTGTTTGGCTTCGCGTGAAGCAAAGACCTCTGTCACAATGACTTCATCCGCGTCTTTGAAGGCGAGCGTGAATTCATGGAAGAACGTCTGCGTGCGCGAATAGGTATGCGGCTGCCAGACGGCCCAGATGCGGCGGCCTGGGTAACGCGCACGCGCCGCGGCAAGCGTGGCTTTGATCTCGGTAGGATGATGAGCATAATCATCAATGACGGTAATGCCCTGCTTCTCGCCTTTGACTTCAAAGCGCCGGCCTGTACCTGTAAACTCACCCAACACTTCCGCGGCCTGTTGAAGCGGTAATCCTAACGTGGCCACAACTGCCAGCGCAGCCAACGCATTACGGACATTATGTTCACCGGGGACTTGTAAAGAAACGTTGATCGTGCTGGCCGCGGCATGACCGATATTGGTCATAAATGTAAAGTTATATCCGCCGTGGGTATTGGTTTTGAGATTGCTGGCCTGCATCCATTGTGGGCTGTTGATGGTCACCTCGCCTTGCAGGCTATAAGAGATCACATGAAAACCTTTGCGCCTGGCTGTGCCCAACAAAGCGACAGCGGCTTCATCTTCCGCACAGACGATGAGCGTGCCATCAAGCGGAAGTAAATTGACGAAGCTTTCAAAAGCAGAATACATATCTTCGAAGGTTGGGTAACAATCGGGATGATCGTGTTCGAGATTGGTGACCACTTCAATGCGCGGCTTAAGACCCAGGAACATACGGTCGTATTCATCGGCTTCGATCACAAAGGCTTCACCTTTGCCTGCGTGAGCATTGGCATGCAAGTTGTTCATTACGCCACCGACAATAAAGGATGGATCGCGGCCCAGCGCGTACAAAGTCCATGCGATCATGGCGGTGGTGGTCGTCTTGCCGTGTGTACCTGCAATCGCAATGCCGGTCTTATCAGACATTAACTTGCCAAGAAAGTCCGCGCGCTTATAGACAGGGATTTTGAGATTCTTCGCGGCTATCACTTCGGGATTTTCATCTGGGATGGCGGAAGAGCGTACGACCCAGTTCGCGCCTTGTATGTTACGCGGATGATGCCCTATAAAGATCGGGATGCCATCATGCTGGAGATCTGCCGCGAAGGAAGACAGGACCTTATCAGAACCCGTGACTTCATAGCCGCTCTGCTTAAGCAGACGGGCAATTGCCGATAGGCCTGAGCCACCAATGCCAATGAAATGAACGCGTATCATGGTCAATATCCGTTTAGATGTAAACCACAAGGATAAACACAAAAGCAAGGATGACTGCAAAGTAAATAGCCGGCTCGCCCAACAAATGCGGAGGCAGGTATTGGAACATCAGGTTAATTGAAGCTTCAAGCGGTGTGCCAGCCGGGGGAGCCGAGACGATATTTGGATAAGGATATTTCGCCTGAATATAATAAAACAGCATCGTGCCTGCAATCAAGTAGCCATTCAAACCGCCAAGGATGATGCCAAACAAAGTATCCTGCAAACGTTCACGCGCGGCTTTGGACGCCAGGCGCGCAATGGAAATGACGGTTTGATAGCCAAAATAAACAAGACTCAAAACTATTAATGAGCGTATCCAAAATAGTGAAGTGCTCTCTTCGGGCAGGGTCTCGGTCAATGGGACATAACGGCGCAACACGTGATTGACCGCCAACGCTACGATCACGCTGAAACCGACCAATAATTCCTTGGCCCAACCGCGCAAAGCGCCGATCACAGCAAATACGATGACATACATCCAGACAACGTACAAAATGTTCATCATAGGCTTTTCTCTCCAGCAAGCTTCAACAGTTGATCGGCAATATCATACGCGGCATTGGTGTGGGATAAAATCTGCATGGCGCGGCGCATGGATTCGCGCTTGGTCGGGTTCGCAAGCAGGCCTTTGACCGTTGAGAAAAGCTCGCTCTCAAGCAATTCATCCTGCAACAGGATCGCCGCGCCGCGCTCTGCCAAGTAATCTGCATTGACTTTCTGGTAATGCCACGCATATGGGTATGGCACAAGAATGGCAGGTAGACCGAATAATGGGAACTCTCCTAAAGTGGACGCACCTGCGCGCGCGACAACCAGATCGGCAATCGTATAAGCAATGCCCATATCATGTAAATAAGGCATGGCATGATAATGCGCTTTGAGCTGCGCGGGCAATTCGTGCATGGTCTTTTCAACCACAGGCCAGTCGAGGTTGCCGCTGACATGGATGACTTGTGCGATCTCAAGCAGATCATTGATGAACTTCAACACGGCCATGTTGATCGAGTGCGCGCCTTGGCTTCCACCGAAGATCAATAGCGTGGGCAGGTCGCGGGAAATGCCGAAGCGCTGAATGGCTTTTTCGCGGGACCAGGTTGAAAGGTCCGCGCGAAGCGGGTAACCGGTGACATGGATGCGCCTGGGGTGTGCAAAAAATTTTCTCGAAGTCTCGGCGGTCACAGTGATGGAATCCGCAAAATAGGATAAGACCCTCAAAGCCAGCGCGGGTTCGATATCTGGCACATAAAGCATGGTAGGCACGCGCCAGCCTGCAAAGGCCATCGGCGCGGCCACATATCCACCGGTAAAGAAAAGCACATCGGGGCGGAATGATCGCAGGATGCGGTGCGAAGCGACCACGCCGCTCGCCAGCTTGAGAAAATTGTTTGGCAACGCGCGCAGTCCAACACCATGCACACCCGCGGCGGGAATCGCGGCAAAAGGAATGTTGGCGCGCTTCACGAGATCGGCCTCCATTCCATATTCACCACCAACCCATAACGTTTCAACGTTTGCACGCTTAGACGCTAGGGCGCTGTGTACGGCCAGGGCGGGATATACGCCACCGCCGGTTCCACCCGCGCAGATCAATAACCGCACTGTAGGACCTCCAGTCTTCGTCCGTCATTGTACCTTCGCCATTCTGACGGGAAATATTAAAGAGAATGCCGATCGCAGCCAGTGAGACAACCATGTTCGAACCGCCCGCGCTGATAAAAGGCAGGGCATTGCCGGCAAAGGGCAAAAGACCAACCATGACCGCCATGTTGATCAAGGCCTCCACGCCGATCCAAAATACGAGTCCTGAAGCTAGAATCGTACCAAGCATATCAGGCGCACGGCGTGCGATCACAAATCCACGCCAGACAAGTACAGCATAGATTGCCATGAGAATCACACTTCCAATCAGCCCCAACTCTTCGACAATCACGGCGAAGATGCTGTCTGTGGGCGGAACAGGCAAAGCTCCAAACTTGGACTGTGCGCGTCCAATGCCGACTCCAAACCAGCCGCCGTTAACAATGGCTTCGAATGAGCGGCGCACATGATACGAAGCCTGCAAAGGATCTTTTAAGCCTGCGATGAAATCAGTCACGCGCTGACTACCTGTAACACTAATGGATGCTACAATCCATGCGGCGATGACAGCCACGACCAATAACACGCCGATCTGTTTCAGGTCACCGCCCGCGAGGAAAAAGAGCAAGCCGCCCATCATCAAGATGGTGGCGGCGGCGCTTAAGTCAGGCTGTTGATAAATCAAACCGCCGACAACACCGAGAATGATGCCCAGCGGAATTAATCCAAGTTGAATATCGTGCAAGGCGGCGCGCTTGGAATGAAGCCATACGCTCAAATACAGAATTGAAACCAACTTTGCCAATTCAGAGGGCTGACACGAACCGCTTGCGCATAAATTTCGTTTTGCGCCAAGGTGGATTTCGCTAGTTAGCAAAACGGCGATCAGCAAAAGAATGGTGACTGCCATGGCTGGCACAACGAACCGGCGCCAGTGGTGATAATCGAAAAAAGCCAATGCAATCGCGGCAGCCACGCCAAACCCAATCCACATCAATTGGCGATTGAACATGTAGGTCGGCGAACCGTAGATACCAAGGGAAAAATCCCATGAGGCCGAAAAGAGCATGATCGCGCCGAACACAAGCAAGGCGATCATCGTAACCAGTAAAGGCAGGTCAAAACTACGCGCGGGCTTTTTAGATTGCGGCGCAAATGGCCGTTCGTTTACAAAAGTTCCTGTACCCATTGGCGAAAACGCTCTCCTCTCTCTGCAAAATCAATAAACTCATCAAAGCTCGTGCCGCCCGGCGAAAACAGGACGACATCCCCAGACTCAGCGACCTCAGCGGCCTTGACCACCGCCTCATGCAAACCTGAGCAACGGGCCACACTCTTCGTTCTTTTCCCTGACTTTGAGTTGGTCACCGCTTTCTCGATCTTTTCCGCGGCCTCGCCAAACAAGACCACATGGTCCACGCGTTCGTGGATCAACGCGGCCAGATCTTCCCAGGGCAGGTCTTTGTCGCGGCCACCGAGCATAAGCACAATCGGCTCATCGAACGCGCGGACGGCGGCCATGGCACGCTCAGGCGCGGTTGCAATCGAGTCGTTATACCAATGCACGCCATGCAACTCACGGATGAATTCAAGCCGATGCTCGACACCATGAAAATCCTCCACGGCTTCCAACATGGCATCAAGCGTGAAGCCTGCCGCATGACCAATTGTAAAAGCGGCCAGAATATTGCTTACGTTATGGTCACCACGCAGTAAAACTTTTTCACGCAACATCAACGGCAAATAGGCATTGCCATCACGCAAGTTAAGCAAACCATCATGCAAATACGCGCCGTTGAGTTCTGCATCGAGATCATGCAGGCTGAATGTATACAACCTGCCTTTTACCTTATTACGCAATATCCACGCTCCGGTGTCATCGCGGCCGAGTATGGCGATGTCGCTTACGTTTTGAAAGTCCAGGATGCGCGCCTTGGCGGCGGTATAAGCTGCCATTGTACCGTGACGATCCAGATGATTGGGTGTGATGTTCAAGATGACAGCCAAATTGGGGGAGATGGTCATCTGCTCGAGTTGAAAAGATGAGATCTCCAAAATGGCGATATCGTCCGCTTTCATATCGTCAACATAGTTGATAAGCGGATCACCGATATTGCCGCCGATATATACGGACGATGGACGACGGACGGCAGACAATGGGTTCGCGTTGTCTGTGGTCTGTGATGTGTGGTCGCCAAAAGAAGCCTTTGCCATTAAGCCAACCAAAGTTGTGGTCGTGGTCTTGCCTGCTGAGCCTGTGATGCCAATGGTCCTGCAGGGCATGGCTTCCATGAAGACTTGTGTGTCATTCGTTAGTGGTAACCCGCGTTTGATGGCTTCGGCCACGATGGGCAAAGTCAACGCAACACCGCCGGAGAGGCAAAGCACATCGGCGTTATCGAGCAGTTCCACAGGGTGACCACCCAAAGCCCATTCAATCGGCAATCCACTCAAAAGCTGGCGTGAGGCGGCCAGTTCAGACTCTGTACGTTTGTCACTGAGCGTGACGCGCGCGCCGTGCCGTGCCATCCAACGCGCGAGGGCAAGTCCCTGGCGGGCGGCTCCGAGAATGAGAATGCGGGTTCCGTTCCAATTTTTCATGTTTATAGTTTGTATTGCGTAATCCGTAAATCGCAATTTACGCAATACGCATTGCATCTTTACACCAGTGTCAATCCAATACCGAGCATGGCGGCGAGTAGGCCAATTAACCAGAAGCGTTGCACCACTTGTGTTTCGCTCCAGCCGAGCAGTTCAAAATGCAAATGGATGGGAGCCATTTTGAAAAAACGTTTGCCTTTGGTCAACTTGAAGTAGCCGACCTGTATCATCACACTAAAGAGTTCAACAACAGGAATGATGGCGATCAAGGGCAGCACAAACCACTGACCTGTCATAAGCGCAACGACTGCGAGGGTCGAGCCAAGCGCAAGCGAACCAGCATCGCCCATAAATAATTCAGCAGGATGAACGTTAAACCATAAGAAGCCAAATAGCGCGCCGACGATGGTAAAGCAAAAGCGTGCCAGATACCACTGTCCCTGATTGAGGGCAATGATGCCATACGCGGCAAAGGCAGTTGCAGAGGTCAGTCCCGCAAGACCATCGAGACCATCTGTAAAATTAATCGCATTAGACATGCCCGCGATCAACACGGCCGCGATCGGCAGATACCAATATCCCAGCTCAAATTTAAAGTTGACCCCAGGGATGATGATATCGGGCGATTCAAGTATGTATTTCAACACATAAGCAGTACCCAAACTTAAGAGAATTTGAATGATAAATTTTGTGCGGGCTCGCATACCGGTGCCTTTACGCACGCCGCGAATGCCCTGCCAGTCATCTATGACTCCGAGGCTGGCAAACCCGATCATGACAAGCAACGGAAGCAGGACTGAGCGGCCAATTCCACTTGTTGTGACCCCGATCAACACGGCGCCATTAAGTAATACTGTAAGCAGAAGCACTGGCAATATGAACAGGACGCCACCCATTGTGGGCGTGCCCATCTTCACGCTGTGGTGACCCGGTTCTTCCACACGGATGACCTTGCCGATCCTATAGTGACGCAGGATGCGCAGTAATGGTCCACCCCAGATCACGGTCAGCATGTAGGAGAAGGCCGCGAGGCTAAGCACCAATGTACCTTGTTTCATGAGCTTACCTCCAGCGCGGCAGTAATACGATCCATGCGCAAGCCGTGTGAACCTTTGAGAAGTACAGCGTCGTCCTGGGTAAGATTCCCTTTGAGCCATTCTGTTACCGGTTCAATGGCTTCAAACTCAAGGATGCGATTAGGCTTCATACCCGCGCGGCGTGCGGCCTCAGCGTACATATGTGCGCGCATACCAAGAGTGATAAGTATCTTTGATACTTGCGCGGCGCGCTGGCCTACCAGTTCGTGTCCCTGCTTTTCGTACGGGCCGAGTTCGAGCATATCGCCTAAAACAGCGATCTTGCGTTTACTGTCCATCTCGCTGAGCAGATTCAAGGCAGCCAGCATGGACTCTGGAGACGCGTTATATGTATCATCGAGCATCAATGCGCCCGACTCAGAGCGAACAGCCACGAGGCGTAATTGAGCATGTCCCTTACGCAGGCCTTCGAGAATTTCCATCCATGTAAGGTCGTCAGCCAGGCCAACGGCGGCGGCGCGCAAGGCAGTATGCACTGAGTGACGCCCGATCATGGGCACGTGCACGTGCATGGTCTCTTTGCGATAGTGCAGGCGGAAACGAATGCCGTCGAGGCCGAGTCCCTCGACCCCATCGGCCCACAAGTCCGCTTCGGAGGAGAGACCGTAGAAGAAAACGCGTGCTTTGGTCTTCTCTTCCATCTTTTGAACCCAGGGATCGTCGAAGTTCAATATGGCCACGCCGTCCTCGGGCAGGGCTTGCACGAGTTCGGCTTTACCGCGCGCAATCGCTTCCTGTGAACCGGCGCGTTCCGCGTGGACTGTGCCAATATTGGTTACAACGCCTATGTGAGGCAGGGCAATGTCACATAAAAATGCAATTTCGCCGGGAACATAAAATCCCATTTCCAATACGGCGCGCTCATATCCTGAGCTAAGGCGCAGGATGGTAAGAGGCAGGCCGATCTCATTGTTGAGATTACCAGAATTTTTCAACGTACGATAGCGCGTACCCAATACCTCTGCAACCATTTCCTTTGTGGTGGATTTACCGACACTGCCTGTGATACCAATGACGCGCAAATCCAATTTGCGGCGCCAAAAACGCGCGATCTGTTGCAAAGCGGAGAGGGTATTGTCCACGCGCAAGCAAAGAGGCGGCGTGAGATCGAGCGCAGAGTTGGTTAGTACTGAACTTGTCGAGGGACCGCCGCGCAAGTCCAGGATCCGGAAAGAGGCGTCTACATCCTTTTGAATTAAAGCAAAAGATGCCCCCCGTCGAAATGCCTCCCCGATGAAGTTATGTCCATCCACCTGTTCGCCGGGAATACACACGAAGAGCGAGCCGGGAATAACCTGACGCGAGTCAATGGCCGCCTCGGTAATCACCGCGGCGGCGTTCTCGATACGAAGAGTGGTCAGCGCTTCCAACGCGTCGGCAAGTTTGAGCATGTTATTTTAATACCAGCAGCTGGCGAACCTGATCGGGAGGAATATTTAGCAGGATGACCGTTTTCTGTGCCATCTCTGAGAATACAGGCGCGGCGGTTTCAGAACCCCAGATGGATGCCGAAGGCTTTTCAAGCCAGACATAGATCATGAATTGCGGATCATCCACCGGGCCCCAGCCGATAAATGACGCGTTTGTGCGTGTGCTGTCATAATAGCCATACGGCGTAGGAATTTGCGCGGTCCCGGTTTTGCCTGCCACGCGATAGCCCGGCACTAATGCCAGTGAGGCTTCATTTTCCAATGAGATCGCCAGCATATTGCTCAAGGTTTGTGCAGTTTGTGAACTGATCGGGGACCCGGCATATTGTGCGGGGACGTTGTATTGGCGGCCCTCACGCAACATCGAATACAAGATGTGCGGCGATACCATGCGTCCATCGTTGGCAATTGAAGATGCGGCGGCAAGCAATTGAATAGGAGTAATTGCCACGCCTTGACCGAAAGCGTTCGTTCCAAGATCAACCGGATACCAATCCTCATCGCCCGGCACCTTGAGCCGGCCTGCGGACTCACCGGCCATGTCAATGTTTGTGAGGTGACCCAACCCAAAGCGATTCATGTAACCATAAAAAATCTGCGTGCCCATCTGCGTGGAAATCCAGGCCAGGCAAACATTCAAGGAATGTTGCAAGCAACCCGTCATATCCTGCTGTCCCCAGGCTTCTTCGTTCCAATTCTTGATGGTTACACCACCGACCAGGATCGAACCAGTATCCAGGAAACCCGTGTTAGACACAACAGTACCTGAATCCAACGCGGCGGCCATGGTGAGTATCTTGGTCACCGAACCCGGCTCATAAGGCACAGAGATGGCACGGTTGAATTCACTGGCGTTTTGATAGACTACGTCATAATTCCAGAATTGATTCAAGTCCATGCGCGGGGTGACGGCCATAGCCAGAACTTCCCCATTACGCGGGTTCATGACAATGATCGTGCCGCCTTGCGCGCCATAGGTAGAAAGCGCGCCATCGAGCGTTTCTTCCGCGGCGGCTTGCAAGTCACGATTGACCGTCAGCACAAGGTTCGTACCATCGGGGATGTGCGGAATATCTTCTGCTTTGTTCGGGTCTGTTGGCACCAACACTTGCACAGGATTGCCCGCTAACAGGCTGTTATATTTTTCTTCCACGCCAAAATAGCCGCGCCCCTCGCGATTGACGAAACCAATGATATTGGAAGCCAGCGCGCCTTCAGGATAATCGCGCTGAGGATGAGCAGTGAATTCCAGGCCGGTTAAACTCCCGCTCGTGCCTGGTAGAGCTTGTTCCTGCATGGCAAGTTTTAATTGCTGCAACGCGACAGCATCTTCCGCTGAAACCGATTTTGCAACAATCAGATAGACCAAATCAGGGATCGGCGGGTTAATAATGTTATTAAGTGTCTGCGCATAATCCACGCCCAACTGAACGCTCAAAGTCATTGCGATGGCATTGGCATCTTTGACATCATTCAGGTTCACGCCTACTTCGTAGACGGTCTGATTGCCCGCCAGTAAATGTCCATTGCGATCATAAATATCGCCGCGATCCGGGTAAAAGGTCTTGCGCTCCGTTGCATACCTAGGCTCACGGAAAATAGCAGCTTCCTCACTATTTTGAATGCGCACGATCTGCGCAATAACCAGAAACGCCAAAAAAACCAACAAACTGACCAAAAATTTTGAACGCCAGGCGTATTGCTGTCTCATTATTGCAGTCCTCCACGTAGATAAGGCGAGTGGACTTGCTCGTCCACCCAATCCAACAAAGACTGGTTGTATTCAGGTGGTATGCTCGGCGCGCGCAAACCGGGTTGCGGCCCATTGCTCAAGATCATGGGTTGTGGAGCCATATAACCGGCCACCACAATATATTCCACCTTGCCGGGCTTGATCGGCTCAAAGCCTAAAGCAAGCGCGCGCTCTTCCATTACACTGGTGGAAGTCAACGCGGCGAGCCTGGTTTGCAAGTCGGCGCTGGCGTGCTGGCTGGCTCTCGTTGAAGCGGTCAGTTCCTGGATCTCGCGTCCCGCAATCGCCGCGCGTGCCGTGACATATAGATAAAGCGTGGCGACCATGGCCAGTCCCACAACGGCAAGCAAAATATTACCAATCCACTGTCGCTGAATGCGCCAGGGAGCGATCTTATAAGCATGAACGAAGTGGTTTATATTTTGCATAGTTTTTCATTCCGTTATTGCGATATGTCATTGCGATTATGTCATTGCGAGCGCACTTTGCGAAACAATCTCCCTCAACGATACGGGGATTGCTTCTCGAAGACTCGCAATGACATTACATCTTCTCTACAACTCTCAATTTTGCACTGCGTGCCCTCGGGTTACTGTTAACCTCTTCTTCTGAGGCCATGATCGGTTTTCTGGTTATCTCTTTCAGGATAGCCTTACGTTCGACCTCATAAATTCTTTCGTAAGGCGGATTTATTAAGTCCTTGCTCTGGCTCCGGAAGTAATCCTTGACAATACGATCCTCCAGCGAGTGGAAGGAGATCACTGCGAGTCTGCCTCCGGATCTTAGGCCTGCCACCACCTGCGGAAGTACTGACTCAATTGATGCCAGCTCGTCGTTCACCACGATGCGCAAGGCTTGAAATGTTTTCGTCGCCGGGTGGATGCGCTCACCTCTGCGGGGTGATACTCTCTCGATAACGGCGACCAGCTCACAGGTGGTATGAAGCGGTCTGTTATCCACAATGGCACGTGCGATCCTGCGTGCCTCACGGTCTTCACCATATCGAAAGATAAAGTCGGCGATGTCCTTTTCGGGCAGGTTGTTCAAAATATCCGCCGCGCTCTGCAAGGCATGTGGGCCGAAGCGCATATCGAGCGGACCGTCCTGCATGAACGAGAAGCCGCGCTCCGGCGTATCAAACTGCATGGACGACGCTCCCAGGTCAAGCACGATGCCATCCACGACATCCCAGTTTGCGGCGGCGAGTTGATCCTTCAACGTGGTGTAGGAGGCCTGCACGAGACGAATGCGTGGTTCGTAAGGAGCCAAGGTCTCACGAGCCAACGCAAGCGCCTGCGGGTCTACGTCAAGACCGAGCAGAAGCCCATCTGGCGCACAGGCCTCCAGAATTCCGCGAGCGTGTCCGCCCGCTCCCAGAGTACAATCCACGTAACGCCCACCGCGAGTGGGGTACAACGCGTGTATAATCTCTTTGTAAAGTACAGGTTGGTGCTTCATGTTCGTAGGGGCAACCTTTGTGGTTGCCTTGTTATGGGCACCCACATTATTGGGCAGGCACAGGACCTGCCCCTACGGTTTGGATGAAATATCGAGTGCAGCGAAGCGTTGATTGTTCGCTTCCGTATCCTGGATTTGGGCCATCTGTTCTTTCCAGGCGGCAGGCGTCCACACTTCGAAGTACTCGCCCTGTCCTGCCACAATTGCCTCGCCTTCAATTTCAATGAAGGCACGCAGGGGCTGTGGTACGACAATGCGCCCGACCTTATCCACTTCCACTGGAAAAGCATTTGCTAGGATCAAACGGCGCAGGAGACGGGTGGTCGGGTCAGTGATTGTCATGGCTGCGAGATGTTCAACGACCTGCTTGAAATAAGTGCCTGCCATCACCATCAGGCATTTGTCAAAACCCTGGGTGATGAAGGCTTCGCCTTCCAGCGATTCACGAAAGCGCGCTGGAATCATCAAGCGGCCCTTATCGTCGAGATTGTGCTGGTAGTGACCCGTGAACATTTGTGCTATTTGTCCTTTAATTCAGCGAACGCCGGGCATCCGGCGTCCTCCACTTTGTACCACTTCTTACCACATTATACATCTTTTGAGAGAAAAATCAAGTGACGCGGCCTAATATTTGACCACTTTTGTAATGACCCTTTAGTACCCATTATTTCACCCAAATAATGACCACACCATAATGAACTGTCCCTTGACAAACTCCCCTCCCTATTCCCTGCTCGAAGCCGCCAAGTGGCGTGATTACGAATTGCTTGATTCAGGTGATGGCTTGAAACTGGAACGTTTTGGAAAATATGTATTCGAACGTCCCGAGTCGCAAGCTATGTGGAGCCGCGCCCTGCCCAAATCAGAATGGAAAAACGCACACGCGGTTTTTCAACCGACAGGCGAAGAAAGCGGCGGACATTGGGATTTCAAGAAAAAGGTGGATGAGAAGTGGATGATGAGCTACCCGCTTGCCCTTACCCCCAGCCCCCTTCGACAAGCTCAGGGCGACGCCTCTCCCTCAGGGAGAGGGGAGTTAAGATTTTGGGTAATGCCCACACCCGGGCGGCATCTCGGTGTATTTCCCGAAGTGGCATCGCATTGGGATTGGGTCAGTGGATTAATTCAACACAGAGCAAATAAAGATACAAATGTCTTAAATCTATTCGGATACACCGGACTGGCGACCCTGGCCGCGGCCGCGGCTGGCGCCAAAGTGACTCACGTGGACGCGTCGAAGAAGTCCGTGAGCTGGGCGCGTGAAAATCAGGTTTTATCTAATCTCGGGGGAAAACCGATCCGCTGGATTGTGGACGACGCGCTAAAATTCGTCGAACGCGAGGCAAGGCGCGGAGTCAAATACGACGGCATCATCCTCGACCCGCCTAAGTTCGGCCGCGGACCCAAAGGCGAGGTATGGGAAGTGTACAAATCCCTGCCCGATCTGCTCAACACCTGCCGCGCCTGTTTGAGCGAGGAGCCGTTATTTGTGGCGATCACAGTCTACGCAGTGCGCGCGTCTGCAATCCATGTGGCGCAGGCATTGGATGAGATGATGAAGCAATATAAGGGGACGATGGACAGCGGCGAAATGGTGACGCGCGAGAGCAGCGCGAACAGATTGTTGTCACAGGCGGTATATGCGAGATGGGAAGGGAAATAAAGATAAACCTGCTAAAAATTTTTCGGAGGATAATATGAAAGATCTACGTATCAATACAGGCAATATCGAGTTGCAAGTTCGGGAATACGAATGGGAAGGAGCCGCGGTCATCTTCCTGCACTTTGGCGGCGGGAACTTGATGATGTGGCAAGAAGGATGGAGAATGGGGAACCAAGCCTAAGCGCAGTCGAAGGCTGGAAACAAGAGGCGTTGGTCTTTAGCACGAACTTCCGCCTGGGATTTGATGTCGAAGAGTTTCAAACCATCCTGCCCAAAAATCATATTCATCATGTTATACAAGGCGAGCCGATCTACGATTTCTTTGAAGCATGGAAACAATGCGCGGCGGAGACAATCTCTGCGAAAACATTTGGGTTAAGGCAATGGTTTGTTGCTTCAGCAGAGAGTCTCGCCGCGCGAGGATATAAAATTGACCTGCACAGGAAGTGGCTGTCAAAGGGCTGGCTGGTTTGGCGAAGCTAGAAAACCACCTTCACCGGATTACTCAACTTCCCCAAGCCCTCGATCTCCACATCCACCACATCGCCATTCCTCAACTCACCCACACCGGCGGGCGTGCCGGTGAAAATTAAATCCCCGGGTTCAAGCGTCATAACGGATGAAATATAGGCAACCAATGTCGCGACATTGAACACCATATCGCGTGTTGAAGCCATCTGCCGCATTTGGCCATTTACCCTGCAAGTGACAACCGCGTCCGACGGGTCGAAGTCTGTGTCAATCCACGGGCCGAAGGAACAGAAGGTATCGAAGCCTTTGGCGCGCGTCCATTGACCGTCTGTCTTTTGCAGGTCGCGCGCGGTCACGTCATTGCCGACGGTGTAGCCGAAGATATAACCCTTCGCCTCCTCGGCTGTGATATTTCGTCCGCGTTTGCCGATGACGATCACCAATTCCGCTTCATGTTCAACCTGCTTCGACTGCGGCGGCAGGATGATATTCTCACCGTTCGCGATGATCGAAGACGGCGGCTTCATAAAAATGAGCGGCACTTTGGGGACTTCATTTCCCAGTTCTTTGGCATGTTCCACGTAGTTACGGCCAACACAGACGATTTTGGTCGGCTCGCAGGGCGCGGCCAGCTTCACATCCGCGAGAGGCGTTTTTGCATCCCGCCTGCGGTACTGGTCAAATAAATCCCCCTGGATCTCACCGATCTTGTCTTCCAGCATCCATCCATACTTTGGAGCTTCATCATTTATTCGATAACGTACGATTCTCATGGTCTCTCCTGTTGGTTTCCTTCCGGCAAGTTTAACCTTCAACTTGCCAACTTGCAACCTTCAACTTATAATATGGTCACGGGTGCATAGCTCAGTTGGTTAGAGCGCTTCTTTTACACAGAAGAGGCCAGGGGTTCGAGTCCCTTTGCACCCACAAGAGTCTTGAGTGATCAAGGCTCTTTATTTTCACCGAAGTCCCCGTGGAAGGGATGATAAGGTCAGGGGTCCCCAAAGGAGATGCTATTCGAGTCCCTTCGCTACACTTGCACCTGCATGCACACTTGCCCCAAGCGCAAGTACCGGGGAGTGCAGGTGAGCACCCTGTGGGTTGCGCCCACTAGCTTAAGACCTCCAAGTTCTTTTAGAGTTTGGATGTCTTAATTATGAACAACCAGCGTCAGAGATTTTGGTCAAACCTTTTCTTGCAAGGAAACTCTACTTAAATCCATCTTATCCCAAAGGGGAGATAATTTTGGGATTCCCCATTCAGGTTTTGCTTGCCACATTTCCCATTCTTTGTAAAAAGCCCGCCGCTCTAAAGTCAGTAATTTCACTGCTCTTTCACCTTCAGCCCAAATTTCACGGGCCTTTTCGTGAGAATAAAAACCTATTCGCTCCGCTTCAGCAAACTCATCATCATCTTTCCATTTCCATTCAGACATACCAGGACTTACGACAATATCCAACATATTATCCATTGTGTCGAAGCCGATACTCGTGCGCCGGATAGGTTCTTGTAAATTGATATACCAACAAACCAGATCCTTTGTCCCGGTTTTCCACATCACATACGTGCTAAACGCTTCCCCTGGTACTATCAGCATTAACACATCTGTTCTGTCCCATTTGTAATCAACGATTTTTATTTTGTCTGGGGACAATAATTCTCGTGGCGTAGGTTTTGTTTCGGTATCTTTGCCAGTAGCGCCAGCGGGCAAATACAAGGCTATCAAATCTGAAGTATCTTGAACAACGATTGTGGGATAGGCCCAATAAACTTTGGCGCCAACACCGCGTAATGTCGCATGTATGCCTGGCGTCCAAAATGATTTTGAAATCAAACTTATGCTCCCTTACGAATTAACAAGCAAGCCGACACGGATTTCACCGATTCGCGCGGATTTGTCTGTGTACGGGTAATTTACTTCGCGTCTTTTAGTGTCTTCTTGAAATTCTCAAGCGCTGTGACAGGAGTTGGATCCATGCCATAGCCCATCGCCAGGTAGTAAGCCATGTAATCGCCAAATAGGATCAAGGTCCAGATATGCGCGATCGGACTTTCACCGCGCGCTTCCGCGACATCCGTGTTCATGCCTTCGAGCATGATGGCCTTGCGCGTCAATTCCAGGCGCAATTTATTGCGCGGATGATCGGACGGTGAGCGCAGGAATATGGTCATTGTATGAGGGTTGAGTACTTCATCTGGGTTAACTGTGCCAGCCAGGGTATTGTGATCTGCTTCGGGAAGGTATTCAAAGTTTGCACCTGCCTTGGCAATTTCGTTGATCTGTCCCTTCCAGCGGCGCGCTACAGGAGCAAGAATCCCCGCGCCCATCACAGTGACCCAGCGCCCCATCAATTGACCCGCGTATCGTTTGGCAGGGTTATGCGCTGCAAGCACATCGGCACGCAGATGTTCCTGAGATTTTTTCATCGCGGCAACAGCTTCTTCCACATCCTTGGCAGGGTCGGGGATCAGCTTCAAGCGCGCAAACAGCGATAGCAACAAGCCAAACGAGAAGCCAACAGCGGCACGCGGCTGACCCTTGTGATCAAACCTCCACACAGGGATATGATTCGCTTTGGCGCGTTTGGCAAGTTCGCCGCCCGTGCACATGGCAACGATTGTGCATTTATTTTTCAACGCGGCGTCAAAAGCATCCAGTGTCTCTTCCGTGTTGCCGGAATGGGAGGATGCAATCACCAGCGTCTCTTTCCCTTTGGCAAACGCGGGCAGTCCGTAGTCGCGGTGAACGGTCACGGGTATGGGACAGGTATCCATAACGAGCGCAGTTACGAGGTCCGCGCCGATCGCTGAGCCGCCCATCCCAGTGATGACCACACGCTGGATGTCCGTTATATCTGGAAGCGGTTGAGTTTGTCCCAGATCCCATGCGGATCTAAGTTGATCGGGCAGGCCGTCAATCTCACCGAGCATGTTTTGGGTGTCGAGTTTTCTGAAAAGATCAAGATCATCGAGATTCATGTCATCCTCGTTTATTATTCACGTGACGCAGCAGCAATTTTATAAATCTCGCGTCGCTTCCAACCGGATTCCTTTGCCAGTCTGCCTGCCAACTCACTGGGCACTTCATGTTCCGTCAAACCTTTTTGAATCGCCTTTAGCAATTCTTCCTCTGTCCACTTTTCATTTTCATCTTTCTTCTTTCCTTCGATCACCAACGTAAATTCCCCGCGCGCAGGCTGGGATTTGAAATACTCCAGCGCCCCGCTGATATTCCCTCGCCAGTATTCTTCAAACATCTTGGTCATCTCACGCGCCACACAAATACGGCGATCTCCGAGCGTGGACAAAATATCCTTTAACGATTCGACGATGCGGTGAGGGGATTCAAAAATGATCAGCGTGTAAGACAAATTACCAATTTGTCCTACGGCTTTGCGGCGCTCACCAGCTTTGTGAGGCAGATAGCCGAGATAGAGGAAAGAATCGGTTGGCAGGCCGGAGGCGGTCAAGGCGGCGATGGGAGCCGAGGGACCGGGAACAGGCCGAACGTCCCAGCCTGAGGCGAGGGTGGCTTTCACCAGTTCGTAGCCAGGGTCGTTGATGGCAGGCATGCCTGCGTCCGAGACCAGTGCCACATCACCTTGTGAAAGTTTTTCGAGGATGAAGTCCAGTTTGCTTAGTTTGTTGTGTTCAAAATAACTCGTGGATGGCGTCTTGATATCGAAGTGTTTGAGCAATGTGCCAGTATGGCGCGTATCCTCGGCGGCAATCAAAATCACCTCGCGCAGAATCCTGATAGCACGAGGCGATATGTCTTCCAGGTTGCCGATGGGGGTTGCCACCAAATAAAGTGTGCCCATAAAATGATTTTAGCCCTTATCTCCAACCAATCCCAATTCGGGCGCGATCTTTCGCATGGCGGCGATGACGTTACTTGTATGTTCCCAAAGATCCACGCCGAAATCCTTCGCGGCCTGTTCCATCTCGGCACGGTTTGTGCCGGCGGCGAAGGCTTTATCCTTCCATTTCTTCTTCACGGAACTGGCTTCAAGGTCAAGCAAGGAACGCGACGGACGGACCAATGCCACCGCGGTGACAAGTCCCGTGATCTCGTCGCAGGCATTCAAGGCTTTGCGCCTCAACGTGTCACGCGGCACACCTGTCGCATCGCCGTGACTCAAAATATCCTGAATGAGTTCCTCGCTCACGCCGCGCTCGCGCAAGATCGGCGCGCCTTTGGATGGATGATCATCCGCCGTTGGATGGATCTCCCAATCGAAATCATGCAGGATGCCAAGCACGCCCCACTCTTCAACATCTTCGCCGAACTTTTCCGCGTAGAAACGCATGGCGGCTTCCACACAAAGCATGTGCTTGACCAAACCTTCATTTTTTACAAATTCACGAACAAGACCAAGGGCTTCGTCACGGGTCATTATCTATATACTTCCTTTCGGTGTCTAACGCGGATGATTTCAATAACAAGTTTATTCTCAAATACTTCATACACAATTCGATAGTCCCCGATGCGAACTCTTTATGTATACTGGAACCTGAAAGTTTCTTTGTCCCGTGTGGATATGGATCTTGCGATAAATCCTTTACTGCCGCAACGACTCTTGGGATAAGTTGTCGCGACAATTTTTCAAGTTCCTTAACCGCAGAACGTTTCCACTCAATTTGATAAAATGCCATTTTTCTTCAGCCTTGCAACAACTTCATCAAAGGGAATGGTTGGCTCATCGCGTCGTTCAGCCAGAATTACCAGGTCTTCCAAATCTTCCAAAAGTTCCTGAAATTCTTCAATTGGGAGAATAACAGCGGTTTTGTTGCCTGTTTTGTCTGTAATATATTGCGCCTGGAAATCACGAATTTCAGTCATGCTGCCTCGCCTTAATAGGTCATTATAAATCAGTAGCGCGAGATATTATCTCGCATTACTTCTTCGCAAATATCGGTTCCGGCTCTCCCATCACAGGCATGGGATGTTCCACATATACGTCCCAAACGGCTTGCGCAGTGGCGAGGGTCTCTCTGATATTCCAGATCAACCGCAATCGTTTGAGGTAGTAATAGTTATCCGCTTTGACGCCGACCGCTTCAACGCCAAATGAATTGCATAAAAATAATGCGCGCGGCAGGTGAAATCCCTGCGTGACAAGGATGGCAGAATCCACGCCGAAGATTTCTTTCGCACGGTAGCAGGTGTCGTAGGTGCGGCGTCCCGCGTAATCGAGGACAATCGCATCATTCGGGACACCGAGGCTGACCGCGTATTGCCGCATGGATTCCGGCTCGTTGTAATCCACGAAGCGATTGTCGCCGCTCATGAGGAGTTTTTCCACTTTGCCGCTCTTGTACAATTCAACGGCGGTTTCGACGCGGTCGCGCAAAACGGCAGAGGGCGTGCCGTCCTTTTTTACCTCCGCACCAAAGACAATGGCCACGCGGTTCACGGGCACTGTCTCAACGGTGAATATTCTCGCCGCAGCATAAATCGAGGTGATGAGTCGGGGAATGAAAAGCGCGAGAAGGCCAAACAGGCTGAGTCTCAGAATGAGACGCCAGATAAACTTCATCAGTTTCTTGAACATAAGCAGAATTGTACCAATAAAGAACAAGCATCCAAGAAAGCAAGTCACGCTTTAAGCGTCACCTACTTCAGCAATTCATTTAGATTTACGCCAGAGTCCTTCACATAGGAACGAAAATCCTCATACACGGCATCCTGCACAATTTGCAATTCGTCCATGCCATATATTTTTTGAACCAAAGCCTTGCCGTCGGGCGTATTCATAATTTCAACAAAGGCGCGCAGCAGGGAACGCTCAACATCGGGCGTGACGTTTGCAGAAAAAACGATCAGGTCGTAAGGGATAATGGCGGGAATACGCCAGATGACATCCACCCTGTCTTTCACATCGGGATAATCCGCTTCGAGCGCTGGATTCTCACGCGCGTCGATGTACGTCGCACCGAAATCGCAGATGCCGCCTGCGTAGACTGCGCGCACCACCGTCGGCTGACCTTCGACAAAGGCACCGGGTCTGGTCTGGACCTTGGCCTGATTCAACACCCCAAGCGGAATCACATACCCAGAAGATGATGCGGCATCGCTCCAGCAGGGCTTCTTATCTTTGAACTGACTTAACGCCTCAGGCGCATCGGCCGTATTCTTAGCACGGATCGGATCAAAGAACACATCATAATTGTCGCTGGCACGCGCGATAAATAGCGCGCCATAAAAGGCACCTCCTTTTCTTGTGCTTGCCAGTGCGGCGCGTGCACCATTATCATAGGCCAGCATATAAGCAAGAGGCGAAAGCGCGGCGATATTTACATTACCAGCATTCAGCAACTTGACCAGACCTGCTTCGGATGGAGGCGCTACGGCTACAAAGTGATAGCCGGTCAACGCTTCGAGTTTCGCGGCCAATCCATTCGCGGCTGTGATAACATCGTCCGCGGGACGGGTGGAAGGGGTCAGGGCGAGAAGTAAAGGATTTTTAACGGAACCCAGTGGGAGCGTGGGCTGAGGCGTGGCTGTGGGAGTGGATACAGCCAGCGGCGTGGAAGTCGGCGCGGGTGTAGAAATTCCCACCACGGGAAGAGTACAAGCAAAGAGTCCGAGAAAAAATAAAAGCAGGAATCGTTTCATTTTGCAGGATTGTGTGTTTATTATGATACAACCATTGTTATAATAAGGCAAATTATATTAGGCCATCTGTGCGAGGGTTTTCGACTTTTGCAGGGATGCAAGTTTACTGAAAGGATTTTTCATGAAAAACACGCTAAATACCATTTTCTCCATCCTGATCATCATCGTGTTGGTTGCAGGTGTATATTTTATCGTGCAAACCATGCGCGAGACTGCCGCCGCCGCGACTGCTCCCTTCCAGGGGATTCAACAGGCCAATGATTCGATGCAAACGCAGGTTGCGCAATTACTGAATCCCACGCCCACAATTATCCCAGACCCGGTGACATATATCAACGAAATCCGCGCGTTGGCGCGGCTTGAGACGATCCAATATAGCATCGAGAAAGTCATCAAGGCTGAGGTCGGTCAAGGGGATCTCGGGTTTGCATTCGGCGACAAATTGTTATTCGTGGCGCACGGCATTGTGATTGCGGGCATTGATATGGAAAAACTCCAGCCTGAAGATATGCGCCTTGATAACAGCCTGCTGACTGTGAAACTGCCGCCCGCCGAGATATTCATTGCCACGCTCGATAATGAAAAATCATACGTCTATGACCGCGAGACGGGCATCTTAACCAAAGGCAACCAGGATCTCGAAACACTGGCACGCCAGAGCGCAGAAGATGAAATTCGAAAGGCCGCGCTGGAAGATGGCATATTGACGCAGGCTCAGACCAATGGCGAAGCCTACCTACAAAAGTTCTTCATGGCGCTCGGGTTTAAAACTGTGATCTTCACACACTAAACATTATTTGGAATAACATAAAACCAACGTTCCGCAGGTTCGACAGGAGAAATTCAAGCGTTTGAATGCAACCTGCGGGACGTTTTTTTATTTACAACTCGTGATATCCAATAAACGCCTAAAGTCTTTGCGATAATCATCGGGACTGCGAATGCCCTGCATTTCGTCGGCTACTTTCACGCAGGCATCCTGCAATCCCTTCTGGTCATCTTTGGATAATTCATCCCAATATTCAATCCCAAAATAGACAAAGTCATAGCCTGCCGCGTGGAGCGCGCGCGAATCGGGTTTATCTACCAAAGCTGCCCATTCAGATTTCGGCGTCCACGAAGTCATGGCGTCGGTGGCGCGGCCAAAGACGGTGACCACGCGCAAGGGATTGGGATCAAATACCATCGCATCAGGCGCGAGTTGATTCCAATAGCGCTTTTCCATTTGAGCATCCAGTTCTGTGATGAAAAGCGGCAAGATTGGCTTTTGTATTGCAATCAGTTGAATACCAAAAAAGACCAGACCACCAAAGATAGCGATACATCCAATGGAAGATATGACAATCTTCATCTGCTCACTGCGGCTTTTCAACCATGTCCAAACCAAAGGCACGGCATATAGCGTGGGCGGGATTGTCAAAGTTGCCAGCAGGCGCGTATTGGCGCTTTCACCGGCTGTACCCGTGTATTTGATGAACAAGGAAAATATGCTTAAAAACGCGCTAGCCGCCACACCCGCTTCCCACCATTGTCTAGCGCGGACCATCTTGAGTCCCCAGATGAATAACAACGGTAAAACAAAGACGACAGGCCCGGTTTCGAAAATGGCGACGATGAGTTGATATGGGTTAAGCAAATCAAGAGCGCCAAGATGCGCTGAGATAAGCGATGGCATCGAGAGAGCAAAAGTAAATGTATGGAAGGATTCTTGTTCAGCGGAACGTGCAAAGAATCCACGAAAGGCTTCGGTGAAGACTCCGCCCTGGAACAAGACAAGGATCAGTGAAACGGAACCAACCATCAGGGCAGGAAGAAGCGAGCGCGGGAGGTTGAGTCTGCGTGTCCGAATCCAGTGAATCAATAATGCAAATCCAATGCTCGGGTAGACGATCAAAAAGGTGTATTCGCCAGTCAGGGCATAAGATGCAAAAACTGCCGCGAAGATAAAACCGGTTTTGTAGTCGCGCAGGCGTCTGGCCAGGATGATGAGAAGCAAAAAGACGAGTATACCCATCACGCCGATGCCGCCGTGTGACATGCTGGCGGGTACGTTGATGCCGTTGGCATAAGCAAAGGGGAATTTGATCGGGCCGTCGCCTTCGATCTTCCAAATGGATATGAGCGCGGTGGCTAGGTCAGGTGCGGTGGGAATGCCTGAACCCATGAGGGTGGTGTGTTGTGAAATGGATCCCACGAACTCGGGAGGCAGAAGAAGCAAAAGCCAGCGCGCTCCGCCAGAGAAAGCCACGAAGACCGCGCCAAGAAAACCAGCGAGTTGACTGCGCGTGATGCGGCGCGTCCATAAGTAGGTGAGCATGAATAGCAGTGCAAGCGAAACAGCGCGGGCAATGTCCATTGCAGTCCACGGGAAGAGGTCGCCGAGGCGCATGAGCTGCGCGGAAAAAAGCAAAAGCAGATAGTGATAACCAAAGCGAAGATTTGGGTCAAAGGGGAAGTGAGGCGGGATGTCGCCTGCGGCCATGACGGATGTGACCGGCAGGTTTTGGAAATCGTCGAAAATGTTGAGTCCGCGCCCGATGGAGGTAAAGAGATAAATCAGGAATGCAAGGGAGATGAGTTGATAAGCATGTTCGCGGAGAAATTCAAACCGCGGCCCCCTTCGGGGATGATAAGACACGGAGACACGGAGGTTATTTAGAGGAAAAATACCATATAAACCGAACAATAAAACGATCAGCGCACCTGCCCAAAAAGAATAAGGCACGGGGATGAGGTATGCCATCCAATTTGAGAACCATAATTGCAGGACAAGGCCAAGGCTGATACCAAGGATAAGTCTTTCACGACGAAAATTGAAAACGCGCGCGGCAATTAATATCCCGCCAATAGACCAAATGGCAAACCATATTGAAAGTGTTAGTGGAGTGAAGATTTTTTCGGTCATGATAAGATGAATGTCACTGCGAGCCGCGAAGCAGTCTCCTGTTAAACAGACAAACCTTATTTATATGCGCTTATGTTAACCAATCCTCAAAAGTCGCACATCTCGCTCAAGTGTTGTAGAGATCGCGGTTAGAGAAGCTTTGTTTCGATTGCTTTTATAAACTCTTCCGCTGAATTGAGGACTTGAATCGCCTGTTCTTCGGTGATCACTTTGGATTTTTGATAATCCCCGGCCTGTCGCATGTCAAAAGCGTGATGAATGATTTTGCTCATTTCCTTTGGAAAAATTCCCTGCCTGATAAACAGTTCGTCAAACTTTGCAAGCGCTCCGCTATGCTTTGTCGGTTCAACATCCACCGTAACAAGTAAAGCCAAAGTGGCATAAAAAACAGAATAATATGCGCGGTTTACAATGCTGGCGGGACTCCCGCCATTTGCCTGCAACACATGCGCATCATGTAAAGCCTCCCTTGCGCGCTCAAGACGATATTGTACAAGGTCCTTTTTGTAAGATTGGGCACGCGTCATACAGCAATCCCTTCTTCTTTTATGTTACGGTAGAAAGGCAGGAAGCCATACTGCTTCATGTTTTCTTTCGTGTCAGGAATGGCGGAAATTACCCTGCCCGCGTCAAACCCGACTTCCCATGCAATATCAGATGCAAGATTCAGCATGTCATTATCAATGGAAGGCAAAATCACAAGCAGGTCAATATCGGATTCTTTGGTTGCGTCGCCGCGCGCTTGCGAACCGAACATGATAACCTTCACGGGCTGTCCAAGGGCATCCGTCAACCGCTTGCGGACTTCTTTGGCAAGTTTGAGGGCGCGCACCCTCGGGTGCAATTTTTTCATATCTTTATATTACCATAATCATTGGCACGCGGTCACATCCACCAAACGACGAAAATTTCCCATCTCGCCTGTTGCACTGTGAATGTCATCCACCTGATCGATCACTTTCACGCATGGCGCGTCGAGAAAGTCTTTATGATCGTCCCAATAAAAGTTGGTATAGTACAAGTAATCATAACCGGCAGCATGAATGCGGATAGGGTCGGGCGCGTCAACCAGCGCGATGAAGTCCGGGCGCTCACGATATAAAGTCTCTGCCGAGTCACTACCGCGGCCGAACACGGTCGCGCCGCGTGGCGTACTTGCGTCAAAGACCATCACACCCTCCGGCAATTTGTTCCAATATTTTTCATACATCTTCACATCGAGATCGCTCAGAATATAAGATGAGACAGGGCGATAGAACGCGGACATCTGCGACGCGAAAAGCACAAGTCCGCTCACGCTCGCGACCAGCCCGAAACTGAGCGCGATATTTCGAATCACTTCTCCCTTTTGGCTGGCCCACTTCCAGGCTAACGGGACAGCATAAATCCACGCGACAAGGATAAAGTTGCCATATAAACGGCTGGTGGCAGTCAGGCCGGCGTTACCGCTATATTGCACGAAAACCATCAGCAAACTGATAACGCCTGAAAAGACAAAGCCTGCCTCAAACCAATTACTGTCCTTGAAAACATTTCGTCCATAAATAAAAGCAAGCGGAAATACAACAATAGCGGGGCCAAGCTCCAGCAATGCCGCAATCAATTGATATGGATTGAATAAAGACAGGATGCTGAGATGACCCGAAACAACCGTCGGCGGAAAGACAAAATGCAAGCCGCCTTCAAAGTACCCGCTGGATGAATCGCCGAAGAGACCCGTGACCACGCCCGTGATGATTCCGCCTTGAACGAGGGAGAGAATACCCGAAACAAAGAAGATCGCGAACCACAGCCAAAGGGATTCGGGCAAACGCAGGGAACGGTTTTGGATCGCCCATACAACCATAGTCACTGCGATACCGGCCGCTAACAATGCAAAAGTCACTTCGTTGGCGAGCGCCATGGATGCCAGCAATATCGTCAACGGAATGGCAGACATTTTGCCGCGCAGACGCGTGCCTGCAAGAATGACCAGCAGCAAAGTCAACGCAGGTGTAATGCCTTGGCCGCTGATGCTCATGATGGCGGGATTGTTCACACCGCTGATAAACATGAACGGGAATGGCACTGGTGGTGCACCGTCAATCAGCCAGAGCTTGTACAGCAGGTCGAATAAGCTTTGTCCGCTTTGCGCGGCGGAGCCTATCAATGTAACACTATCCGAGATGCGTTGAACAAGCGAAAGCGGCATGAGCAGGAGCAACCAACGCGCACCGCCTGCGAACATTGCAAAGAATGTGCCAGCATACTGGGCAAGCGGCTTATCTGTAATACGGCGGGCAAATAAGCCAGAGAGCATGAATACAAGAGACATGCTCAAGCCGCGCGCCACGTCGAGCGCAGTCCACACGGCAGCATGACCGATGTTTACGAATTGGGTCGCAAGCAATAGGAGGAAGTAATGATAGTTGAACGTCACGCCTTGCGCGAATGGGAACGGCGGCGGAACTTGTCCCGTTGCCATCACGGACATGACGGGTAGGTTTTGGTAATCTTCAAAGATGGCAAGACCGCGATTGATGAGGGTGAAGAGAATGGCAAGGAGGATGAAGGCGAGCCATTGACCCCAATGTATGTCATTGCGAGGGCGTCCTTTGCCCGAAGCAATCTCCCCGTTGTAGGAGACTGCTTCGTTCCTCGCAGTGACATTGCTGAGGAAAGATTGCTTCCCGAAGGTCGCAATGACAGTTGACCAGTTAAGATAAACGCCAAACGCGAGCACAATTAAAGCTGACACCCAAAAGGCCAGCGGAAGCGGCAGGACACGCGCCGTGAAATTCGAAAGCCACGTGCTCATCACCGTGCCAAGACCGAGACCGACAAGTCCGCGTTCGCGAGGGTGGAGGTCGAACAGGCGGATAGCGATCAGCCATCCGCTCAAGAGCCAGAGAAGAATTAGGATAATAGTTGGGATAAGATCAAGTTCGGAGAGAAGATACATGGTATGCGGTAATTATACATGAGCGAACAAGCTGGGTTAGCGCAATCCGACCTGCAAAACGACCACGCTTATCAACGTCACGCAATCATCTTCCAGTTTGCCACTGACAAATTCGGGCAGGATTTCAGGTCGGGCTTTTTCAAAATTGGATTCGTCGCGCTCCAAAACTTGAATATCCACTTTGCCAAAATATTTCTCAAAGACTTTTCTATAATCCCACAAACGAAAGCGGTTGTGGTTGCTGGTGGGATTCAACCAGCTGTACCAGACTTTTTCGCTGAACTTAAGCATTTCAAAGGGATATTTGAAATAATGATCACGCAGGTCAATGAAGTGGACTTGCGCGCCATCAGGTTTGGTCAGCGCGGCCAGGGATTTTGTGATACCGTCCACATCATCGAGATGTTCGTACACAGAATTGCTGATGACAACATCAACAGGCACACATTGCTCCGGCGTCACTGTACGGATGTCCGCCTCCAGCAGAGTCATATACCCGGGTTTCGGGCGAACAAGCCCACGGCCCGGAAAAAGATACGCCGGGAATTTATCCAGCAGCGCGCGGTTATGGTGTTCATCCGGCTGCGCATATTTCTCACACAGCACAACCTGGTCCGCGCCTGCTTCGAGCAAAGCCACACCAATGTCAAAACGTCCGCCGTAACCGAAGACCATCACGCGTTTACCTTTTATCGTTTTATCATGCAATTCAAGCGTGTCCACATAACGCTTGACCGCAGATTGCGAATCGTTCATCTCAAGGCTGGCTTGAATGATCCAATTTCGCAAAAGCAAAAAGCGCGTGATGCGTTCAGGCAAAAAGTGGCGAATGAAACGCGGAATGAGATAAAACAAACTCACGGCACAACCTTAAACGGAAGTTCGCTGGAACAATCCTGCACGTTGCTGCGCGGAACCAGCAATTGAGTTCGGAATTTAGTGTACGTCTCCAGCGGCTCGTAATAACACAGGATTGGCCGCGCCACCCAATTCACCCAGGCATTGTTTTCTTCACCAAATTTAGATGCGCTGGTCTTTACAGGCACCCGTAATGGATCACTGATGATAAGTGAAAAACGATGGCTGGCAAGGTCACGATAGAACTGCGTAAAATAATCCGCTTTTTGGCTCATGGCATAGTCCATCACCATTTTCTTTTCATAATCAAGTATCAGCGGCACGCCCTGCACATACCCAAACGTAAGCAACTGGCGCTGATCCATAAACAGCACTTCACCTTGTCCCTGGGCAGTTGCCACGTTGGTGCGAATAACATTCAAAACATCATCAGTTTCCTCCTGCCCAGGCAGAAACCCAAGCCCAAGCGGATTTTCCAATCCGGTTAGCGTCAACAACCAGGTCGTGTCACCAGAATAATTGGATAGTTGGAACCAGTTGATATATCCCAGCATCGGTATGACCATGATGACAATCAGCATCAGGCGGATGAAGAACGGCTGCGCGTCCGCATCCCGGACCCATTGCCTGCCACCGTTAAACCAGGCAACCACGGCCACGAACAATAATCCGATAAAGAACATATCCAGGTTATGCAAATCGCCACCGCCACCCGCCTTTGTGCTGACAATTAATCCCACGACCAGAAATGCAAACAATGGCAGGATGAAAGCCAACTTTTGCCAGATGTTCAAAACCCAACGGCGTGAATAGATCAGGTATATCAAGACAATGATTAAGGGCACTGCCACTTTGAGCATTCCCAGTAAAACGCCTTCATCATATGTCGCATTTGGCAACAGCCGATACCAAAGCAAAGGTTGCAGCTTAAGATGTGCTGTGACTTGTGATGCTGAAACTCCGACATCATATTGCCCCCGAAAAACGCCAACGAGCTTGGGCAATACGAAACCGCCAAAGATACCGGCTAGACCAACCATGATCGAGCGTACCCAGGTCCTTTTTTCCACCACACCTGCGCGCAATTTATCCATGCCGAATTCCAACATGACTGCCCAGATGCCGATGGCAAACGTCCATGTGAAGCGGCTAATGGCGGCAAAGTATGCGGCGGCAATAATCACAGGGATGGCGACCCACAATGACCGTCTCCACACAAGCGCCAGCAGGATCGCGCTGACCAGAAGAGGAGGATGCACAGAAGTCTGCCCCAGGAAGAGAAATGCCCATACTCCCATGGCCACCAGAGACCATTTATCCTTTTCTTCGGATGATTTGAAGACGACCCAACCGAGTAACAGATATGGGAAAATATTAATGAAATCCACCCAGAAGCGCGCACCTGCAATTGTGAGACCCGGCCACAGGAAGCCAAGTCCACCGATCGATTGGCGCCCAAAATCAAGGTAGGGTGTCAGCGGAACGTCAGCGGGATAAATATAACGGTCGCGCCCAAACAGCGTGGAGTAATCCCACAGACGGTTGCCTTCAGACCATCCCAGCGAGAACGGATAATTCAACACATCCGTGAACCGGGCTGTGATGGTGATCACTGCGCTGAAAAGAAAAACAGATACAAAAAAAGATTTACATGTAATGAAATCCGTATCAGAGCGGGTGAAAAGAAATGCGAATGCCACCATGCACAAGGTCACGATCAAGAGGCGGATATAAAATCCACTAAGGACCACGCCCAACACAGTGAATTGGAAGATAATCAGAGGCAAAACCAGGAAGAATAATCCGACAATCCATCGGAACAGGTTTGAGCGCTCCCGCAGATTCTGTAACGGCAATTTGAATCGCCTTAACTTTTCAGGAAACCATAATGCTGCACCACACAGCGCGAACAATCCGACACATAGCGCGGCAAAGATCCAGAAAAGCAGATACCACTTCAAGGAAAAATCGGCATACCAGTTGCCTGTACCCGAGCCGATTGCGTAAAACTCCACGCACGATCTGTAGAGCATAAATCCGAAAACAAGAAAGAGTATCAGGCGTTCGATGAGTTTGGATGGGGAGGATTTCATGAATGAATCACAATTTGTTTTTACGATTTTCGACGAGACTATACAAAGGCAAGTATAACAGGACTGCCAAATTTATTAGATAAAACATCACGCGCATCCCGATCAATACGGCGGCAAATGAGACAGGGTCAATGCCAAAGAGAGGATACAACATTATGGAGGATGCTTCAGTCACGCCCAGACCACCGAGGATGGTGATGGGGATGATGGAAACGAGTTGCAAAATGGCGGTAATGAAAAGGAAGGGGAAAAGTTCGAGCGAAACGGAAAACATTTTGATCTGCGTATAAGCCCAGAAGAAGGTCATCAAAAAATAAACAAAGGAAAGTAAAAACGCGGTGAGGGTCATCTGATAGATGGAGCCGCGCTCCTGTTCGAGGAGAGCTTGCAAACTGGCCACGCCGCGTTCGATGATGCCAATGTGCGTGAGTTTTGCGCGTGTGAGAATGGATTTGAGAATATCCACGAAACGCCCGCGCAGGGCAACCACTAAAAGAAATGTGAACAGACCTAAGCCGATCAATGCCAGCATAACAATAGTGAGACTGTGTAAAGAGGAGATTTTCTGCCAGATGAAGAAACTTGAAAGCAGGAGCGCCAGCCAAACCGCGAAGAGGTCGCCTATTTTTGTAATGACAAAGACCATCGCGGCGCGGCTCACCTTTACGCCTTGTTCGCCGCGCAACATCACCAGATACGAAACGATCCCCGCGCTGTTGGCGACTATGTTGGACAGTCCATTTTGCAGGACGACAACACTGACCACGCGCGGATATGGAATCGGCAGGTCAAGCATTTTTTTATATTGATACGATTTGAAGGCGGTGAGCGAGAAATATAAAACCACATACAGCGCCGTCCATCCCCATGCAATGCGCGACCGCAAAGCAAGCAAGTCCCCCCAACTGGTTTGGGAAAAGACAATGCCAATGAGGATAACGGCGAGGATGACTTTGGCAAAAGTCCAGAGGCGGGATGGTTTAGGCTGAGGAGTTTGAGGTTGCATCATAGCGCAGGATAAAAACTTTAGGCTACTCCAACCACAGCGCGAGCATGGAGAGGGCATAGAGTCTTTTGCCATGATCTTCCCTGCCTGCGCGGTGTTCGTTGAGCAAGGATTCCATTGCGCTTCTTTCAAACCATGTTTGCACGTTGCCCGTCAGCAGTAACTCTTTCGCCCAAGTATGCAACGGGCCTCTGAACCATGCGCCGACGGGGATTCCGAAACCCTGCTTACCGCGATTTTTCACACTATCAGGCAGAACACTGGCGAAAGCCTTTTTCAATAAATACTTTCCGCTTCGCCCGCGGACTTTGAACTGATTCGGCAACCGAGCCGACCACTCCACGATTTCATGATCCAGAAACGGCGAGCGCCCTTCAAGCGAGGCGGCCATAGTCATACGATCGGCTTTGACAAGCAGATCACCGGGGAGGTAGGTGTGCAAGTCCATATATAGAGTGCGGTCAAGCAGAGTCCCTTGCGCAGACTCGTAATATTGAATCAAATAATCCTGTGCGTTGGTGGATTTATACCTTTGGCCGAACTCTTTCTTCCACAACTTCGCACGCTGGCTTGGAGAGAAATACGAACCCCACCGCAGGATGCTGGCACGCGGGTCAAAATCAGGGATTTGTGCGAGGCGTTTAATTCCGTTCAGGATGCTTTGTCCTACAGGCTTGTCCGAAGAATCGGGAAGAGCACGCGCAATGGATGGGATCAGGCCGCGGGTCAAAAAGCGAGGCGAGTGCAGGAGAGAATTGGCAAGCGGATCGAGCCAGTAACGTTGATAGCCCGCGAAGTCCTCATCGCCGCCGTCTCCGTTCAAGGCAACCGTCACATGTTCGCGAGTCAACATGGAGAGGTGATACAGCGGAATGGCAGACGCATCCGCAAACGGCTCTCCGAAGTGATATAGGATTTTCTTCAGCGTAGAAGGGATGTCACCATAAGTCAGGGTAAACTCATGATGCTCCGTGCTGTATTTTTGGGCAACGGCGCGGGCATAAGGCAGTTCGGAAAAATTTTGTTCTTCAAAGCCGACCGAAAAAGTTTTGACAGGCCCACTGCTGAGTTCAGCCATCAGCGCGACGATGATGCTTGAATCAAATCCGCCGCTCAGGTGTGCGCCGAGCAGACGTTCGCTAAGCAAACGCATTTTGACGGCTTCGCGCAGACGCACGCGCAATTCCTCGGCTAGTTCATTTTCAGTGGCGGTATGTTTTGGGAGATAGGAATAATCCCAATATTTTTTTATCGTTGCCTGACCATTTTCCCAAACCAGTGTATGCGCCGGTGGAAGTTTATAAATGCCTTCATATGCCGTGTGCGGATCGGGGATATATTGTAGGCTGAGGTACAGGTCAATGGCTTCGAGATTGATTGCAGGCTTTTGCGGAAGCGCGGCGAGAATGGCGTTTAACTCAGAAGCGTAATGCAACGTACCATTTTGGATCGTGTAATACATCGGCTTCTTGCCAAGGCGATCACGCACAAGTAAGAGGCGTTGTTTCTTTTTATCCCAAAGAGCGAAGGCAAACATACCACGCAAACGCTTGACGCAATCATCGCCTTCATCTTCGTAAAAGTGGACGATACATTCGGTGTCTGATTTTGTTTTGAATTTATGTCCGCGGCGATCCAACTCGGCGCGCATATCAGGATAGTTGTAGCACTCGCCATTGAAGATGATCCAAACGGATTCGTCTTCATTTGAAATAGGCTGGTCACCACCAGAAACATCAATGATGGCAAGGCGGCGCATGGCGAGGCCAATACCATTATTTGTGTAGAAGCCGTCACTGTCAGGGCCGCGGTGCATGACAGCCGCGGTCATTTTTTCGAGCAAGGCGCGCTCAGGGATTTGATTCGTTGACGGGGAGATTCCGCAGATGCCGCACATGATATATCCTTTGAGTCATTTATGTCATTGCGAGGAGGGCGTTCTTCCCGACGAAGCAATCTCCTCGATATTAGGGGATTGCCTCGCTTCGCTCGCAATGACATCCAATAAACTTTTATATTGTTCTGCTACATTACGCCAACTGTAATTTTTTTCCACGCGTTGACGGGAGGCGAGTCCCATCTTTTTTCTTTGACCTGGATCAACCAGGATTCTGCGAAACGATTCGCGTAATTCGTCCACATTCTCGGTCTGGACTAAGAGGCCTGTTTCGCCTTCGATGACCAGTTCCTCGCTTCCAGCGATACGCGTTGCGACCACGGGCAGTCCCGTAGACATGGCTTCGAGCACGGCGTTGGGCATGCCTTCGTGGCGCGATGGAAAAAGGAAGATGTTGGCTCGCTGGTATTGTTTCGTTAAATCTTCGCGCGCTTGCCAGCCGAGAAAATGGACACGCTCTTGAATGCCAAGCTCTGCCGAGAGGGATTTTAGATTTTCAAGTTGAGGCCCGTCGCCCGCAATAGACCACGTCCACTCCAGATCTTTGAGTTGAGATAACGCGCGCAAGCCGAGGTCGAGTCCTTTTTGGTGGACAATACGTCCTGCCGAAAGCAATCGCGGCGATGTCCAATCGCGTTCGGGGACGGTGTATTTGTCCAAGTCCACGCCATTGGGAATGATGGGAATCTCAAAGCGCGAGTCGAATGCAAGGGCCAGATCACGCAAGCCGTTGCTGTTGGCGATGATAGCGGATGCGTTTTTCCATATCACACGTAGAAAGGGCGCGATAAGTTTATGAAATGTTTTGAAGTCGTAGGGGCGGAAACCAGGTACATCGCCGCCGCGCAGCGAGACAATATATGGAATTTTGTAGACAAGTTTGAGTATCCACGCAATTGCGCCTGAGGGGACTCCGAAAAAGGCCAGGGTGGCAGTCGGTCTATTTTGACGCGCCCAGTTTAGGGCCCAGAAAGATGCGGAGAGGACAAAGGCGATCTGTTCCCGCGCGCCAGAACGATCCTGTTTTCGCCGTAATGCCGGGATTCGGTAAACAGTCACGTTGTCTCGAATTTCCTGGCCAGGTTGGTCGCCAAAATGTGCAGTGACAACTGAGACTTGAATCCCGAATGCGGCAAGTTCGCGCGCAATGTTCGCGCTGGCATTCCCCGCACCGCCTCCAATGGGAGGGTATTCACTGTTGATGAGGAGGATGTGCATTTTTGATTTGTGTCATTGCGAGCGCAAGTTGCGAAACAATCCCCCTGTTTGGCGAGGAGACTGCTTCGCTTCGCTCGCAGTGACATTACTTTTTAAAATTAAATATCTCTCGAACTGTATATGTCGGTTTGGATTGCGACTCGTGATAAGTGCGCGCGAGAAGTTCGGCAATGAGACCCAGGAGGATGGATTGAAAGCCGAGAATGACGAACATGACGCCGATGAGCAAGAGAGGCGATGTGGATGCAGGGACCTGCCAGAAGGTACGGCGAATAAAAAGATAGAACAGATCCAACATGCCAAGCACGGAGAGGGTGATGCCCGTGCCGCCGAAAAGATAAATTGGTTTATTGGAATAGGTAAGCAGAAATTTTACTGTGAAGAGATCGAGCAGGACTTTGATCGTGCGTTCAAGGCCAACCTTGGATTTGCCAAATTGGCGCGCGTGATGATGAACAGGAAGCTCCGTAATGCGGGCACCGACAGAATGTGCAAAGACGGGGATGAAGCGATGCATTTCACCATAAAGGCGGAAGCCAGCCAGCGCGTCGCGGCGATAGGCTTTGAGCGTGCAACCGAAGTCGTGCAAATGAACGCCCGTCACCTGTGAGATTAACCAGTTGGCGGCATTCGATGGAAGCGTACGCGTCAAACCATTATCCTTGCGATCTTTGCGCCAACCGCTGACGATATCATAGCCTTCGTCCAGTTTTGCTAAAAGCATGGGGATGTCGGCGGGATCGTTTTGCAAGTCGGCATCCAGCAGGACGATGATCTCGCCTGATGCGTAGTCAATACCCGCGGCAATGGCGGCGGTCTGACCGAAGTTGCGACGGAATTGTACAACGCGCACATGCGTCTTATCTTTACTGGCAATCTGCTTGAGTACTTCGATGCTTTTATCGCGACTGCCATCATCCACAAGGATGAGTTCCCAATCTTTTTTGATGGGCTTGAGCGCGGAAACGACAGCTTCATAGAGAAGCGGAAGGTTCTGTTCTTCATTATAAACAGGGATGATCAGGGAAAGGTAGGGCATGTTTTTTATGTCACTGTGACCTTCGGGAAGCAGTCTCCTCACACAACAGGGGGATTGCTTCGCTCCGCTCGCAATGACGGGTTATTTCTTTTCGCTCAAACGCTTCATGTCCGAGTCTACCATCATGGAGACGAGGTCTTTGAAGTTTACCTTGGGTTCCCAGCCAAGTTTCTTTTTAGCGAGAGATGGGTCGGAGATCAATAATTCTACTTCAGCGGGACGATAGAAGCGGTCATCTTGAACAACGTATTGATTGTAATCGAGGCCAACGTGAGCAAACGCGATCTCACAAAACTCGCGCACAGAGTGAGTCTCGCCTGTGCCAATGACAAAGTTACCCGGTTTATCCTGTTGTAACATCAGCCACATAGCTTCCACGTAATCGCCCGCGAAGCCCCAATCTCGTTGGGAGTCAAGATTTCCAAGATGCAGGTCTTTGGCAAGTTCAAGTTTGATGCGCGCCACGCCATCGGAGATTTTGCGCGTGACGAATTCCAGTCCGCGGCGAGGCGATTCATGGTTGAACAGGATGCCAGACACAGCAAACAAATCATACGATTCACGATAGTTGACAGTGATCCAATGCCCGTACACCTTTGCCACGCCATAAGGACTGCGCGGATAAAAAGGCGTGGATTCCCTTTGTGGCACTTCCACCACCTTACCGAACATTTCACTGGAGGACGCCTGATAGAATTTAATTTTCGGGTTTACGAAACGGATTGCCTCCAACATGCGCGTCACACCCAGCGCGGTGGTATCGCCTGTCAGTGCAGGTTGATTCCATGAAGTTGGCACAAACGATTGTGCGGCGAGGTTATAAACTTCTGTCGGCTGATGTTCTTCAAGCAACCCAAGCAGGGAACCCTGGTCATGTAAATCGCCTGAAACGATGGTAATGTCATCCAGCAAATGCTCAATACGCTCAAACGTCACAGTGCTGGAACGGCGCACCATTCCAACAATCTTATAACCCTTTTCCAGCAGCAACTCGGCTAAGTATGAACCATCTTGGCCGTTAATGCCAGTGATAAAAGCAGTGGGCATGTTTTCTCCTTAATCAAAATTCAATTGCTGAATTATAAACTCTCATGGCCTAAAGTCAAGCACGGCGTTTTCGATCCCACCACCAGCCCCCCACAAAAATGGCGAGCCAAAGCCCCATGATCAGCGCGACCATTATGCCAAAAGGTAATTGCATACCAAGCGAAATATAACGGCTGGCATACCACTGTCCAAAGAAAAAAAGAAAAACGAATTCCATCCCAACGATTCGCCAAAGCCACGGATTACGCGTCCCGCGCCACCAGACGAGGGTATGACCAGCCAGAATGGCTTGCCACAGGAACAGGATGGCGCGGTAACGGGGATTATCCCACTGGTCACCTCCGCCGCGTAAAGCGGTCAACAGGATCCAGGTCCAGGCAAAGAACGAGAACCACATCCACAACCTGCGATTCATACCCGCTCCTTCGACTTCGCTCAGGACAGGCCTTTGTCCTGCCGCGGCCACGAAAGAGAGGATCAGTACTGGAAGCAAGGCATACCAACCCAACGCGCGTAATATCCCGATGATGTGCCAGGTTGTTGTAGTGGGTTCAAAAATAGCGGGAGGCAGGACAGGTTGCAATATCCCATAGATCGCAATGAACGATACACGCCACATCAGCGGCTTGCCTTCAAAAAGTTTTTGCAACCAGCCTGATTGGCGCTCCGTCTGAAACGCAACCCACGATACCGCTTCTTTGGTCCAGTTGGTAAGTATGTCGAAAGGCGAATTTCCATAATGACCCGCCCGGTTCAACGCCCATGCAAAAAGGAACAAGCCCGCCATAAAAACAGCCAGTCCACTAAATAAGACTATCCAGGATATACGTTTCTGTTCACGCGTAAACCAGATCCATCCCGCAAAGAGGATGATCGTAATCAACGCGACCACAGGCGAGACAAGCAACATGCCCGCGAAGGCCAGTCCCAGCCACATCGAGGCGGTTTTATTATGATTCTCGCGCCAATCCACAAATCCCCACAAAGCGAGAGCACTAAAGGTCATTAGATATGGCTCGCGCATAACCGCACTGCCAAGCAGGATGCTTTCAGGGTAAAGTATGAAGATCCAGCAGGATATGCGCGCGGTTTTTTCACCCCAAAGTTGAGCTACCGCCTTCCACAAGAATGGCAAGCCAAGCGCGGCAATCAACGCGGAAATCAAAACCAATAATAACGGGCGATGAAAATCTATCGAAAGATAACGATAGACAATGGCACTGAAAGCCAGCAAGCCGCCATATTGATCGGTATGATATTTTTTATTGAACGCTTCCCAAATATTCTCGTCAATATCAGCCAGTTTCCAGGCCTGCGTATCACGATTATGCGCGTCGGTGAAGACAAAACCGGTGCGGTCATCCGGACTATCATAACCATCTATGGGCAGGGCAAAGTAAGTGGCAACGCCAACGGCTATGCGCAGCGTAAATGTCAGCGCGACCATCCACCCTAAAATTTTCCCCCCGCCGCTCCAACGCACGGCAGGCAGGAGCGCCAGCAAGGCAAGAAATATCAAGAGGCCAAAAGCAAAGGTGCCTTTGACAAGACTCCCGAATTGCAGGGTAGCCAGGAAATATCCCAACCCGATTGAAACAGGGATGATATAAATAAAATCTTTAACAAAGAGAGATTTCGATTTCATATAATTTATAAATCTTGCAATATTCTGCCGACGCGCGCAGTCCAAGTATAACCTTGCACATCTTCACGTGCCTGAATTCCCAATTCAATTCTGCGCGCTTCATTTCCAAGCAACGACTCAATCGCCAATTTCCAATTCCCGATTCCCGACTCCCAATTATCCTCACCAACAGGCTCACAAAACACTGCATTCTTTTCATTCAACACTTCGCGTATCACGGGCAGATCCGCCGTGATAATGGCGCGCCCCACCGCCATGTATTCAAACATCTTCATCGGGTTGATGACTTCGGCAATATCCTGCCCGCTACTGGCTTCGATGGAGCGGCTGTATGGCATGAGCAAAATATCCGCCGCGGATTGATATAACGGCACGCGGCTATTTTGCACAAAGCCAGTCATAGTTACATTAACGACATTCGCTTCATTCAACTTGCCGCGCCAGAATTCAACCAACTCAGGTGTGCCGCCCACCCACAAGAAATTCACCTGCGGCATTTGTATCGCCAACTCAAACAACAAGTCCGCGCCGCGGCCCGGGTAGATGTGACCTGTGAACCCGACGGTGAGTCCATCTTTGAGATTCAATTGACGCCGCGCTTCCTGTGGGTCTGGCATGGTCTCGTAACTTTCCATGTCCACGCCGTTGGGTGCGATGATAACCGCTTGATCTGTTCTTCGACCCTCCGACAGGCTCAGGGCGACGCTTCGCTCAGAACGAAACTCGATATTGGTCGAGCGTTCCAAAGCCATTCTCAACGCCCGCGTTGTGACCGTCATACGTTTCCAGCCGCGCACCAACCAAAATTGACGCAGCCACCACGGGCCCATGCGCCCGGCCACGTCCGCGTGCATTTCGAGTATAACGGGATAATTATTCCACAACGCGAGCGCGGCAGATTGAGGCAGCCAGGTGTAAATGATATCCGCGTCAAATTTCCGGGCTGCGGACTGGGCGTAGAGTATAAAGTCCAAACGTTTGAGCGGCCTGATGGACGGAAGCAGTTCAAGGTCAGGCTCGATCCGTAATCCGTAATGTGCGAGGATGCTCTTAGGCAAAGCAATATCTGTCTCGCGCGGGGCAAAGATTCGGATGTCATGTCCAAGCTGTGCCAAAGCCTGGGATACCTTCATGGCCTGGATCGAGTTCGCCGTGAGGGATGGAATCCGTGAGTTGGTTATTACTGCAATTTTCATTAAGCTGTTGTTCCCTGAGAGAATGACCTGGCTCAGTTGCCTCGATAAGGCCAGGTGAAATAATGGTCAGGTACTGCACATGCAAAATTACCGAACAACCATCATTGGGCCTTACATACCAAAGCGGAATGATAGGTGAAAATTCTTGTCGCCGCGCCCGGGAAAAATCTCAGCAGAAATTCCTTAATATAATAACTGATGAGTCCTTTCCTGCCGCTGCGGTAGACATGCACAGCTTTCGAGGGGTTCGTCACAATTTGTTTCAAAACCTCCAGACGACAGGTTTGGATAAGCCTTCTGATGGTAATTGGGGAATAAAAATTGATGTGTCCCACCTTATCAAAAACGAAGTCGGCTTTCAATCGCAATGTATCTTCCAATGGCACTTCAACGAAAACGTGTTTTGCCACCCGGGCGGCTTCATAGAGAAGCTTCCGCGGAAACTCAACATGCTCAACAACATGACTCAGAATTGCAAGGTCAAATCTCCCGTCAGCATAGGGGATATCGTATCCATCGAAGAGAAGGCATTCGACCAGGCGCGGGATGTCCCTGCTCTTAATGGTATCCACCCCCGACTGGGATATTTCAAGGGCATGGAGTTTCTCACCGAAACCTATTTCCGATAGTCTTTTCAATATTGAACCCTCTCCAGCTCCAATTTCAAGGATGGTTCCATGCGGCAGGGAATTACACAGTGAGATGATATTGGCGGCTTTATCCCTGGCACCAAGCATCCGCCACTCGGAATCGCCCTCTTCATAGTAGTTTTCGTAATTTTCCTTTAGCTGACAACTGGTGGTCATGTTCTTCATAATTCACCTCATACCTATTGGTGATACGTCTTGCCGATCATTATAATGCCCGGTATGGAATCAAATGACCATCATACTGCTTCACGATAAAGAAACTTGATGACCAATCTGCGCGAGGGCCTGGATCGAATCGGTAGTGATAAATCGAATCTGTGGGTTGGTGGTTACCGAGGTTTTCATGTGGACAATTGTTCCTGACGTTTGATCTCTTTCAGCCCGCGCCAGGCCATGAGACCAACGGATGCAATGTAATAAAACGAGAGCAACGCGGCCTCAGCTACATATCCAAAACGCGGCACGATCGGAAACGCCAGCGCGACTTTGATCAGCCCGGCAATCAATGTAATGATAATCGGATATTCAGTCAATCCCAAAGAGAGCAATAGCGGACGATTCCAGAACAGGGTGTAATTAAAGGCCAGCCCCACCAGCAAGGCAATCAACGCGGGGTAGGCATCCACATATTGTTTATCATAGATCCATAAAATCCAGCGCCCGAAAAGCACAAATCCAAGCGCCTGAACGAGGTTAAATACCAATGCCAGTGTGGTGACTTTGCGCAGGAAATCGCGCAGACGCGGCCAGGCTTTTTGTGTAATGAGACGATTGATTTCAGGATAGACGGTGGAGATCAACGGGTCAACCGCGACCGAAAGCAAACCGATGAGCGTATACGCGGCCCTATAGTAACCTACCGCAGTCGTGGACAGAAAATATCCCACCCAAAGGAGTTCGCTCTCGCGAAAGACCTTGATGATGGTCGCGCTGATGTTGGAGCTAATCGCAAAGTGGATCAATTGATGAAAGGATGATATGCTTTTGAAAGAGGTCTTCCACCAACTCGAACCAAGCACGCGCTTCAATTGCAATTGCGCAGAGATAAAGATGCCTAGTCCCAGAATGACCTTGCCCAGCAAATAAGCCAGCAGGACAATCGTCGCGCCGCCGCCCCACATAAACGCGGCCGCGATCACCAACACGCCGACCGTGCTTTGGATCAAATTAATCGTTCCCTGAAGTTTGATCTTTTCGGTGATCTGTAAGATACCAATTGATGTCTCGTAATTGAAATTTGCCAATAGACCGATCGCGAAAACGCTAAACATCCAGGTCGTGTTCGGGGTCTTTGAAATATATAGAGAGGCCAGCCCCGATGTGAGCACGACAAAGATAAAAGCCAACACGGAGACGAAAGCCTCTGTCAGTCCTGCCGCTTTGATCAAAGCCGAAGCCTTGTCCTTTTCGCCGCGTTCAAGGTATTCGCCCCCGTAACGCACCACCAGTTCGCTCATCCGAAATGACAGGATACTATTGACAGTGGATGCGTATCCCATCACCAGCCCCATCAAGCCAAACCCCGCCACGCCAAGCAGGCGCGCTGACAGGATGCCCATTAGAAAACTTAATGCCAGGCTGATGCTGTTACTGCTGAATAGATGCGCGCTATTACGCAGGACTTTGCCCAGCAGGTTATCCTGTCCCCAGTGTGAGAGGTGGTTGAGCATAATTTGATTCTATTACCTGTCATTGCGAGCGGAGCGAAGCAATCTCCTCACATCAAATGCAATTCATCTTTCAACATGAGATTGCTTCGGGCTGGGTCTCGACACCTGCACTTGCGTCAGGTGCAAGTGTACGGCCTCCAAAAACAGTCGGCCTACTCGACCACCACCCTCGCAATGACAACTATTTCACAGGCTTATAAATCTCAATGATGGACTGCCAGCGGCATTTTTCCACTTTGCGCGTTTGGCCGAGAAAAAGAAAACCTCCGCCCTCCACCATTTTCACTTCAAAGTCGAGTTTCTCGCCCTTCTCCAACAAAACAAAATCCGCTTCTTTCATCCATTGCCGCGCGAGTTCATCGTTCCAATAACTGTTGCGATATAAAATTTCAGAGTCGCCGCCATAATAAAACGAATGCGACTGGTTCAACTGCGGCGGATAAATTTCCACGCCGGGCAGGTACAAAAAGATGGCGCCAATACGTCCGCCCCAATATACTTTCGAACCTGCGGGAATCACACTTCGCAGATATTGTCCGGCTTCTGCATAGGACTCAAACACATCCGCGCCGCCGCAATCGAAGAAGTCATTGCCCCTGCCGAGAACTTTTGTTGGACTGAGAATAAATCCTATAATGAGGACTACCATCAATAAGACGTACGCGCCTCTCTTAACGAATAGTTGATTCGCCCCGATAAATCTTCGCGCCGCCCAAACGATCCCTGCCAGGCCTCCGACCGCGAGCAGGCTCACCAGCAGCGTAAATATCCTGCGGAATAACAACAGCGCGGACATATTCGTAACCGTTGTCAAGAATCCCCACAGGCGCGTGTCTTTATATTGCTCGATAAATATCTTGGCAAAATCCGCGTTGACATCTTCATACGCGGCGAAGCCAACGCCCAGGGTCACAATCGCCATGATGACATAGATCAATCCCTGACGCCAGTTGGGTAAGTCCTTTTGCAAAAAGCGGAAGGATATGACCAGCACGATCAATCCAAGATAATCAAAGTATGCCGTATATAACAAAATACAGGATACACACCAGCTCCCCACGAATGAAGCAAGCATGTGCGCGATCAACATGAACAAAACAAAGAATAACAAAAATGCAGCGGCGCGCATACGTCCTGTCCATGGTTTTTTGCGCGCAGGCCATAACAATAATGTGACTAACGCGCTAATCAACGCGAGGAAATGCAGGCGGAAAGTCATCCACGTGTAGAGGAAGATCAGGTATGGAGTCGAGTCGTCAGAGGCCGGGATGGGAATCCCAAACGCCGAAGCGGGAACCCGCCACGGGTCCAGGAAAGAAGCGAATGGTAACCATTTCGCCCACAGTTTTAATATATCGGGCCAGTACAGCGCGTGTCCCGCGATGATCACAAGTCCGCCAGCCAGCGCGGTATAAATTGCCATCTTCCAGCCGCGTTCCCAAAGAATGTAAAGCGTGACAAGCGGCAGGACGAAGAACATGTTCATGCGCGTCATGCCCATTGCACCTGCCAGCACGCCGCCAAGGATCACCTGCCAGCGCGGGCGGTTCGGGCCGAGCAAAAGGACAAACATCCACGCCATCATCGGAGCGACCACACCCTCTGAAATGGCAAGCGTATGGAATTTGACTTCCGCGGGGTTGAGCACCATCGCCCAAATGACTGCTACCGCCCACCATTTTCCACCCCAGCGTTTTGCAAGGACGAACATGGCGGTGAGAGTGACCAGGCCCAGCACGATCATGAAGTAGCGCGCGGCAGGCAAACCTGGGCCAAACCATTTTTGAATATAGCCGTGGATGAAAAAGATGAATGGCATATGGTTGGTCCACGGGCCGTAATCTTGAAATGGGATGTATTTACCTGTAGCAAAGAGCAAGCCTTTGACGAGGTAGAGGCCTTCATCGAGGAAGGATGTTTTTGTGCGCGCAATGTTAAGTGCGTTAAAGATGTATGCAAGATAACCTGCCGCGGTTAACGCGGCAGGCAACCATTGAATTTCGTAAATCTTTTTGACGAACTTCTGCATACACATTCCTCGTATACCCTCACCCTGGCCCTCTCCCGTTGGAGAGGGGACTCCCTTCTCCTTTTGGGAGAAGGGCTGGGGATGAGGGAGTGTTACGGCGTCAACACCTTATCAGCCCACGAACGCTCGGCATTATACCAACTGACCAGACTCTGCAATCCATCGCGCAGATTGACTTGCGGCTGCCAACCCAACATCTCGCGCGCCTTGCTGACATCCGCCCAATTGCTTTGCATGTCGGCCTTGACCGGCGGGCCATAATCCACATTTGCATTTTTACCGGCAATCTCCTCGATCAGTTTGATGAGGTCATTGATCGTAATCACCTCATGCCCGCCAAGATTGATGATCTCATAACCAACCGGTTTAAGCGCGGCGATGATGCCGCATCCAATGTCGTCTATGAATGTGAAGCCGCGTGATTGTTCGCCGTCACCATACACATGTACCGGACGGCCTTCCGTGATCCACTGTACGAAGCGGAACATGGCGAGGTCAGGTCTGCCCGCAGGACCGTAAACGGTGAAGAAACGCAGGACGGTCACATCAATATTGTAGAGATGATGATAGGAATGCGCCAGCGCCTCCGCGCCTTTTTTACTGGCCGCGTACGGCTGTAAAGGCTCGCTGCTCGAAGCGGATTCAGGTGTCGGGTAGGGCGGATTCGCCCCGTAAATACTCGAAGTAGACGCAAGGATGAATTTTTTGCAATCCGACTGACGGCACAACTCCAGCATGTTCAATGTACCCATAATGTTTGATTCAAGAAAGACCCATGGGTTTTCCACACTGTAACGAACGCCGGCGCGCGCCGCGAGGTTGATCACGCCATCCAAATGAATGTTTGAACGTTTCAACGTTTCAACGTTTGAACGTTCCGCAATATCAAGCTTGTAAAAAGTAAAGCCTGATAAAGCCTGTAATTTCTTGAGGCGGTATTCCTTCATGCGCGGATCGTACGCGTCGTTCATGTTGTCAATACCGACGACGGTATGTCCCTGCTCGATGAGCATTTCCGAAGTGCGCGCGCCAATAAATCCAGCCGCGCCTGTGACCAGGTAATTCGACATATCACTCCTTATATGTCATTGCGACGCGTACTTTGCGGGTGTTCGCCTGCCCCGATGATTTTACGGAGTCACGCTCGAAGCAATCTCCTTGTATCAAGAGCATCCTATTGGTAACAGAAGATTACTTCGCGGAGTTTACACTGAGCGAAGCGAATGTGCTCGCAATGACATTTACAATCTCACAACTTTCTCATTATCCTTTGCCAACTTGCCAAGCGCGTTACGCGAGTCAAAGATAAATTTGGCTTCCTTCAAGATGGCCGCATAATCATAGACTTTGTGATTGGTCACGATAACCACCGCATCTGCATCCTTGACGGATTTCATCACATCCTTGACGCTTTCCATCTTCCAACCTTCACGTTCGTGGTGAATGTGCGGAATATATGGGTCATGATACTCAACAATTGCGCCTTTCTTTTTCAGTAAGGCGATCACATCCAGGGAAGGTGATTCGCGCACATCATCAATATCGGATTTATAAGCCGCGCCGAGAACCAATACTTTGGAGCCTTTAAGCGTCTTGCCGCGATCATTCATGGCCTCCATCACACGGCTGACAACGTACCGAGGCATGTTGGTATTGATCTCAGACGCCAGTTCGATGAAATGAGCATTGTAATTCAGCGATTTCATCTTCCATGAAAGATAAAGCGGATCAATCGGGATACAGTGACCGCCAAGCCCAGGCCCGGGCGTAAATTTCATAAAGCCGAACGGTTTGCTGGCCGCGGCATCAATCACTTCCCACACATCCACACCGAGACGTTCGCACATGATCGCCATCTCATTGACCATGCCGATGTTGATCATACGGAAGGTATTTTCCAACAATTTCGCCATCTCTGCCGCCTCAGCCGAAGAGACATGGTGAACCGTCTGGATCGCGCCTTCATACCATGCAGTTGCAACTTCGCCGCAGGCTTCCGTGATGCCACCCATCACTTTGGGCGTGTTGATCGTTGTCCAGTCTTCGCGGCCCGGGTCAACGCGCTCCGGAGAAAAGGCCAGGAAAAAGTTCTCGCCAATTTTGAGACCACTTTTTTCAGTCAGCATCGGGAGCATCAATTCGCGCGTCGTACCGGGATAAGTTGTGGATTCGAGCACAACGACCATGCCGGCATGAACATACTTCGCCAATTCCTCCGTTGCTGAGATGATAAAGGACATATCGGGATCGCCGGTCTGGCGCAATGGCGTCGGCACACAAATGCTGACCGCGTCCATATCCTTCAGTACAGAGAAATCCGTCGTTGCAGTTAAGTGACCAGACTTGACCAACTTCGCGACGGCTTCGGTCTTGACATCGGGAATATAGGAAACGCCTTTATTGAGCGAATCCACTTTGCGCGCGTCAGGGTCAATACCTGTGACATTGAATCCCGCCTCGCCGAATACAACAGCCAAAGGCAGGCCA
>Ga0315273_10000250_pt1 | contig 52265 bp, 33 predicted proteins | sample YL17G02_0_MG_FD_205753 | JGI IMG/M metagenome (GOLD analysis project Ga0315273, IMG submission 205753) | Sediment microbial communities from Yellowstone Lake, YNP, Wyoming, USA - YL17G02_0 | ecosystem: Environmental > Aquatic > Freshwater > Lake > Sediment | place: USA: Wyoming | collected... | reverse complement strand
CTTCTTATTTTAACATTATTTTTTTTTTGTTTTGGGGGGGGGGGGGGGGCGGCCCCCCCCCCCCCCCCCCCCCCCCCCTCCTCCCCAAAACACAAGTATCTGTCATTCTGAGCGAAGCGAAGTGAAGCGAAGTGAAGCGAAGTGAAGCGAAGAATCTCCTTCTAATTCCATATATTATCCGTTTAATAATATTTGTTTATCCTGAATTATTCTAACCTTTTCTATTAATAAATATACTTAATTTATTGTATTCCTTTGTGTTACTTAGAGTTTACCTTTGTGAAACTTACTGTTAAAAATTATTAACCACAAACGAACTCAAAGGACTTGACGAAGGGTCCACGAAGTTTATGAATAGTTTAAGCTAAAGGTTTCTATTTTTTTCTGTTATTTTGATATACCAGTTGATCGTCTTTCTCATATTTTTACTATCAGCTTATTCCTATCCATGTATCGGGCAACAACAAAACATATCAGATAGATTATTATAAATCCGCACATTGCAATCCAGACAGCTGAATTTTTGTTTAGATACTCACCATGCAATTCTATCAGAACGTTTTGTAAAATATATAGAATCAGTGGATTCATGCCTAGTAAGGTCAGATGCGGGATTTCGATCTTTTTTATGTCAGCCAGCCAGTAAAACATTACAAAAACAATGAAGCTGAGACCTGATGTAAAGAGGGGGTAGGCCATTGTCATGCTGCGCTGGGAAAACTGCCATAATTCCGGAGGGTTTAACAGAGACAGGCCATATCCAAGCGTCATCAGAATAAATCCGGTTATCAGTGAGCGTTTGATAAATATGGTTTGCGATTGTTCCTGCAGGTTATCCATCAGAACGGTACCAAAAAATAGTATGGAGGCCCAGCTTAATATTCCAATGGGGCCGCCATCTATGCTGTACTGCATTGTCCATTCACCATATCCGGTAAATGTAAAAATGCATTGGTATATTATCAGATACAGAAAGGCCAGGCTGATCCTGATCCATTTTTTTGTGAGAATGAACGGTAGTGTAAGCAATCCTGCAAAGCCGATGTCTACAAGGGCATCCCACATCCCGCAGACAGGGTCAGGTCCGTACAATATAATTCCTATGATAATAAGTATCAGGTATCTTTTAATGGCTGTAAAATAACTATTGTTCTTTCCATATTTCCCGATTCTGTTTTTTAATGACATACGGAAACCCATCCCGACAGCTATCAGAAAGAATGGCGCTATGGTATTGGCAAACGTCATCCCGTAGTGTGGATGTTTCATCGTTTCCGCGATTGCATCAAAGTATCCGAGCCAATTCACCAGGATCATTCCAAAAATTGCAAATCCCCTGAACTGGTCAAGAGATACGATTCTCTCTTTTTGTAATTTTTCTTCTTCTATTTGCATCTTAACCATTTTCTTGAGCGTGGTGCCCTGGTAATTATTTTGCGACCTCAATTTTCCAATCTGTAAATTCAACCCAATATTGTTGTTTATCAGGTCCCCCGGCTGCCAGGCCAAGATCAACCGCTTCAGCTATTCCGGGAATATCGGCGGTATGTCTTTCTATAATCCAGTTTTTCCCGTCAAGGCTTATGTAACCGCTGAAACTATAGCCATGCCGTACCATTTTCAGATATACGGGTGTTTGAGAATTTTCAGGAAGATTCTGACTGCTTGCTTTATGCATACAGCCATTTGCAAACTCGTCGTATTCAATTCCGGCGCGTCCGGGGGTGCCGAATACCAGTACAGAACCTTTACTTCCGGGTTGTACGTCAAAGCTTTGAGAAATATCATTTCGTACAAAGAGCCCGGAGCGAAACCACTCGTGAGTACGATCTCCAAACCGATTGATTTTTACTGTTGCCACGAAATCACCTTTAATTCCTTTTAGATAAATGGCAGCATAAGAATCCTCAGCATGATAAAAATCCGAACCGCCAGCGGTGATTTTGAATCTGTTATCCATGGCTTCAGCAACTATTTGATATGGCTTTGCCTTTGCAGAACAGTATTGATGCAACTTACCCTGCGTGATATCAATTGTTGCTGATTCAAGAACCAGCAGATTTTTCTCTGCACTGTTGCCTATCCGTAAATTGTGATTCCCCTGCGGAGGTTTAATTTCAAAGGTTATCTCCCTTGACTCTTTTTCTTTCAGTTCAATAGAATGACTTTCAATTTTAGTATTATCAAGAAAAAGATTTGCATTAGTTTTTTGTGGTAATGAAGTGAGATTTTTTGCTGTTGCGGTTACTTTTAGCTTCTCTCCAATTAAAAGCCTGTTCCCTGATAATCTGAAATCTTCAAAAACAACAGGGGGTTTATCTCCCTCAATTTTAACAGACTGATAAGGTGATGATCCTATAGCGAGCTGATGTTCCCCTTCATCGTAAATCCTGATCTCAAATTCAATCCGACCGGAATTGTTTTTTATTACGGCAAATAGCTTTTTATCGACAACCTTTCCATCGAGATATAGTTCAATTGGTGCCGAACCTGAAGATCCATTATTAAATACATCAGCCGAAAGGTGAATAGAACTTCCGGCAATAATTGCTCCTGAGGCTGATCTTGAGGCAGCTTCAATTTTAAGGTTGCTCTCCCGGAAAACAGGATCGCCCTCGATAATAGTTTCAGGAGCATTTAATGGGGCACCAATCCTGAAATTATTAAGGTAAATATTATCCTCTAAAAGGGCTGCACATAGTTTCATCTCTCCCTGTTCAAGATTGTAGAAAATATTTTCTTCAGAGGTCCATCCTGATGACATATTGTCAAACCAGAAGCCCACATTATCATTAAAAAATCCTGCATTAACATCATGGATAAGGTTTCTGCGGACTGTTGAATTAAAAGTCAGACCGGCTGTCTTTATTGCACCTGAATCATCCGCATCGAGTTGAACATCATCAAGGTGGTTATATTCAACGAGATATCCTCCATCAATCGCCTCCTCCTGATTGGCCCATCCTCCAACATCGATACCGTAACGGCCTTTCGTTTTGGTAATATAATTATGTGAAATCGTAGTGATTAAGGTATAGCTGGCAAAGATATTTATACCCCCGCAATTATAGAATTTATTATATGATATTGTGGTCTCCCTGGTAATTTCCCTTCCATCGGCAGGTTTTGCCGGGCCGTTTACATATATGCCTCCATTATCAACCGATTCAAAAATGTTATTGAGAATGCGTGTCTGATAGCAACCCTCCCTGATAGAAACAGCTGTTCCACCGCATGAACTGACCTCATTATCAACAAATTCACAAGCATGGGCAAACTTGTAGCTTATTGTACTGTTGCCTGCAGTTGTACCTTCAAAGGTCAATCCGTAAAACCGTAAATTACGAACAGGCTGTCCGATTTTTCCCCTCACCTCAATCAACTGGTCTATTTCCGGGACTCCTGCTTTTACCTCGTTGGGATTATTTATATCATTTGCCGGTATATAATATATTGTCTTTAACTTTTTATCGAAGAACCACTCGCCAGGGGCATCAAGGAGTGCTTTAACATTTTCCACATAATATCTGGGAGGAACAATTATTACTCCTTCCTGGGGTGATTTGAATGTGATGATCCCGCTTTTTTCATCAACATTAGCTATTGAATTGATACCGGTATGCCAGCGTAAGAGCATTATCAAGCGGTTACCATCCATCTCATTCCATGATTTTATTTCTCCTTTATTAAAATAAAGCTCATCTGTTGAGTTTGATATAGCAGGAGGAACAAAATAGCCATTATTCGGAGTACGGGCAAGTATTTGCATCTTTCCATTTACAACCAGCATAGCGGCAGTGTCTGCATTGAATGAGGCAGCCCATATCTTCCCGGACTTCTTCCAAACTGTAACAGGGACTTCTCCTGTGATTACCGGTTTTTCACCAGGATAAGCCGCATAGGTCACGTAATGATCTTTCAGCTTATGGTATTCAAAGGCACCTGTAGGCAGATTAGTTTCGACTCTTTCACCACCATCCTCAGGCTGAAAAACCAGAGGGTCTTTTAAAGAATAATTGCCTTCGCGGATATACACAAGAATATCCTTACCCCTTCCTAAGGGATGCGGCGAACCAATCCAACGTTTCTCGACCGGTGCATCTTTTGGAAAAAAGACCCTGGATTTCAGTTCACGTACCGTTTTTTGTGCGCGTTCAATGGTTAGAAAAGGACCATCGGTGTTATCGGCATTCGGTTCCGGTAGTGTTCCGGACCATTGATTATCTCCCTTAATGGAAACATAATAATCAGCCTTTTGAGGATAACTGAATTGGAGCCATTTGTCACCTCTTAAGAGTTTCCCATCACTCAATTGATTGGGAGTTTGTGAAAATGCACAAAGACTAAGTAATTCTCCAACAAGAACCAGCCCTAATAAACGTAACTTAATCCCAAAATGGTTTGTTATTTTCAGTTTGGATGAAACCCTTATGTTTATTTTTTTATGTGTTTTTGCTCTATTGCAAAAAAATGTCAGTTTCATACACAGATTTATTGGTTTGTGTTTATAGCTTTGATGTTTTGAAGATCAAATATATTTAAATTGGCGGAATTGATTCAATGGGTTTTTATCTATTCATTATGGTTTTTTAACTCATTCAACAAGTTGAAATTCATTTCAAGGTAATTATTGGCTAATTAACTATAGAAATTTAGTAAAATATCAGAAGTCTTTCAGAATAAATGATTATTACTTTGTGTAAAACGACTTAAAAAATAGTTTTTAGCTGTGCCCTATAGATATTTAACGCTTTATACTTTCCGGCCATGATAAGGTTTTTTCTCGTTTGCTTGGGTATTCTGCTATCAGTTTCATCCTTCTCCCAGGATAGAACTTATGACCTGATGCCAGTACCCCGGGCCATTAAGTCTGCGGCAGATCGTTTTCGCATAATAAAGAGCTTTTCAATAGGGGTGACCGGTAATCCCGGAGATCGCGTGTATAAAGAAGCAACCCGTGCATTACGTCGATTGGATAACCGGATGGGATTTTTCTTTATGCAGGGTAATATTACAACGAAAGACAATAACACGGCTGCAGGCTTACTTATTGAGGTAAAACGGCCGGCTGAACTCAGATTATATGAAGATGAAAGCTATCAGCTGTTTTCAGACGCAAAGCAGGTTAAAATTGTTGCCAACACCGATTTAGGAGCCATTCGTGGGTTAGAAACTCTGCAGCAATTGCTTAGCGTTGATGATGCCGGTTATTATTTCCCGGGCGTTGAGATTAGCGATGCTCCCCGGTTTCCCTGGCGCGGCCTTCTGCTAGATATTACCCTTCACTGGATGCCAATGGAGGTTGTTAAACGCACACTCGATGGAATGGCAGCTGTAAAAATGAATGTTTTGCATCTGCACCTTACAGAAGATCAGATGTTTGGGATTGAGTCAAAAGTGTTTCCACTCCTTCACGAAGCTGGAGCCGAAGGGAATTATTATACCCAGGAGGATATAAAGGAAGTTATTGCCTATGCAGATCAACGAGGCATCCGCGTGGTGCCTGAGTTTGATGTCCCGGGTCATTGCACTTCCTGGCTCAGGGCATACCCGGAATTGGCAAGTGTAAAAAGAGACTATGAACTGCAGCGATACTTCGGTGTGTTCGACCCTGCATTGGATGTTACGAAAGACTATACGTACGAATTTCTGGATAAGCTGTTTACCGAGATGTCACAGCTTTTTCCGGATGAATATTTTCATATCGGAGGTGATGAAAATACGGGCAAGGATTGGGATCGTAACCCCGATATAAAAGCCTATATGCAAAAGAAGGGTATGAAAACATATCGTGAGTTAGAGACAGAATTCATACAGCGTTTGTTGCCTGTTCTGAAAAAAAATGGTAAAAAGATGATGGGATGGGACGAGATATTGAGGCCCGGGGTTCCGCATGATATTATGATCCAGTCATGGCGTGGCACGGAATCGCTTGTTGAGGCTGCACAAAAAGGATACACCGGATTATTATCAACAGGTTATTATATTGATCTCATTCAGCCGACCGATTTTCATTATCTGGTCGATCCGATACCTGCCAATACTGTACTTACAGCAGAACAGCAAAAGTTTATTGTGGGCGGAGAAGCAACCATGTGGACCGAACATGTTACTCCGGAAACAGTTGACTCACGTATATGGCCACGCACGGCAGCCATTGCCGAAAGGTTGTGGTCTGTTTCAACGGTTACAGATGTTGATGATATGTACCGAAGGTTAGACCAGGTAAGTATCTTGCTCGAAGGTCTTGGCTCTACGCATATTAAAAATAAAGGCATGCTCATGCGCAGGATTGCAAATTCATATGATACCAAAGCATTGGAGGTACTTGTTGACGTGATTGAACCATTAAAGATTTACGAACGCAATGCAGGGGATACAATGTATACGGTTTTTTCACCTTATACCAAAATTGCAGATGTAGCTACCCCAGATCAAAAAGTGGCGCGCGAATTCAGAAAAAATGTCTCAATCTACTGTACAACAAGGGATACACTATTAAAAAAAGATATTATTAAGCATCTTCATCTGTGGAAAGAGAATCATGCCGGTTTCCTGGAATTGATAAAAAGATCACCTGTATTGGTCGAAGCAGCCGGACTTTCTGAAAATCTGGCGAAGATTGCCGATGTAGGTCTCCAGGCAATCACTTATATGAATAATCAAAGTTCGCTGCCCACTGGCTGGAAAGCTAAAAGCCTGGAGATCACAAAAAAGGCAAAGGAACAGGGTGGGCGATGCGACCTCCAGGTGGTTACGGCCATCGAAGAATTGGTTAGTACAGCAGATAAGTAGCCTTCCGGCTTAGCCTGATAGCTGTGTTAATGTCGGTTAAAGGAAGCATTTATTAATCATATTTCTTTGGACTTGTGGTAAAGAGAAAAAAAAGCAAAAAAATTCCAGAACATAATATACTTAACTGAGATGAAAGAAGAAAAATTAGCCCTTTTAGGAGGACAAAAGACAATTGACCGTAGCTTTCCATGGCCCATCTTTGATGAGGCAGAAGTGAATGCTGTTGCCGAAATTATCAGGAGCGGAGAATGGGGAAATCCTAACTGTGATGGTTATGTGGCTTCTTTTGAGAAGGAATTTTCAGAATTCTGCGGAGCAAAATATGCTGTTAGTTGTGTAAATGGCTCTGTTGCACTGCGTTTGGCCCTTATGGCATGTGGAGTGCGTCCTGGCGACGAAGTAATTGTTCCACCTTATACCTTCATCGCCACTGCATCAATAGTGATGGAAGCTAATTGCGTTCCGGTGTTTGCCGATATTGAGCCTGAAACTTACAACCTCGATCCGGCAGCTGTGGAAAAAGCAATAACAGCGCGCACCAGAGTTATTATCCCTGTGCATTTCGCAGGGCAGGCCTGCAATATGGATGCACTGATGGCTATAGCCAGGAAACATAATCTGAAGATTGTAGAAGATGCCTGTCATGCGCACGGTGGCGAATACAACGGGAAGAAGCTTGGTAGTATTGGCGATGCAGGTTGTTTTAGCTTTCAGTCATCAAAAAACCTTACCAGTGGTGAAGGAGGGATAGTGATTACAAACAATAAGGAAATTTTTGATTTGGTTAATTCTCTGCACAATGTTGGGCGTGTTCAGGGTGGACAATGGTATGAACATCACAACCTTGGCTGCAATTACAGAATAACTCAGCTGCAGGCAGTACTTTTATCGCATCAGTTGAAACGACTTGAGGAACAAACTCAACTGCGCAATAAAAACGGATTATACCTTAATTCGCTGCTTGAAAAGATTGATGGTATTTCACCCCTTACACGCGGACATGGAGAGAATCTGCATACTTATCATTTGTATATCTTCAGATACGACAAATCGAAATTTAATAACCTGCCAAAAACCGAATTTGCCAAAATGCTGGCAGCCGAAGGTGTTCCTTGTTTTATGGGCTATCCGGAACCCCTGTATAAGCAGCCTGTATTTCAGGAAAAGAATATTTTCTGTTATGCCATTCCCGAATATGTTGATTACACCAATGTTTGTTGCCCGGTTACAGAAAAGGCCTGTTATGAAGAAGCCGTATGGATTATGCAACATGCCATGCTTGGAACAAAAGAAGATATGGGGAAATTTGCAGAGGCTATTCTGAAAATCCAGCGGATTGTTTGCCATACCAAGGCATAACTAGTGAAATGGTTTATTGAGATTTTTTTTGAGATTATTTAACCTAACAATTATAACAAATGAATCAGGCAACTCTTAATGAAAGCAGCGGGAGATTGATTTCGCTGGATGCTTTTCGTGGAATTACAATAGCAGCAATGATTTTAGTGAATTTTCCCGGTAATGGGGATCATGCTTATGCACCCCTTCAGCATACTCACTGGAATGGAATAACACCCACGGATCTCATTGCTCCGTTTTTTTTATTTATAGTCGGTGTTGCCATTGCTTTTGCCTATACAAAAAGACTGGATGCCGGTATGAGTCCTTCAAAGATGTACCCTAAACTAATTGGGAGGTCTCTGAAGATATTCGCGGTTGGAATGTTCTTAAATATTTTAGGATTAATTCCTGATTTTAATTTTGCAGATATTCGTTACACAGGCACATTGCACAGAATCGCTATCGTATTCCTGGTTTGCGGTTTACTTTTCCTGAATACACGCTGGAAAACGCAGGCCATCGTGGGAGCTGTTGTCCTGATTGTTTACTGGCTTGCAATGACTCTTATTCCCACCCCTGGCTATGGCAAAGTAATGCTTGAACCAGGAATTAACCTGGCAGCATGGATAGACAGTAAATACCTGCCCGGGAAAATGTGGCAGGGAACCTGGGATCCGGAAGGCATCTTAAGCACATTCCCTTCCATTGTTACAGGTATAACAGGTATGTTGGCCGGAACGTTATTATTGAAAATAAAATCACAGGAATACAAGGTGATCTATCTGTTTACATTCGGATTTCTCTCAACCATACTTGGTGTAATCTGGAACTGGGTTTTCCCGTTAAATGAAAATCTGTGGACCAGTTCTTTTGTCCTTTTTACTTCCGGTCTGGCTTCTATGACGCTTGCAGCTTCAATCTTTCTGGTTGATATCCTTCAATATAAGAAAAATGCACAATTTGGCGTGATATATGGCTCCAATGCCATTGCAATTTATGTTTTGGCTGATATTTTTGCACTGCTGTTTTATGGGGTTAAAATTGCAGGAAGCAGTTTAAATGATCATTTCTTTAATCTCTTTACATCACTTGGTGGCATGCCTGAATTTGTAAGCATGGTGTATGCACTGATTTTTGTTGGGATTAATTTTATACCTGCTTATATCCTCTATAAGAAAAAGATTTTTATCAAATTGTAACAGAATCCCTGTGATTGATCAGGATTAAACTCCCTTCTATGAACTTACCAAATGAAACAAATAAAAATGGTTACCTGTTATCAATCAGTATTATTGGTGCACTATTCTTTATTTTCGGTTTTGTAACCTGGCTCAACGGGATTTTAATTCCATACCTCCAGATTTCTTGTGAGCTTACCAACTTTCAGGCAGTATTTGTAGCCTTTGCATTTTACATTTCCTATGCGTTGATGGCATTGCCATCTGCCTGGATTTTGGAGAAAACCGGATTTAAGTCGGGCATTATGCTGGGCCTGGTAATTATGGCTCTGGGAACCCTGATCTTTGTACCTGCTGCTTTACTCCGTACCTTTTCCATTTTTCTGGTTGGTCTGTTTGTAATGGGAACCGGCCTGGCTATTCTTCAGACCGCAGTAAATCCCTATATCACCATTCTGGGAAGCAGAGAAACTGCAGCGGTGCGTTTCAGCATTATGGGAATCTGTAATAATCTGGCCGGTGCAATCGGTCCTTTAATCCTCGCCTATTACATACTGAATGATGGTGATGCGTTTGTTGCCAGTCTTAAATCAATGGATCAGGCAGCACAGACCCTGGCGCTAGATAGTCTGGCCCGGCGGGTCATCGGACCATACATAGTTATCACAATGATTCTTTTAGCACTGGGAATTTTGATTAAGTATTCCCCATTGCCTGAGATTGATGAAGAGAAGGATGAGGTTGCAGATCATAAAACCGATACGAGGACCAGTATTTTCCAATATCCACATCTGATTCTTGGAGTGCTTGCCTTGTTTTTTTATGTTGGTGCCGAAGTAATAGCTGGAAATACAATTGTTGGTTATGGTCTTTCACTGGGAGTTCCCATTGATTCGGCCAAATCCTATACAACCATGGTTATGATAACCATGCTGATTGGATACGTGCTGGGTATCCTGTTGATCCCCAGAGTGGTTTCATATCACACGGTTCTTTCTGTTTCTGCCGTACTTGGCGTGGTATTCACTGTTTCGGCAATGATGGTTCCGGTTCAATTAACCATGACGATGCCGCTGGTTGATATCCGGTTACCCTATACCATTTTATTCGTTGCTCTTCTGGGACTATCAAATTCACTTATATGGCCTGCTATTTGGCCTTTAGCAATTCATAACCTTGGTCGTTTTATAAAACTGGGCTCTGCTATGATGATTATGGCAATTGCAGGGGGAGCAATTCTTCCATTGCTGTGGGGGTATTTGTCAGACACCTGGTCAACACAACAGGCCTATTGGATGCTTGTTCCTTCCTATCTGGTAATCCTTTATTATTCACTCTACGGGTATAAGGTTCGCTACTGGAAATAGTCCCTGCATTAAACCCGGCCATGCCGAAGGAGATCCGGAAGTACAAAAGTCATATTACTATACTGATACCGGCTTCAATTGCATCAGAGATTAAAATTGTCTGTTTGACGATATGATTAACCAACGAAACGCTAACACTTTCGAGGCAGGCGAGCAAGCAGCAATCTTAACCTCATGATAAACCTGATTGACAAATCAAATAAAGGAATATTTTAATTGAACCATTTTTTAATAACCCATAGCATCTTTAAAACTAAAATTCAAAAACTATTATGAGACTTCCAGTTACAACAAAATTAATCAGATGTTTTTTATTACTATTTCTGATAACCTCTTTAAAGACTTTATATGCTCAATATTATCCACATAACGATAGTATTGACTATTTAGAAAATTACCGGGGTCAATATCATTTTAGCCCAAGATCAGAATGGATGAATGATATAAATGGTTTGGTTTATCAGGGAGGAAAATATCACATGATATATCAATGGGGTAAGAAAATTAGACATGGGGGATATGCTACAAGTCCGGATTTGTTACATTGGAAAGATGAAGGAGTGGCGTTAATTCCTCAAAAATCGTTTTTACCGTCAGATGCAGTTCGCAACGTTTCAGGCGACCAGGTATATTCAGGTAGTGCGGTTGTAGTTTCCGATAATATGGCTAAGAGAATAACAGGCTCAAAAAAAGAAGCAATTGTAGCTATTTATACCGGTACTGCAGAAGGTACATGTTTAGCATGGAGTAATGATTATGGCACAACATGGCACGATTATGCAAATAATCCAGTTGCAAATAGTACGAAAGGTGCAGATCCTCGCGATCCATGTGTTATTTGGCATGACCCCACATCAAAATGGGTGATGGCACTTTATGAAAAAGGGACTACTTTTTATGGTTCGGCTGATCTTATAAATTGGAAGTTTCTAAGCAATCTGAATTTTGGATTTGAATGTCCTGATATTTTTCAATTACCTCTTGACAGGGATGTAAACAATAAAAAATGGGTGCTTCAGGATGCAAATGGTTCATATCTGATAGGCAATTTTGATGGTACTTCTTTTATAAAGGATGAAGGTCAGGATACTTTATTAATGGATGTAGGACCTGATTTTTATGCCGCACAAACATTTCCAATGGACAATCTTCCAAACAACGATACACGAATAATTCAAATTGCATGGATGGATCATTGGAATGGAGGTATCGGGGAGAAAATATGGGAAAGAAATGCCACTTTTCCAGTGTCATTAGAAATAGTAACATATAATGGCCAAAAAAGACTGACAAGGAACCCAATTGCAGAAATTTTTTCAATTTACGAGAATACAAAAAACTGGAATAGTCAGTTATTAAACATAAATACAAACTTGTTATCTGAAATTAAATCAAAAAAATTTGACCTTACCGTTGAAGTTGACCTGACGAAAACCTCTGCAACAATGTTTGGATTTAAGATTGCCAATAAAACAATATTGTATGATATTACTAATAAAACTTTGTTGTCGAAGGAGCTTTTACCAGACACATCAAATCATATAGTAGTCAGAATATTAGTTGACTGGGGACAACTAGAAGTATTTGCAAATAACGGGATATATTCATATTCAGAACAGTTTGCTTTTACTCCAGATAGAAATGATATAGAATTATTTACGGATGGAGCAATTACATTGGTATCAATGGAATTTCATGAAATTGCAAGGACATGGTGAGTCATTTTTTCCTTACAGATGAATACTTTTAAAACTATAAAATGTAAAATTTAAATAGGGTTGCCTGCGGCAGACCGACGCTCAAGCTGTCATAGCCTGCCACTCCAGTCCGACTTCGTCGAGGGCAGGACTGTTGACGCTGATGGCAACTAATCAAACCTTTTAGCATTAACTTGAATTCCCTGCATTAATAAACTCAGTTATATATTCACACTAGCGTCAGAAGATGGAAAAGGATTATTAAATTTAGGATAATTATTGATTTTTGTAACTTATTGATTATTAAGATAACTTTTTGACTTTAGTCAAGATAAAAACACCTTTCCATGACAGAAAAAATTAAAGAAAACATCAACAATCCTGAAAAACTTGAAAGACTATATCGTGATGATAGAAAGTCTTTTGAATCAAGTTTTGAAAAAATCTATTCTGAGATTGAGAATTCCGAAATAGCAAAATTCTGGAAAATCCGGTTGGATTTTGACAAAACGCCAGACAAAATGAAAAGATTTTCCGGGTCAGACATTTTCATTATAATTGCTGTATGCCTATTCTCTGGATTTCTCATCAAAATTCCAGGTCTGTTTAAAATTAACTTAACTAACTTCCTTTTTTATGAGAAGAATGCAGGAATCATTGTCTTTTTTGGTCTTACAATTTATGCCATCTGGATTAAAAGAATTTTCGAACAAAAGAGACTTGTTATTACCCTTATCGCTTTTTTAATCCCTATAATATATGTAAACCTTTTACCTTCAACAGGAAACAGCGATTCAATTAACCTGGCATATATTCATCTGCCCTTGCTTATGTGGTGCATCTATGGTTTGATCTATATTGACTTTAATCTAAAGGATAAAAGCAAACTAATTGAGTATATAAGATATAATGGTGATTTAGCTATCCAGGTAGCTTTGATACTGATAGCAGGCGGAATTTTAACTGGGATTACTATTGGATTATTCCAGGCCATAGGTATTAATATTGAAAAGTTTTATTTAAATAATATCGTAATTGTAGGATTAGTTTCTGCACCTATTGTTGCTACCTATATCATAAAAAATTACACTTCCTTAACCAATAAGATTGCGCCCATAATAGCAAATATTTTTAGTCCATTGGTCTTGTTTACCTTAATAATTTATCTGATAGCTATGGCATTCTCAGGAAAAGATCCATATAACGATAGAGACTTTTTGTTGATATTTAATATAATGCTGGTAGGTGTTATGGGGATTATCGTCTTTTCGATTTCTGAAACTTCAATAAACAGAAAACAGAAGTTCAATGAATTGATTTTATTTATCCTTTCTATAGTTACTCTTGTTATTGACATAATTGCTTTATCCGCAATTTTCTACCGGTTGGGTGAATATGGAGTAACGCCAAACAGGTTGGCAATTTTGGGTTCTAACATTTTGATCTTTGGCAACTTAATTCTGATTATGGTTGATTTGTATAAGATCAATTTCAATATGTCACAGATTGAAAAAGTGGAGTTGACCATCTCAAAATACTTACCAATTTATATACTTTGGACATTGATTGTAGTATTTGGATTTCCGCTTATTTTTGGAATGAAATGAACAAATAAAAAACGCCGGCTAATAATCGGGTTAATGCAATTTGTTTCCCGCTTTACGGGACAAGTTGTCACCGTAATTGAAATAAGCTGACATCACTTGACTTTGATCAATAGATAGCCTAAATTTATACCTCAAATCCAAAGGAAAGAACTGATGCCTGGAAAAATCGGTATAATTGAAAAGATAAGGATTTTTCTCTCCACGTTTTGTATTGGTTAAACCTATAGTTATTTCACCTTTATAAACAAGTATGCAGTGATGGGTTATAGGAAACATCGCCACAAGAAATTATCATCGTTTCTCAATTTTATAACTTAAAATAAAAATAAAAATCAAAATGAAAACAAACAAAATTTTACTTGGAGGAATAGCCGGAGGCGTGACCTTCTTCCTGCTCGGATGGGTAGTTTACGGAATGCTGTTAAGAGACTACATGACAACTAACTACAATCAATGTGCCATGAGACCAATGCAAGACATGATTTGGTGGGCTATGATTGTATCTAATCTTGCTTTTGGATTCCTGTTATCTATGGTATTCAGTTGGTCGAACACCATAGGTATGATGGCTGGAGCAAAAGTTGCCGGAATCATGGGATTACTGCTATCTATTTCTATGGATCTCAGCGGATATGCTATGAGCATTGTGGTTTCCAGTCTTACCGTAGTATTTGTTGATATTATTACTTACACTGTTATGTCTGCTATTTGTGGAGTAGTGGTTGGCTTGGTAATGGGCATGGGAAAGAAAGAAGCATAAATTTTTTTTCCCCCTTATTTGCCTGCGTTTGATATGCAGACATTATTTCCGGGTCGTTTTAAACACATACGAAAGAGCTGTAACGCTTACTGTCCATAACTATGGGCCGATGCACTACATCCAGGGCACTGAACCTATTTTTCTATGGAGTTATTAAATAAATTTGTGATTTATTTGCAGCCTGTTTTCAGGTTTGTTGGGTGAGTTATGGGTTGTCTATCACTGTAGTAACACGGTAATAGCTCTGAGAAATTTTTATCGGCTTTCCCTGCACTGAATTCTATGGTTTTATTACTTTTATCTTGCATCTGGGGGATGAGTATTTTATTTTTTAGATGCAACGTTGAAATATATATAAAAAAAAATGCGAAGCGCAATATTTACACTTACATTGGTTTTTGGGTTTTTGTTTTTCAACAATGCTTATCCATCGTTCGCCCAAACAGGAAGTGTTAACGAGCCGGTTCGTTATATTGGTGGAGAAACTATTGATCCTGACGTTCATGAAGGGCGTTTGCGATATGCAATTGGAACCGAAAGTCGTCAGACTGTGAGAACAAACCGGACGCATCCCGAATGGTCAGATGGCTATGGCTGGACATACAACCATGCGTCGAACCTCTGTTACTGGAATGGCAAATTTTATCAGCAATACCTCAGCAATCCTGTGGATGAGCATATTGCACCCGGACAGACACTCATCACAACATCTGTTGACGGGCGTAATTGGGAAAAGCCGGAAGTAGTTTTTCCTCCGTATAAAGCGCCTGCCGAGATTAAAATTCCTGAAGGTTACACAGGATACATGATGCATCAGAGAATGGGTTTTTACGTTGCTCCGGACGGAAGATTGCTGGTTTTGGCATTTTACGGACATACTGAAGATCCTTTCCTTGAAGGAGGTATCGGACGTGTTGTACGCGAAGCATATAAAGACGGCACTTACAGCCCTATCTATTTTATTCGTTACAGCAGTCATACTAAATGGAATGAAAGCAACACCAGTTATCCATTTTATACAAAATCAGACAACAAAGGATTTGTGGATGCTTGTAATGCATTACTTGCTGATAATCTAAAAACCATGCAGTGGTGGGACGAGGATCATGGTTTGGATGGATTTTATTCTATAACCGAAGCAGGGAGCGCATTTAATTATTACCATAGGAAAGATGGTAAAGTAACCGGTTTATGGAAACGTTCGCTTTGCGCTTTGTCCGATGATGGAATTCATTTTAGTAAACCGGTAAAATCACCTACACTTATTATGGCCGGAGGTAAAATGTGGGGGCAGGCTACCGAAGATGGCCGTTTTGCCATTTGTTATAATCCTATTGAACTGGACGAATATCGATACCCATTGATCGTGATATCGGGCGATGACGGCATTATTTATGACAATATGCTGCTGGTGCAGAGCGAAGTGCCTCCCCGTCGTTTTATGGGACGATGGAAAGATTTCGGTCCGTGTTATACACGGGGAATTGTCGAAGGAAACGGAAATCCTCCGGGTAATGATATGTGGCTCACATACAGTATGAATAAAGAAGATTTATGGGTGAGCAGAGTCCCTCTCCCGATTCATTACAGTGTTAAAGGAAATGTTGATGATAACTTCAATGATCTGCAAACCGGAGGAGCAGTGATCGATTGGAATATTTATAGTCCGAAGTGGTCTCCTGTTGAAGTGGCTGAATACCCTTCTGCAAAAAATAAAAGCCTTCTTTTAAAAGATAAAGATCCGTATGATTATGCCAGAGCTATACGTTTATTTGAAGAAACAAAGAAAGCTGAGATTGAGGTAAGGATTTTCCCTAAACAAGCAAAAAGCGGAATACTTGAAATTGATGTAAACGATCGTTATGGAAACCGTCCTGTGCGGATCAGGTTCGATGTCGATGGAAAAATAAAGGCTGTTGACGGTAGTAAGGAAGTAGTTATACAATCATATAAACCAGATATTTGGTACGAGCTGAAGTTAACTATTGACGCACATCTATTTGGCATTTACACTCTTTCGGTAAATGGAACTGAGCTATTGAAAAATGCTGAGTTTGCTGAAGCCGTGAAATCTGTAGAACGGATTTCTTTCAGAACCGGTCCGTATCGTGATAAGCCAAATCGCCAAACCCCAAACGAGGAACCGGCACCACCTCTGAAAGGAGCCGACGACCCTGTTTCCATAGCTGAGTTTTATGTTGATGATTTCAGGGTGAAATCAGATTTATGATTTTTATGAACTCAGGGGACAAAGGATTGAAAAATAATTGCCTTCAATCGCTTAGTTCCAAATAATTAGTATTAAACCCTAGGGCAAGCCCCGGGGAACCGAGTTTACGAGCTCGGCGAAGCCAATTAAATCACAACTTCTCGTCCGCCGTAGCGGAACGCCAAGGAGGATTAAAAGGAAAAATGGTCAAAAGAAACAGATATTTGTTATTAAATTGGATTCAAATAGATAAGCTATGACTTTAATTTCTCGTGTTGCTCTCGTTATCTTTTTTACAACAATTTGTAAATCAGGATTTTCACAAAATAAATATGATATCCTGTCTGCGCCGGCAGGAAATAAATTTACAGAAATAAATAGTACAGGTACTTCAATTTTACCAAGCGGACGATTTATAACACCGGCTGGCAATTTGATCCGGATAACGGATGATCCTTTCGGAATGGCGATTTCCCCCAATGGGAAAAAGGCAGTAACCCTCCATGATGGAGTGTTTACCATTATTGATATCCAGTCATTAGGTTCAATCAGGGTTCCCAGCTACGATAATAAAATCAAATCGCCATTATCCGATGGATCATTCCTAGGAGTTGCCCTTTCAATAGATTCAAAAACAGTTTATTTAAGTGGTGGAGACAATGGTGCTGTAATAATATACGACATCGAAAGTTTAACTCGTCTCGATTCTATTTCATTAAATGGAGTTGTTGATGGTATTAAATATAATGACAGTTTTACTTCAGATCTGGTTGTAAATGAAGCTAAAAACGAATTACTTGTACTAGACAGAGCCAATTTCAGAATGGTACGAATCGATCTGGCCACAAAAAAAATTACCGCATCGGTTAAAGTTGGTCGCCAACCTTTTGGCTTAACCTTAAGTCCGGATAAAAAGACTGCATTTGTTGCGAATGTGGGAATGTATGATTATCCATTAATAACTGGAGCTACTCCTGCCAATTACGATTCATTGCTGATTTCTCATCATCCTTACGGAGATAATACCAGTGAGTCTATCAATGGAACTGTGGTTGAAGGACGTCAAATTCCGGGAGTAGGCAGCCCTTTGCATCCGGACGCCATGAGCGTATTTACGATCGATTTGTTAACTAATCAGGTAATTGATAAATTCAAAACAGGCCATCAGATCGGGCACATGATTGAAGATGCAGAAGTGGTGGGAGGGGCCAGCCCTAACTCGATTGCAGTTGGGGATCAATATGCTTATGTATCCAATGCAACTAACGATAATATTTCGATAATTGACTACAAAAATCATAAGATCATCGGCCATATTCCTATCCTTGTTGACAAGCGGATTGACAAATATCGCGGATTGCTTCCTTTCGGCTTAACTTTGAGCAAAGATGAAAAAACACTCTATGTTGCCTTGTTAGGATTTAATGCTGTTGCAGTAATAAATGTTAAATCCAAAACAACGAAAGGCTTAATTCCATCTGGTTGGGGGCCCACACGGGTTAAGTTATCCAATGATGAAAAGGAAATTTATATTATTACTTGCAGGGGTCTTGGTGCTGGTCCGAATGGTGGAAAAGATTTTGTATCGCCAATACAGGGATATTATGTAGGTGATATACAATTGGGCAGTTTCCAGAAGGTAAATATGCCTGATGCAGATCAATTGGCAACATATACAAAAAAATCAATTGAGAACACATTCAGGAGTATAAGTGTTACTGATGATGCTAAAAATCCCTTACCGGTATTACCCGGTTTGAGGAATTCTCCCATAAAATATATTGTATACATTACCAAAGAGAACAGAACATATGATGAGGTCTTTGGACAGATGAAGAATGCGGACGGAGACAGTACCCTGGCAAGATTTGGTTTAAATAATGAATATACGTTGCCAGATTCACTAAAAACAAAGTTTCCAAACCTCAGAATCAGCCCGAATCATCACAAGGCAGCCAAACAGTATTCATTCTCGGATAACTATTACTGTGACAGTGATGCCTCAATACATGGCCATCACTGGATGATGGGAGTGATACCAAACGAATGGGTAGAAGCGAACTCCAGCGTAACAAAAACCTCCGGAATATTTTCCAGGGCTCCAGGTCGGCGGCACCCGGGTACAACCGGAAGTATTGACCCTGAAGATTATGCTGAAATCGGGGGGTTATGGGAAGCGCTCGACAGAAAGAAAGTATCCTTTTACAACTTCGGGGAAGCTAATGAAACTGCACATGTACGGGAGGAATGGTACGATACAAATACCGGAGCAGCTCATGGAGTAATGGTCCCCATGCAAAAAGCATTGTTCAAAAGAACCAGTCATAATTATGCCGGGTATAATATGAATATCCCGGATCAATACAGAATGGATCAGTTTGAAAAAGAGTTTACTGATAAATGGATCAAAGGGAAAGAAAAACTGCCTTCTTTAATTACCATGCAGGTTCCAAATGATCATGGTGCAGATATTCGACCCGGGGATGGATATTTTTATCCGCATTCGTATATGGTTGATAACGATTTGGCATTAGGACGAATTTTGCATTTTCTGTCACGGACAGAATACTGGGAAAATATGCTGGTAATTATAACAGAAGATGATCCGCAGGGAGGAGTTGATCATATTGATGCACATCGCTCTGTATTAATGATGGCCGGCCCTTATGTAAAAAAAGGATATGTATCTCATAATCATGCAAATTTTGGATCTATCCTGAAAACAATCTACAACATTCTTAATGTTCCATATGTAAATCAATTTGATGTTACGGCTTCATTATTACAGGATTTTTTCACTCCCATACCCGATTATACTCCTTATACGATGGAAATGCATGACTCCCGCGTATTTGATGCTGAAAAAGCGATGAAAAAATACAATCGCACTATCGACTGGCGCAAAATAGAACAAGGCCCGCCAATAGATAATGAAGATGTTGAACGTGAAGTACATTACAAAAAATAAATCATATTTTATTTGAAATCAATAAGTTACTAAATTTTAAATCTCAAAAATATTGACTTATGAAAAGATTTTTTAAAATATTGGGACTTATATTAATCGTAATGATTATCGGATTATTGCTTTGGTTTCATTCAAACCTGAGGGACCGAAATCCAGGATACCAGGCAGATTTAAAGATTATCAATGGGAATCTTTCACCATTAAATGCCGGATTTGCAGCTTTCCCGATTACACCTGAAGTCCCTGACTTATGGACTGATAAAGACGGGGATGCAGAGTATAATCCAAAAGACGGTGATACTTTTACTGACGGTAACGGGAATGGAGTTTTTGATCCGGTCTGGCTAGCAGGCTTTGGTAACAGCAGGGCAGCCAACGGGATACATGATGATCTCTGGGCCAGAACTATGGTCTTAGATGACGGTAAAACACGACTGGCCATTGTGGCTCTCGATGTAATCGGGTTTATGAGCGATGATGTAATTGATGTCAGAATCCGGATTCCGGGTGAGGCTGGAGTTACTTATACGATTATTACCTCGACACACACACACCAGGGCCCTGACTTAATGGGTCTCTGGGGTAAATCTCCTTTTAAAAGTGGTATTAATAAGAAGTATTTGGAATATGTAAAAAACCAGGTTGTAAAGTCGGTAGTATCCGCTGTAAAGAGTATGCGTCCTGCACGTTTAGCTATATCTGAGGACCTTACCGGAGCAATTCCATTGGTTAGTGATACAAGAAAACCGGAAGTTTTTGATTCCGGACTGAGGTTGATCAGGGCAATCGATATAGAGAAGGGAAACACACTCGGTTCACTGATTGCCTGGACCGATCATCCTGAAACCTTATGGAGTGATAATTTGCTTATTACCTCCGATTTTCCAAATTATGTACGCGAAGGAGTTGAAAAAGGAGTTTCTAACGGTGAGAGTTTGGTAAAACCCGGGATAGGCGGAGTTGCTGTCTATATTAATGGTGCTGTTGGAGGATTAATGACTACTCCCCCGAGTCTGACAGTTAAAGATCCTTTCTCAGATCAGGAGTTTATGGAACCGACCTTTGAAAAGGCAGAGGCACAAGGAAAACAACTTGCATTACTTGTTTTGAATTCTATGGATAAACCGGTTGAAGAGGTTGATGTTGCCGGTATCTCGATAATAGTCAGAACTATCACTTTGCCCCTGGGAAATATAAAGTTTAAACTAGGAACAATGTTTGGTATTTTTGATCGCGGGACTACCGGCTGGATGAAAATGCGCTCTGAACTTTCAGTATTCAGAATTGGACCGCTTTCGTTTGCTACTCTTCCGGGCGAAGTTTATCCTGAAATTATAAACGGGGGGATAGAAGCTCCTGAAGGTCGTGACTTTAATATCGAAACTGTTGAAGTACCTTCAGTCAGAGAGATGATGTCAGGTAAATACAAATTTATATTTTGTCTTGCCAACGATGAAATTGGTTATATTATCCCCAAAAGTCAATGGGATGTTAAAGCCCCTTTTGCATATGAAACAAAAGATTCTCCATACGGCGAAGAGAATTCATTAGGACCTGAAACTGCACCTTTGTTGCACAAAAATATTAAGGAGATGCTGACTGAATTGAATCAGTCGGAATAAACAGGAATATCTGAAATAATCAATCAGTATCCTATTTAAGCGGACATGGCGGTTCACATGGTCTGCTAATAAACGAGTTTGTTAACGCCATTATTCAGGATCGTAAACCATTGGTGAATATCGCTATGGCACTTAACCTGACCGTTTCCGGCATTGTTGCTCATGAATACGCATTAAAAGAAGTAAAGCTGTTGAAAATTCCACAATATAAATTTTAGTCTGACTTAATATTGAGTCCGGTTTAAAAAATTGTAAAATATAAATTACTTAATGGTACTAATAGGCTTCACTTTGCACTTTCTACACTCTTATGAAAAGAGATACGGTGCGGTTCGCCTGCTTCAGCATAAAATGTAACTCCTTCCCGTTTTGCGATAGTACAGAATATTTCATATGTGCCATCATATTTTGCGAGTACCGGCGTCTGTTTACATTTAAGATATAAAACAGGCAGTGAAGCCATTTCAACACGTCTTAAAATCTCTTCATTATCAGCCACTTTCCCGGCTTCTTCAAAGAGTTGATACGACTCACTAACAAAGTCATCCGAAAAAATCTGGTCATCAGGTGATAAACCAAGGTGAATATGTGTCGCCGATGTGATCCGGCCATGTAGCAAATCAAAATACTGTCTGACAAACTTCCCTGCCCTACCGTAATAACCATACATAAAATCATTGATAACCTTTTCAACATCACAATCAGGATTCCACAGCAGTCGTGAAATCAGATAAGCCCTGAGTTCGGAAAATTCGCCACCCCGGCTCTGGTAAGCTGCCTGTTCCATTATGCCAATTGAATTATTTTCCCTGAAGGTTTGAATGTTTGGCTGAAGGACTTTAAAATTGGGATAGGGCATCACATAATGGTTGAAATTAACTACATAATCCCAGATGTAAAGGTGAGGCGCTAATGCTGACCAGTTTTTAAGATCTGAAAGAAAAGACTGGTTTTCGGGGCACGATTTGAAATCGTGTGCAAAGCAACATTCAATGCTACATAACCGGACAACCACATTGTTGTGTGGACGTATTTCCTTTGGAGGGGTACGTGAATACTGGTAAGCCAGAGTGCCGATAAACTTATCAGGAAATTCCTTTTCGACTGATTCCGCCACCTGGTTGACAAACCAGATAATCAGACCCGATTCACTTCCTTCGTTACTAACAATTGCCTGACATTTTTCGCACTGGCACGGATTATACCAGTCATTCTGTGATACATCGTAGATCAGGTATTCGGGGTTTTCGCGCATACGATTTTTGATCCTTTCGGTAATGATTTTCAATACATCTGGATTTGTAAGGCACAATTGTGCCTGTTCGTGAACACGTTTCCCTTCAATCAGGCTATAGTATTCAGGGTGTTTGTCGTAAAATTCCGATGGTGGCATTAACGGATAAAAAGTGTGCACTGCCCAGTAACTCTCTACGCCTCCGGGTTGTTGCCTGAATCCCATGGTGCCGTTCATCCTGTTTCTGGCAGCCCAGAGCGGATCGAATGCTTCATAATAGAAGTCATTTCGCACTCTTACTCCGGGCTTTTCTGAATGATCGAACCAACTGAAATTTAATTCTTTCCTTTCCGGAATAATGCTAACTGCAGGGGTGTACCATCTGCATCCCAACTCATTTTCGAGAAAAGCCATAACTCCATACATGGTTCCGCGTATCTTTCCACCATAAATCAAAATATCGGGTCCGAAATTGCAGTAACGAAACGACTCATCCAAATCGGACGAAACATTTGCCCCTGTTTTTTCTTTTATTACTTCATTGTAGCCTATTACAATCTGAGGTCCTTTATGTGGTTGATCGAGATTCTGTAAAGGCAATTCCACGCCGCTGATCTCTTTCAGCCAATGCTGAAGTTCTCCGGCAGCCCATTGCTCCGATTCTGACGCCAGGGCGCTTAGGGCTATCCTGTAATCTGATTTTCTGTCTGAAAACAGGGTATAGTTCTTTCGCTTGCCGGCAAAAAAAGAAAATTTCCGTTGAATATTTTCTCCGCTTTTTAAATGGATATCCATTATAGCACTATAAGATTGATAGTCATCAGATTTTAGGTTTATTTTTCCGCAGAAACCGGCAGTACGTTGTTCTTTCAGAACCGGTTGTTCTTGATGATTGACTATCTCAATATTCAGATTCTGAATAAGTTGTTGCAAAACAGGTGTTTCAAATTTTGAAATGATCGCCGCTTCACCTTCTTCCCCGGTAGTAATCCTAAAAAGCTCACCTCTTTCGGCTAGTCTGGCTGGTGAAAATGGCACAAAGCGGAGACAAAATCCCCATCTGTTACCCCGTTCTTCGATTTTCAAAAGCAGGGTATTATTCCCTTTTTTAAGCAGTACAGGAAGCACATCATCGTTAGCAACAAGTCCACGAGCTTGTTGATAATCCCAGACATTCATGCCATTTACCCAAATCTTACCTCCATCATTTGTCCCTAAACTGAGGATCCATACTTTGTTTTCATCTGACTGAATTTCTGTATACGCATATGCTAACACAGGGGCATCATTGGACACCGTTTTATCCAGATCAATGATGGAGTCAGGTGAATTGTATAACTTCCATCTGGCTGAACCTTTAACGTATTTCACAACATCACCTGCTTTGATCTGAGGATTCTGTTCTCCGCCTGCTTTTATCAGGTAGTCAGTGTTAAAACCAACCAGATGATCCCATGAATCGGCGGCATCTAAAGGTTCCTTTATGGGAATGGGCCCACACAGCAGCCACGATTTTATCCATTGTCCGGGAATCACCGGTTGAGGTGATAATTTCTGTGCATAAGTTGTTCCGGTAAGAAATAGACCAACTAAAATGCTTAAAAGTAATGTTCTGCTCATTTTAATGCTTTTTAACTGTGATTAATAACTTCCATTTTCGCTCTTCAGCTGCTTTTAAATCCCTTTTATCAACCATATTTCAGTTACCTGCGAGCCACGTTCACCTTCGCCGACGTCATCCTGCCCGCAAGTCCATGTAAATGATACTTTGCCATCCTGTGTTACTTCTTTAGGCAGAGAAAATTCAAACAAAGGCCGGGTTCCCATCCGGATATAATCATGTATTGTAACTCCATCGGCAACGAGTTTCATATTTGAACGGAAGCGTCCAGTATATGCGACTCTCAAAGTATAATCAGCATTGGGATCAAGATTGTTGTATTCCATCTCCAATGGGGTATCATACAGTGTATTGATCTGATTCATCCAGGCCAAAGGGGTAGTTTGTCCTTCAAAACCTTTTGCAACAACTTCATGTACCCAGTCAATCCCGGTTAATCCAACACCGAAGCTTACCCTGGGTGATTCGAGGCTTCCCGGATCTTCAGCCCATGTTTTTTTCACTTTGACCCTTTTCCATGCAGCGGGGTTGCCAAAGTTGTCATAAAAACCGCCCGGACCAGGGTCTGTCCGGTGAAGCATTTTATCAATTGCATCCAGCCGTTCGGATTCATTGTTAAGCTTTTCGATCCTGGATAGCTGATCTAATATCCACAAAGCATCGTTAAGCGGAATATCAATGTTGTCAATGAAATTTCCCCTTCCGCCCGCTGCATGGTGTTTCTTTATGGTAAGCTGGGCACCAAAGCTACGGAACAGTGAATCAGCAAGAGCATAACAATGTTGTTTTAATTCCGGCGAGACCGGCTTTTCATTAACAAGTGCCAGCGTGTTTTGCGCTTCCGAGATGGCCGGTTTAGAACCTGATATTTTTGCACGTTCGAGAATATTTCTTACCTGGCGTTCGAGATGGGTTTCATAGATTAACCTTCTTTGGATATATGCATCGTAATAAGCCAGGATCAATCCACTTTGGAAACGGGGATTACTCAAAACGTGGATTGGAGCAATTTTTTCCATATACTGCCATTGCTGAAGTGTTCGCTGTATTTGCTCATTCGACAAAAGCGGCCCACGAATATTTTGTTCGAGTGCCAACAATCCCTGAGCCACACCCTCGGTGTAATCAGGTCCGATAAAGTAACGGGCATAATCACGCAGGGTTTCTATTACCGGAATTGAAGGATCCCAATCCTGATCGCTCCATACAAATTTATTAACATCATCATTGGTTCCTTCCGAATAGCTTATACTTCCCTGAGCTAATCCAGCGTAAAGGTTATGGATATATTTTTCATCTTCAGGACGTGGATTAATGCATTCGCGGCCTAAAGTCATGGCATAGGCTAGGTCCCAGTCGGGTATAGGATACTGACAACTCAGACTGTGGGTGATGTCGGGGTATAACCTGACCGGAACCGGGGGATTTATCAGTTTCTTCACCTTCGGAAGCGGCGTCCTTATCCATGGACCATAAACGATACCTCCAAACCACTCATATTGCCTGTTGACATGTTCATAAAATTTATTGTACCATTCTTTGCCCGGTTTAAATGCCTGGGGTGAAACCCATATTTTGGCGTTAGGATGATATTTATGCAGGACTACGGCTACTTTCCCCAACCAATTAAATAGTTCATCCGGTTCGAGTTCACCGGGATCTCCTCCCGGGACAAAAAGTGCATCAAGTTTAGGCAATACACCGAAAACGTTTTCCCGCTCATCCAGCTCTTTCTTTATTGAATCGGGGGAAGTATAATCACTACCCATATTTGGATACCACATCCATACATCCAGACCATACTCTTTACAAATACGCGATTGCTCTGCAATCATCTTAATAGCAGGCAATTTCATGTGAATATTTGAAAAATCATCGTCGGTACGTGGTGGCATAATTTCAATGCTGTTTGCACCAAATATCACCAGGTCACGTATATATCTGTCAAATTGCGCAACATTCCATGCGTCATAAGCATTTGTCTTCGGACGATAACCCATCTGATGTCCACGAATAGGATAAACAGGAGTTGAGGAGATGTTTAAATTATCAGGAACAAATATCTGTCCATTCAGCATCTCCATTTTGCGGAGCAGTCGGCCAATACCATAAAGGGCACCACGTTCGTCATGACCGGTAATGATAACAGTTTTGTTTTCAAGAAGCACAATTTTATAACCATCTTTACCCGTTTCCGGAAGTTTCATGATAGCAGCTTTGTACCTCTCCGGAAACTTATCCATTTGTCCTTCAACTCCGACAGCAATAATCTGTTTACCTTCTGATGATGATTTGTCAATAACAGGAAGAAAGAGATTGCTGCGTTTATGAATCTCATCTTGCAATACCTGGACAGCTTTTTGCAATTGAATATTCTTCTTTTCCGGGAAGAAAATGGTTGCCCTGGAAAAATCGATAAATTGTGCAAAGCTTGCATAAGATAAAAACAGGCATGAAATAAGGATACTGGTAATTCGTTTTAGATTCATCTTCAAGGGTATTGGTTCGATGTTAAGATATGTAAAGTAGGGATCACTGAATTAATTCCGATTCTCCCTTCAGTTCTCGGATACAATTCAAATCATCCTGTAATTTGTCCGCAAAAAGGTACATGTCGGAGCTGTGCATTATAATATTTGCGCCTGCTTTTGCCCACTCCATCTGAAGGTCGAGACTACCTCTGGAACCACTATGACCACCTGCGGCAACACCATAGCTCCTGGCTTTTTTAATGATTTCACAGCTCAAATCAAGGAATTCTTTACTTAAATATTTTTCCGGCATCTCGTAAGATGTGGATAAATCGTGAGGACCAATAACAATGCCATCAACACCTGGTCCGTCAACAGATTGAACAGAAAAGAATTGCTCCATGTTAGTTACTCCTGTTGGGCTTTCGATATTAAGAAGCAGGGAGTGATTTTTATTATGGTTCTTCAAGTAGACTATGAGCTCTGTTGTTGGCTTTTCTTCGCCGTAAAGAATTTTCTTTAGCTTTTTCCCTTTTAATGGACGATACTTTACTGCCCCAACAAGTTCGAAAACATCCTCCATATTTTCGATGTAGGGTACCAGGATGGCCTCTGCACCAGAATCCAGGGCCTGAGTTGCCAGAAATGGATTGGGCTCCAGAATACGAACAACGGGATTAATCCCGGCAGCTTTGTATGCCTTGCACATCCAACCCAGCGTATCGGGATTGTAAAAAGTGTGCTCGTTGCAAAAGAAAACGTAGTCGAGTCCAAGAGTGAGCGTTAAATCAAACATCTTCGGAGATGCAGATTTTATAAGTGTACCATATACACTTTTACCTGAGCGCAATGCGTCTCTAAATTCTTTTCCTACCATTATTTACATTTTAGTTTTTTCTCCAAACCGTTTCGTGATCTCATTCCTGTTTTTCATTTATATGCATCATGACATATATTTATTGGTTTGTATATTTCACTATCTTTTTTGGATCGATCACCACATGTTTAATCGTTTTCCTTCCTTCTCCCAACGAATAAGAGTAAGAAATATTCAGGAGGCCATCACTGGTCTGTATCAAACAGGGATAAGAAAAGTTTCCTTTCTTATCAGGTTCGTATTCAATTAATTCTTTCCATTTCCAGGTTGAACCTTCGTCATCCGAGATGTAGATTGATAACTGATAGCGTCCATCATTGATGTCATTCCCTAAAAATAACCATTTCCCGTCCTTTAAGACACAGATTTCCACACTGGCTTCATTGGGAATATCTGTCTTTTGGGAGAGACTCCATGATTCCCCGTTGTCCGATGAGATACTTGTGTGTACTCTATTGGGTGCATCACCGCTGTCGCGCATATAAGCAACGATGTTCCCATTCTTCTTTATAGCAAGAGCAGGTTGGATAGGACCGCGACCAACAATCGGGAGGCTCGGTCTCCATGTTGCTCCGTCATCGTCCGAAATGGCAACTATCGAAAAGTTAAAGCCATCTGAATAAAGCGGTAAAAGGATCCTTCCGCTTTCTAATGTTATCGGAGGGATCCGTGTCATCCATCCCAGGCTCCTCTTTAGCAAATCTTTACTTGCTTCTTTGATCATGTTATCATAAGGAGGAGCATATGAGGCCCATCCCGCCTGACTTTCAGGCATTTCTTTAAATCTGCTTTCAACCTCTTTCACAAAACTTTCATCGGGCTTAAGGAAGATGTTATCCTGCCATTCCCAAATGGGAGCCTCGTTACCAGTATAATTTGCCGTTGTACGGAACCTCAGAATGGCATCTTCCCATTTATTAGCAAGAACAGCCACCCAAAAAAGGAACAATCTGCCTTTACGGTTTAGAAAAAGAACGGGGTTGCAATCGGGAATTCCTTTGGTATCTGCCATCAAAAATGGAACACTCCATGTTTTTAACCCTTTATTTAACCGTGCACCCATAATCCGGACATCATCTGCAGTTCGTTCTCCACTGCCCTGAAACCATGCTGCCAACAGATCGCCATTTGGTAGCATGACAATACTACTTCCATGTACATGTTCATTTTGGTAAGGGAAAATGATTTCTTCACTTAAAATAGCTTTTCTGGCATTTCTTGTTTGTGCCATACCGCTTATGGCGGTTAACAGAAACATAACTGAAAATAGTTGGATCATTTTCATAATCTGACTTATTTATTTTTATTAATTGTTATATGAGTATCGGTTTTCAATAATAAACTATTTTAAGTGCTTAAATATCAATTATATAATTTCATGAACTCACCCCACCCCCTCTCTGCTTCGCAAAGAGGGGCAAAATGCTTTACTCCCCCTTCTTTTGCCTGCAAGAGAATCCCGCTTGGGGATCGACGAAGTCAACGGGGCAGGGGGGATGAGTACATGAAGTAGGTAGAAGTATTTTTGCACTATCATTATTCATTCCCGATAGTCATTAATTGTTAAATTGAAGTCACTTTTGCAGAAAAAATTTTCAGAGTGCACTCTTAATTTGAACTTACTTGAATGAATCATCTGGTTTTCTTTGAAAATAATCTGGTCAGAATAAATCCAATAAGGAAAATTGCAAGTGTTCCGAATACTATTGTCAGATTGCTGTGAAACGGACTTCTGAAAGCAAGCAAATTTCCATCAGTAAAATAGATAGGTGACAAACTCATCCAGATGATAATCAATGCTCCTACAATTACTCCTATAACAGCATCGATATTACGTACTTTCTTTGAAAGATATCCCAGAAGAAATAGTCCGAGCATACCACCGCTAAAAATTGAGGCCAGGCCCCACCATGCATCCAGCACGCTCTCAACACCAACCAGGGCTAAGGCGATAACAATGCCCAGAATACCAAAAATCATGGAAGAGCTATAAAGAATCTTCATAGATGATTTTTCATCAGCCTTTTTGTTAAAATAACGCTTATAATAGTCAGATAAAATAATTGTGGCAGTACTGTTTAAACTGGTAGCTACGGTGCTCATACCAGCTGCAAATATTGATGCGATTAGCAGTCCGGTTATGCCTGTAGGAAGGCCATTCGCAATAAAATGCGGGAAGACTTTGTCTCCGGCACCCGGAACTTTAAGTTCAGCAGGTAATAAATCGGGTTGCGCAGTGTAGTATGCGAAGAGAGCTGTTCCGATATAAAAGAAAACAATCGATACGGGGAGATACAACAAAGAACCAAATAAAGCTGAGGATTTTGCCTCCTTTTCGGAATTGGTTGTCATATAGCGTTGCACATAGTTTTGATCGATGCCGTAATTCTGGAGATTAATAAACAAACCATAGATCAGGATTACCCAAAAAGTAGAATCTGTCAGACTGGATCCAAAACTTCCCAGACTAAATTTATTGTTGGCAGCAGCAATTTCAAAAACCTGTCCCGGTCCTTCAGGCATTGAAAATGTCAATATAATAGCACAAACAATTGCACCTACAATCAGGATAATGCCCTGGATAGCATCAGTCCAGATAACAGCCTGGATACCACCAAGCATTGAATAAACAGTTACAGTTATCCCTGTGACAATAATTATTGTTTTTACATTCCATCCGAACAAGGCATTGAGAGGTAGAGCAAGCAATAAAAGGATCGCTCCGGTACGCATAAGTTGGGTTAATATATAGCATGTCGAAGCATAAATTCTTGCCCAGACACCAAAACGGATTTCGAGGTAATTATATGCCGAGATACTTCCCAAACCTCGGTAAAGGGGGACAAAAAACTTAACAGCAAGAATTGAGGCGATTGGAATAGAAAGGCTAAATACAAAAGCATTCCAGTTCGACATATAAGCTTTGCCCGGCAAAGCCAAAAAACTAATGCTGCTGACAAAAGTTGCAAATATTGACATCCCGACTACCCATGCAGGCAATTTTCCTCCCCCGGCAGTAAATTGGTCTGATGTCTTGTTTTTAAAGAAAAAACTGGCACCAAAGATTACATTCCCGAAGGTCAGAACAATAAAGACGATAAGATCCAGAAGAGAAAGTTTCATATGGGAGGTATTGTAAAGTTAAAAGAACGTGGATGATCAATTCAGTATTCTATTTAATTCCACAATATATTGGTCTATTTTCTGCCTGTCTTCAACTTTAAATTTACGAAGAGGAAATGCTACATAATCGTTGCAAATATTCATAACCGACAAAGCACATTTTATTCCCTTAACAATCCTTGATTTGTGTTTACCAACGCTATAAATAGTATTGTCTATCATCATGACTTTATTACGAAGGATCGCTATTTTCTCAAGATCTCTGTCAACTGAAGCATTGTATAAATCTACGAATAATCTGGGAAACATATTGGCCCCTCCGGCAACAGCTCCATGACCACCTTGTAAAATAGTGTCAGGTAAAAATAATTCAGTGCCGGTTATGATTGAAAAGTCAGGTGAGTCTTTAAATTCCTGAATCAGTGAGAATAAGTAAGACATATCTCCTGAGCTGTCTTTTACACCAATGGCTCCCAGTTCTTTTGCTTTTCTGATAGTTTCAAGAGACATATGCATTTTAGTACAACTTGGCATATTATACATTAAAACCGGCAAAGGTAATTTTGGAACAAGATTTTCCAGATACTCCCTCATCTCTTCCTGTGCAATGGGCACATAATAAGGCGGAGCAATAACAACCCCATCTAATCCCATACTTGCTGAATATTCTGCAATTTCCAGAGAGTTATAAAAGGAAGTATCTGTAATACCGACTACTACCGGAACTCTGTGATTTACAAGTTGACTTGTTCTTTTTATAAGCTCTTTACGAAGTGCGTAACTAAGACTGGTTGCTTCACCTGTTGTTCCAAGCATAAATAATCCATGCACACCTCCTGATAATAAATGGTCAACCAGATTTTCAAGCCCTTGTATATCAAGCGTATTGTTATTAATAAGAGGCGTAACAACAGGAGGAATAATTCCTTTTAATACTAGTTTCATAATTAATAAGTTGTATTTATGCTTCTATTAAATATGTCCGTTTTCGTAAACTAATTACGGCATATCTTTTTATAAATTTTTATCTTTAGTACAAAGTAACAAGATCAGGTTCTGTTTTACTTCTACAATCTTGTTCTGTTTGCATTGATTTTTAACTGAAATGTAAGAAAAATCACTTAAGTTTATCTTTTGAGGTTAAAAAAGTTTTCTATGGAAATTATCTACGAAAAGATATTTGTTTCACATGAACATTCGTTTATTACGCGAAAATTGCAGATGTACCCAAATACTCATAAGTTACACTCCCATGAGAATTTTGAATTGAATTATATAACTTCAGGTTCAGGGAAAAGGATCGTTGGTAATAGCATTTCGAGTTACGCAGAAGGTGACCTGGTACTTTTAGGCCCTAATATTCCTCATTGCTGGGATGTTATGTCGAAAGGGAAGGTGACTCCTCCTGAATGTATTGTAACGCATTTTTACGAGAATATAATTAGTTCAGATTTCTTTAATATTCCGGAACTGGAGGCGGTTGTGGCATTACTGAACAATGCCGGTAATGGGATTTGGTTCAGGGGCAAACAAACTGAAAAGGTAGGTCTTGTCCTCAAAAAAATGGTAACATTAAATGGCCTTGAACGTTACATCGAATTGTTAAAAGTATTTAACCTTCTGCTTCAGATTGATGATAGGGAGAATTTATCACTTCCTTCTTCACTCCCAAACTCTTTTAGTAAAGATTATGACCAGATTAATAAAATCTATGAGTATGTTTTCAAAAATATTCAGACCGGGATTAAATTGAAAGAGGCTTCTGCCCTAGTCTTTATGGAACCTGGTTCATTTTGCAGATATTTTAAAAAGAAAACAAAACAAACCTTCATGCACTATGTTAAAAATGTTCGTATTGGCATAGCTGCAAAGTTGCTTGCCGGAACTGACAAGCAAATAACCCAGATTTGTTACGAATGCGGTTATAATAACCTGGCTAATTTCAATCATTATTTCAAGGTCATTATGAAGAAAACCCCATCTGAGTACCGCAAAGATTTTCAATAATATGTTATTTCACCCATGTACCATTTGCTTTTTTATCGGTTGTATGATTTTTTATTACAATTAGTTGAGGTTTACCTTTAATATTGAAGAGTTTAGTAACAATGAAGATGAATGGAAAGTTGAGTGGAGGTTTAAGGGGCCACATTTGGAGCCATTACCTCCCCAGGGGTTTTCCAAGGACAGAAAGGAGCAGTCTGGCAGGGAAGATTCCATTGTGCATGATGGCAATTAGCCTGTTTGCAGAATACTATATAAATCAAAATTAACTGAAATATTATGAGAAAATTGAGACTGTATTTATTTCAAATCCTCCCGATGATTTCCACCTTTATTTTTGCTTTAAGTATTATTTCTTGTAAACAAGAGTCAGAAAGAACGGAAAGCACATTAGGTGAAGAGGTTTACCAGGATGTCCCATTTGTGCAAGAGTTTCACGATGCGTATATGGTCAGCAATAATAAAGCCGATAACGAAATTCGGAGCATTGCTATTGACGTTGAATCAAATGTCTGGATAGCAACGGCTTCGGGTGTTTTCCTCAAAAAACCTGATAGCAGAATCTGGGATCCAATTATAACCGGCGATGAACGGGGGCCGGCCTATTCTGTTGCAGTAAATCCGGATGGTGATGTATTACTTGGAACATGGGACGGAATTTACAGGTACAGCAATCATTTGCTTAAAAAAGAAGAGGGAGTAAAACCACCTGTTTCTGAAATTTGTAACGACGGCACCGGAAATTATGCTTTGGGACCCTACGGAATTTGGCGATACAAAGAAAAAAAATGGGAACAGCAGGAGTATAAGATTGCTCGTACAGTCCGCAATGCCATTACTGACGAAAAGGGCAATCTGTGGGTTGCAACCGATGCCGGACTCTATCTTTGCAGAGATGGCAAAACCAAACTATATCAGGATGTTTCTGAATTGATCAGTTGTTATGTCAGGGGAATTTCTTTTGACCCTGACGGAAATATTTGGGCCGGGGTAATGGGTGGCATTTCTGTCAGGGAGGGTGAACGCCTAATCAAAAATCTGACTCCCAAAGAGGGCATTCCTTCTGTATTCGTAAACTGTATTAGTCAATCGCCGGAAGGGGTTATGTGGGTCGGGACCGATGTCGGGGTGGTCCGTTATGCACAAGATGGCTCGCACTCACTCCGTTTTAGTAAACGGTGGTTGACCGACAACAAAGTTACAGATGTGGCTTTTGATCCTGAAGGCAATGCATGGGTTGCCACTGCCAACGGAGTAAGTGCTGTCAAACGCCGGATGATGACATTGAAGGATAAAGAAAAGGACTATTACAGTCAACTAATGAAAAAGCATATACGTGATCCCTGGACTTGCGGAATCCTGAGATTGAAAATTCCCGGAGATACAGCTTCATGGCGTAATTCAGATGACGATAATGATGGGGAATATACTGGTGGCTATTTGGCCATGGAGAGTTTCAGATATGCTGTTACAAAAGACGAAGATGCCAGGATCAAGGCACGAAAAGCTTTTGACTTTTTGAAATTTCTGCAGGAGGTAACCGGAACGGAAGGATTTTTTGCCCGTTCCATTGTCCCTTCCAACTGGAATGAAGTGAACGACCGTAACCGAACTTATACTAAGAAACAGCTTGCTGATGAACTGATAAAAGATCCACGTTTTAAACCAGTCGAACAAAGATGGCGAAAGTCAGCTGATGGCAAATGGTTGTGGAAAGGGGATACCAGCAGCGATGAAATGGATGGACATATGATGAGCTATTTTTTCTACTATGAGTTTGCAGCTGATGAGGAAGAAAAAATACTAATCCGTGATCATGTTAAGAAAATAATTGATCAATTGATTAAGACCAACTACAATCTGATTGACATAGACGGAACCCACACCCGATGGTCTGTCTGGTCTCCTAATCAGTTAAATCATGATCCGGACTGGGCTTCGGAGAAAAGTCTCAATTCATTAGAACTTCTTGCCTATCTTAAATTTGCAGGACATCTTACCGGCGACGAAAAATATGAAAAGGAATATCGCCGTTTGATAGACGAGGAAGGGTATCTTGAAAACGCCTCACATTTAAATTCCAAAAATCCGGCATGGCAAATATATTTTGACCGTACAATGGAAGGGTATCTTTTCCCCATCTTGTTGAAATATGAAAAAGACCCGGAGCTGCATCAGTTTTATAGTAAATTGATTAACGAATGGATGGACAATCAGCCAGCTGGAGAAAACCTGATCAATAATCTGACTTATGCTTTGGCTACGGGTAAAAAAGTCAATTTGCGTCAAACCATTGAATTTCTGAAGGATGCTCCTCTCGATCTGGTCGATTGGCCGATTGATCATACTCTGCGTGAAGATGTTCAAATTGTCAGAAGCCCTATTCTCGAAGAGGTTCAGATTTCTGAACTACCATCTGCAAGTGAACGGTCTACTGTACGGTGGGATAAAAATCCATGGGCCGCAGTACAGGGAGATCCTCAGCAGGTAAGGGAACCGGTATTTTGGCTTTGGCCTTACTGGATGGCTCGCTATCTGGATATTATTCAAACTGCAAATCAGAAGTAATCTTAATTGCAAAAGATGCCTGACATAAATCTAGTGGTTCAAGAATTTTTTATACTTTAGCTAAATCGATATAGTATTTAATTAAACAACTTCAATGGCTGAAAATGATCGTACTCAAGGAGAACTCTATTTAGGCCTGGATATTGGCGGAACCAAATGCAGTGTTGTTGTTGGAGATAGCTCTTTTTCAATAAAGAAAAAGGTTGTTTTTGATACCAGGACAGAGCGTGGGTACCATGATATTCTAAGTGAATTCCAAAAACATATTAAATCATTACTGACTGATTTTTCGGGTTACAAATTAAAAAGAATTGGAATAAGCTGCGGAGGACCACTTGATTCAAGAAGTGGTACTATTTATTCACCTCCGAATTTACCCGGATGGGATAAAGTTCCTATTACAAAAATATTTAACGATGAATTCGGAGTTGAGACAGCATTACAGAACGATGCTAATGCATGTGCTTTGGCGGAATGGTTGATGGGAGCCGGGAAAGGAACCTCCAATATGATCTTTCTGACTTTTGGAACAGGCATGGGAGGAGGCCTTATTTTAAACGACAGGTTGTACAGTGGCACGAATGATCTGGGTGGAGAAGTTGGACATATCAGGCTTGCAAAGACAGGACCAATTGGTTTTGGTAAAGCCGGTTCATTCGAAGGGTTTTGCAGTGGTGGAGGAATTGCCCAGCTGGCTAAATCTATTGTTTCGGAAAATTTAGAAAATAACCAGGAGGTTAGTTTCTGTCCTTCGGTGGAGATGATCAGTGAAATTGATACGAAAATTGTGGCATTGGCTGCTCAGGCAGGCGATCCGGTTGCCATTGAGATTATAAGGATCTCTGCGGAATATCTTGGTCAGGGCCTTGCAATATTGATCGATATCCTGAATCCGGAATGTATTGTCATCGGGAGTATTTATGCGCGCAACGAAATGCTTTTTAAACCGATTATTGAAAGAGTGCTGCAAAAAGAAGCCATTCATTCAGCTCTTGAGGTATGCAGGATAAAACCAGCCGAATTGGGAGATTCAATAGGTGATTATGCCGCTTTGTGTGTAGCAATATATGAGGACAAATTTTAAATAGCTGAGAAATGGGAAACATCAATATTTTAGAGGAATTAATTCGCAGATACCCAAAGCTTTTATCTGTAAAAGATGAAATACAGAAAGCAGCAGATTGCTTAATTAGTTGCTACCAGCAGGAACGTAAGGTATTAATATGTGGTAACGGTGGAAGTTGTTCCGATTCCGACCATATAGTTGGTGAGTTAATGAAAGGTTTTGAGCATAACCGTCCATTAGGAGAATCTTTGAAAAACCAGTTATCCGTCTTTGGAGGAGAAAGGGGAATGTATCTGGCCGAAAAACTTCAGCCGGGTTTACCAGCCATTTCACTTACAGCTCACAGTGCCCTGATAACAGCCATTGCAAACGATACGGATGCTGATCTGATTTTTGCCCAGCAGGTAGTTGGTTTTGGAAACGATGGAGATGTTTTGATAGGGATCAGTAGTTCAGGAAATTCTCAAAACGTTGTGGACGCTATTATCACAGCGAAAGCAAAAAGAATGGTCGTTATTGGTTTAACCGGTGAAACAGGTGGAAAGATGAAAACATTTTGCGACATTATGATCAATGTGCCTGAAAGACATACCGCATTTGTTCAGGAATTACACTTGCCTGTTTACCATACACTTTGCCTGATGGTGGAGAATTATTTCTTTGGGAATCATCATTGTTAACCAGGTTATAAACTATTCCTCCTATAATAAATTATTACCATGAAGAACAAAAATAATTCAAAGGAGAAGAGTCACATATCTCGCAGAACTTTCATTAGTCGTACTGCCGCCGGAACAGCGGTTATTGCCCTTGGGCCTGTGACAACCCTCATCGCAAATGATATGCGAATTTCAATCGTACGTTCTGCAGTCTATGCACATCACAACCCAAGAGTTCTCGACATGAAGGCTGAACGTCTCTGGATAGACCAGGGGATACAGACTTTTCGGATGCTGCTTGTTCCACATAAAGAGACCTGGAAGAAGAGCAATATTGTAAGGATTGCAGAAGAATTTATTGCTCCTACAGTGACAATTTATCAGGGAATACACGGCGGATCATTGTCTAAATCTGGTTCTTTCCTCGCTGTTGATGCACAAAATATAATCGTATCTGCTATCAAACAAGCCGAAAATAGCGAAGATATGATATTACGATGCTTTGAAACTGTGGGACTACCTGTTGAAGCAACACTCGATTTACGGTTTGCTGATCGTAAATGGAAGTGTATTTTCCGGCCTGATGAAATAAAGACCTTAAGAATAAATCTAAAATCAGGTGATATAATGGAGGTCAATCTGCTTGAGGAACACATGGCTTAGAAGAGATATTATCTTTTGTTAAATTTCTAATTTGTAAAGCAATTAATATATAAAATCGTGAATAATTCAAAAGTTGGACTTCAAAAAACGCTCCCTGTCTTTATGTCTTTCATTGTAATGGGATTTGTGGACATAGTTGGTGTTGCAACAGGCTTTATTAAAAAGGATTTTGGGCTGACTGATGACCTTGCCCAGCTTATTCCCTCCATGGCGCTGTTCTGGTTTTTCCTCCTGTCGGTCCCCTCCGGTATATTACAGGATAAATTTGGTAAGAGACGGATGCTAAACATAGGGATGATACTGACCGGATTCGGAATGGTTATCCCGTTTATTCATTATTCATTCCCTGTTATGCTTGCTGCATTTATTGTTCTGGGCATTGGTAATACCATTGTCCAGGTGTCAGCCAATCCTTTGCTACATGATGTGTCACCTCGCGAAAAGTATTCAAGCTATATGAGCCTTTCTCAGTTTATAAAGGCTATTGTATCGTTGTTAGGACCGGTTATTACAACAATGATGGCAACAATGTTTGGCAATTGGAAACTGGTTTTTGCTGTTTATGCTCTAACATCAGTATTAGCTGTGATATGGTTATACATTACTCAGATTGAAGAAACTAAATCCAGTCATGGTGCAGCCACATTTAAGAGTTGTTTCAGTTTGTTAAAAAATAAATTTATAGCGGTTATGGTATTAGGGATTTTTATGCTGGTAGGGTCCGATGTGGGGATGAATTCAAATATTGCGAACTTTCTGCAGAATCAGTTTGGACTCACACTCGAACGGGCATCATTAGGTATCAGTCTCTATTTTACTGCTTTAATGATTGGCAGGTTTTCAGGCGCTGTAATTCTTAACTGGATATCTTCCAGGCGTTTTTTACTCTTAACGGCAATTGTGTCACTTATAAGCCTGATCGGAATGTTACTTGCACAATCGGTATTGATGGTTCAGATCGCTATCTTTATGGTAGGACTTGGTTCTGCCAACCTGTTCCCGCTGATCTTTTCAATTGCTCTCGAGAAGATGCCAGATCGTGCCAATGAGATTTCCGGTCTGATGATAATGGCTGTTTCAGGAGGGGCATTTTTACCGCCACTTATGGGAATGGTCAGTACAAATCTGGGAGTAAAAGCCAGTTTTTTGGTTTTGGTGATGGCAATGGTCTATCTGGTAAGCGCAGGTGTATATGCTTTAAAAAAGTAATAAGATGAAGAAAGAGCAACTTCAAAAGATTCTTAATGACATAAGTTCTGTAAAGATTGCTGTTGTTGGTGACTTTTGTCTGGATGCCTATTGGTTCATCGATGAAGCTATGAGTGAGATCTCGGTAGAGACCAACCAGGCCACCCGGCCTGTGGCAAAACAACATTACTCTCTTGGCGGGGCCGGCAATGTAACCAACAACCTTGCTGCAATGAAGGTCAGAGATATACGTGCTTTCGGAGTGATCGGTACTGATCCTTTCGGAACAGAAATGGTGCGTATCATGAAAGAGACAGGAATTAATCCGCAAAATCTCCTGATCCAGGATCAGGATTGGTACACTCATACTTATGCCAAGCCCTATATCGATGACAGAGAGTTGAACAGAGTCGACTTTGGAAACTATAATCGTTTGTCAAAAGAAACTGCCGACCGTTTGATAGAAAATCTGATTCGGGAAGTACCTGAATTAGACATTGTTATCATTAATCAACAAGTACCGTCTGGCATTCATTCCGAATATTTTAAGAAGAAGTTAGTGGAAGCGATTCTGCAGTTCAACCAAAAAATCTTTATCGTCGATAGTCGTAACTTCAATGACTATTACCAGGGGGCTATCCGCAAAATGAATGATACAGAAGCTGCCAGGTTGTGCGGGCTTAACAAAAAACCGGATGAAATGGTACTCTATTCTGAAATTGTGTCATCTGCAAAAGAATTATATAAACGCTACCAAAAACCACTTTTTATCACACGGGGCAGCAAAGGATCGATGACTATTGATGAGAATGGTATTTCAGAAATACCCGGACTGATGATCCTATCGAAAGTTGATACTGTTGGAGCCGGTGATAGTTATCTGGCTGGAGCAGCGTCATCGTTGGCTGCCGGATATGATATGGCAATTGCTTCACAAATAGGATCTTTCGTTGCAGGTGTTACTATTCAAAAATTATTTCAGACAGGCACTGCAACTCCGGAAGAGATACTCGGAATAGGAGTGGATCCTGATTTTATTTTTTCTTCAGAATTAGCTGAAGATAATCGACATGCCAACTATATAGATAATACTGAAATTGAAATAATTAATAAATGGGAAGAAAAACTTCATATTAGGTATGCAATTTTTGACAATGACGGGACAATCTCTACCCTCCGCGAGGGATGGGAACTGATCATGGCCCCGATGATGATCAAGGCAATTCTGGGAGATAAATTTAACGACGCTGATGAAGTACTTTACAGAAAAGTAAAAACCAGAGTTGATGAATACATTGACAAGACAACCGGGATCCAGACCCTTATCCAAATGAAAGGTTTAATGGATTTGATTCGGGAATTTGGTTGTGTACATGAAGAAAAAATGTTGGACGAATTTGGGTACAAACATATTTACAACGACGAGTTGCTGATCATGGTAAAAGAACGCGAAAAGAAACTGTCGCTTGGTGAATTGTCATTGGAAGATTTTACTTTAAAAAATGCGGTTCCGTTTCTTCAGAAACTCTATGATGCTGGCATTAAGCTTTATCTGGCCAGCGGTACTGATGAAGAGGATGTGAAAAGCGAAGCTCGTGTTTTAGGTTACGATCATCTGTTTGGAGGAAGAATTTACGGGGCTGTTGGAGATATAACCAAAGAAGCCAAAAAAATTGTTCTTGACCGTATACTGGATACAATCGGGAAAACTGCTTTTGGAAAGGTTGCCACATTTGGCGATGGCCCTGTTGAAATAAGGGAAACTAAGAAGAGGGGAGGAGTTACCATCGGAATTGCCAGCAACGAACTGAGACGTTATGGGCTGAATGTGAATAAGCGTACAAGGCTGATCAAAGCAGGTGCTGATATCATCGTCTCTGATTTTTCACAATATCCACAGTTGCTTAGATTGTTGAATATTTAAATATAAGAAATATGCCTTACCCAAAATTGGACAGGGGCCACCTTGCAATCAAGAAATTAGGCGAGCGAAAAAACAAGATTTATATTGAGAAAGATCATATTCCTGTTACGCAAAAACCCGCAAATCTTTCAGAATTGGGGCAGAGGTTAATCGGGAAAACTGCCGCTCGTATCAAGTTGGCCAGACAGGAGAAAAGATCGGTAATGCTCACTTTTGGTGCACATACCATTAAAAACGGCATGGCTCCCACTTTGATTGAGTTAATGGACGAAGGTTGGGTAACACATTTGGCAACGAATGGTGCCGGTATTATCCACGATTGGGAGTTTGCTTTTCAGGGAAAATCGAGCGAAGATGTTCGTGAGAATGTTGATCATGGGCAGTTTGGAATATGGGACGAAACAGGTTTCTATATTAATCTGGCACTTATTGTTGGAGCTTATGAAGGATTGGGATATGGAGAATCGGTAGGTAAAATGATTTCACAGGAAGGATTGGAAATTCCGGAAATCTCGCTGCTGCACGATAAGGCAATAAAGGTAATAAAAACCAGCCCCGATCTTTCCGCAGCAGCAGTTGATCTGGCAGGGGTTATTCACAGATTCAAATTGCCGGTAGGATTTATGAATATTCCCCATCCTTATAAAATATATTCAGCACAAGCCCGGGCTTATGAACTTAAAATCCCTTTTACCGGTCATCCAATGTTTGGCCATGATATCATCTATAACCATCCGATGAATCATGGGGCGGCGTTGGGTAGAACAGCAATAACTGATTTTCTTTATTTTGCAAAAAGTGTGAGCAATCTTGATTACGGAGTCTACATGTCTATCGGATCAGCGGTGATGTCGCCAATGATTTTTGAAAAAGCTCTATCCATGTCGCAAAACCTTAAGATTCAGGAAAATGGGCATATTGATAACCATTACATGCTAATCGTCGATTTGGCCAAATCAGACTGGGATTGGCAGAATAAAGGCGAACCGCCAATGGATAATCCCGACTACTACCTTCGCTATTGCAAGACATTTCAAAGAATGGGAGGGGAAATGGATTACATGACCGCAGATAACAGGGATTTTCTGCTCGCCCTTTATCAGGAGCTGACAAAAAAATGAATTGATATGTTTTAATAGGTTCAATATAATTATCACATAAATTAATCCTTTATCAATGGACAGAAATGAGATTTTATCATTAAAGAAAGAGGCTGAAAACCATCTAGTTAACGAATTGCTCCCGTTCTGGATATCAAGGATGATAGACAAAATCAACGGCGGCTATTTAACCCATTTTGACAAAAACGGAAATGATTCAGGCGAGGATGAAAAGTCGCTGATAGCTCAGTCCAGATGCCTTTATACACTCTCCTCAGCCCACCGTGCCGGTTACGGTGATGGAAAATATGCCGATCTGGCTAGGCATGGTGCAGATTTTCTAATTGACAAAATGTGGGACAAAGAATATGGCGGCTTTTTTTGGATGATGGATCGGAAAGGAGATGTAAAAATCGATCAGAAAATAATATACGGACATAGTTTTGCTGTTTACTCACTTAGCGAATATACATTGGCATCCGGAGATCCGCGTGGACTTGAATATGCAGAGAAGGTATTCGATCTGATTCAAAAGTATTGTGTCGATTCGATGTATGGCGGTTATTGGGAGATGTTCCATCGCGATTGGACTCTTTGTGGGCCAGGCAGCCAGGGTGGAGACAGGAAAACGCTCGATGTACATATGCATCTAATGGAAGCGTATACAACACTCTATGAATGTTCCGGCAAAGAAGTCCACCGGCGTAAGTTGCTTGAAGATATTGATCTTCTAGTAAACCGTATTATTCATCCTGTTTATAAAACCGGGATTCCACAGTTTTATAAAGATTGGAGCGTCGCCCCGCAGATAAAATTCGACATCATCTGGGGATGGGACAGGTTCTCTCCTGACGGTCTGAAAGGCAATGCAACAGATAATACAGCTTATGGTCATAATGCTGAATTTGCCTGGTTGCTTATCCATGCACTGGATATTCTAAAGATTGATAAAAATAATTATTCGGACCTCTTCAGGATAATTTTCGACCATACAGTCAATAATGGGATCGATTGGGAATTTGGCGGTGTTTATGTGGAAGGTCCGCATTCAGGCGGAGTATATGACATGGAAAAAGAATTCTGGCAGCAGGCTGAAGTCCTCATAGGTATGCTTGATGGCGTGTTAATGTTTGGCGATGATAAATATTTTGAGGCGTACAAAAATGTCCATCGGTTTGTGCTTGACAAAATGGTTAATAAGGGGGTGGGAGAATGGTTCCCTCTGATGACCAGGAAGGGTGAACCAATCTGGACACATATGAGCCATTCATGGAAAATAAATTATCATACCGTAAGAGCTATGGTGCAGAGTATTGAGCGTATGAATAAACTCATTGATAAATCAAATAAATAGGTTTGATAAAAATAGTTTAATAATGCAATTGCCACTCCCGATAACTTGGTGGCAAAAAAACTTTTTACTATGGACTCAGAAATTAAATACTTAGCGTCATGAGAAAAAATTCAGTTTTATTTGGTCTGATTATATTAGGAGTAACTCTGACCTGCGAAGCCCAGGAGAAATGGATTTCCCTGTTTAACGGAAAAGATCTGAGTGGCTGGTTTATCCATGGCAAGGCTCAATGGTCGGTTCAGAATGGCATCCTGACAGGAGAAGGAGGGATGGGGCATATTTATACAGATGTGGTATGCACTGATTTTGAGGCTAAAGGAACATTCAGGGTAACTGAAAACGGAAATAGCGGATTCTATTTTCGCTCTAACCCGCCTGATGATAATCCTGACGGATTTCCCAGAGGTTATGAGGCACAAATTTGTAATAGCCAGGATGCCTATACCGGATGGCTATGGAAACCAGGCAAACCAACCGGAAAGGCAACGGAACTGTTTGTAAAAGACTGTGAATGGTTCGAATACAGGATTAAAGCCATTGGAAACCATATAGAGTTCTGGATAAATGATAAGCCGGTTATGACTTATGATGATACCGAATACAAATCAGGCCATTTCGCCGTTCAGGGCCATAATCCGGGGATGAAAATAGAGGCCAGGGATCTTTTTTACCGTGATCTGTCAGGATCAAAATAAATTATTTATTTAGTTTAACTTAAGGGTGGAACTATAACTTATAATTATAAATAAAATGAAACGGAACTTTTTTCAGTCAGTTGCGGTTATATCTTTAATCGTTTCCCTCATTCTGATGATCGCCTGCACTAACACCGGTTCTCAGGTTACTTCAAGAGTTGAAGTTTTATCTTCAGGCTGGAAGATGCAGCCGGTTGATAAGCTAATAAATGTTGATGAGATGTCAGTATCTCTCAATGATTTCAATACTGAATCATGGTATGATGCTGTGGTTCCGGGTACAGTCATGGGCAGTCTTGCTTCAAAAAAGGTTGTGGAAGATCCCTATTTCGGGATCAATATGCAGAAGATTGATCCTTCTCAGTTTCGACAACCCTGGTGGTTCAGAAAATCATTTGATCTTTCGGGAGCTGATGTTGGAAAAAAGATATCACTTCGATTCAATGGGATTAATTATCGTGCCGATTTGTATGTAAACGGGAAAAAAGTTGCAGGCAATGAAACTTTTGCAGGAACATTCAGAATGTTCACGTTTGATATCACTGATTTTGTACAGGAGGGGGAAAATGCAATAGCTTTGAAGATACTCCAGCATGCTGATGGAGAGTATTCCATAGGTTTTGTTGACTGGAACCCACTGCCTATTGATCGTAATATGGGAATCTTCAGGGAGGTATTTCTTGAAGTAAATGATGGCGTTAAGATCCGCAGCCCTTTTGTTTATTCTAAAATTAATAAGGAAAGTTTAAAGGATGCAGACCTCTTCATTCAATCCGAACTGATTAACAGCGGAAGTGAAGCTGTCAAAGGAACTCTGAGAGTTGATTATGAACTGGGGGTTGTTGAGAAGAATGTCGAATTAAAACCTGGAGAAACACTGACCTGCAGCTTTTCGCCAGGCCAGTTTCCGCAGTTGTCGGTGAAAGATGTAAACCTGTGGTGGCCAAACGGAATGGGTAAACCAAGCTTATATAATATTAAGGTTGAGTTCCTTAAGGGCAATAGAATACTTGACAGTGAGGTGAGGAAATATGGTATCCGGGAGGTCAGCAGTTATCTTGACAGCAAAAAGAACCGTGCTTTCGAGGTGAATGGAAAGTTTGTTCTTATAAAAGGAGGAGGATGGACTGATGACCTTCTGCTTCAGGATACCAAAGAGTCTGTGGAAGCACAGCTGAAATATGTAAAACATATGAATATGAACAGTATCCGGCTTGAAGGATTCTGGGGCAAAGACGAAGATCTGTACAATCTTTGTGATGAGTATGGGATACTGGTTATGGTTGGATGGAGTTGTCACTGGGAATGGGAGGATTATCTGCTGAAACCGACAGATGAAAAATACGGAGGACCTGTTACAGAGGAAGATATCAACCTTATTGCTGCCTGCTGGTTCGATCAGATGATGTGGCTGCGCAACCATCCATCAATTTATGTCTGGATGCTTGGCAGTGACATGCTTCCTGCTCCTGATCTTGAAAAAATATATATTGAAATGTTCAATAAATATGACACTTCCCGTTCATATGTAACATCAGCAGGAGGCGTTGGTACAGAGGATAATACAGTTGTGGCAGAGGTTCCCATTGTAAGTAATATCAGCGGCCCTACAGGCATGAAGATGCTGGGACCCTACGATTTTACTCCTCCGTCATACTGGTTTACCGACACATTGCTGGGCGGCGCTTATGGCTTCAATACGGAAACCTGTCCGGGGACAAGTATTCCGCCTTTAGCTTCCCTGCAGAAGATGCTACCCGCTGAGAGCCTGTGGCCCATTGATAAGAAATACTGGGAGTTCCATACCGGAAGAAATGAATTTGTTACACTGGACCGTTACAGGAAAGCATTAACCGGCAGGTATGGTGAATCATCCGGTGTTGAAGAGTTTGCATTTAAATCTCAGGTGAGCAATTATGAAGTTATGCGTCCAATGTTCGAAGCCTATATTGCCCATAAACCAGTGAGCACAGGATTAATACAATGGAAGCTTAACTCAGCATGGCCTGACATGATCTGGCAGTTATATGATACTTACCTGCAGCCAAATGGCTCATTCTATGGGGTGAGAAAGGCATGTACTCCCCTTCATGCCATTTACCGTTATGGATTTGATGACATTTATCTGGGCAATGAGGATTTGAATGATGCTGAAGGCCTGACTGTCAAAATCAGGGTATTTGATCTGAAATCAAAAAAGATATTTGCAGATCAGTGGAATGGAGACATTAAAACCAATACTTCAAAATTCATTTATAAACTTCCTGAAATTAAAGGCCTTACACCTGTATGGTTTCTTGATCTGCGAGTATTTGATAAAGATAATCAGGAAGTTGACAATAGTATTTACTGGCTGTCAGCCAAAAAGGATATCCTTGATTATGAGGCAGCAAAGAAACTGGTGTGGGCCTATTATACTCCTGCAAAGCAGTTTGCCGATTATACAGCACTGGATGAGTTACCGAAAGTCAAACTGAATTATGATTACCAGTTCACGAAAAATGGAGAATCAGGCGGGATCTCTCTGAAAGTAAAAAATCCTTCAGATGCCATTGCCTTTTTTATATTCATGGATGTTATCGATCCGTTAACCGGTAAACCGATTTTACCTGTCTATTGGGATGATAATTATGTTACAATTTTGCCCGGGGAGGAACGCACCTACAAGGCACAGTACTTTTTGAGGGATTCGGGCAGTGAGAAACCGGTAATCAAAGTGAACGGATGGAACGTTGATATGGTAACATGTAATTAACTCTGATCAGCCTGACGCCTGACGCCTTCAATTATACGATACTAATATTATAATAGATATGACCCGATTAGCAATCCTTGGCGGAAAGCCAGTACGAGATACAAAGATAAATCCCTGGCCAAAATGGCCCGTTTGGGATAAGAGTGAAGAGAATGCGCTTATTGAAACACTTAATAGCGGGATCTGGTCATATAACGGCCCCAAGGAGATTGAATTCAATAAAAAGTTTGCGGAATATTCCGGTGCAAAATATAGTCTTACCGCAGCCAACGGTACTGTAACCCTGCAAATGGCTCTGGAAGCATGCGGCATTGGAATAGGAGATGAAGTAATATTGCCCGGCCTTACCTGGCAGGCTACAGCAGCAACAGTTCTTGATGTTAATGCAACACCGGTGCTTGTTGATGTATGCGAAGATACATGGTGCATTGACTCTAAAGAGGTTGAAAAGGCTATTACTCCGCGGACAAAAGCAATTATACCAGTTCATCTTTATGGCAGCTTTGCCGATATGGATGAGATATTAAGAATTGCCCGGAAACACAATCTCTATGTAATTGAGGATTGTGCTCATAAACATGGCGGCGAGTGGAACGGTAAAAAAGCAGGAACGATAGGCGATATCGGCAGCTTCAGTCTTCAGCTTTCAAAACACCTTACTGCCGGTGAAGGGGGGATATTGACCACAAATAGCTTTGACCTGTATGAAAAGTTAGACGCCCTTCGCAATTGCGGAAGAAGGCCTGAACCTGAATACATATCAAAAGCAGATAAAGGTGAGGGACAGTACTTTGACCAGGGTAACTTCCTGCAATCGGGGAATTACAGGATAACTGAATTCCAGGCTGCCATTCTGATTGAGGGGCTGAAAAGACTACCGGAACAAAACAGGCTCAGAGACGAAAATGCAATTTATCTGAATTCCATTATCAGTAATATACCGGGTATCATCCCCATAAGGCGCGACAAACGTGAAACGCAGGAGGCCTATTATAATTTTTCATTCAGATACAAGAAGAATGAATTTAAGGATTTGCCTGTCAGTAAATTCCGGACAGCGCTGACTGCCGAACTTGGAATTGAGGTTGCCGCCAGCTATATCCCTCTCAACAAATGTTCCTTATATGCGCCACTGACGAAGCCGTCGCGTCATAAGCTCAATGATGAATACTGGAAAGAAATCGATCCTTCAGGATTCTCATTGCCGGTCTGTGATCGCATTTACTATGAAGAATCGGCCTGCATTCATCACAAAATATTAATGGGAACCAGAAACGATATGGAAATGATTGCTGATGCAATCAGTAAAGTATACGAGAATGGTGATAATCTGTAGTTTCTTATAGTAATATTTCGTTTACCATTTATTTGCACCGGTGTTTTTTCGTTTACTTATTAATCTTACATATATTTGATTATGAATTTATAGTTCATCTTATGAAAAAAATCAAATTGTTGTTATTTGCTATAGGAGTGATATTGCTGGTAATCAATCTTTTCGGTCTTTTCAGATCGATGAGGAATCAGGATCTTTATACTGAAAAGAATACAGGGCGAATCAATGATGTCACAATAAAGCTGACAGATGCAAAAAAACAGATAGTCAGAAAATCAGGTGAGACCGACAGGGAGTTTGCCCTGCGGATTAATGATGTGGTAAGTAAAAGCATGTCGCATTACTGGAAAGCTGAAGGGGCTGAAAAATATAATCTGAGAGTACCGGTATGGGAGAATTATTTTTTATATTTTATTAACTCTTTTAAAGAGGATAACAGGTATGAATTTGTCAATTATAAGAAGGGGCTGGAAAGAGGAGTCGGGCTCTGTTCATCTCACTCTATAGTAGTTAAAGGAATATTGCTTGATAATGGTATTGAGACTCAACTTTGGGACATAGCAGGTCATGTGGTGGTAAGGGCAAGGTTAGCTGAGAAGGAGTGGTATATTCTTGACCCTGATTACGGACTGGTTGTTCCTCATGATATATCTGAAATTGAAGCTGATCCTGAAATTGTCAGGCCAGCATATGCAGATCTTGCCAGCCTTTACAAACCTGAATATGACGATCCTTATACAACAGACCATGTGGTGGAGATATATGGAAAAGAGGGTAACCATATTTATACATATAATCCATTATGGGAGAATTTATCATATGTTGCGATCTGGCTGATTCCATTGCTGCTAATGTTACCCGTTCTTCTAAGTGCCAGGAAAACAAAGTTAATCTTCGAGCAAGATGTTTCCCATTAAATCAGCCAGATGCATTAGTTGTGTTTCCCTGTTAATTACCTGTTTTCTTATACCATTTGAATCGTACGGGCAGTACAATCAGGTCCGGCACAGGTTACCCGGAACAGGAGAGATCCCGGTAACGGAAGCTGGCAATTATGGAATTGAAGGAGCAACATATATACTTGTGAATGATATTACCAGTCCCCGCACCACCATTTTTCTCGGTAAGGATGTCACACTTGATCTGAATGGATACACACTTACCTATTCTGATGGTAACTATGAACATATTCCCAATGGTAGTTTTGAAGATGGAATTCAGGGATGGGATCTGTCTAAAGCACCCTCTGCCGGAATTGAAGATACTAAAGTACATGTTTTTATAGGAAATAATATTCTGCGGTTAAAGGCCGGAGAAGAAATTGCTTCGTCATTCATTCACCTCCCACTTCCCGACAGGTCCTATTTTGCAATGTGTGGCGTAGCCACATGGGATATGCGGGTAAGCGTTTATGTAGAGGATGATAAGGGCAATAACCTGATATGCACTAAAAATTACGCAGACAGTACATTGATCAGTTGTCCTGTTGAGAACAGGTCTCCAAGGTTGGGCGGTGGCTTTGTATATGCCCACCTGTCAGGATTAACGGCAGGTAATTACAGGATAAGGGTAAAAGCTTTAACCGATTGCCTTGTGGACTATATTGATATTCGTCCGGCCATGGATGCGGGTATAGGGATCGTAGAAGAAACTCACCCGATGGGTCATAATGACCACCTGTATAACAGGGCACATTGTGCCTTCTTTGATTATACTGACGATGTCAGGCAAAAAACACCAATACCCGGAATTCCGGTGGTAAAGGGTTCAGGTACAGTTGTTATTAAAAATGGCATTATCAGAAATGCAACTCCCTGCATATTATCCTGGGGTATTCAGTCTACTGCAGAAAATGTTCAAATTATACTTGACAACCTGAAAATAATCTCCACAGGGATTAATTCAACTGCTGTTGATGTCCCGCAGGCAACTATCACAAACTGCACATTCGAAGTAGACAACCCGTTTATTATAAACCGGCATGGTGCAGAATTCTATGCTGTTGACCTGAGGGGCGAAGCTGCCTCAGAAGTTTCTTACTCTGAATTTCATGGAGGACAGGGCTGTCTGTCTATTAAAGGAAATTACTCCAGAATTCACCATAACTTTTTTGCAAACCGTCAGACAGTTACAAATCATTACAGTATCATGGCAATGGGTGATAGCTCACTGATATTTGAAAACAGGATTGAGCCGGAAATTGGCTCAGGAATAGAGATTTATGTTCATCGGGGAATTGAGATTTTTAATAATTTAATACGAATAAAGGCATCTCCTCCCACCTGCGAATACGGGCATGAAGATTATAGCACTGCGGCTGTCCGAATTGCAGATTATAATGCAAAACCCGGTTCTCCGGATGGATGTTTTGGAAATAAGGTATACAACAATAAAATCTTCATAACAGGTAAAGATTACCCTGAATATACCGATTATATTCCTATGGCCTGGGCCGTCTTTTACAGTGCAAGCGCGGGCGATAATTATATTTTCGGCAACCAGATCGAGGTTGATGATCTTAGTCCCGGATCCAAGAATGAAACATCAGGCTTCTATATCGGTGGTGGTACAATTGGCGGGCAGTTTTATGACAATCAGATCATTACTAATGTCCCGGCAGCATGGGTTGCCTCACGGTACGGTGGTGCAAAAGATACCCGGATCTTCAGAAATCAGATTACCAAATCACATTCAGCAGGGATTGATTTCAAACCATTCAGGATGGGATGGACAGGGTGGGAAGGATGTGTCGCAGAGAATATCAGATTCGAGTCCAACAATATTGTTGGAGATATGTTTGCCATCGATGCCACTGACCAGACACATTCTTACTCTGTTTACTGGACACTTACAATTAAGGTCGTTGATAAAAATAGTAATGTTGTTAACGACGCTGCCGTTAAGATTCTGGATAAAAGAGGGAGAGAAATGTTAAACACCAAAACCTCTGTTGATGGAACAATTCAGGTTCAATTGCCGGAGTATTCGTTCACCTCTCCTGAAGCAACATTCAATTCCCCACTTAAAGTCATTGTTGGTAAAAAGACAATGGAGGTGAACCTTGATAAAAATCTTGAAATTACGATCTTGAACAAATAAAAATGCATAATGAACAAATACCTGGTCACATTTTTATTTCTTCTGCTTGGAAGTGACCATTTACAGGCACAGAGCATACATGGTGTTTGCCTGGTTGAAACAAAAGCATATCCGGGGAAGGACTATGCTATGTGGGATGCCTTATACGCAGCTAGAAACGGAACAGTATATACCGGTCTGATCACTGAGGGAGGCAGTGCTCATTTTTACTCGTATTCAGCTTCAAAGGATCAGAATATACTGATAGCCGATATAGCTGAATTTCTTGGAGAGCGGGGAAAAGGCATACGTACATCAGGCAAGATCCACAACAAGCCGGTTGAAGATAATGACAGCAATATCTATTTTGTTCCGATGAACAATGGTGCAGGCCCCAGAACTATCGATTATACAAGCTGGATTGGAGGTCATTGGATGAAATACAATCCATCGTCAGGCTTGCTGGAAAATCTTGGCCTTGTTGACCAGGGTATCGGTTGTTATCCTTTGACAATTGATAACCGTAGAAAATACCTTTTTGGAGTAGGATTCACAGGTTATCTCTATCGCTTCGATCTGGAGAATAATGTTACAAGGAACTTCGGAAGGGTGACGAACTGGGATATCTGCCGCGATATATTCTGTGATGATGAAGGCAATGTTTTCGGGTGCTTCCCGGTCGGCAGAGTCTGGAAGTATGATGCCCTGAAAGAAAATGTGGTCGATCTGTCAATACATGTCCCGTATGACCCATCAATATATCCTACAGAGCTTCATAACCCGATGATCGACCGTACATGTGACTGGCGTGCAGTAGAATGGGATCCGGTTGAGAAAGTGGCTTACGGCGTGACTTGCGGAAGCGGTTCACTTCTTTACCGCTTTGATCCGCATAAAGGAAAGGAAGGCAGCATAACCCCGCTGGTTAAAATGTGTGACAGTAGATTCCTGGATTCGGAGAGGAAAGATATTCCATATTCAACCTTAGCATATGCACTGGACAGT